>Ga0207675_100005122_pt1 | contig 12621 bp, 10 predicted proteins | sample KBSSwiS42_FD_184305 | JGI IMG/M metagenome (GOLD analysis project Ga0207675, IMG submission 184305) | Switchgrass rhizosphere microbial communities from Kellogg Biological Station, Michigan, USA - KBS Switchgrass S4-2 (SPAdes) (version 2) | ecosystem: Host-associated > Plants > Roots >... | reverse complement strand
AGAGAGTCATCGCGCGCGGTCACGGATTTCGGCTGGGCAGGTCTGTTTACCATGCTCGGCTTTCTCAGTCTGAATCTTGGGATCTTCAATCTTTTGCCGATACCAGTCCTGGACGGCGGCGCCATCTTCCTGTTGCTCATCGAAGGTGCGCTCGCAATTGTTGGGTTGTCGATTTCGACGCGTGTCCGTGAACGAATTCAGCAGGTTGGATTCGTTTTTGTTATCCTGCTGATGGTGTTCGTGCTGACGAATGACGCCCTAAAACAGATTTCGCTCTGGCGTGGCGGTAACAATAATCCGCCGGCAAACGCGACACCGGCAAAATAATCGATGAGAAAAACCAGACCCGTTCAGGTCAAACACGTTCAGATTGGCGGTGGCGCCCCTGTGGCGATTCAGTCGATGACCAAGACTGACACGGCCAACGTTGACGAGACCGTCAAGCAGATCGAAGAGATGGTAAGCGCCGGTTGCGAAATTGTCCGGCTCGCGGTGCCCAACAGCGACGCTGCGCTCGCGCTGAAAGAGATTCGCAAACGTGTTCCTGAAGTTCCGCTCGTCGCCGACATCCACTTCCATTACAAGCTCGCCTTGATGGCGCTGGAAGCCGGCATCGACAAGTTGCGTTTGAATCCGGGAAATATCGGAAAACACGAGCGAATTGTCGAAGTTGTGCGCGCCGCGCAAGCCCAAACCGTGCCGATTCGTATTGGTGTCAACGGCGGTTCCCTGGAGAAAGATCTGCTGAAGAAATACGGCACAGCAACGCCGGAAGCGATGGTCGAATCGGCGATGCGTCACATCGGGATTCTTGAAGACCTGGATTTTACTGACATCATCATTTCGCTAAAGGCGTCTGATGTGCATCGCACGGTCGCAGCCTATCGTTTGCTTGCAAAACAAGTTGATTACCCGTTTCACCTTGGTGTGACTGAAGCCGGCACAAGCTTTACCGGCACGGTCAAATCGTCGATTGGGCTCGGAATCCTTTTGCATGAAGGAATCGGTGACACAATTCGCGTTTCGCTGGCGGCCGAGCCTCAGGAAGAGGTTCGCGTCGCGTGGGAAATCGTGAAGTCGCTTGGCTTGCGCACGCGTGGCGTCACCGTCGTTGCGTGTCCGACATGTGGGAGACTAGACGTCGACAACTTTGTCGAGATTGTGACTGAGATTGAACGGCGACTCGCGCACGTCGAAGAGCCGCTGCATCTTTCCATCATGGGGTGCGCGGTTAATGGGCCCGGCGAAGCTCACGATTCCCAGCTCGGCATCACCTTTGGCCGCGGCGTGGGAATGATTTTCAAGGACGGCGTTCCGATGCGGAAAGTCGCGGGCGAGAACATCGTTGATGCGTTCGTCGCCGAAACTGAAAAATTGCTGGCTGAAGGTCCCCAGGCAAGTCCTGATACAAACCTCACTCGCTTTGTTCCCGATCTCGTCTCAATCAGCTAACGCAATCAGGAACACGTCTACGCGGTTGCCATTGACATTAAAAGAGCGTCGCTGGCGACTTTGCGGTTGATGTTTACTTCGAGCGTGCCGCGCAGTTCTTCGATTTGAGTTAGCCATGAAGCGGCTTGGGAGCTGCGCATTTCATCAGCGATTTGCTGAAGATCTCTCAAAACATCTGCGTTCACGATCGTTTCGGCCGGACGGCCAAGCGACAGGGCCCACGCATCGCGAATCAGCGCCTCGAGGACGTCAAGAAGTTGTTCGTACTCATCGCGATCTTTTGCGGCCGCTAACCCCTCCGCGGAGCGAAGCAGTTCTGCGCGATCGCCGGTTACCGTGATCGTTTTCAGAACATGCAGCATTGCCTCGCGTCGATCGCGATAGGTGTCAATGTCAGCTTCGCAGGCGCGACCGAGGCTGCCGCGAGAGGTCCGCGCCAGTAGCGGCGCATCCTTCCGGCTAACGCCTCTTACGTTGATTAAGAACTCTTCAATCTGTGCGGCCGGGATTGGTGCAAACTGGATTGTCTGGCAGCGTGACCGAATCGTGGCCGGAAGCGCGGTCGGATTCGTAGTCGTGAGGATCAGATGAGTGGTCGGTTCGGGTTCTTCGAGCGTCTTTAACAGAGCGTTAGCGGCCTGCTCGTTCATGTAGTCGGCATCTTCGATAATAAAGATGCGCGCGGCGCCCTCAAACGGACGAAAGTTCGCTTCGCGCTCAAGCTCGCGAATTGGTCCGACGCGGATGATCTGTTTGTAAGGTCGCACCATCGCGACATCCGCATGTTCGCTCCACACGAGCCGCACCTTGTCCTCATCATCGTCCCCGAACGGCGGAAAAGTGGATCGCGAGATTCGTTTGCATGACGAGCATTCATCGCAAGGTTCGAGCCCCTGGCGATTGCGACAGTTGAGCGCCTTCGCCAGCTCAAGCGCGAACCGCTTCTTGCCAACGCCTGCTTCGCCGGTGAAAAGCAGTGAGCCGGGCAATCGACCGCTCGACAAGAGTCGTCGCAGCGTCTCTTTAGCTTCGTCGTTGCCGATGAGGTTGGAAAACATGGTTGCTGCTGAGGGCAAGGAGCAAAGGGCTAAGAGCTGACCTGATTACTCTTTGCCCTTGGCGCTTTGCCCTTTGCTCAACAGTCCTCGCCCTTCCAAAAACGGAATCACAATATTCATCACTACCTGATGCGTTTCGTTGACTGAACCGCGCGCGTCAATAATTCGAAATCGTTCGGGGGCGGCCTTCGCAATTTCGAGGTAAGCGTTACGTACACGCGTGTGGAACTCGACGTCTTCTTTGTCCAGCCGATCGGTGCGCTTATTCTGCACGCGCTTGCGCGTCCGCACGGCTGACTCCGCTACGGACAAATCAAATAGCAGCGTCAGGTCAGGTTTCAATCCACCCGTAGCCAACTCGACAATCTCTTGAATCAACTTTGGCTCGAACCCGCGGCCACCGCCCTGGTAAGCGACGGTCGCGTCTGCGTAACGATCTGAGAGCACGACCTGATTCTGTTCAAGCGCCGGCATCAAGTGTTTGCGCACATGCTGCGCGCGATCCGCGGCAAACACCAGCAACTCGGCCAGTGGATCGACTTGCTCCTGCACATCGAGAAGGGCCGTTCGTAACTTCTGTCCGAGCGTAGTTCCGCCCGGCTCGCGCGTGGCCACGACCGGAATGCCGCGGAGCCGCAGCTGGCTGGCGAGCAGTCTGAGCTGCGTCGATTTTCCGCAGCCATCGATTCCTTCGAAAGTTATGAAAGCGCCGGCCATGCTTCGTTGACGCGAACTCGTCAACTCATCTCAAGAGGCGGAAGTCTCTTCGGCCGGGTCGGACGTGTGTTCGGCAGCGGCCACGGGCTGATGACGAAGTTCGCCCGTTGCACGTCGCGCCTGAGAAATAGTCGAGATTGCGTGTTTGAAGATTAGTTGCTCTTGCGTGCTGGTTTCCAGAATCAGCGAAAACTTGTCGAAGCTCTTGATGCGGCCCAGCAGTTTCGCGCCGTTCACCAGATAGATTGTTACCGTCAACTTCTCGCGGCGCGCGAGATTAAGAAATCCATCTTGAATATTCTGCGGAGCGCCCTTCGAGTCCATCATCATTCAACTCCTGCGAACCGCGCTGCACTCAAAAGCGGCCCAGAGTATATCACGATGGCGGACGCCGCAAGCTGTTTTATGTTGCTATCGCGTGCGTGCGCAGGCGAGATAGCACCGCTTGCTGCGTTTCCGGATTGTCGCCGAAGCCGTCAATCCAGTCGACACCAGGTTCGCGGCGAAACCAGGTGAGTTGCCGCTTGGCGTAATGGCGCACGTCAAGCTTTGTCTGATCGATCGCGCTGTCCAGATCGCGTTCCCCGCGCAGGAATTCCACCACGCGACGATAGCCATGGGCGCCCAACGCGTTAGAGTTGGCCGGCACTCCCGCAGCGAGAAGCTTTCGCACTTCATCAACGAGTCCATTCGCAAAGTGCTGTTCGGTGCGGGCATTGATGCGTGCGTACAGCTCTTCACGTGGCGGATTCAGCGCAAACACTCTGATTCGATCCGAAAAATCCGGTGGCTGCTCGCGCAATGGTCGTTGCGCTGAAATTCGCTCACGGGTTTGCAGCCGGAACTCGATTGCGCGTTGCACGCGGGGCCAATCGCGCGCCTTCAGCTTCCTTGCCTCGTCGGGATCGAATCGCGCGAGAATTTTATGAATATGCTCCGGGCCGTGTCGCTCGCGAATGCTGGTCAGCCGCGACCGCAACTCTTCATCAGTGGGCGGACTTGGAAAGAACGGCGCGCGCAAAGCCCGCAAATAAAGACCGGTGCCGCCCACAATCATGGCGGCTTTTCCGCGAGCCTCGATTTCCTGAATCCTTTGGGTCGCCGTGCGCGCCCAGTCAGCGGCCGTGAAGTTGATTGCCGGCGAAACGAAGTCGATTATATGATGCGGAATGCCACGCCGTTCATTGACCGGAACCTTCGCCGTGGCGACTTGAATCTCCTCGTAAACCTGAACCGAATCGCAATTAATGATCTCACCGCCGATTTCGAGCGCGACCTGAATTCCCAATTCAGATTTACCCGACGCAGTAGGGCCAACGATGGCGATGATGTGGCGCAAATTGTTAATTTGCGCTCGATCGGATTTGTTTTTTGATTTGCTTCCTACCTGGTCCAACACGGCTCTCGATCGCTCAAGCGCAAACTATCAATTTGCGGCTACCTCGCGATGATAATGCGAATCACGATCACGAGCCAGATCAGGACCAGGACGAGGAGCGCGCCGATTATTTGATTGCGAGAAAAGTGCATCAGCGGCTGAGGAGTGTGAAACGCAATACGAGTCCCACGATCCAACCGACGATGTCGACAATGGCAATAATCTTGGCGGTCATCGCGAGACTCTTCTTGTCTTGCGCCACCTCGTAGATCTGGATTGTCTCCAGCGCTTCGTTGGCTTTGCGGAAAGCCAGGTAGCCGAGAATGAAGCCTGCACAAAATAGACCGATGATTGCCAGGATCAACGCCGACTTAACGTCGCTGGCAACTACGGCAGCCTTGCTCGCGAGAACATCGGGCGGATAGGGCGAGTTTCCGTACGGCGACGGCGGTGGTGGAGCAACGAACGGTTGATTCGGATCAGGGGGTTGGGCCGACATTGCGTTCTCCTTTTTGGGATTAGGCGATTTAGTTGTAGAGCTTGGTCAGATCGATTCCGGTGTAATAAGTCTTCAGGATTTGTTCGACGTTCAGACCCTGCTTCGCCAGGCCATAAGCGCCGTATTGGCACATGCCGACACCATGTCCCCAGCCGCGACCGATGAACATAAAGCTGCTGACGCGATCATTGCCGCTGTAGACGCGATCAATCACAAAGAGTTGTTCGCGCAACCCGAGCACGGATCGAATTCGACCACCGCGAATATGACCGATGCCGTTTGTGCCGATGACTTCGAGATCGATCACGCGTCGTGAAGTGCCGCGACGCGCGACACGGATGTCAGTGATGGCGCCGATGCCGCGAACTGAGCGCGCCAGCCGCGCTTGCACCTGGCCCAGCGAAAGCTCCGTGGTCCAGTTACTAAATGGAGAGAATCGATCGGCGGCCGCTCCGTCGTTTGCCGGCTTCACCTCCAGATAATCGACTTCGCCTCTGGCGCTGACGTGAAAATTGACCGGCTCGTCGCCGACCAGCGCGACCGATTTCATTTGATATAGATTCTCTCCGAACTGACGAAACAGAAAAGCTTCGCTGCTGACCGCGATGGGTTGCTCTTTGGATCGATTGACGCGCAGCATCAACGCACCATTTGTGGTCGGTCGCGTGTTTCCTTTTTGCAGGCCGATAACGTTGCGTTCGTCCAGGAGGTGAGCGATTGCGTGCAACGCTCGTCCGCGTGTGATTCTCTCTTTCGGACGCAGAGTGGCGTCGGGATGCAAGGTCAGTGCGCCCTGACGAATCAGCATTGCCACGTCGGCGCGGTTTGACGCCGGTACGTCGGCGCCATCGCGAAAGCTCAAGAGATAGTCAACATCGGCCGAATTCAGCAGCGTGTCGGCGCGCGTTTCGCCGTAAACGGCCAGCACCAGGCCACTGCTAAAGGGACCAGGCATGTTGGCTTCGCTCGCCGGTGGGCGGTACGAAACGTTGCGCGCCAGTCGGGCGGTCGCCGCGAGCCACTCGGTGGCTTCATCCTCATGCAGCTCATCTGCCAGCCATGAGCTCGTGATCTTCGCCAGCGGCAGCCGCAAACCGTTCACCGTCAGAAGCGCCACGTCCCGCACAAATACGAGATCGCGTTCATCCTTGATTTCAAAAAGCTCGCGAGAACTCTTGATCATGAAGGGTGCGAACGGCGCTCGGATTTCCGCTGCGCACTCGCGTCCGCGGAGGTAGGGAACCGCTTCGTTGAAAATGTTCTCCGCGTCTTCGGTGCGGCCGCCACACGTCGAAGTGTAGAGCGCGTTGATGGGCTCGCCATTGTACGTCGCGATAATGCCGCGCGTTTCGTCAACGGCGCGCGTGGTCAGAGGTGTTTCGCTCGAAAGTCCGCGATAAACCTGGGAGCGCGTGGTCGGTAACAAATCGAACCCTTCCGGCGCGAATTGCCCGCGATTCTTTAAGGCGTAAGTGCGCGCGGCGACGGCTTGTGCCTTCAACGCCTCGAGTGCCGGAAACGACAATTCGTTCGGCACGACTCCGCGCACATAGTCTTCAAGGCCGATGACATTGACAACAGTCAACGATCCGCGACGGTTCGCGAAGACTTCGATTCGCCCGCGGTACGGTTTGTCATTGAAGCGCACCGGGCCGTTCTTTTCGTCAGTTGACGCAAATGTTACCGGCGCACTGGAGCGAAGCGGAGCCCCACCGGCTGCAAATGCAACGACTTCTCGGTTAGGCGCGCTGGCGCGCGAGGTCAATCGCACGCGATTCAAGTTTGGCGAATTGACAGATTTTGGGGCGCCGTTGTTGACGACAGGCGTGGAACTTGGCTGTTCACCGTTTCGGCCGTTAGGGGTATTGGTGCTCGGCAACTTCTGGTCGTTCGCCGGTGTCTGAAATGACGTCGTAGCGTCAAAGCCGGCTGCTTCCAGCTTGCTGATCGCTTCCTCGGCAGCTTCAATCGATTGTTTGACGACAACGACGCGCCAGGTGCCGGCTGGTTCGGCAATGGCTTTTGCCTCTTCATCGGCCAGGTCATGAACCGAGTCGGCCATGCGGTCGGCATCGTCCCGAGCGAGCGCCCTGGCGACGACAATCTCAATATTTTCATCCGCCGGCCGCGTCGGCGACAGCATGCGGGACTCGACACGCACGCGCGATACTTCGAGTGGCTGCGGCTCTGAGATCAAGTCTGAGGCGTTTAGTAGCTTCGCCGTCGTCGAAATCGTTGCGGCGCGCACGTCAGTGGACAGCGCGATCCGCATTAATGGTTCGGGTGTTTGTGACGATTCGGCTGGCGGTCGCAGTGCGACCGTTCGATTTCGTTCCTGTGCGTGATGCCGCATCAGCGGGGAGGCAAGCGACAGCGACGCCATCACGATGCTCGCTGCGACGAACATCGAAATAGTCTGCTTCCTCCGGAAAATCATTCGGCTATATTCCCTAACGCGGACGACTGGGCAGGCGAACCAATCTTACTACAACACAGCGTAACGCAGGCTCTGAATCTTACCGCGACAACTACTTGGCTGAATTTGTTCGATCGAGGGCGCTGCGCAATCCTCGCGCTAACTTAAGGGAATCATCATTTGCCCAAAAGTGCATGAAGAACAGATGAGGCGAATCGTTCAGCATGTGACTGTGTAGCGCCGTGACAGTGATTCCGCTTGCGCGCAACGCGGCGATTACCAGGTTTACTTCGCTGGCTATCAAGACAAAGTCACCAGTGACGGCGGCGCGGCCGCTGCCGGTAGGCTGGAAGTTAATGGCCGTCGCCAAGCCCATCGACGATGGAATTGGTTCGGACTCATTGTTCATATTGCCGTCAACAATCTTTTCGGCGCGTGGAATCGCGAATTGGTAAACGCCCCCATTCACCTTTCCCGTTCGCCCGAGAATCTGATCCAATTGCTTCATATCCAAATTGAGTTGCTCCGGCTGGGCCGCCGCGGCAACGATGAGCGGCGTCTTGCTAAGTTGCAGCGCGGCGTTAATTGATTGCGCAAGTTTGAGCGCGTCGCCATGTGCGCTGATATGCATGTACATGACGCGCGGCGATTCGTTCAGCACATGATTATGCAGCGCAGTTATTTCGATGCCTGCTTCCTGAAGTTTCGCCATGACGGGCGCGACTTCATTCTCAGTCAGAACCAGATCCCCCATCACCATTGTTTGGGCGGCCATTTGTTGAAAAGCCAACCAGGAGCCAAGCGCGAGCGCTGGCTTCAATTCAACGTCGCCAACTTTGACATGCAGGTCAGTCCGCGGGAGTCCGATCTTGTAGACACCGTCCGGTTGAACCGTGCCTGGTTTACCTATCGCCGCTCCAATCGGCGTCCAATCAAACGATGGCTGCTGGGCGCGGGAAGAACCGCGCAGAAAAAACGTGGCGATAATACCGAGACAGACGAGGCTAATCCGTTTGCCGACTGCCAATGAAGACGTTTTACATTTCATGACATGAATCCTTCCAAAACTTGTTAGCTGGTAGGCTGCTGACGCACAGTCGCAAGGAAGAGAAAAGTTCCCGCCACGCCGAATGCTCCGGCAATCAGAAAGGGCAATTGCGGCTTAAGGTTCCAAAGCAATCCGCCCACCGCCGCCGCCGGTGTGATCGCGAGACTGCGAAGCAGGTAATAAAGTCCGACTGTGCGTGCGCGTAATTGCGGGGTTGCAAAGTCGACGATCATTGCTTTGCGCGCGGGCTCACCGATTTCTCTGAGGCCTCCTATGATAAATGCAATCGCGAGTCCTATGAAATTGGATGCCGCGATAATTGCCAATGGATAGAGCGCGAAGGCACAGAAAGTCGCGATTATGAACGGCCGGCCTCCGACTCGATCCGCAGCCCTCGCCGCCGGCACATAAATGATTAGCGTCGTCGTGAAGAGAATTGCCAGCAACGCTCCGAATCGCGCCATGCTGACGTTGAGGACGTTGGTAACGTAAAGAACTACGAGAACGTCTGCCATTCCTTCGCACGTGCGAATGAAGATGTCTGAAATCAAGAGCTGCTTCAGTCCGCTCTGAAACGAGCGCCAGACACCGAAGATGTTTACCGAAAAGTGCGGCGCAGGCTGTACGTTTATGAGTCTGATGAGGAGTCCGGTCACGGCGGCGATTGCCAGAGTCACGATCAATCCAAGATGAACGCCTGACACGACTCCGCGACGAGTTATAATCACGCCTCCGATAATTGGCGCAATCACGATCGGCACACGTTTCAGAATCGATTGGACTGAGAAGCCCATCGTGCGCTTGTTCGGCGGCAGAGCATCTCCTATTACTGCGAAAATCGCCGGCGAGGCCATGCTTTGCCACGCCATGACAAATGCCAGCCCCACAAACGCGTACGGCCAAGATGGGCCGAGCAGGTAGATGAGATAACCAACAGTTGCCAGCGCCAGGAAAACAAGAAATGCGCGCCGCCGCCCAAAACGATCAGCAATCCAGCCGCCAGGATATTGATAAATTGCATCGAGAAAGTCTTCAGCAGTTCCGAACAAACCGATGACCGGGACGCTTGCACCGAGCGCCTCCAGATACTTTGGCAGAAATTTCTTCCACAGCTCCTCGCCGAAGCCGAGGAGAAAAACGGCCGCTGAAGCGATGGTGACATTCCGCTCAAGACTGAGGTAGCGGATTAACTTGTCGCGGCAGCTTAAAAGTTGATTCATCGGCCGGTTGATTCCTGAGACACAAAAAATAGTCTTGCACAAACTGAGAATTTCCATTATCTTTTCGCACAATTCATATTCATAGCGCTAATCGTCTTAAAGGCAGTTAACCCAATCCCCTGGATGCCGTAACAATGGCCAAAGAGCCCCGTAACTCGTAGACGAACTGAGGAGTACCCATTTCGTGAGGTAACTCCAATGCGCGAAATTGCGAAAATAACAAATACCTCGACGAAGGCGACGCGGCTTGCCGCTCTGCTGATTATCCTGACGTCGTTTGGATTCTTGCTGGCCTCGGTGTCTTCCCCGGCGCCGTCCGCCCAGGCGCAATCAACGACTACCACCAGTGAGCCGGCGGACAATGCGAAGTGCACCAAGGCTTGCCACGGGCCTGAGGTAAGTTCTTTTCCGCACGAGGTTCACGGAAAAGCATTCAGGTCTCTGAATGACTCACGGAAGCCTACGTGTATGTCCTGTCACGGCGAAGGCACCCAACACATTGCTGAGAACGAGAAGCAACGTTTGCGAGGCGAAGCCGCGCGCTTCGACATCGAGAACCCAACAGAATTGCGCACACGCGAGGAGCGGGCGCGGGCCAACGAGAAGTGCATGATGTGTCATGCGCGCGATCAAGCACGCTTTCAATGGACCGGCGGGGAGCATGACCGCAACGATATGAGCTGCATGTCATGCCACAACGTTCACCACGTAAAATTTCCGGGTGGCGTGTTGGCTAATCGGGGACGGTCCGTAATCGACGGACCACCCTTGGACGCTCAGGAAATCAACCAGCCGGACCACATGCTCGCAGCTTTCACCGTCGAGGAAACCTGTCTTGGCTGTCACGTTGATAAGCGAAAAGCGTTGTTTCAGCGATCCACGCATCTGTTTCGGACTGAGGTTCACAACATGAAGGTCGGCTGCACTTCTTGCCACAATCCGCATGGCGGAGTAGGTGCCAAGATGCTCGTGGAATCCACGATCAATAATGTGTGTTACACGTGCCATGCCGAAAAGCGCGGTCCGTTTCTCTGGGACCATCCGCCCGTGCGCGAGAATTGTCTGAACTGTCACTCGCCGCACGGCTCGAACAACCCGAAGCTACTGACCGCTCGCGTTCATCTATTGTGCCAGCAATGTCACATTCACATGCTGCCGCGCCATTCGACCACCGCCGGACAGCCTCTGGATATCTGGTCGATCAATCGTGGCTGCGCCAACTGTCACGGCCAGGTGCATGGGTCGAATCATCCAGGAGGTCGAACGCTAACGCGTTAGGAGGAGCAGATGAGTGTGCGATTACACAGACTCAGACCGATGCTTCGCGTGGCGTTCGCGCTGGTAGCTAGTGTCGTCGTCTTAAAATTCGCGCCTGACATTCAAGGCCAGACTCCCAGGGACGATAAGAGTTCGAAGTTCGAAGGAACAATTGAAGTTGGCGCTCGCGCTGTCGATATCCAGGGAGGTCATACCGCAAAGTTCGAGGAAGTTCGAGACGTTCCAAAAGGACTCCTGGTGCCAAAATTCCGGTTGGACTTCAAATCGGATGATTCTCCTTACTTTTTCACGCTGAAAGGCCTTGAGATTCGCGAGACTGACCAGCGTTTCACCGTCGAGGCAGGGAGAGTTGGAAAATACCGAAGCCAATTTATGTGGGACCAAATTCCTCATCACTTCGGTACCGGCCAATCCTTTCTTGTCAGAACTGGGCCGGGACTCTACCAGGTCAGCTCTACTTTGCGAGCTCAGTTGCAGGCGTTGACTCAACCAGACGCAACGCGAACACCCGTCAACGCGCCACTGCCGACATTAGTGCGGCAGGAATTGCGCACTGCTCCCTTCACGGAAGTAAAGCTCCGTCGCGATCAGGCCTTCTTCCGACAGACTTACCAGCCCACAGAAAATGTCGAGGTGTATTTCCAGTTTAGTTGGCTGCGCAATCGCGGCACACGCCCCATGTCCGCGGGCACATTCGTCCGGCGAGCGGTCGCGGGCCCCGGCCTCACAGACATCGGAGGTTTCTGGGAAGGAATCGGACAAGAGTTTCTGGAGCCCATTGATCAGCGGACGTACGATTTCAAGGTAGGCGCACAGTTCAGTGGGAAAAAATGGCGCGCCGGAGTGGAGTACGATCTTTCGCTCTTTCGCAATCGTGTCGAATCGCTGATTTTCGAGAATCCTTTTCGGGTTACGGACGAAGAAGGATGCACACCTGGCCCGAGTCCGCCGTTCTTCCTAACATGCGGCGCTCAGAACAGGTTCCGGGAGGTTCGATGGCAGAATGATCTCGCTCCAAATAATGATTCTCACACCATCACGTTTTGGGCCAGCCTCGATATCACGCGTCAAACGCAAATGCGCGGCCTTTTTTCCTTAGCTTACTGGACGCAGAACGACCCATTCCTCGGCTGGACGCTGAACACAGCTATCAAGCCCATTCACTGGGACGCGCTCACTCCCATTACCGATCCGACCAGTGTGAATCAGCTTCCCGCGCGGAGCCTCAATGGAAAGATGCGAAACATCAATAATGAATTCGCGTTGGTGAACCGCGGTAAGAACTTCAAATTCCAGGCTCAGTACCGCTCGCAATTCCTGGACAATCAATCGCCGTCGATTATCTTCCCGGGATACGCTGCGTTTGGCGATTCAACGTGGCGCGCGGCGCGGACAGATTTCTACAATTTGCCCATCGAGAACCTGGACTGGGATTTCAGGCGTCAGAATATCGACGGCGGCTTTCAATGGGATATTCGGAAGCAACTGACCTGGAAAGTGGACTACGACTGGGAGATTTGGAACCGCAAGTTTCGGGACGTGAATCGAAACAATC
>Ga0207675_100005120_pt1 | contig 12622 bp, 8 predicted proteins | sample KBSSwiS42_FD_184305 | JGI IMG/M metagenome (GOLD analysis project Ga0207675, IMG submission 184305) | Switchgrass rhizosphere microbial communities from Kellogg Biological Station, Michigan, USA - KBS Switchgrass S4-2 (SPAdes) (version 2) | ecosystem: Host-associated > Plants > Roots >... | reverse complement strand
ATCATTTCACACCTCCATGTGGTGTTATCGGTTGGCGGTTATCTTCTCTGTTTCGGCTCTCGTCGCTCCGGTACGTCTTGTGCCCCTCTGGGTCATCGAGCGCAACGTGCGACGAAGTGCGCCGGCATGCAATCGCCATGCCGCAGCGCGAAGCCCGCGCCACTCCTCGCGCGGCACGCACAATGCTCTGCCCGCAGTTGAAGTCTTGGAAAAAACGCTCGCAAGAACAGGGAGCGCGTGAGCTCTGCCATACCTCGCACGCTCGAGTGTCGTGGCGTTGCAACTCGGCGCAGGCGTCGCTCTGAAGTGCGCCGTGCGTCTTTGCGGCGGTTGAGCCGCACCGCGGCGTCAGGACGCGCCGCGATTCACGATTCTGCAAAGGCCCTCGACCTGGCACGTGGCCGCACTTGCTTGCGACCGCGGACGGCACTGTAAGAAAACCGTAACGATGGCGTAAGAATCCTGCAAACACGGCGTGCTTCCCTCCCGAGGGTACTCGGCACTTTCGGGAGCTGCGGGGATGGACGGCGCAGTACTGGTGATCCACGACGAGCAAGCGCTGCGCGCGGCCGCGCGCGAGGCGTTGACGCAGGCGGGCCGTCAGGTCGCCGAGGCCGCCGAGATCGGGGCCGCGCTGACGGTCGCGGCCCGCGTGCGCCCCGCCGTCATCGTGCTGCCGTGGCTCGGCCGGCGCCCGGTCCGTGAAGCGCTCGCGCAGCTGCGCGAAGCCGATGCGACGCGCCGCAGCCGGCTCATCGTCTGGGCCGAGCACGGCGACATGCCGAGCGCCGTCGCCGCGCTCGAGTTCGGCGCCGACGATTGCCTGGCTTTACCCTTCGAGCCGTCCGAGCTCGTCGCGCGCGTGAACGCTTGCCTGCGGCGACCGCTGGCCACCGTGAAGCCCGATCAGCTGACCGCCGGCCCGCTCGTCCTCGACAAGGGCGTTCACCGCTTGCTCGTGCAAGGCCAAGACGTCTCGCTGTCGCCGGCCGAATTCCGTCTGCTCGCGTTCCTGCTCGAGAACCAAGGCCGCGTCTTCAGCCGCGACGAGCTGTTGCGCGGCGCGTGGCCAAAGCACATCACGGCCGGCGGCCGGACGGTCGACGTGCACGTCCGCCGGCTACGCCAGCTGCTCGAGCCGTTCGGCTGTGACGACATCATTCAGACCGTCCGCAGCTTTGGCTATCGCCTCGTGCCGCCGAGCCGTGAAATCGCGCTGGCCTCGCCCCCGAGCGGCCGCGCGTCGACGCGGCTGTAACACTCCCGCAACGTCAATTTCATCTTGCTTAAACATGGTGTCCCTAGTGTGGGGCCCATCCCAACACGCCGCGGCGACGCTGCGGCGCTGACGAAACGCCGCAAGGCGCCAACGCTTACCAATACGACCTAGGAGCAGAAGATGACCTTCTCGCGAGCTTTGATCTCGGTTTCGCTGACAGCCGCACTCGTGGCGTGCAGCTCCGGCGACATCACGCTGGCGCCGACCAACGTCGACAACTCGACGTCGACGGGCGGCGGCGGTGGCGGCGGTGGCGCCGCAAACCCGTGCGCGTCTTACACCGTTTCCGGTACCACCCGACAGGGCTCCTTCGACGGCACGAACTGCACCTACGACGCGACCTTCGTCTCGGACACGAATCCGTTGATGGTCGACGTCACGATCCCGTTCATCACCGGCGTCCACATCTTTCAGAGCGACCTGTTCGTCGGCTCCGACGTCAGCACGGGCGTAGCGCCCGCGGGCGGCACGGGCCCGAAGTTGACGATCGCAGCCGGCAACAAGATCGCGTTCACGGACGCGGGCGACTACTTGCTCATCAACCGCGGTTCGCGAATCCTCGCCGAGGGCACCGCGACGGCGCCGATCACGTTCACGGGCTTCACGGACGCCGTGACCCACACGGCCGGACCCTATGACGTGCAGCTCTGGGGCGGCATCGTCTTGAACGGCCACGGCATCACGAACAATTGCACGGACGCGCAACGAGCCTCGAATACCTGCCACGTCGAAGCCGAAGGCCGCCCCTCGTACTACGGCGGCAACGACAACGCCGACAACTCCGGCGTCCTGCGTTACGTCGTGGTCAAGCACGCGGGCTTCGAGGTCGCCCCCGCCGACGAGCTGAACGGCGTGACGTTCAACGCCGTGGGCTCGGGCACGACGATCGAGAACCTCGAGATCTATAGCGGCTACGACGACGGCGTCGAGCTCTTCGGCGGCGCGGTGAACATCACGAACCTCGTGGTGCTGTACGCAAAAGACGACTCGATCGACTTCTCGGACGGCTACATCGGAACGATCAACAATGCCCTGATCATCCATTCGCCGACCGACGGCAACCGCTGCATCGAGGGTGACAACATAGCGGTGACACGAATTCCCCCCGGCAATGTTCCGGGCAGCGCCAGCACAGCGCCCCTCACCGTGCCGACGATTCGCCACATGACGTGCATCACGTCGAACTGGGACGTCGGCACGCATGGCGACTCCGAAGGCCCCGTCATTCGCTTCGGCGCGCGCATGATCCTCTCCGACAGCATCATCGACGGAGGCCGCGCGACCGCGAAGCTGAGCCCGAGCTTGCCCTCGAACGAATGCTTCGAGATCGATCGCGACACGAACGATGACACTTCGGCCGCGGCTCGCGTCGGCGAGACCACGCTCAATCGCACGGTGATTTCTTGCCAAGAGCCGTATGTCAGCGGCACCGCCGATAACATCGTCGGCACCGGCGCACCGGGCGACACGGGCGTGCAGTGGATCACGAACACCGGGACCACTCCATACGCCTTCAACACGTTCAACATCGTGATCACGGATGCCGCGAACCCCGCGGTCCGCGTCCTGCAACCGAACACGTTCTTCTCCTACGACCAAAACGCCGCACCCGAGACCGTCACGATTCTCGACGCGGCCGGTGCCCCTGTGAATATCGGCGCCGTAGGCAATGCGGTCGCGGATGGCTACATCGGCGCCGTACGCAGCACCGCCAACTGGACGGCAAACTGGACGTACGGTATCGCCCCCGGCAATCGCGGCGTGGCTCCGTGGTGGGAGTGAGCTAGCTCATTCCGCGGATTCATCGATCACGAGCGAGAACTGGAACGAGGTACCGAAATGCCTGAGCCAAAACTGCCGCGCCGCACGCCGCTGGCGCTGCTCGTTGCAACCCTTGCCGGCACCGCTGCCGCACAGGACGCGGCCGATGTGGCCGGCGAGGCGGCCGCCGAGAGCGAGCAAGCCGCGTCGTCGGCCGAGAGCGCTGCGGCGCCGGGGGTCGAGACGATCGCGGTGATCGGCCGTCTTCAATCGACGGCGGTCGACGTCGTCTCCGCGCGTCTCGAGGAGGACGTCGTCAGCGACTTCCTCGCCGCGGAAGCCATCGCGCGCGTCGGCGATAGCACGGTGTCAGCGGCGCTGCGCCGCGTCCCGGGGCTCACGCTCGTCAACGACCAATTCATTTACGTGCGCGGCCTGGGCGAGCGCTACTCCAGCGCGCAGCTGAACGGCGCGCAAGTCCCGTCGCCCGATCTCACGCGCAACGTCATTCCGCTCGACATCTTTCCGACCGACATCATCCAGGCCATCCAGGTACAGAAAGGCTATTCGCCGGAAGTGCCCGCGGCGTTCGGCGGCGGCAACGTCGACATCATCACGCGCAGCATCCCCAACCGGGGGATCGCAAACGTGGAAATCGGGTCCGGACTGAACTCCGACGCGCACGGCGACGGCCTCGCGTATCCGGGCGGCGATGACGACGGCCTCGGCACGGACGACGGCACGCGCGCGTTTCCAGAGCCGTTACAGAGCGGCCTTCAGACCTACCTTGGAAACATAAGCCCGCCGAGCATCCTCACGGGCCTCCGCCGTGACGGCAACACTCACTCGATCGCCGAGGCTGAAGCTGTCAATCGCGACCTCGCGGTCTCGCTGTATCGGGACATCGACATCAAGAGCAAGCAACTGAGCCCCGACGGCAGCCTCGAAGTCGCTCTCGGCAACAAGTGGTTCTTGACGGACGACGACGCTTGGACGTTCGGCGTTCTCGGCCTGCTCTCGTACGACAATTCGTGGCGGAACCGCACGCGCGTCGAGCGCAACATCGCCGACCCGGTCAACCTCGTCGAGAACAAGGACCGCACGATCAATCAGGTGTCCGCAACCGGCGTCGTGAACTTGGGACTCAGCTATCTGAGCGACCATACGGTCTCGACGAGCAGTTTCTATCTCCGCAACACGGAGGACGAAGCCGCGATCTCGACGCGCACGACGAACAACTTCCAGATCCCCGAGGGAGAGCAGCTCCGCGACTACGATATTCGCTTCGAGCAACGCGAGCTCACCGCGAACCAAATCCGAGGCCATCACACGATCGGCCTCGACACGCGGCAGCAATTCAAGTTCCTCGACTACGACTGGCTCGACGGTCTGACGTTCGATTGGTACGCGTCGGACGCGGAAGCCAATTCCGACATCCCGAACGAGGTCAAGTTCTCGGCCGAGGATCAGGTCGATCCGGCGACGGGCGAGGTCCTGCGGACGGCAATCCGTCGCTCAGGCTCCGCGGCCGACTATCGCTTCACCTATCTCACCGACGAGGTCCGAAGCTCCGGCTGGGACCTCATGAAGCCGTACTCTTTCGAGCACGTCGACGTCGAGATCAGCGGCGGCCAAGACATCTCCGACAAGGCGCGCAGCTACACGCAGACTCAATTCAACCTCGGCACGACGGCAGCGGCGGCCCAGCCGATCCTGTTCGGCACGCCGGGCGACGTGTTCACGGACGAGAACATCCTCAATCCCGCCAACGGCTTCGTGCTGTCGGCCGGCGGCATCGGCACCGAGAGCTATCTCGCCGCAAACGCGACCGACGCGAGCTATTTGAAGGCCGACGCCTTGATCAATGACAAGTGGCGCTTCGCCGGCGGCGCCCGCTATGAGAAGTTTCGGCAGGTCTCGCTGCCGATCGACGTGCTGCAATACGACGTCGAGCTCGGCCAGTGCGCCCTCGTGCCGTGCGACAACGCGGCGCTCGAACGCATCATGTTCGAAGAGGACGATCTCTATCCCTCCTTGGCCGCCACGCGCATTTTCCACGACGTCTGGGCGCAGGACTTCCAAATCCGCCTCAACTTGAGCAAAACCGTCGCCCGGCCGGATCTGCGCGAGATCACGGGATCGGCCTACATCGATCCGTTGACCGAGACGCGCATCCGGGGCAACCCGGAGCTCGTGACCTCGGCGATCGACAACGTCGACTTGCGCGCCGAGTGGTTCTTCGAGAACGGTGACAACTTCACGGCGTCGCTGTTCTATAAGGACATCCGGAATCCGATCGAGACCGTCCAAGGCGCCGGAACCGACGACAACGTTTCGTTGACGTTCATCAACGCGCAGTCCGCGGACATCTCCGGCGTCGAGATCGAGTGGCTGAAGGACCTCTCGTCGTTCGGCTGGGACTTCCTCGCCCCGTTCTTCTTCTCGGGCAACATGACCTTCAGCGACTCCGAGCTCACGGTCGGAGACGTCGCGTTCAACCTGACGAACGACGTGCGCCCGATGTCGCAGCATTCCGACTCCGTAGCGAATCTCCAGCTGGGCTACGACTCCCCGAACGGCAAGCACACGTTCACGGTGGCGTACAACACGTTCAGCGAGCGGCTGTTCTTCGCGGGCCGCGACGGCGTGCCCGACGCCTACGAGCAACCATTCGACTCGCTCGACTTCGTGTACTCGCTGTTCCCGACGGATCACTTGAGCATGAAGTTCCGCGTGCAGAACGTGCTCGACGAGAAGCTGTCGATCGAGCAATCAGGCACTGAAGTCATCAGCCAGGACTTGGGCACGACCTTCAAGATCGACGTGAAGTGGAATCTCGGTACCTAGGGCGGCGCCGCGAAGTCCTGAGTCCAGTAGACGGGCGGGTTCTTGCCGGGCGCCAGCGCGAACGCGATGCCGGTCTCCGTGTAGCGCGCGTCCATGAGCGTCGCGCAATGGCCGGGGCTGTCCAGCCACGCGGCGACGACGGCCTCGGCGTCGCGCTGCCCCGCGGCCACGTTCTCGCCGGAGATTTGCCACGTGTAGCCCGCGCGCGTCATGCGCTCGCCGGAGTTGCTGCCATCGGAGCCGTCATGGGTGAGCTCGCCGCGCCCGGCCATGTCGAGCGAGTGAAGCGATGCGGCCGCGGTCAAACTCGTCGCGGCTGCAAGCGGCGGCGCAGGCTCGAATCGGTCGCGACCGCACCGGCGCGCCTCGGCGCGCGCTGCGTTGACGAGCTCGAGCACGCGTCGCGCCACGCCGGCCGGGTCTTGTAGCGCCGCGAACGGCATCTCGGTGCGCCCTGCCATCACGATCCACGTGTCGTCGCCGCTCTGGTGCACGCCGACTTCGACGAGCTTCGGATCGTTGATGCGCTCGCAATACCGGTCCTCGAGCATGGAGCGGATGGTCGCGTCGTCGCGCGGACCGCGGACGTGAAATGCCGACGAGCTCGCCGCGGGGTAGCCGACGCGGGCGAGCGCATCGGCGAGCTTCGCGTCGCGCGCGAGCTCGCGCGCGGCCGCATCGAGCGCGCTATGCCGCCGCGCCGGAGAAGCGACGGCCGGCACGCGGCCGCATCCTTGCGTTCGCAGCACGTTGACGACGCTCGTGGGATCGGCCCGCGCGGCAGCCGGCAGTGCTGCGAACGTCGCGACCGCTAGGCACGCTGCCGCGGCGTGTCGCAGGCGGCCGCAGTGCCTAGCCATCGTCTCGAGCTCTTATCGCCAGCCGGACGGCGTGTTCGGCGGCATTCCCTCGAACACGGCTTCGACTGCATGGACTTGCCCGCCGTAGACCTTGAATGCCTCGAAGGTCACGAGCGACCGCGGCGCCGCTCCCGGAGGTCCGGGCAGGGAGCCCGGCCCGAAATCCATCCACAGAAGCACCGTGCCGTTTTCCTCGTCGACGGCGACGACGTGCGCGACGATGCCGGCCAGCGTCGGGATCTGCTGCCCGCGCATGTTCTCGCAGCTCGGCGGCCGGAACGTGCAGCCGGGACCCGCCATGCGCACGCCGTTCTCGAGGCGGTACGCGCCCGGAGCGAACGGCACGTCCGACTTCTCGAAGCTGCCGACTTTGAGGCCGCCGGGATAACGAAGCGCGATCTCGGCGAGCTTATCGCGCGGCATGCGCGCCGAAGCCGGCGGCGCCGTGACCATCGCGGCCGACGGTTGCGCCAGCGCTTCAGGCGCGAACAGCGCGCCCTCCTCTCTGCTGCGCACGACGATCGTCTCGACTTCCGTGATGCGGCGGCCGTCGACCTTCAAGCGCGCCGCGAGCAACACCGGCATGCCGTTCTCCTCGACCACCGCGTGAGTCGCGGCCGTGCCGGTAGCGACGTCGAGAAAGTCCGTGCGAAACGGCCGCAGCTTGCCGGCCGTTTTCCAGAGCCCGTCGCCGACGCGAAGCTCCTTGGCGTCCTCGGTAAACCGCGCGTTCGCCGCGAGCGGCGCCTTGCTGGGATCGTGCGCGACGAGCGAGTCGAGGTAGGCAGTCATGACCCCCGCAAGGCACGCGCGATCGCAGCTCGGCGCGCTTTGCGCGGCGAGCGGCAACGAGGTGACGGCGGCGAGCAGTGAGGCGGTGAGAATCGAGCGCATCGAATGTGTCTCCCAGAAAACGTTAGCTAATCGCGCCGCGACAGGATCCACTTCGGGATCACGCCCGCGTGCGATAGCAGATAGTCGCGCGCACCGGACAGCCGGTCGAGCAGCCGCGGCAGGTCGAGACGGATCAGCTGGCCGTTGTGCTTCACGATGCGGCCGCCGACGATCACGGTGTCGATGTTCGAGTTGTCCGCGCAGATGACGACGGTCGCGACGGGATCGATGACGGGCGCGACGTTCACCTGGTCCGTGCGCACGAGGATGATGTCGGCTTGCTTGCCCGGCTTCAGCGTGCCGACCTTGTGGTCGAGCGCGCAGGCGCGCGCACCGACGATCGTCGCGAACTCGAGCACGTCGCGGTGCGTCAGCGTCGGCGCGAAGGCCACGTCGGGAGTTTCGGTGAACGCGAGAATGCGCTCTTGCACGAGCGCCGTGCGCATCTGCGTGAACATGTCGCCCGGCACGCTCGAGACGACGTCGATCGACAGAGACGGCCGCACGCCGCGCGCGACGAGCCGGCCCGTCGGCGGCACGCCGTGGCCCATCAGCATCTCGACGTAAGGTGCGACCGACGCGGTGCCGCCGGTCTTCGCGATCAGGTCGAGCTCCTCATCGGTCGAGTCCGTGCAATGGATATACGTCGTGTCGGAGCCCATCAAGCCGAGATCGTGCAGCGTCTTGACGTGATGCACGTGCACGCCCGTCAAGCGCATACCGACGTGCACGCTGATGCGGATACCAAGATCGCGCGCGAGCTTCCAGTCGTGCGTCGCGACTTCGGGCGTCGTGTTGCCGGGCGCGCGCGCCGCGAGGGCGAGCGTCAGCAGCTGATCGTCGGAGTTGAAGTACTGTTTGCGGATGCGGCGCACGTCCTCGGGGTGCTCGGCCGAGCTGTACGCCCACCACTTCGAAGCGCCGACCGGCGGGCCGTGCGCGTATACGGCGCGGATGCCGGCTTCGGAAAGCCCTGCGATCGCGGCATCCGAGTGCTCGGGCGTGTTGTTGACGTGCGACCAGTCGAGCAGCGTCGTGATGCCCCCGTTCAGGCACTCGAGCGCGCCCATCAAGTTCGCGATGTAGACGTCCTCGGCGCGGTACTGGATGCCGATGTTGTCGAGCATGCCGGAGAAGTACTGATCGAGCGTGCAGCTCGGAAGCACGCCGCGCACCGGCGTCTGCCACGTGTGCCGGTGCGTGTCGATGAAGCCGGGCATGACGATGCGGTTCGTCGCATCGATGACGTTGGCGTTCGGGCTCACGGAGAGATTGCGCCCGATGGCGGCGATCTTGTCGCCGTCGATGAGGACGTCGGTCAGCGGCAGATCGCCGAGCTCGGGATCGAGCGTCAGCACGTAGCCGCCCTTGATCAACGTCGTGCGATCCGTATACGGGCGTCCACCGATCATCGTTGCCTCCCGTGATGATGCCGGCGACTACCGGCGAGACCTTGCGGCCGGCTGCGACGCACGCGCGGCGGCCGCGACGATCGCCGCTATCACGGGCGCATCGATCGGCTGCGCGACGCTGACCATGTCGATCTTGAAACCGCTCCACTCGAGGCCCGAGCCGACGTGAAGACCGATCAGCACGGGCTCGCCGGCTACGCCCAAGATCAGCGGCGAGCCCGACATTCCGGGGTGGGACATGCACGTATGGGCAACGAGCCGCGGCGAGATCGAGGCGCGTGGCTCGAGACGGCAGTCGGTAAACGCGCCCACGTCGGCGTAGCGCATGACGAGGCGGACGGGCGCGCGGTGGGCAACGAGCTGCGCGAGCGATTGGTCGCCGACCTCGCCGACGCGCCAACGGTGCAAATCGCCGCGGATACGCTTGGAGAGCACGACGGCCCAATCGTTGCCCGCACCGAGCCCATTGCCGCCGGCGTGCCACACGTCGTCGATCGCGTACTCCTTACCCCGCGCGAGGACCCTGCAATCGCGGACGACCTCGGCGGTCGAGGCGGGTAACCCATGGGCGGTGGTCAATAACACGTCGGCGTGTTCGCGGGCGCCGACTTCGAGCACCGCGCCGCGGCTCAGCAAGAACGTGGGCGTTCCCGGCACCTTGCACCGCAGCAACGCGACACCGCGCTCGATGCCCGTGCCACTGGGTGCCGGCAGCGTAGTAACTTCAGACGCGCGGGCCGCCGGTGCCCCCAGCGCCGTGATAACGAGAATCGAGAGCCAGCGGGCCCGCATGCAGGGCACGATAGCCTGACCGTTGAGTTAAGACTAGGCGGCTACCCGGGCTCGCCCGCCGCGTGTTGCCTTCGAGGCTTCGACTTCGCTCACCCTTTCCGCGAGACGCCGAGGGCAAGACCGATATTGCTGCTAGAAGTGGTAATGTTACTGGAGCGATCAACGTCAACCGGAGGGCAGGTCATGCATCACTTCCGCTCGTCGTCGAAAATCGCCGCTGCGCTGGGCGCAGCGTTGGCTGGCCTCGCGGCGCCGCCGGCCCAGGCTCAAGAGGTGCTCGAAGAGATCGTCGTCACGGCGCTGAAGCGCGCCGAGAGCCTGCAAGACGCGCCGGCGACCGTCACCGCGTTCGACGCGGACACAATCGAGCAAGCGCGCATCCAGAGCATGCGCGACTACGTGCAGCTCACGTCGAACATGACGCTGATGGAGACGCAGAACAATGCGTTTGCGTTCGTCAACATCCGCGGCTTGGCCCAGATCCGCAACGTCGATCCCACGGTCGCCGTCGTCATCGACGGCGTGCTGTCGACGACAAGCCTCGCGTTCTCGCAGGAACTCTACGACATCCAGCAGATCGAGGTGCTCAAGGGTCCGCAAGGCGCCTTGTACGGCCGCAACGCCACTGGGGGCGCGATCAACATCACGACGAAGCAACCGACGACCGAGCCCGAGGTCTACGTGCGTGGCGGCATCGGCAACGGCGACAACGTGCAGCTATCGGGCGTCGCGAGCGGCCCGCTCGGTGACAAGATCCGGGGCCGCGTGGTCGTCGGCTACAAGGAGGCGGACGGTTGGCGCGACAACGTCGCCACTGACGTCAAGGCGGACCCGTACGAAGACCTCACGGTGGCCGGCAAGCTGCTTTGGGACTTGGGCGAGCGCACGACGCTCGACCTGCGACTCACGATGAGTGAGACGGAATCGACGGGCTCCCAGTTCGTGTCGAATGCGCCGAACTTCGTGACGGGTTTCCCCGGCAACGCGATGTACCCCGGCAACGGCAGCGCGCCGCCCGTGCCCGGGCTGCCGGCGTCGATCACGGCATTGGTCGGCAACCCGAACAATACGAGCATCAAACACCAGGGTAACGAGCCCGGCATGGACGACCGCGAGGTCTTGAGCTTGTCGGCGAAGCTCGACTGGGAGCTCGGCGGCGGCACGCTGACGTCGATCACGTCGTTCGACACGCTCGACCACGTGACGGCGGCCGAGCAGTTCGCGTATTACCCGTTCGTGCAGGTCCAGGGTACGACGGCCCCTACCCATCCCGCCGGCGTCTTGGTGCCGCCCACGGCCGCGGCACTTGCAGCTCCCGGCGGCACCGGCCAGAACCTCACGTTCGGCCAAAACCGCTTCCACGATTCGATCAGCGAGGAACTGCGCTTCACGTCGCCCGACGATCGGCGCTTGCGCTGGATCGGCGGCGTCTACTTCGCACAGACCGATCTCGACGTCATGATCTCGATTAACGACGATTTCGGCCAAGGCTTCGTCGAGCAGCACACGAGCCCGAATATCGGCGGCATCAACCCCACCGTCACGTGGACGGCACGGTTCCTCGCACCGTTGATCCCGATCCTCGGATTCCCCGGCGCGTCGGCATTGAACCCCAACACGAATCCGAACGCGCTCGCTTACAACTTCGACAGCAACCACAACACGGCTTACGCGGCTTTCGGCCAAATCAACTACGACTTGAGCGACACGCTCGAGCTCTCGGCCGCGCTGCGCTACGACCGCGATAACCGCGAACTCACGATCATGGCGCCCGATCAGTTCTTGCCGGTGTTCGCGTTCCCGAGCGGCCGGCAAGGCGACGTGCGCGAGGCCGAGTTCGACTCCGTGCAGCCGAAGCTGACGCTGAGCTGGCGGCCGAACGAGGACTGGACCGTCTACGGCACCTACGCGGAAGGCTTCCGCAGCGGCGGCTTCAACCTGAGCGGCGTCGCGATCGGCGTCGCGACGCTTGTCGCGGCCGGGGTGCCGGGGTTGCCCCAAGGTGTCCGCGACTCGTACGACCAAGAGGATACCAAAGGCTTCGAGATCGGCTTCAAGTCGTCGCTCGTCGGCGGCGCGTTGCGCTGGGACGCCGCGGTGTTCGACACCGAGGTCGCGAACGGCTTCACGTTCGTGTTCGTCGCGCCGTTCACGGCGCAAACGACGCGCAACATCAAGTCGGCGGACGTCAGCGGAGTGGAGACGAGTCTGTCGTGGCTGGCCACCGATCGCTTTCAGGTCAACGTCGGGCTGGGATTCCTCGACTCGGAGATCACCGAGAGCGATTGGATCGGCGCCGGCGGCATCAACATAGTCGGCAAAGAGATGCCGCAGAACCCCGAGTCGACGGCTAACCTTGGGCTCGTCTATCGCGGCGAGCTCGGCGGCGAGCGCGACTGGTACGCGCGGCTCGACTATCGGCAGCTCGGCGAAGTCTTCTGGGAGCCCGAGAATTTCGTCGCGCGCGATCCGCTGTCCCTCGTCGATTTTCGGTTCGGCATCACGACGGCGCGCGGCTGGGAGGTCGTTGCCTGGGTCGACAATGCGACGGACGAGAACTGGATCTCCGAGGAATCGAATCCGAACGGCATCGTCTACTACGGCAAGCCGCGGCAATACGGCGTCGAGATGACTTATCGGTTCTGAGGCGCGGGTCGGTCCAGCGCAGCGCCGAACTCCCGCACGATCTCGGCCGCCGGCTTGACCTCGTGAATCCCCGCGACCGACTTTCCCGCCTGCCAATACTCGCCGCTCGTGTCGTCGGTCATGAGCGACTT
>Ga0207675_100005119_pt1 | contig 12622 bp, 11 predicted proteins | sample KBSSwiS42_FD_184305 | JGI IMG/M metagenome (GOLD analysis project Ga0207675, IMG submission 184305) | Switchgrass rhizosphere microbial communities from Kellogg Biological Station, Michigan, USA - KBS Switchgrass S4-2 (SPAdes) (version 2) | ecosystem: Host-associated > Plants > Roots >... | reverse complement strand
CAGCGCCCAAATGAGCGCCAAGCGCGCTGAGCGTGCGCTCCACATCGGCAGACTACGCAAGCTCGACGCGTCCCGTGCTGTCGCCGAGCTTCTCGAGCGGCACGCCGACGCCGTCGAGCAGCGTCAACAGCAGGTTCGACAACGGCGTGCCGCTCGGCTCGACGCGCCGCCGGCCGCCGCCCGGCCGACCCGCAGCCCCGCCGACGACCGTGAGCGGCAAATCGAAATGAGCGTGCAAGTTCGGATTGCCGAACGCGCCGCCATACAAGAACGTCGAGTGGTCGAGCAGCGTGCCGTCGCCTTCGGGCGTCGACTTAAGCTTGCTCAAGAACGCCGCGAACAACTGCGTTTGATAGGTGTTGAGCTTCGCGTAGCGCTCGATGTTCTCGGGCTTCTCCTGGTGGTGCGACATCGTGTGATGCCCCTGCGTGAGCCCGATCTCCGGATACGTGCGGAAATTGAGCTCGCGGCCGAGCATGAACGTGACGACGCGCGTGAGGTCCGCTTGGAACGCGAGCCACTGGAGCTCGTACATGAGCTGCACGTGCTCGCCGAACGTCTCGGGAATGCCGGCCGGGCGCTCGAGCGCCGGCAGGCCGGCGACGTCGCCGAGCCGCTCGACCGTCTCGATGCGCCGCTCGACCTCGCGCACGGACTGAAGATACTCGTCCACCTGCACGCGATCGGCCGGCCCGAGCTCGCGCGTCAGGCGCGCGAAGTCGGCGCCGACAAAGTCGAGGATGCTGCGGTCCTGGCGTGCCTGCGCCGTGCGTTGCGCGTTCGTGCCGCCGTTGCCGAATAGCCTCTCGAAGACGACGCGCGGGTTGTTCTCGGTCGGCAGCGGCGTCGTCGGCGTGCTCCACGACAGCGTGTTCAAGTAGACGCAGCTATAGGCGCTGTCGCACATGCCGGCGAGCACGCTCAAGTCGATCGAGAGCTCGAGCGATGGCAACACCGTATCCTTGCCGAGCACCTGCGCGGCGATCTGATCCGCCGACACGCCGCATTCGAGATCGGCGCCTTCCGTGCGCTTGCAGCGCACGCCGGTGAGCCACGCCGCGTTCGCTTTCGTGTGATCGCCCGTCGCGCCGTCCTCGGCGTTGGCCGCGGCCACTTTCTGATCGATGCCGGTGATAACGGTCAGCCGATCGCGGTACGGCGTGAGCGGCGCAAGGATCGTCGAAAGCTCGGCGAGCTTGCCCGTGCTCTTCGGCGTCCAGTAGTCGATACCGGTGTAGTTCTTGGCGACGCCATTCGGGAGATAAACGAACCCGATGCGTTTCGCTTTCGGCGCCTCGGCAGCGAAGGCGGGGACCATCGCGTCGAGCAGTGGCAATCCGATCGCAGCACCCGCTCCTTTCAGGAACGTGCGCCGCGGCAGAGCTCGTTTCGTCACGATCACGACGCCGCCCTCCTCATCTTGAACGGGGTGCTGTTGACGACGCCGAGAATGAATTGCGAGAACCGATGCTCGTCGGCCGCCGCGTCGCGCACGATAGCGCGCACAGCCGGCATGTCGTAGGGCTCGAGGCCTCGTCCCAATGCATACACCATCAGCTTCTCCGCGAGCACGATGCGGAACTGCTCGGAGTCGAGCAGCGCCGCGCGAAACTCGTCGAGACTATTGAACGTGCTGCCGTCGGGCAACACGCCCGAGGCGTCGACGGGGTCGCCCAGCTCGTCGATCGCGCGCCAGCGTCCCGTCGCGTCGAAGCTTTCGAGCGCAAAGCCGACTGAGTCCATCAGCGTGTGACAGGACGCGCAGCTGGGGTTGCCGCGATGCACCGCGAGCCGCTCGCGCAGCGACAGCATCGCGCCATTGCCGTCGGTCACGCTGGTCGCTTCGAGCGGCGGCACGTTCGCGGGCGGCGGCGGAGGCGCGGCGCCGAGCAGGTTGTCGAGAATCCAGTGGCCGCGCACGACGGGCGAGGTGCGATCGGCATGCGACGTCACGGCGAGCACGCTGCCTTGGCCGAGCAGGCCGCGGCGCGGGCTATCCGCCGGCAGTTGCACGCGGCGGAAATGACTGCCCTTCACGTTCGGCAAGCCGTAGTGCTCGGCCACTCGCTCGTTGACGAACGTGTAGTCGGCATCGAGCAGCTCGAGGACGCTGCGATCCTCGCGCAACACACTCGCGAAGAACAGCTCCGTCTCGCGCCGCAGCCCCTCCCGCAACGTGTCGTCGAAGTTGGGGAAGATGCTCTGCACCGGGATCACGGCGTCGAGATTGCGCAGATAAAGCCACTGGCCCGCGAAATTGGCGACGAACGCGTCGGCACGCGGGTCGCCGATCATGCGCCGGACCTGCCGCTCGAGCTCGGCGGGTCGCCCAAGCGCGCCACGCTCGGCCGCAAGCAGCAGCTCGTCGTCGGGGATGCTGCTCCAGAGAAAGAACGACAGCCGCGACGCGAGCTCGACGTCGTCGATGCGGTAGACCGATCCGGCCGCGGCACCCGCGGGGTCTCGCTCGACGCGGAACAGGAACTCCGGACTCACGAGCACGGCTTTGAGCGCGACTTGAATGCCGCCGTCGAAGCTGCGCTCTTCTGAATGCGCCGCACGATAGAGCGCCACGAACGGCGCCAAGTCGGCGTCGTCGACGGGACGACGATAAGCACGCCGCACGACGGTCGCGAGGATCGTCTTTGCGCAGCCTTCCGCCTCCGCGCTGACGGTCGGCTCCTCGGCAGCCGGCCGGCAGACGAAGATGCGATCGCGGCTCGCCGTGCGCCCGGGGCCCTTCGTGTCGTAAGGACCGGCGATCTCGACGCGGCGCAAGTACGACCCGAAGCGCCCCTCGGGAATGTTGAGGCCGCGCGGAAACGGCCGAAGAAAAGGCTCGCGCTTCCCAGCGGGGAGCGAAGCGGCTTTATCGAGGAACGCGATCGTCACCTCGTGCTGGCCTGCCGCGACGGGAACGCGGACGGCCCAATCCTCGTCGGCGCGATTGCGGGCCTGCTGCTCGTCCCGAGCGACGCGCCGGTTCGTGCGGCCGCCGAAATCGTCGGAGTCCTCCGGCTTGAGCGGCAGCGCATTCGCAGCTTCGAGCGTGAACGTCGCGACGCGCTCGCGGTCGATGCTGACCTCGAGCACCTGCGGCTCGGTGTAGACCGGCATGCCTTCGTTCAAGTCGCGCGCGAGCGCGGCCGAGAAGCGGTACTCCGCGTCCTGCGGGAACGTGTAGTCGACGCGGATGCCGCCGCGCGTTCCGAACGGCATGTCCGGCAGCCGCCGCTCCTGCGAGCGGTCGTCGGAAATGCGGAACGAATCGATCGTCACGAACGGCGAGGCCGTGCCGACGGCGAGCCGGCTGATCTTGTCGGCCGCGCTCAAGTAGCGTTCGAGCAGTGTCGGCGAAAGTTTCAGCACGCCGCCGATGTTGTCGAAGCCGTAGCTGGCGTCGTCGCCGGGCAGCAATGCGCCAACGTCGACGTCGACCGCGAGCAGATCGCGAACGGCGTTGCGGTATTCGCTGCGATTCAGGCGGTGAAACGGCACCGTGCGGCCCGGGTTCGGCGCTTCCGCGGCGGCGCGGTCTAGCTCGCCCTCGAGCCAGGCCAACAGCGCTTTGGACTCCGCGGGTTGCGGACGCGGGCCGCCGTCGTGCGGCGGCATCATGCCGGTCGCGAGCTTGCGCACTACGCGCTCCCAAACCGCGGCGTGCGCGCCGACTTCGGCGAGATCGAGCGATTGCAACGACAGATCGGCCGTGCGCTCCGCGTCGTCGTGGCAGTCGAAACAGTAACGCGCGAGCGTCGCGCGCTGCTCGACCCTGGCCTCTTGCGGCGACGGACGGCAGCCCGTCATGCAGAGGGCTGCCGGCAACAGCAGCGAGACGACAATCCTGGCTCGCAGCGCCGTCACCTGCGGCGCGGATACATTCGCCATGCCCTCCCCCAATAAGACTCAGGCGTGACCGTATCCGGAGGTTCCAACCAGGTCAACGACGCAGCGCGTCACCTCGTCGGCAACGGCGCCGTCCCGATCTCGCTCGAGCGCACGAGTCGTCCTGTCCGCACCAATATCAGCACGACGGCATGCTCGTTCGGCGCGCGCTCGAACGTGTAAACGCCGCCGGCGCCCATCTCTTGCCTCCACGGTTGATCACGCAGGTCCTGCGTGGCGGTGCTCCACGTATGGAAGGCCTCCGGGCCATAGCCGACCGCTTGGATCTCGCAAGATCTCGAGCGGCAAAGCACATTCGGTTGGCCAAAGTTGCGCCCGAGCTCCGACTTCGACGCGAGGTAAGTCGAGATCTCGCGTTCCATGCGGTCGGCCCACTCGAAGTCGCGCGACTCGCGCTCCATCATCGTATGCAAGTTCCACATGCCGCCGGGCAGCGTGATTCCCTCGATCATCGGAATCGGCTCGCGCATGACGCCCACGCCGCTCGCCTGCGCGACGCCGGGCTGCTCGCCGACGGCCGGCGCCGTCGGACGGACTGCGGCGGCGACGGGCAAGGCCGGTATCGTCTCGCGCTCGACGGGATCGTCCCGCGTAACATCCGTCGCTCGCGGCTGCGCCGGACTGCCGGCGGTCGGTTGAGGTGAAGAGAGTTCCGGCTCGGGGCGCCACAGCAGCCACCACGCCGTGGCCAAGCTGACGGCGGCGATGATCAGCGTGCGGATGATTCTTTCCACGTCTGAAGACGAGCGGAGTCGATCGACTGCTATGCCAACAATAGTATCGATCTTGATTGCTCGAGCGCGAAGCTACTTGGCCAGCCGATCGCTTCAGGTTCGATTCAGGTCGAGGGTCGTACCTTGGCCACATGCTCGACGATCGACCCAAGACTAAGCGTCTCTATGAAACCATACAGCTCGTCCTGACGCTCGTGAGCACCTGCGCCGTCGTCGACACGATGCACGTCCACACTTCCCCTCTCGATCGGGTCGGGTATGGGGCAAGCATGCCGGCGCGGAGCGAAACTTCTACCGACCGAAGTATCCGTGACCTCGCGAGGTCCGAGCGAAAACGCCGCGAATCCGAGCTCGGCGCAGCTCTACAGCAACGACAGCTGCGCGCCTAAATTTATTGCTTCGACGTTCAGCAGCGTGGCGCCTCGCGCGAGCCAGCGCATGATCGCGGCGCGCTCGGCCACGAGCGGATCGGCGCCGGAGTCGACCCACTCCTCGACACACATGAACGGCAATCGGCCGCCGTCACGATGAAGCTCGCGTATCCATAGGTACAGCGGTCGGTGTTTCGGCGAGCGCACCCACCAAGGCATGGCATCCGTCAGCGACAAGCGCGCCGTCTGCACGTGCTGCGCGAAGCGCGCGTACGGGTCGCGCGTTTGCCCGACATAGCGCGGGCACCGCACATCTCTCGGATCCGCGAGCGTATAGATGGCCGTGCCGCCGGGCGCGTCGGGAACGCCGGCATGAACGTGCGCGCGCGCAGCAGCGGCGGCGGATCTCGACAAAGACGCGTTGCGCATTCTTCCAGCGTTTGCGATCGATGAAACCCTTCGCTGTGAGACTGTACATCGATACAGCACTTTTGCCGAGCCTGCTCGACGAGTGGTGCAGAGCCCGCCTGGCATACGTCTTGCAAATTCCCCGGCGTCATCCACGGAACGGAGTATCCGGTATGAAATGGACAGCACTCGCTACGTTGGTGTCTCTGGGCCTCGGCGCGACCGCCGTGGCGCAAGAAGTAGTGCGTACGCCGCCCGGCAACGATCGCACGAATATCGTGAGCTTCGCGGAGGCCGACAAAGACGGCGACGGAAGAGTCAATCGCGAAGAAGGTAACGCGATTCACGGGTTCGACTTCTCGCGCGCCGACACGAACGACGACAAGTCGCTCACGAGGGCGGAGTTCGACGCCGCGATGGCCAAGTCGACTGCCCGTGGCGACGGCGAGCCCGAGGGGCTCGCGGGCGACCGTACGGAGCAAGTGACATTCGAGCAAGCCGACAAGAACAAGGACGGCAAGATCGACCGAGACGAGGGCGAGGACATCGACGGCTTCAACTTCTCGGCGGCGGACGCCGACGACAGCCGCTGGGTCAGCCGCGCCGAGTTCCAAACGGCGATGGCCGGATCGCGACCGCGCGGCTAGCGCGTCGCGACTCGCGTGGGGCCGCTCGACGCGGCCCCGCGTTCTCACTCCTCTTACAAGCGTCGCAGCCCCGCCGCGACCGCGGTCGTGCTCACTCCCCGATTGCCGCGCTGCCACCGGACGACTACGCTGCAACGTCGAACCGAGCAACGCAGCGAGAGACAGCCGTGCGACGCAGCCTGACGCGAACGTTTCTACCCTGGTGCTTTGGATTTACCGCGGCGCTCGCGCTCGCGGGCGCCTCAGCCCAAGAAGCGCCGTTGACGGTGCTGTCGCCGAAGGCCAAGTCCGGCGGCTGGGCGGGCGTGCACCGCCCGCACACGAAGCTGCAAGACGTGCTCGCGAGGCACGACCGCGAAAAGGATTGGGCCGAGACCGTCGTCGACGACGAGAGTCTGTTCGCGCAGTGGATCTCGATGGCTCCGGGCCAAAAGACTCCGCGGCGCATGAACGGCGACACGCGCGAGTGGTGGATCGTTCAGTCGGGCACGCTGAAGTTCACCGTCGAGGGCCGCGAGCCCGTCGTCGCGACGAAGGGCTTCATGGTGCAGGTGCCGTATCGCACGCTCTATCAGATCGAGAACGTCGGCACGGAGGCCGCGCTGCGGTTCGAGGTCAACGTGACGCGCGCGCGCAAGCTTTACCCGCTCGACGAGACGCCGACGCCGCTGCCGGGGTTCGATTTCATTCCCACGCGCGTGACGGGCGGCCGCGGCACGCTCGACGCGCAGAACCGGCCCGTCGTCGACTTCAACAAGGTCGTTGCAGGAGAAGAGCGCGGCGGCGCGTTCGTCAGCGACGACCGCAGCTTCGCGAACATCATCATCGGCAACTATCAGAAGCCGCAGCCCGGCAACAAAGGGCACTACCACGAGGAAGGCTCGGAGTTCTGGCTGATCATGCTCGGCAAGGTCCGTTACAAGATCGAAGGGCTGCCCGAGTTCGAGGCTGAGCCCGGCGACGTCGTGTACGTGCCGCGGCAGACGTGGCACCTCGCGAGCTTCGGCGGCACCGAAGGCTTGCGCTCGTGCCGCCTCGCGATGAACGGCTTCCCGTTTCAAGCCCACATGTTCGAGCCGGACTGAGCTAGAGGGACACACGTGAGACGAGCTTTCATCGCAGCAGCGTCGGCTACGCTTTTTTGTTCATCGGCCGCAGCGCAACCGCGGATCGATTACTCGAAGCTGGACATCAAGACGACGGATCTCGGCCATGGTGTCTATCTGCTGGGCTGGCAAGGAGGTGATTCCCTGATCTTGGTCGGGGACGACGGCGTCTTGCTCGTCGATACCTCCGTCGAGCAGATGGGCGACAAGATCAAGGCGGCGATCGCCAAGGTGAGCAGCAAGCCGATCGAGCTCGTGATCAATACGCACGCGCACGCCGACCACTTCGGCGCCAACGAGGCGCTGGCCCAGGGCGGTGCCGTCATCGTCGGCCACGTCAACCTGCGTGAGCGCATGGCGAAGGGGCAGCACATCGCCGCCTTCAACCAGACGATCCCGCCGTCGCCTCCGGCCGCGCTGCCTACGATTACCTATGCGGAGTCGATGACGCTTCATTTCGACGGCGAAACGATCCAGCTGCTCCACCCGCACAACGCGCACACCGACAGCGACACGCTCGTGCACTTCGAGCGTGCCAACGTCATCCATGCCAGCGGCACTTTCGGCGGCGACGGTAGCTATCCGTTCTTCGACATGTCCTCGGGGGGCTCGCTCGCGGGGATGATCGACGCGGAGGAGAAGATGCTTTCCCTCGCCGACGAAAACACGCGCATTCAGGCCGACGAGGGCGATCCGGCGAGCACCGCGAGTCTCCGCGCGTGCCACGACGCGCTCGTCACGATCCGCGGCCGAGTGCAGAAGTTGATCGACGAGGGCAAGAGCGAGGACGAGGCCGTGGCCGCCAAGCCGACTTTGGATCTCGACGCTCGCTTCGTGCGCCCGGGCGGTTTTCTGACCGGCGACGCGTTCACGCGCATGGCGTATCAATCCCTCAAGGGCGGCGCCAACGCGCTGTCCGCTCGCTAGGATATGCGTCGCGCGCATCTCTGGCTCTCGATGGCGGCCGCCGCACTCGTTACCCGCGCCGTGCTCGCGCATCACTCGCCGGTCATGTTCGACCGAGCACAGCCGCTGACGCTGACAGGCACGGTGCGCGAATTCCAGTGGACGAATCCGCACAGCTACATCCAGCTCGTCGTGAAGAACGACCAAGGGCAAGACGAGGAATGGAGCCTCGAGATGGCGGCGCCGACGTATCTCTATAACCTCGGTTGGCGCCCCTCGACGGTGAAGGCCGGCGATACGCTGACCGTGACGGTCGCGCCGCTGCGCAAGGGCGGCAAAGGCGGTCTATTGCTGAAGGCCGTCGCGTCCGACGGCAAGCCAATCGGCAGAGTTCCAGCTGCGGATGTGACACTGTGAGACGTCGTGGCAAATGGGTCGTCGCGCTCGCTCTGACGGCGTGCACGCAGCAGCCGCCGGCCGATCCGCGCGTCGAGCGATTCGCGCAGCTGCCGAACTGGAGCGGCATCTGGCTCGCCGACGGACTCGAGCCCGGTGTCGACGGCTTCAGCGTGTCGCGATTGCCGGCGTTCCTTCTCGTGAACCCCGACGTTCCGTGGAACGAGGCGACGACGGCGAAGATTCAGGCCGAGCTCGCCAAAAATCCCGAGCTCCAAGTGGCGCCCGCCGCAGGCTGGGGTTATCCGTTGATGATGGACGGCGCGCCGCCGCTGCAGTTCGTCGTCACGCCCGAAGAGACGCTGATCTTCAACACGTACCGCGACCTGCGTCACGTCTATACCGACGGCCGCTCGCATCCGGCCGAGGAGGATCGCTGGCCGACGACGTGGGGCGACTCCGTCGGCCGATGGGAAGGCGACACGCTCGTCATCGACACCGTCTCGGTACGAGAGCCGAACAAGTACTTCGGCGTCGTCGTGTGGCTCTCGGATCAGGCGCACTACACCGAGCGCTTGCGCATGGTCGCGCCCGACCGCATCGAAGGCGAGATGACCGTCGTGGATCCCGCAACGTTGTCGCGCGAATGGGTCGTCAAGCTTCAGTACAAGCGAGCCGAAGGCTGGGACCGCCTGCTCCACGACGCGTACGACAACGACCGCACGGGCTTCGACGGCGACTTCTACACGATCAAGCCCGCGGCCGAGGCCGAAGCGCCCGCGGCGCGCTGAGCGTCGCACCGCGGGCGGGGCACGTCGCGCCGTCAGCCCGGGATCTCGGGCTCGACGAGCTGCGCGAGCAGCGTCAGCGATTCCTGCCAGCCGAGGTAGCAAGCTTCCGCCGGAATCGCGTCGGGCACGCCTTCCTGCGTGACGTTGATTTCCGTCCCGACGGAGACTTTCTTCAGCACGACCGTGGTCGTCATCTGGCCCGGCAGGTTCGGGTCGTCGAAGGCGTCCGTGTACCGCAGCCGCTCGCCCGGCACGAGCTCGAGGAACTTGCCGCCGAACGAATGGCTCGTGCCGGAGTTGAAGTTCTTGAACGACATCTTGTAGATGCCGCCGACGCGCGCGTCCATCTGGTGGACCTTGCCCGTGAAGCCGTGCGGCGGCAGCCACTTGGCCATGGCGTCGGCGTCGACGAAGGCGCGGTAAACGCGTTCGGCCGGGGCACGCAGCACGCGGTGAAGCTTGATCGTATTCGGCATGATGGTTTCTCCTATTCCTGGCCGGCCGACATGGCCTGCTCTACTCCTACGTCGAACGAGACCGGCTCGATTCGACATCGCCGCGGCGGCGGCAACGGCCACGCCTCGCCAGACCGGCGATCTGGCTAAAGCTCAGGGAAGCTAGTTCGCGGCCGCGCGGGGGTCCCGCTGCGCCGCCGCCTTTAGCAGGATCGCCTCGGCGGCCGGGAACAAACGCCCCGTGTTCGCGAGGAACACGCCGCGCGTCATCATGAGCGCCGTCCAACCCGTTTCGGTCTTCGCGTCGATGTTGGCGCCGTGGTCGACGAGGTACTGCACGATCGAGGGCTGGTTCGAGATGATCGAGCCGTGCAGCGCCGTGCTGCCGCTCCAGCGCGGGTCGCCCACGCCGAGCTCCTGGAGCTCGCGCAGGTTGTGGGGATAGTAGAGCAACGTGTACCCGGGCTCGCCGACCATCTTGAAGTCGCCGAAATCCGCGACGGCATTCACGTCGTTGCCGAGGTCGACCGCGAGCTTCACCGCTTCGAGCCGCTCCGCTTCCGACACGCCGGTATGCGGGCCGGGCGTCTCGCCTTCCCAGGTATCGAGACCGGCCGCGACCATCAGCGGCGTGACGCCGAATCGATTCGGCATCGTGGGATCGGCACCGTGCTCCGCGAGCAGCCGCATGTACTCGTGGTCGCCGTTCTTCGCGGCGACATAGAACGCCGTCGCGCCGTTGTAGGTCAGCAAGTGCCGGCCGAGGTAGAGCCCCGGCGGGTTGCGCGTCGTGCCGCCGAGCGGCTCGAACTTGATCTCGTCCCAGTCGACGCGGACGTTCGGATCGGCGCCGCGATCGAGCAACTGCTTGGCGAGCTCGAGGCTCGTGACCTTGCCCGTCGGCCGCGGCGCGCCCGTCGCGAGCTCGCCGGTGCCGCCGGCCCGATCCGTCGCGCCGGGCTTGCGCAGCCACGCGATCGTGTGCAGCGGCGACGCGCGCGCGTCGGGCCGGTTCGGGTCGGCGCCGTGCGTAAGAAGCACGCTCGCGACCTCATAGAATGCGTTGACGATCGCGACGTTGAGCGCCGTCGTGCCGTCGGGTGCCAAGTCATTCGCGTTGGCGCCGTGCTCGAGCAGCAGGCGCACCGCGTCGAGCTGCGCGTTGCGCACCGCGAACAGCAGCGGCGTGAATCCGGACTTCGACTGCGCGCCGACGCTCGCGCCGCCGGCGATCAACAACCGCATCGCCTCGACGTTGCCCTCGCCGGCCGCGAGCATGAGCGCGGTCTGGCCGCGATAGCTTTCGGCGGCGTCCACGTCGGCGCCGTGCGCGAGCAGCGCGGCGACGGCGGACTCTCGGCCGTTCAGCGCCGCGCTCATGAGCGACGTTTGACCCTCGCGGGAGCGCGTGTTCGCATCGGCGCCGGCCGCGAGCAGCCGCTCGACGATCTCGCCGTTGCCGTTGTTCGCCGCGAGCTCGAGCGGCGTGACTCCGAAGCGGTTCGCCGCGGTCGCCGCAGCTCCGGCCTCGAGCAGACGCGTGACCATCGCGAGATCATCGCGCTCGGCTGCCCAATGCAAGGCGGTCGTGCCATCCGCTTCGGCCGCGCCGACGGCCTCGCCGCGGTCGAGCAGCGCGTTGACGGCCGCTCCGTCCTGCCGTTTCACGGCATCGATGAGCGGCGTACCCGCGGCAGCCAAGGGGGCGCAAGCGAAGAGCACCGTGACTGCGATCGACCGACGCATGCGCGCTTTCCCTTGAGTCTAGTTGCTTCGAATATACGCCCGGCGAGCGGCAACGGCACGCGCTTGCCCGTAGCAAGCGGCCCGCGAACGCCCTATCCTCTCCGAAACAGCTCAGCGGCAGGCATGAAGCGGTACGTAGTCGGGATTGCAGTCTTTGCCCTCACGGCCGCGGCCGCGTCGTGGCTCGCGCAGCATTCAGGCGAGGCGGCCACACGCGGCCTCCTTGGCCGTTACTGCACCGATTGTCATAACTCGACCGACTTCACGGCCGAGCTGGTCATCGAGCCCCGCGACGTGGGGAGCATCGCGGCCGATCCCGAGCATTGGGAGAAGATCGTGCGCAAGCTGCGCACGGAGGAAATGCCCCCCGACGGCCCGCGCCCTCCGCACGAGCAATATCTGCGCGCCGCGGCGTTCCTCGAGTCGCAGCTCGACGCGGCGGCAGCGGCAGAGCCTCAACCCGGCGACGTGCCGGCATTCCGGCGCCTGACGAGGACCGAGTACCGCAACGCGATCCGCGACTTGCTTGCGCTCGACGGATTGCCGGCGGAGCTCGACTTCGAGCTGCTATTGCCGGCCGACAACGCGGCGAGCGGCTTCGACAACATCGCCGATCTCCTGTTCGTCTCGCCCGTCGTCATGGAGCGCTACATCGCCGCGGCGCAGAAGATCTCCCGGCTCGCCGTCGGCGACTTGCGCGCGCCCGTCATGGTCAACATTCACCAGCTGTCGGAGCAGCTGCCGCAGGACGAGCGCATCGACGGCTTGTCGTTCGGCACTCGCGGCGGTTTGGGCATTCAGACTTATCTGCCGCTCGACGCCGAGTACGTCGTCGAGCTCGAGACGGCGGCCGCGGTGCCGGAGCCTCACGAGATCGAGCTCAGCGTCGACGGCAAGCGTGTCGCCAGCGCGACCGTCCTCACGCCGGAGCGCCGACCCGGGGTGCCGCGCCGCAGCAGCGAGCAAGTGACGTTCCGTGCGCCGCTCGTCGCCGGCCCGCATCTCCTCGGCATCACGTTCGTCGAACGCTCCGAGGCGCTCGATGAGAGCGTCACTCGCGGCCGCATGCGCGGCCGCGGCACGCTGCCTGCGATCGCGATGGCGACGATACGCGGGCCGTACTCCCCGACGGGGCCCGGCAGCACGCCGAGCCGCA
>Ga0207675_100005118_pt1 | contig 12624 bp, 14 predicted proteins | sample KBSSwiS42_FD_184305 | JGI IMG/M metagenome (GOLD analysis project Ga0207675, IMG submission 184305) | Switchgrass rhizosphere microbial communities from Kellogg Biological Station, Michigan, USA - KBS Switchgrass S4-2 (SPAdes) (version 2) | ecosystem: Host-associated > Plants > Roots >... | reverse complement strand
GTCGTCCAGCGATCAATGGACTGACCCGAGCCAGCCAGTACCGTGACCCCGCCGCGCTCACTGGCGGAGAGCGGGCCTAACCACCAGCTCGGCTGCTGCTGGTTGCCGTTATTGCCGGATGGTTCGTCGTTCGTGCCGGCGAGCTTGACCTCTCCGCCGGCGGCGAGGAAGGTCAACCAGATCAGGTGATCAACCTCTGTGCCATCACCGGGAAGTCGCCACGTGACCACCCCGCGCTGAGCCCAGGCGCCTGGACCGAGGACCTTCTGTCGAGCGTTGGTGAGCGCGAACTCGGTCGGTTCAAGACGTATCTGAAGCCTGGTCAGGGGCAAGGTGCTCAAGTTGTCGTAGAGCAGCCTGGCGCGATCATGAAAGGCTGGATCTTGATCACTGACCAGCCGATAGAAGCCGGCGCGGTCGCCGGCACGAGCCGTTTTGACCAAGGCATCAACGGTTGCCCTGGTCAGGCCAAGACGGGAATTATTGGGCGCCGCGGATCCGGGAGCTGGCGGCGTAGAAACGGGCTCGACAGCTGAGGCGGAGCAGCCGAACAGCGCCAGCATCACTGCCATGGCAGCCAACCGTCGCAGAGTTACGCGGCTGCGGGTGGCTGACACAAAAGGCAGCGTATGCGGGCTCGGCTTGGAACGCCGGGAAATCGCCGTGCCTACAACAGCAGCTTCAAATCAGCCCGGCCGTCGGGCTCCTGCGTAGGGCATGTAGGACATCTTGATGTACTCCACGGACTTGCCGGGATGTGGCGCGTGGATGACGCGGCCGCCTCCGGCGTAGATGCCCACATGGCTGATGCCGCTGTAGAAGAAGACCAGATCGCCGAGTTGCAGATCGGACTTGGCTACCGACCTACCCCTGCTGTACTGCTGTCCGGACGAATGCGGCAGGCTAACTCCAACGGAGCCCCAAGCTTTCATTGTCAGGCCTGAGCAGTCCCAGGAGTTGGGTCCGGCGGCATTGCGAACGTACGGCTCTCCGAGCTGCGCCTTCGCAAACGCCAGCGCTTTGACGCCCTTGCTGCTGCCACTGATCGGCTCGCGGGCGGCGTCCCGGGAGGCCGCAGCTCCGGCTGCGTTGGCCCGTGCCGCCGCTCTCTTCTGCTCATCGGAAAGCCGCTGCCGCTGGGTCGCGCTGAGCCTGTTCAGCACCTTTCTGGCCTCGGCAATCTTCTTGTCCGAGGCATCCTTGAGGGACTTGAGCTGCTTCTCCTTCTCAGCGAGAGTGGCGAGGTCGGTCTCGGAGGAATGCTCGAGTGCTGCGAGGTTGGCTTGCGCCTGTTGGTAGTCCTGAAGGATTGAGTTCTGATTCTCACTGACCTTCTGAACGGTCGAGATCTGGCTCAAAAACCCATCGGTGTCTGGGGTCACGATGAGCTGAGCGGCGGTGTCGAGGCTGCGGTTTTGGAACTGTGCGAGTGCGACCTGGCCGACCTGAAGCCGCATCCGGCCCACCTTGTCGGTCTGGGCTTTGACGTCGGCCTGCTTGAGGTGGAGTTGTTCGCGACCCTGCTTGATTTGCTCAACAACCCCTGAGTACTGCTGGTCGATCGCACCGGCGTCAGTCTGCAACTGGGCGACCAACGCCTTCGCCTCCGCCACGGTGACTGGCGGCGCTGCCGCGGCCGGGACGCTGGTGGGAATCATGAACAACGCCGTCAGAGCCACCGAGACCAGCCCGAGCGTGGCAACCCGTGCCCGACGGAGTATCTGTGCCTGACGAAAGATGGATGTAGCACGGTTGATTATTAGTGCGCGTGAAATCACGCGCGCAGTTACATTCACAGTTCCCCGACTCCTGCGTTCCCCGATCCTGCGCGCAGCTCTCGGAAGGTGCCGACCCAAGCCTCCCCAGGCCTGAGGTACAGCTGAGAGCTGTGATGGACGTGCCTACTGCGCGGCTGATGACCCGTTCGTGACTCTTTGGTGTGCCATCGTGCTCACCGAGCAGCCGTTGACACATTAGGTCACGATTAGATCACTGGCAATTAGGATCGCCGATATTTGGTCGACGAGATTTTGTCAACGATAGAAGTCAGCGAGTCCTCACGCGTAGTCCTGCCACTCCAACCGTGGCTGGACACTGTGAACCGGCCGGGCCCCTTGGATAAGCCGCAGCGGCGGCACCAGGCCGGAATCCGCCAGCGCCTCGAGCGCCGCCTGCTCGTCTTGATCCAGATCAACCACACCACCAGACGCGCCGAGCAGCACCGTTACGACGCAGTCGCTGCAGGCTGCTCCTCTGGCGATGCAGGTGCCGCAATCTACGTGCAACACATCCATCCTGATTCCTTCCGCATCAAACCTGCATTCGGTGCTGGCTTAGCGCTGCTTGGACCCCGCTGGTCGTAGCCTGCCGCGAAGCGCTGACACTTTCTTGGTGGCAAACCCTTTCCACGAGGTGTACTCACACGGTCACCACGACTCCGTCCTGCGATCGCACGGCTGGCGGACTGCGGAAAATTCCGCGGCGTACCTGCTCCCTTGGTTGAAACCGGGCGACAGAGTGCTGGATGTCGGCGTCGGTCCGGGAACCATCACGATTGATCTCGCCGCACGGCTGCCCGACGGCTTGGTGGTCGGCATTGACTCCGCGCCGGCTGCGGTCGCGGCGACGCAGACGCTGGCGGCTGAGCATGGGGTCGGCAACCTCCGGGTGTCGCTCGGCGATGTCTACGCGATGGACTTTCCCGAGAAATCGTTCGACGTCGTTCACGCTCATCAAGTTCTGCAGCACCTCAGCGATCCGATCGCGGCCCTCCGCGAGATGCGCCGGGTCTGCGCGCCAGGTGGTCTGGTTGCCGTACGAGATGCCGACTACGCAGCAATGACCTGGTATCCGACGAGTGCGGCGCTGACTCGGTGGCTCGAGCTCTATCGCCTAGTGACAACCAGCAACGGCGGCGAACCGGACGCTGGCCGCCAGCTGCTCAGCTGGGCGTCTGCGGCGGGTTTCGGTGATGTCACCGCCTCGGCCAGCGCCTGGTGCTTCGCGACGTCAGCAGATCTCGCCTGGTGGTCCGAGACCTGGGCCGAGCGGCTGCGCCAGTCCGATCTCGGTCGGCAGGCCGCGGCACGCGGGCTTTCCGACGCCGCGGAATTGGCCCGAATAGCTCAGGGCTGGCTCGATTGGGGACGGCTGCCCAACGCCTGGTTTGCCGTTCTGCACGGAGAGATACTGTGCCGCCGCTGACCGTCTCGCCGGGCAACTCTCCATTCGCTCCAGGGAACATCTTCAAGTAAGTTAGAGGCCCTAGGGGAGTCTCTTGGGGGAAATGTGGTACAAGCACGACGGGCGAAAGTCCGGCCAGCGCGCGTCATCATTCCGTTGGCAGTGGCTGCAGCCCTCCTGGTGGGGGGATCATTCGCAGCATGGAAATTCTGGCCCACAGCGACAACTGCGGATCCACTAGCTCAATCCAGCACGACTGCGGCTGAGTCGGAAGCTCCAAGCACGGCAGTGTCCACCCCTTCGTCGTCTACGGACGCGTCCAGCTCGGCCCAGCCCGCGAGCGCGGCGTCCAAGAAGGCCCTCAAGACATGTCAGGAGAAGGTCAGCGCAGCAGATGACGTCCTGAAGGCAGGACGAATCGGCGTACGGCACTGGGCTGCTCACGTCCAAGCTCAAGCCGACAACTTCGACGGCAAGATATCGATCACGGATATGAAGGGCCAGTTCAAGGCAACGAGGCTCAAGGGTCCCGGTGATCTTAGTCGCTACGACGACGCGTTAGCGGCCTACGATGACATCAAAGGTTCTTGCGGAAAGATCGCCGACGCGGACAGCGTCGTGGCAGCATCCTTGGCAAAGTGTCAGAAGCGGAGCAAGGCTCAAAAGCCCGTCCTGGCGGCCACCGCCGACGGCATGAGGGACTGGAAGAATCACCAGAAGCTGATGGAGGCGAACAAAGATCATCAGGCGGGCAGCCCATCGCAGGCCCAGGAGGCCTGGCTGAAGCAATACCACAACGCGTTCAAGAACATCGATGAGTTCAAGAAGGCAACCGCCGAGTTCAAAGCGCCTGCTTGCTGACCGACCTACCTGCTCGCTCAAACTGATCTTGATGCGAAGAAACCTGTTTGCGAACGGATGGCTATGAGCGACGGCGTGCCGTCGGAGACTGTCGGAGTCGATCTCTAGTGTCGCTGCTGTGGCGCTGCAAGCCTCCTTTGATGATCTTGGGACGCATCTGTCCCAGGTGACGTTCTGCGTTGTCGATCTAGAAACCACTGGCGGCGCCGAGACGGACATGATCACTGAGGTCGGCGCTGTCAAGGTACGCGGCGGTGAGGTGCTGGGTGAGTTCCAGACCTTGGTCAATCCGAAAGCTCACATCCCACCGCTCATTGCCGTGCTGACCGGCATCACGAACCAGATGGTGGCCAACGCGCCCGGACTGGGCCATGTCCTGCCTTCATTCCTGGCCTTTGCGCATGGAACGGTGCTCGTCGCTCATAACGCGCCGTTCGATGTCGGTTTCCTGAGGCGTGCCTGCGAGGCGTGCGACTATCCGTTCCCACGCTGGCCGGTCGTCGACACAGCGGCCCTGGCCCGACAAATCCTGCTCCGCGACGAGGTGCCGAACTGCAGGCTCGCGACATTGGCTCGACACTTTCACACGGCCATCACGCCGAATCACCGCGCGCTCACCGATGCCCAAGCGACGGTTGAGGTGTTCCACGGTCTGCTCGAACGGGTCGGAAATCTTGGCGTACACACCATCGAGGATTTGGCTGAGTTCAGCCGGAAGGTGTCACCGCAGCGGCGCGCCAAACGCACCTGGGCCGCCGCCCTACCGGCCGTGCCCGGGGTCTATCTCTTCGTCGCCGAGCACGGCGAGCAGCGCCACATTCTCTATGTCGGCAAGTCCAAGAACATTCGGGCCAGAGTGCGCAACTACTTCACGGCGGCTGAAAAACGGCCGCGGATCGACGAGATGGTGCGCCTGGCTACGGGCGTGGAGGCCGTCCCTTGCCTCACCCAGCTGCAGGCGGACGTTACCGAGCTGCGGCTGATCGGCAGCAGCGCACCGCGCTACAACCGTCGCTCCAAGTTCCCCGAACGCATCCAGTGGATCAAGATCACCGACGAGCCTTTCCCCCGGTTGTCGATGGTCCGCGTGGTCCGCGATGACGGTGCCACCTATTTCGGTCCGTTCACGCGGCGTAAGGCGGCCGAGGACGTGACACTAGCGATCTACGACGGCTTCCCGATTCGGCAGTGCACGCCACGGCTCAGCAGCAGCACACCGATCTCTGCCTGCGCCCTCGCTGGCATCGGCCGCTGCGCGGCGCCGTGTGACGGCACTATCTCCCGGGACGGCTACCGCGACATCGTCGAAGCGGTACGTGCCGCCTTGTCGCTGGACGCGCGGCCCGCAGTGCTCAGGGTCCAGACGCGGTTGCAGCGGCTGATCCGTCAGCAACGATTCGAGGAAGCGGCAATCATCCGGCGGCGGCTTGAAACCCTGACTCGAACGGCTGCCCGATTCCACCGCATTCGCAGTCTCGCGGCCTGCGCTGAGATTGTCGCCGCGCGGAAGGTGGACCTCGACTGGGAGATCCATGTGATCCGTTACGGCCGGCTCGCCGGCGCCGGGCGGGCGACTCCTCGCGAGGTCCCGCAAGCGGTCGCGCGCGCCGTACGCCTCACCTCCGAAACTGTCGCCAAGCCGCCCGATCCGTTGCCGGCGGCGGGCATCGAGGAGACGGAGCGCATCGCCGACTGGCTCGAGCAGCCCGGCATCCGACTGATCGACATCACCGGTGACTGGATGTGGCCACTGCATGCGGTACTGGACCATGAAGCCCTGGTGCACTATGCCCTCGGTGATGTCGCTGACTCGACAGCCGGGTGGCCGGCAGCAAGATTAGGATGACCGCCATGGTCACTGCGATCGTCTTCGTGAACGCCGAGGTAGCCCGCATTCCAGAAGTGGCGGAGCAGATTGCCGCTCTCAGCGGGGTCAGTGAGGTCTACTCCGTGACCGGAACGATCGACTTGATCGTGATGATCAGGGTCGCGAACCATGATCAAATAGCTGAGGTCGTCGCCGACAAGCTCAACAAGGTGTCGGGTGTAGTGAGCACGGAGACGCATATCGCCTTCCGTGCCTATTCGGCCCACGATCTTGAGGCGGCGTTCTCCCTTGGTGGTTAGCAACCAGCAAGCTCAGACAAGTGAGCGCATTCCCCGGGTATCTACCACCACGTTGATGATCGCGACAGTGCTGCTACTCCTGGTACTCGCCGGGGCAGCCATCGCGGCATGGGTGATCACTCGTCAGCCACCCGAGAAACCTCTGCAGGTGCCCTCGGTATCGCAAGCGCACCTGTATTAAGCTGCTCGCGCAATCGCGCTCTATTAGATTGCTCGCTTCCGCTCGCTGCGATATTCGCTGGGTTGCCGCCGTCTTCGTCAAACGACCATCAACTTCGCGAAGACACCGACCAGACAGAGCGTGATCACTCCGAGTAACCCAACGACCTGAACGGTGTTGCGATTACGCCGGGGCGCGTACGCCATCACCAATCCGACCAGAGCGCCGACGACGATCCCGCCTATCAACATCAGCCAGCCGAAGCTCCGGAAACCGATCAAGATGCTGTAGAGGATGAGCAGCACGAACAGTCCGATGTCGGCCCGAACGTCCTCTCGCATCTTGTACTTGAAGATCGCATTCGCCGCCAGCAGGCCGATGACCGCGGCTGCGGCACCGTACCCGCCGGCCCCAGGCGGGCCGAAAACGAACAGCATCGTGGCGCCACCCAAACCAGCCGCCAGGTAGAGCGCGACGAACCGCCAGGCGCCCAGCTCCGACTCAATCGCACGGCCGGCGATCCAGAGCACCAGCACGTTCATCAGCAATCCCAAGATCGTTCCCGACGTCAGCGACGCTGTGAAAAGCCGCCAGAACTGACCGAGGTACACGTCCTCATTGCTCATCACCAGCAGTTGATCAAGCAGCCGACCGCTGAGCAGACTGAGCAACCACTCGGCGGCCAGAACGCCCATCACCACCTTGGTGGCGGTTCCGCCGCCTGGCTTCAAGATCGCGCCGAACGCTGTCCGCGGTGCTCGGGCGCGGTCCCGCCCGGAGGCAACGCACGACGGACACTGGAAACCGACTGATGCCGGGTTCATGCACTCGCCGCAGATTGGTTTATGGCAGCGCTGGCAGGAGATGCCTGTCATCCGCTCCGGATGGCGGTAGCACGGAGCGAAGCCCGGTGGGGAGAAGTCCGGGCCGGCCCCCGGGGACTGGCTCACTCGGAGACGTCACCCGAATCGATCGTCACCGACTTGATGATCACCGGGTTCACCGGACGATCACCTCGCCCAGTTCGTAGCTGGGCGATGTCGTCGACGACATCCCGACTCGGCTGGTCAGCCACTTCGCCGAAGATCGTGTGCTTGCGGTTGAGGTGCGGTTGCGGGCCGACGGTGATGAAGAACTGCGAGCCGTTCGTGCCGGGCCCAGCGTTGGCCATGGCAAGCAGGTACGGCTTGTTGAAGACAAGATCAGGATGGATTTCGTCTCCGAACTTGTAACCCGGACCGCCGGTGCCAGTCCCGAGTGGGCAACCTCCCTGAATCATGAAGCCGTTGATCACCCGATGAAAGGTGAGCCCGTCATAGAAGTTGCCGGTTGTCGACCTCCCGGTGCTGGGATCGGTGTACTCCCTGCTGCCGGACGCGAGGCCTACGAAGTTGTCCACTGTCTTGGGAGCTTGATCACCGAAGAGCAGCAGAGTGATATCACCGTGATTGGTATGCAGAGTCGCCGTTTGCTGTGCCACGTCGAGGCACCTTTCTGTCATGATCATCATCATGATGATCGGCTGGACTTGGTCCGGCAGCCATCCTGTCAGACCAAACAAGATGGCGATACGGTGGGAAATGCTCCATCCGGGAGTGCTGGGTTTTCATAACGGAGGAAACGTGTCTAAGAGTTCCCGCCGCGCAAAAGCCGCCCGAAAGGAAGTTGTGCCAGCCGCCGAAGACTTTGTGCATTCGGCCGCTGATCGTGTTGGACCGCTGGTCCACACCGCAGCTGATCGAGTAGGGCCGCTTGCGCAGTCCGCCGCCGACCGAGTGGCGCCGCTCGCTGGAGTCGCCGCTGATCGGATTGGCGCAGCCGCTGACAAGGTATCTCCGCTCGCTCATTCGGCAGCGGATCGGCTGGGACCGTTGGCCCAATCGGCCGCCGATCGGGTTGGCCCGATCACCCACGACGCCGCCGAACGATTGGCACCCCTTGCGCATTCAGCCGCGGATCGCATCGCCCCGTTGACGAACCAGGCAATCGACCGGGTGTCGCCGTACGCCCAGCAGGCGGTAAGCAAGGTTTCCCCCTACGCGCATCAAGCTGCAGAACGGATTGGACCAATGGCAAGCACGGCCAAGCAACAAGGCGCACGCGTTGCCCATGACGCTCTCGAAAAGATCGCCCCGGTCCTCGATGAGGCTCTGGAGAAGGTCAGCCCAGCCGTTGAGGCGGCGCGCGGCAAGGTGTCGGACGACCTATTGCCCAAGCTCAGCGAGGTGCTGAGCGCTGCGGCAGGAACGCCGGTTGTCGTCGAGGCGACCAAGCGGGGTAAAGCCGCTGTCGCCGCAGCGAAGGGTGAGCTGGAGCTACCGGAAGAAAAGAAGAAAAGCCGCTGGGTCATGCGGATCGCTGTCGTCGCGGCGATTGCTGGAGCAGCGGTCTTCGTCATCCGCCGGTTCCTCGGGAGTCGGGATGCCGATTGGCAGGCTGCTCGCCCGACTACGCCGTACGCGCCACCGCGGCCAGCTGAGACATCCCAGTCAACCGCGGCCGAGACAGCAGCGGCGCCGACCGTCGATGGGGCCGACGCAGGCGACGATCCGCAGGGCGGCCTGTCCGCGCACCTGGTGAATCTGGAAGCCGACGGTGCAGCCGTGCCGGATCAGCCGGCTGAGGGTGGCGATGTCGAGGCTCCGGCAGAGACGATCACTGAGATAGAAGAATCGCTCTTCGAGACCTCGGTCGGCGACGAGACGCCAACCGAAGCAGCCCCAGAGCCCGAGATTGCCGAGTCTGTTGCGGCCGACGCGGCCGAAGTTCCAGTCGAAACGGATCCAGACGCTGTCTCCGCCAGCGAAGCCACCGAGGCAGTCGCTGCCGCCATGGCGAGCCCGCGATACCAGGGTGAAGGTGTCTACGTTGGCCAGGAGCCACCCGAGGGCTTCACGATCAAGGGGAACGAGCGGTCGAGGAAGTACCACGTGCCCGAATCGTCCGGTTACGGTCGCACCATCGCCGAGGTCTGGTTCAACAGCGAGGAGGCTGCCCAGGAAGCTGGTTTCGTTCGCGCCCAGCGCTAGATCTGATTCTCGGCCAGTAGCTGTGCCGCTGTCTTAGGAATGATTTTCGCCGTCGGTCGATCTTTTGGCGGCAGAATCAACCAAAGTTTGCGGCGCCTGTAACATCCGCCCCCTTCGCGACGCCTTCTACAGATAGAAGGCTTCGATGAAGGGGGCGTTGGCATGGCGGGGCTTGCCGAACGCGAAGGACTTGCCGGCACATGGGTCGACGCACGGCCTTTCCGCGCACAGTTGCGATACCTGATGGCCAGTGGCTCGCTGACCGTCGATGACGTAGCTGCCGTTGCTGGGATCTCGCCCCGGCTAGCCGACCGGTTGCTGCACGGCCGCGACGGCCGGCCGTTGCGGCGCATCAGTCCGGATACAGCGCGTCGGCTGATCCAGATTTCCGATCAACAAGTGCGGGCACTGCGGCGGATCATGGTGCCTGCCGCTCCGGCCAGATTGCAGCTACAGCGGCTGCGTTGCGCGGGTTGGGACGACCTTTTGATTGCCGAGCGAGTACACGCCGCCGCTCCCGAGCTGGCTGAGCTGGCAGCAGGCGCCGACACCTGCTCCTTGCTGCTGACGATTCGATTGACTGCGGCCGCACGCAACGAGGAGAGCGACCGCTGCCGCCGCGGGGCCGCTTGGCTGCCTGATGAAGTCACTAGGATCGCCGGGTGATCGAGCATGCCCTGGCCACCCTTGCCATCGCTGTCACGGTCGCAATAGCTGCCGCATTTCTTGCGCGGCCAGTGCTGCGGAGACTCCCTGAGCCGGCGGACGGAGACGACAAATTGCTCTACCGCGAACTTGCCAGCACCCCGTTTCTGGTCGGTTGCGGTGTGCTGGCGGGCGTAGCAACTGCTCTCAGCTGGCTGAGTTTGCCTCGGTACGCGCAACCGCCGTGGTCTGTGCTGGCGATCTTGGGGGTACTGCTGGCCGCGATCGACGCACGCACGAGCTGGTTACCGCTACGGCTAACCCAGGCCGCCTGGTTGGCGATGATTGTCGCATCGTTGCTGGCGGCGGTTCTCGGCGGCGACCTCGGGATCGCATTGAGAGCCGCAGCCGGGGCGGCGATTGCTGGCGGGCTGTACCTGCTGGTGTGGCTGATCTCGCGCGGCGGCTTCGGTTTCGGAGACGTACGGTTCGCTCCCCTGCTTGGAGCGGCAGCCGCCGCGGAGTCCTGGGCGCTGCTGTGGTTGACCCTGCTGCTCGGCACCGTGGCCGGTGGTCTGGTGGGCTTGGCGCGACTAGCCCGAGGCCGCCGTGATGCCTTCCCGTACGCACCATCGATGCTGGCCGGTGCTTACGCGGCGTGCGTCGTAGCCCTGCTCACCTGATCATGGCTCACCTGATCATGGCTCGCCTCATCATGGCTCAGGTGATCATGGCGCACGTGATCATGGCTCACGTGATCATGCTCGGCTGCTCCACACCAAGCACATAGAGCGCCGCACGGGCGTACGCGTTGGCCGGGTCAAGCTCGGCTTCGGTGTGATACGCCTTGCCGGGGCCGTTGACTGTAACGACGAAACCGCCGGCCGAGGAGTCCAGCGATAAGAAGTATTCGCCAAGCATCTCGCGTAGTTGATCTTCTCGAGGCAGCCACACCACTCCGTCGGATTCCACCGAGTCGAGCGCCCACTCAACGGTGCCGTTGAAATGGAAGCGCGATTCTCCTCCGGCCACGATGAGCTCGACGACCATGTCACTGACGGTGAACACGGAATCAGCAATCTCTGGCCGCGGGATGAAGAACATATCGCCGTTGGCCGGCTTCCAGGCCAGATGCGGGCCCAGCCGCTGGGCAAGATCGCGGGAGATCACGGGTGCAGTATCGCGCGCCGCTCAAGAGCAGTGCCAATACATCGTGCTCAGTTCAGGTGTCTGGCTCAGGTCCAGCCCGCGCTTCCCGGTGCCGCATAGGCTCGTGGGGTGACCGCGGCGCCGAGACCTGGGTGGTACCCGGATCCAGCCGGTGCCACGGGCCTCTATCGCTGGTGGGACGGCAGCCGCTGGGCTGAAGTAACCAGCGATTCCGTACACGCACCGCCGCCCATCCCGGTTGAGCCCGACTTGGGTCACCCGGGCGATGCACTGTCGCGCAGGGCCTCACCGCTGCGCGTTGCCACTGCTCTGTCCCTCGGATTCGCGCTGTTCATCAGCGCCTCGATCGGCCTTGGCCTGGTGATCTGGCGGGATCAGCCCAATACCTCGGCACAACGGGTGGCGGGTGGCTCTGCTGGTCGGCCAAGCGCCGGAGGTGTCAGCAGCGAGCCAGTTGGCTACCTGGACGAGAGCACCAGGACGGCAACCATCGGACCGGCTTCACTCACGATGCCCAGCGACCCGTACGTGCTCTCGCCGGATCCCATGACTATCCGCGGCGTCCTCGACGTGCTGTTCTGGGCGAGCGCACCGGTTCACTCTCGTTACGACGGCCAGCACGATTGGTCATCGGGAGTACTGCTGGGTCGGGTGTCCGAGTCGAGCAGCCACAGTGATTTGAAGACCGAGGGCAGGCTCGCGGTGTACCGACTGAGCACCGCAATTTTCGATGAGCATCCGACGCAATTGAAAGGCATGAGCTGGGACGAGCGGCCGGTCGACGGCCAACCCGGGATGCTGTTCTCGGCCCAGGTGCATTACCGGGTGGATCGGCTGCAGAGCCGCTACGACACGGTCACGGCACTCGTGGTGCAGCTCGACGATGGATCCTTGATCATCGCTGCCAGCTCGGTGCCGAACGACGCCAACGCCGATGTCGCCCTCCAGGCCCGCGATGCGCTCCGCACACTCACGATTCGCTAGCGCTCTTCCGCCTACGCTAGTGCTATTCCGCTGCCATCCTCGTCGGCTCTGAGCCGGTGTGCTGAGCGGGGCCCGAGCGAAGGAGCAGAGCGCCCAGCGCGGCGGCGGCGGTGACCGCCGCAGTCAGTATGAACACATTGGAGTACGAGTCGGCCAGTACAGACACCTGGGTGCGCCGGTAGAGCCCGAAAAGCTGCAAAAGAGGCATATGTGCCGCATGGCTGCTCGTACCTGCCAGCAGGTCCGCCCGGCCTTGGGTGAGCTGTGCCTGCTGGGCGGTCGCCATTGCTGTCAAGGCCGCAAGTCCGAGCGCCGCACTGACCCGCTGCACGACGGTATTGATGGCGCTCCCGCTGTTCGTCATATGTGGGTTGAGCGAGGCAAGACCTCCGGTCATGATCGACATCATTGCCATGCCGACCCCGGCGGCGCGGATGCACATCCACATGACGACCTCTTCGCGGG
>Ga0207675_100005117_pt1 | contig 12625 bp, 11 predicted proteins | sample KBSSwiS42_FD_184305 | JGI IMG/M metagenome (GOLD analysis project Ga0207675, IMG submission 184305) | Switchgrass rhizosphere microbial communities from Kellogg Biological Station, Michigan, USA - KBS Switchgrass S4-2 (SPAdes) (version 2) | ecosystem: Host-associated > Plants > Roots >... | reverse complement strand
GCTTCTGTGGGACACGCCCGGCTTCGGCGACAGCGTGCGCCTGGTGCGGCGGCTGCGCCAGGCCGAGCATCCGATCGGCCGCTTCCTAAGCGAGGTCTGGGACCGCTGGAAGGACCGCCCGTTCTGGGCCAGCCAGCAGGCGATCCGCAACACGCGCGACGAAGCCGACGTGCTGCTCTACCTCGTCAACGCGTCCGAATCGGTCGAGGCGGCCGGCTACGTGCAGCCGGAGATGGAGCTGCTCGGCTGGATCGGCAAGCCGGTCGTCGTGCTCGTCAACCAGCTCGGCGCCCCGCGCGGCGGCGACGTCGAGGGCGCCGAAGTGGCCAGCTGGCGCGCCAGCGTCTCGGCGTACCCGCACGTGCGCGCCGTTCTTCCCCTCGATGCGTTCGCCCGCTGCTGGGTCCAGGAGCTGACGCTGTTTACCGCCGTCGAGGCGGCGTTGCCCGAAGCCAAGAGGGAAGCGATGGCGCGCTTGCGCGACGCGTGGCGCGCCCACCGCCTCGCGACCTTCGATTCGGCGGTGCAGACGATCGCCGCCAGCCTGGCGCGGATCGCGACGATGAGCGAGACCTTGCCCGACGCCGGCGGCGTGCGCGCCCGACTGCGCCAGGCGGGGGCGGCGATCGGCATCGGCAGCGCCGAGCCGGGCCCCGCCGCCGCGGCGCAGCAATCGCTCGCGGCCCGTCTCGACGACGAGGTGCGCGCGAACACGCGCGAGCTGCTCGCGTTACACGGCCTCGGCGGCGCTGCCGAGGGCGAGATCCGCGAGCGGCTCGCCGCCGGCTACGACCTGCGCCTGCGCCTCGACGAGACCCAGGCGGCGATGTGGGGCGGCGCGGTGACGGGCGCGCTCGTCGGCCTCAAGGCCGACCTGCTGAGCGGCGGCCTGACGCTCGGCGGCGGCCTGATCGCCGGCGGCGTCCTCGGCGCGCTCGGCAGCGCCGGGCTGGCGCGCTGCGTCAACCTCGTGCGCGGCACCGGCCGCTCGTTCGTCACCTGGAACGCGGCCGCGCTCGACACGATGGTCGAGGCGGCGTTGCTGCGCCTGCTCGCGGTCGAGCACTTCGGCCGCGGCCGCGGCGACTGGGTGCGGGGCGAGGCGCCCCCGCACTGGGCCGGCGTCGTCGCGAGCGCGCTCGCGCCGCTGCGCGAGGCGCTCGACGCGACCTGGTCGGAGCGCAGCGCCAGGCCGCCCGCCGCCGACGTGCTCCTCGCCGCGCGGCTCGCGCCGATCGTGAGCGAAGCGGCGCGAGCGTCGCTGCAACAGCTGTATCCGGATGCCGAGCGCGTCTGGCCGTCCGACCTCGCCGAGGAGTCCCGCCATGAATCTGCCCAACCCTGATCGCACCGGCGTTCGCGCGCTCGTGTTCGACGTCTTCGGCACCGTCGTCGACTGGCGCGGGTCGATCGTCCGCGAGGGCCAGGCGCTGTCGGCGGAGAAGGGCTGGCGCGTCGACTGGCCGGCGTTCGCCGATGCCTGGCGCGCCGGCTACCAGCCGGCGATGCAGCGCGTCATGCAGGCGAAGGCGAGCGGCGAGACGGCGTGGGTCAAGCTCGACGCGCTCCATCGCGGCATCCTCGACACGCTGCTGCCGCGCTTCGGCCTCGACCGTCTCTCAGAGGCCGAGCGCGAGCATCTGAACCTCGTCTGGCATCGCCTCGATCCCTGGCCCGACGCGGTCGCCGGGCTGACGCGGCTGAAGGCGCGCTTTCCGATCGCGACGCTGTCCAACGGCAACGTCTCGCTGCTCGTCGACATGGCGCGCCGCGGCGGGCTGCCATGGGACTGCGTGCTGTCCGCCGAGCTGTTCCGGGCCTACAAACCGTCGCCGGCGGTGTACCGCGGCGCGGCCGATCTGCTCGGCATCGCGCCGGGCCAGCTGCTCATGGTCGCCGCCCACCCGAGCGATCTCGCCGCGGCGCAGCGCGCCGGGCTGACGACGGCCTACGTCGAGCGGCCGCTGGAGCGCGGCCCGGACGGCGCGCGCGAGAACAGCGCCGGCCAGCGCTTCGACTGGGTCGCGAGCGACTTCGTCGATCTCGCCGTCAAGCTGGGCGCATGAGCCGATCGTCCGCAGGGGCGGCGTCCGGCTCGCGTTGCAGTACGCTGTCGCGATGAGCCCGTCCGCCATCGATTTCTACGTCGACTTCTCGTCGCCGTATTCGTACATCGCCTCCGAGTGGATCGAGGCGCTCGCGGCGCGCCACGGCCGAACGGTGCGCTGGCACGCGGTCCTGCTAGGCGTCACGTTCCAGGCGGCGGAGCTGAAGAGCCCGGTCAGCCATCCGATCAAGCGCGAGTACTCGCTGCGCGACTTCGAGCGATCGGCTCGCTTCGCCGGCGTGCCGTTCACGTTGCCGGAACGGTTTCCGGTCGCGACGCAAAACGCTGCGCGCGTCTTCTGGTGGCTCGAGGAGAACGACCCCGAGCGCGCCGCGAACTGGGCGCGCCATTGCCTGCGCGCCTACTTCACGCGCGGCACCGTCGACCTCTCGAACGCCGAGCACCTCAAGGCGCTCGCGACCGAGTTCGGCCTCGACGCCGCGGAGGCCGAGCGCGTCTGGACCGAGCCGCGTTGGAAGAGCCGCCTCAAGACGGCGTGCGAAGAGGCGATCGCGCAGGGCGTCTTCGGCGCGCCGTTCTTCGTCATCGACGGCGAGCCGTTCTGGGGCAACGACCGGCGCGACCAGATCGAGCGCTGGCTCGCCGGCGGGTTCTGAAGCAAACCGTGGAGCTGCTCTCCTTCCTGCGCACGCAGGCGCGCGCCAACCGGCTCGCCAACCATCGCCTGCATGCGGCGATGCGCCCGCTCTCGCGCGAGGACTACGAGGCGGCGCGGACGAGCTTCTTCCCGAGCCTGCAGAAGACGCTCGAGCACATCCTCGCCGTCGACCTCTACTACCTCGCGGCGCTGCACGGCGAGCGCGGCGCCGAGCGGATCTGGCGCGAGGCGCCAGCCGGCGTGTCCTTCGAGACGATCGCGGCGGCGCAGGCGGCCTCGGACCAGCGCTTCATCGACCACGTCGACGCGCTCGCCGCGCCCAGGCTCGACGAGATCGTCGAGATGGAACGCGGTGAAGGGCGAATCCAGCGCGAGCGCCGCGGCCACGTCATCGCCCACCTGCTCAATCACCAGGTTCACCACCGCGGCCAGGCGCACGCGATGCTCGCCGGCAGCGCGGTTCGGCCGCCGCAGCTCGACGAGTTCCTGATGCCGAGCGAAGCGCACTTTCGCGTCGACGACCTGCAGGCGCTCGGCTGGAGCGAGGCGACGCTGTTCGCTTGAGCGCGCCGTCTTCCTGCGATGGACAGCATCTACCTCACCGCCGAGCACGAGCTCCTGCGCGAGCAGGTCGCGCGCTTCGTCGCGCGCGAGGTCGAGCCGCACGCGCTCGCCTGGGAGGACGCCGGCATGACGCCGCGCGAGGTGCTGAGAAAGCTCGGCGCCGCCGGCCTGCTCGGCCTGATGTACGCCGAGGAGCACGGCGGTGCGGGCGCCGACGCGCTCACCAACCTCGTCTTCGCCGAGGCGCTGTCGCAATCGACCTTCGGCGGCTTCATCATCACCGTCCTCGTCCACACCGACATGGCGAGCCCGCACCTGCACCACGCGGGCAGCGCGGCGCAGAAGGCGCGCTGGATGCCCGGGATCACGTCGGGCCGGACGATCACCGCGGTCGCGATCACGGAGCCGGGCGCAGGCTCGGACGTCGCCGGCATCCGCGCGACGGCGACGCGCTCGCCGGACGGCAGCGAGTGGATCCTGAACGGCACCAAGCTCTTCATCACCAACGGCGTCCACGCCGACCTGTACTTCGTCGCCGCCAAGACCGGATCGGGCCGGCACGCGATGTCGATGTTCGCGGTCGAGAAGGGGACGCCGGGCTTCACCGTCGGGCGCAGCCTCGACAAGAGCGGCTGGCTGTCGTCCGACACCGCCGAGCTCGTCTTCGCCGACTGCCGCATCCCGGCCGCGAACCTGCTCGGCGAGGAGAACCGCGGCTTCTATTCGGTGATGAAGAACTTCCAGACCGAGCGCATCGCCCTCGCGGCGATGGCGGTCGGCCACTGCATGCAGGCGCTGCAGGCAACGCTCGTCCACGTTCGCGACCGCAGCGCGTTCGGCGCGCCGCTGTTCGACAAGCAGGTCGTTCGCCAGCGCCTGGCGATGCTCGACGCCCAGGTGCGCGCGGCGCGCGCCTACCTCTACCACTGCGCCTGGCGCGTCACGCAGGGGCACGACGTCGTCCAGGATGTGTCGATGCTGAAGGCGCTGACCGGCGAGCTCGTCAACGAGGTCGTGCAGGCGTGCCAGCAGTTCCACGGCGGCATGGGCTACATGCGCGGGACGGTGATCGAGCGGTTGTGGCGCGATGCGCGCGTCCTCGCCATCGGCGGCGGCGCGACCGAGGTGATGCTCGATGAAGCGGCCAAGCGCTACTGAAAGAGGCGCAGTGGCCCGGTGGCGGCGCCGGTGACCGCGATGGTCTACCCTTGCCGTTGGGTCGACCAGAGCCGGGGACGAACGACATCATGACGACGACGCTGCGCATCGAACGCGACGGGCCGGTGGCCCGCGTCTGGCTCGACCGCCCCGAGGTCCGCAATGCCATGAACGGCACGCTGATCCGCGAGCTGGCGGCGACGTTCGGCACGCTCGCCGGCGCAGACGACGTGCGCTGCATCGTCCTCGGCGGCAGCGGCAAGGCGTTCTGCGCCGGCGCCGACCTCGCCTTCATGCGCGAGGCCGCCGACTACACCTGGGAGCAGAACCACGCCGACGCGGCCGCGCTCGCCGAGATGCTGTGGGCGATCTACGGCTGCCCGGTGCCGGTGATCGCGCGCATCCACGGCGACTGCTACGCCGGCGGGCTCGGCCTGGCCTCGGTGTGCGACATCCGCGTCGTCGCCGACGCGGCGACGTTCTCGCTCAGCGAAGCTCGCCTCGGCCTGCTGCCGGCGACGATCAGCCCGTACGTCATCCGCGCGATGGGCGAACAGGCGGCGCGCCGCTATTTCGTCACCGCCGAGCGCTTCGGCGCGGCCGAGGCGAATGCGTGCGGATTCGCGCACGAGGTGTGCGCGGCGGCGGCGATCGACGCGGCGGTCGCGCGCTTCACGACGGCGATCGTCGCCAACGGGCCGATGGCGACGCGCGCCTGCAAGCAGCTCGTCCGCGACGTCGCCGGCCGCGCGATCGACGCCGACCTGCGCGCCGACACCGCGCGCCGCATCGCCGACATCCGCGCCAGTGCCGAAGGCCGCGAGGGCATCCAGAGCTTCCTCGACAAGCGACCCCCGGCCTGGTTGAGCGCGGCGAAGTAGACAAGTCGACCGACACCATGAACCTGGACCTGACCCAACTCGTCGCCATCGCCGCCGCGCTCGGCTGGGCGAGCGGGCTGCGCCTCTACGCGGTCATCTTCATCACCGGGATGGCCGGCTGGCTCGGCTGGATCGCCCTGCCCGGCGATCTGCACGTGCTCTCGAACCCGATCGTCCTCGGCGCCAGCGGGCTGATGCTGTTCATCGAGTTCTTCGTCGACAAGATCCCCGGCCTCGACAGTGTCTGGGACGCAGTCCACACCTTCGTTCGCATTCCCGCCGGCGCGGCGCTCGCCGGCGCCGTCTTCGGCGGCGACCCGGCGAGCTGGGTGACTGCCGCGGCGCTGATGGGCGGTACGCTGGCCGCGACCAGCCACGCCGCCAAGATGACGACGCGCGCCTCGGCCAACGCCTCGCCCGAGCCGTTCTCGAACATCGCCCTCTCACTGCTCGGCGACGGTGCCGTGCCGGTGATGCTGTGGCTGTCGTGGGTGCACCCGGTCGTCGCGCTGGTCGTGCTGGCGGCGGTCGTCGTCGTCTCGATCGTCGTCATCTGGGTGCTCTGGCGCTTCATCGCCCGGCTGATGCGGCGCATGCGCAGCGGCTACGCGGCTGCGATGGAATAGCGACACGGAGGCTTGCCATGATCCCTTCCCGCGTCACCCTCGTCGACGTCGGCCCCCGCGACGGCCTGCAGAACGAGAAGCAGACCGTCGATGCGGCGGTCAAGATCGACCTCGTGCACCGCCTGCAGGCCGCGGGTCTGCGCGAGATCGAGGTCACCAGCTTCGTCAGCCCGAAGTGGGTACCGCAGATGGCCGACAACGCCGCCGTGCTCGCCGGCATCGAAAGGAAGCCCGGCGTCCGCTATTCGGTGCTGATCCCGAACATGAAGGGGCTCGACGCGGCGCTGTCGATGCCGCGCGCCGAGTGGCCCGACGAGATCGTCGTCTTCGCCGCGGCGACCGAGGCATTCAGCCAGAAGAACATCAACTGCTCGATCGCCGAGAGCATCGAGCGCTTCCGCCCGGTCGTCGCCGCCGCGCACGGCCACGGCATCAAGGTGCGCGGTGCGGTCTCGGTGGCGCTCGGCTGCCCTTACCAGGGCGAGGTGAGCGCCGATGAGGTCGAGCGCGTCGTTCGCCTCATCAAGGAGATCGGCGTCGACCACTGCGGCGTCTGCGACACGATCGGCGTCGGCACGCCGAAGCGCGTCCAGGCGGCGATGGAGCGCGCGCTCAGGCACTATCCCGTCGCCGAGGTGAGCGGCCATTTCCACGACACCTACGGCCAGGCGATCGGCAACGTCTACGCCAGCCTCGAGGTCGGCATCGCCACCTTCGACGCAAGCGTCGCCGGCCTCGGCGGCTGCCCCTACGCGAAGGGCGCGACCGGCAACGTCGCGACCGAGGACGTCCTCTTCCTGCTCGACGGCCTCGGCATCGACACCGGCATCTCGCTCGACCGTGTCGTCGACGCCGCCGCGTTCATCTCCGGCGTGCTGGGCAGGAAGCCCGTCTCCAGGACGGGCAACGCCCTGCTCGCCAAGCGCGCGGCGGCCGCGCCTGCCGCCTGCTCCTGATGAGGAGACCACGATGGCCAATCTCGTTCTCAAGCGCTTCAAGTGCGTCGAGGACACCGACGAAATCGGTGGCGAGAGCCCTTACTTCATCACCTGGGTCGGTGACGTCCGCCAGGGCGAATCGACGCTCAAGCTGACGCGCAAGACCTATTGGGACAACAACGTCTCGAAGGGCCCGGGCCCCTGGCCCGTCGACGACGTCGTCAGCACCGGTCTGTCGCTCAACCCTTCCGACACCCTGGCGCTCGCCATGATGATCGAGAAGGACGAGGGCATCGACGTCGTCACCAGCGAGATCGACGCGATCCGCGGCAGCACGGCGACCGTGTTGCGCAACCACGAAGGGTTCATGGCGAGCGACCCGAACTTCATCAGCACGATGAGGAACACGCTCGAAGGCAAGATCAAGCAGGCGCTGCAGAGCAGCGCCGGGGCCGACGACGACCTGATGGAGGAGAGCGGGCATCGGGCAGCGCGCATCATCGATCTGAGAGGCGGCGCCGGAAGTTGACGGTCGTCGTCTTCAAGGGCGGCGGTGGGCGGTACGAGGTGATCTACGCCAGGACCTGACGACTCCCGCGCCGCTACTTCTCGACGAACGCCCGCTCGATGACGTAATCGCCGGCCTGGCCGATGCCGGTGGAGATCGTGAAGCCGGCGCCGTCGAGCACCGCGCGCATGTCTTTCAGCATCGCCGGGCCGCCGCAGATCATCGCGCGGTCGGTCTTCGGGTCGATCTGCGGGAAGCCGATGTCGTTGCACAGCTTGCCGTTGGCGATCAGGTCGGGGAGGCGCCCCTGGTTGCGGAACGGCTCGCGCGTCACCGTCGGGTAGTAGACGAGCTTGTCGCGCACCTGCTCGCCGAGGTAGTCGTGACGCGGCAGGTCGTGGGCGATCAGGTCGGCGTAGGCGAGCTCGTCGACCTTGCGAACCCCATGGACGAGGACGATCTTCGCGAACCGATCGTACGTGTCGGGGTCGCGGATGATGCTCATGAACGGCGCCAGCCCGGTGCCGGTCGCGAACAGGTAGAGGTAGCGGCCGGGCAGGAGGTCGGTGAGGACGAGCGTTCCGGTCGGTTTCCTGCCGACCAGCACGTCGTCGCCGACCTGCAGGTGCTGCAGGCGCGAGGTGAGCGGGCCGTTCGGCACCTTGATGCTGAAGAACTCGAGGTGCTCCTCGTAGTGGGCGCTGGCGATCGAGTAGGCGCGCATCAGCGGCTTGCCGTCGACGACGATGCCGACCATGACGAAGTGGCCGCTCTCGAAGCGCAGGCTGCTGCCGCGCGTGCACGTGAACGTGAACAGCGATTCGTTCCAGTGGTGGACCGTCAGGACCTTTTCAACGTCGTAAGCCGCCATGCAGTGCTTTCAGTTCTTTCGCTTCCGAGCTCGCGGCGGGCTGTCGCACCGCTGCCATGACGACCCGCCGGATTTCCGCCAGCCAGGAATCGCATTCGCTCGGCCGCATCAGCTCGACGCCGAGGAAGCTCGACAGCGTGTACCGGTTGGAGAGATAGAAGTACCCGAGCGCGGCGAGCGTCAGGTACACCTTCTTGACGTCGAGGTCGGGCCGGAACACCTTCTGGCGCGCGCCCTCGGCCAGTATTGTCGCCAAAATGTCGAGCACCGGCCGCGACAGCAGCTTGACCTTGACCGACTTGGTGATATGGCGTCCGCGCTGCAGGTTCTCGTTGCTGAGCAGGGCGACGAACTCCGGGTGCTCGACGTAGTAGCGCCAGGTGAAGGCGATCAGCTGGTCGAGCGCCTCGACCGGCCGGCGCGGGTCGAGAGTGAGCGCGCTCTCCGCCTCGCCGAGATCGCTGTAGACGCCCTCGAGGACCTGCAGGTAGAGCGCTTCCTTGCTCGCGAAGTAGTAGTAGATCATCCGGTCGCTCGAGCGCGCCGCCCGCGAAATGCGCTCGATCCGCGCGCCGCTGTAGCCGTGGTGCATGAACTCGTTGCGCGCCGCGCGCAGGATGCGCCGCTGGGTCTGGACGGGGTCGCGGGCGGCGGGCATCGGGCGGTTGAACTTCTTCGCGGCAGGCTTTGCAAATCGTTCGCGGCCATGCTAGATTGAGTCGTCAATGAAGTAAACACTTCATTCACACCGGGTGGCCGGCGCACTCCGAGGGCTTCGCACATGCTCCACCGTTTCGAGCGTCCGCAATCGATCGCCGAGGCCGCACGACTGCTGGCGAGCGGGTCGTGGGCGGTGCTCGCCGGCGGCACCGACCTCTACCCGGCGCACGTCGGCCGACAAATCCCCGCCCCGCTGCTCGACATCACCGCGATCGCCGGCCTGCGCGGCATCCACCGCGACGATCGCGGCTGGACGATCGGCGCGACCACGACCTGGACCGACGTCGTCCGCGCCGACCTGCCGCCGCTCTTCGCTGCGCTCAAGGCGGCTGCGCGCGAGGTGGGCGGCGTGCAGATCCAGAACGCAGGCACGGTCGCCGGCAATCTCTGCAACGCATCGCCGGCCGCCGACGGCACGCCGGTGCTGCTCGCGCTCGGCGCCCGCGTCGTCCTGCAGAGCGCACGCGGCGAGCGCGAGCTCGCCCTCGACGAGTTCGTGCTCGGCAGCCGGCGCACGGCGCTCGGCGCCGACGAGCTCGTCGTCGCCGTGCGGATCCCGGCGCGCTCGGCGCGGGCGCGATCGGCGTTCGCCAAGCTCGGCGGCCGTCGCTACCTCACGATCTCGATCAGCACGGTCGCCGTCGTCGTCGACGTCGATGCGGACGGCACGATCGCCGAAGCGGGCGTTGCCGTCGGCAGCTGCTCGGCGGTCGCCCAGCGGCTGCCGGCGCTCGAGGCGCGCCTGGTCGGCGTCGCTGTCGACGCCGAGCTCGCCGATCTGCTCGACGTCTCCGACCTCGCGCCGCTGACCCCGATCGACGACCTGCGCGGCAGCGCCGTCTACCGCCGCGACGCGACCGCCACGCTCGTGCGCCGCGCGCTGCGCGAGGTGGCCTCGGCATGAGCGCGCCGACCCGCACCCCGCGCGACGCGGAAGGGCGCGGCAGGGAGGCGCTGCGATGACCGCGCGCGACCTGCCGGCGATCCGGGTCGTTCGCGTCGACGTCAACGGCCGTGCCTGCGAGCTCGCCGGCGAGCCCGGCCGCCGTCTCGCCGACGCCTTGCGCGACGAGCTCGGCCTGACCGGCACCAAGATCGGTTGCCATGCCGGCGACTGCGGTGCCTGCACGGTGCTGCTCGACGGCGAGCAGGTGTGCTCGTGCATCGTCGGCGTCGGCCAGTGCGCCGGCCGCGCGGTGACGACCGTCGAGGGCCTCGCCGGCGCCGACGGCGCGCTGTCACCGCTGCAGCGTGCCTTCGTCGCGCACGGCGCGGCCCAGTGCGGCATCTGCACGCCGGGGATGCTGATGAGCGCCGAGGCGCTGCTGCGCGCGAACCCGCAGCCGACCGAGAGCGAGGTCCGCGACGCGCTCGCCGGCGTGCTCTGCCGCTGCACCGGCTATCGCAAGATCGTCGAGGCGGTGCTCGCCGTCGCGGCCGGCGCGGTCGCCGATGCGCCGGCGGCGCGCGCCGGGCAGGCGGTCGGCGCGCGCGTGGCCCGGCTCGACGCGCCGGCCAAGGTGACCGGCCGCGAGCGCTTCGGCGCCGACGCGCTGCCGCTCTCGGCCACGCCGGTGCTGACGATGCGCGTCGTCCGCTCGCCGCATGCGCATGCACGCTTCGAGGTCGGCGATCTCGCCGCCTGGCGCCAACGTTGGCCGGGAATCGTCGACGTCGTCAGCGCCGCCGACGTGCCGAACAACGCGTTCGCGATCTTCCCCGACCTGCGCGACCAGCCCGTGCTTGCCGACGGCGTGGCACGCTTCCGCGGCGAGGCGGTGCTCGCGCTCGTCGGCGACGAGGCGACGCTGGCCGCGATTGCGGATGCCGACATGCCGATCCGCTACACCTTGCTCCCCGCACCCGAAGCGAGCGCCGATGCGCTCGCCGCCGCCGAGGGCGGCACGCCGCTGCACGCGCGCTACCCCGACAACGTCCTCTGCCGCGGCCGCGTCGTTCGCGGCGACGTCGAGGCGGCACTTGCCGCCGCGTCGCACCGGGCCAGTGCGACCTTCGAGACGCGTCACGTCGAGCACGCCTACATCGAGCCCGAGGCGGGCTACGCGGAGATCGTCGCGGGCGCCGGCGGCGGCTTCGAAAGAGCGGGCGTGCCGCTGCGCCGCGTCCGCATCTTCGCCTGCACGCAGACGCCCTACATGGACCGCGACGAGATCGCGAGCGTGCTGAAGATCGCGCCCGAGCAGGTGCACATCGTGCCGTCGGCGATCGGCGGCGGTTTCGGCGGCAAGCTCGACCTTTCGGTGCAGCCGCTGGTCGCGGTCGCCGCCTGGAAGCTCGGCCGGGCGGTGCGCCTCGTCTACGAGCGGCCCGAGTCGATGCAGTCGAGCACCAAGCGACATCCGGCGACGATGCAGGCGAGCGCGGCGTGCGACGCCGACGGCCGCCTGGTCGCGTTCGACTTCGCCGGCGACTTCAACACCGGCGCCTATTCGTCGTGGGGACCGACGGTCGCCAACCGCGTGCCGATCCACGCCAGCGGCCCGTACCGCATCGCCAACGTGCGCGCGCTGACGCGCGCCGTGCTCACCCACAACAGCGTCGCCGGCGCGTTCCGCGGCTTCGGCGTGCCGCAGTCGACATTGCTCGGCGAGCTGCTGATCGACGAGCTCGCCGCGCGCGCGGGGTGCGACGCCCTCGAATTCCGCGACCGCAACGCGCTGGTCGCCGGCGACACCACGCCGACCGGGCAGACGCTGGCGGCGAGCGTCGGCCTCAGGCCTTGCCTCGATGCGCTGCGGCCAGCGTGGTCGGCGGCGACGCAGGCGGCGCGTGCCTGCAACGACCGCGCCTCGCGAGACGGATCGCCGCGCCGCCGCGGCGCCGGCATCGCCTGCATGTGGTACGGCATCGGCAACACCGTCATCGCCAATCCGTCGACGATGCGCGGCGCCTTGCGCTGGAGCGCCGAGCGCGGCGCCCATCTCTTCCTCTACAACGGCGCGCAGGAGATCGGCCAGGGCACCGCGACGATCATGCCGCAGATGTTCGCCGACGCGGTCGGCCTGCCGCTCGCATGCGTGCGCCAGGTGATGGGCGACACGGACCTCACCGCCGACGCCGGCAAGTCGTCGGCGTCGCGCCAGACCTTCGTCTCCGGCAACGCCGCGCGCGCCGCCGGGCGGGCGCTGCGCCGCGGGCTGCTCGCCGGGCTCGACCTGGCGGACGCGGACGATGCCGAGGTGCACCTCGCCCTGGAGGGCACGGCGCTCGTCGCGATGGCCGGCGGCGAGCGCCGTCGCGTCGACCTGCGCGAATGGCCCGCCGACGCGGCGGGCGACCTCGTGGCAGCGAGCGGCCATTTCAATCCGCCGACGGTGCCGCTCGACGCCGATGGCCAGGGCGTGCCGTATGCGACCTACGGCTTCGCCGCGCAGGTCGCCGAGGTCGAGGTCGACGTCGAGCTCGGCACGGTGAAGCTGCTGCACATCCACGCCGCCCACGACGTCGGACGGGCGATCAACCCGACGCTGGTCGAAGGCCAGGTGCATGGCGGCATCGCCCAGGGGATCGGCATGGCGCTCATGGAGGAGTACGTCAACGGCCGCACCGACAACCTGCACGACTACCTGATTCCGACCGTCGGCGACGTGCCGCCGATCACGGTGCATCTCG
>Ga0207675_100005115_pt1 | contig 12627 bp, 12 predicted proteins | sample KBSSwiS42_FD_184305 | JGI IMG/M metagenome (GOLD analysis project Ga0207675, IMG submission 184305) | Switchgrass rhizosphere microbial communities from Kellogg Biological Station, Michigan, USA - KBS Switchgrass S4-2 (SPAdes) (version 2) | ecosystem: Host-associated > Plants > Roots >... | reverse complement strand
CGACACGGCATCCCCCAGCGACCGCCGGTGGTGGGCACCGGGGGTCGCTCGGAGCCAGTCCTCGAGCCCCCGACGCCTGATCTCCGCTCACACCCCACACCCGAGACCCACGAGCCTCCGACGCCTGATCCCCCTCAGATCAGCGTGCTGTAGTCGCGGAAGCCCTTCTTCGTCTTGCGGCCGAGGTAACCAGCGGTGACCAGGTGCTCCAGCAGCGGCGCGGGCGCGTAGCCCGGCTCGCGGAACTCGAGGTAGAGCTCGCGCTGGATCGCCAGCGACACGTCGTTGCCGACCACGTCGAGCAGCTCGAACGGCCCCATCGGCAGCGCACAGCCCTGCTTCATCGCGATGTCGATGTCGTCGGCGGTCGCGTAGTGCGCGTCGAGCATCTTGATCGCGTCGTTGAGGTACGGGAAGAGCAGGGCGTTGACGATGAACCCCGCGCGGTCGCCGCAGGAGACCGGGACCTTGCCGACCCTGCCGCAGAGCGCGCGCGCAGTGTCGGCCACGTCGTCGGAGGTCGAGACGGTGCTGACCACCTCGACCAGCTTCATGATCGGCGCCGGGTTGAAGAAGTGCAGGCCGACGACGTCCTGCGGCCGCGTGGTCGCACGGGCGCAGGCGATGATCGGGAGGGACGACGTCGTGGTGGCGAGGATCGCGCCGGGCTTGCAGATCTCGTCGAGGTTCTCGAACAGCGTGGTCTTGACCTTGAGGTCCTCCGCGATCGCCTCCACCACGATGTCGACGTCCTTGAGGTCGTCGAGCGACGTGGTCCCGGTGAGCCGGGCGAGCACCTCGAGCTTGGCCGACTCCTCGAGCTTGCCGCGCTGGATCGCCTTGTCGAGCGAGCGCTCGATGGTCTCGGTCACCTTGTCCACCTTGGCCTGGGTGCGACCGACGTAGACCACGTCGTACCCGCCCTTGGCGAACACCTCCACGATGCCGGTCGCCATGGTGCCGGTGCCGACGACCCCAACCAGCCGAACGTCGTGCTGGAGCTGGGGCTTGTCGTCCGCCGAGGGGGTCAGCTGGTCGGCGACGACCACGGGGCTGTCGGGGGCCTCATAGGTGTAGAAGCCACGGCCGGTCTTGCGGCCGAGCATGCCCGCGGTGACCATCTGCTTGAGGATCGGGGTCGGGGCGTGCAGCCGGTCGCGGCCCTGGCGGTACATCGTCTCCAGGATCTCGTACGCCGTGTCGAGGCCGATCAGGTCCAACAGCGCGAGTGGTCCCATCGGGTAGCGGCAGCCATAACGCATCGCGGCGTCGATGTCCTCGCGCGAGGCATAGTGCCCCTCGTACATCGCCACGGCGTGGTTGAGGTAGCCGAACAGCAGAGTGTTGGCGATGAAGCCGGCCCTGTCACCCGCGACCACCGGCGACTTGCCGATCGTCTTGACCAGCGCGGTGACGTCCTCGAGCACGTCCGGCGAGGTGACCACGGTGCGCACGACCTCGACCAGCTTCTGCACCGGGGCCGGGTTGAAGAAGTGGATGCCGATCACGCGGCCGGGGCGGTTGTTCGCGGTACTGATCTCCGTGACGGAGAGCGACGAGGTGTTGGTGGCGAGCACCGCCTCCGGGGCCACGATCTCGTCGAGCCGGCGGAAGATGCTCTTCTTGATGTCGAGCGACTCGACGACCGCTTCTACAACCAGGTCGGCCTCCTTGAGGTCGGCGAGGTTGGTGGTCAGCGTGATCCTGCCGAGCAGGGCCTGCTGGTCCTCCTCGCTCAGCTTGCCGCGAGCGACGGCCCTGGCGGTCGAGTGCTCGAGGTGCTCCCGGCCCCGGGCGAGCGAGTCGTCGGCGACCTCCACACCCACCACCTGGAAGCCCTCGCGCGAGAACACCTCCGCGATGCCGGCGCCCATGGTCCCCAGCCCGACAACGCCGATCGTCTTGAAGTCACGTGACATGGCGCTGATCATGCCAGCGATCCCAGCCACCCGATCGTGAGGTCTGCCACGTCTTCCCCGGGGCCGCCGATGCTCCTACGCTCACAGGGTTCCACCGTTGTCGCAACCATCGAGGGGTACGACGATGAATGAGTCCCGGGCCGACGACATCGGCCGCTACGGCTACACCCAGGAGCTCCACCGATCGCTCAGCTTCTTCGACCTCCTGGTCTACGGCCTGGTCTTCATGGTGCCGATTGCGCCGTTCGGCATCTTCGGCAGCGTCTTCCAGGGCTCGGGCGGCATGGTCGCGCTGGCCTATGCGATCGGCATGGTGGCAATGATGTTCACCGCGCTGTCGTACTCGCAGATGTCGCGCGCGTTCCCGATGGCCGGCTCGGTCTACACGTACGCCGGCCGGGGGATCTCCGCGCCGGTGGGGTTCCTGGCGGGCTGGATGATCCTGCTCGACTACGTGCTGGTCCCGGCCCTGCTCTACCTCATCGCCGCGATCGCGATGAACTCGCTGGTCCCCGGGGTCCCGGTCTGGCTGTGGCTGGTCGGGTTCGTGGTGCTCAACACCGCCGTGAACTACATGGGCATCGAGATGACGGCACGGGTGAACAAGGTGATGCTCGCCGCGGAGCTCGTCGTGCTCGCGATCTTCCTGGTCATCGGCATCGTCGCGCTGACGCAGGGCAAGGGACGTGGCTTCGACTTCAGCCCGCTCTACGACTCCGGCACGTTCTCCTGGTCGCTGGTCTTCGGGGCGGTGTCGATCGCGGTGCTGTCGTTCCTCGGCTTCGACGGCATATCCACGCTCGCGGAGGAGAACAAGGAGTCCGCCGACGCCATCGGCCGGGCGATGGTGGCCGCACTGCTGCTGGCCGGCGTCCTGTTCATCGTGCAGACCTGGGTCGCCTCGCTCCTGGTGCCCGATCCGGCTGCGCTGGTCGCCAAGGGTGACCCCGGAGGCACGGCCTTCTACGACGCGGCAGCGGTTGCTGGCGGCCAGTGGTTGTCCAAGCTGACGGCGCTCGCCACCGCCATCGCGTGGGGGTTCGCGAACTCGCTGGTCGCCCAGGCCGCGACCTCGCGGCTGCTGTACGCGATGGCGCGCGACCGGCAGCTGCCGGCCTTCCTGGCCCGGGTGCACAAGCACAAGGGAGTGCCGGTCAACGCCACCTTGCTGGTGGCCGTCGTCTCGCTCGTGCTCGGGCTCTACTTCAGCACCCGCGACGACGGCATCTCGCTGCTCAGCACGCTGGTGAACTTCGGCGCGCTCACGGCCTTCCTGGCGCTGCACGTGTCGGTGGTCGTGCACTACGTCGTGCGTGGCGGCAGCCGGGACTGGTGGCGGAATCTCGTCGCGCCGGTGATCGGGTTCGCGATCCTCGCCTACGTGCTCCTCAACGCCCAGCTCCAGGCCAAGTGGCTGGGCCTGATCTGGTTCATGCTGGGCGTGGCCGCGCTCGCCGTCCTGATCGCCCTCGGTCGGCGGCCCGAGCTGGCCCTCGTCGAGGAGGAGGTCCGGTGACCGAGGTCCACACCTGCACCCGACTCCCGAGCGGTACGCCTATACGAGCCGGGCCACCTCGTCGGCGCAGCCCCAGGAGAGCGTGACCCCCGCACCACCCTGGCCGTAGCAGTGAACGACGTCTCCGACCCGTTCCACGCGCACGGAAGGCCGCACCGGGCGCAGCCCCACGCGGTGCCGCAGGACGGTGGCGCCTGCCAGCCCCGGGACCAGCGCGACGGCCCGGGCGAGGATCCGCTCCGCGGTCTCCGGGTCGGGTGTGCGGCTCCAGTCGCCCTCGTCGTCGGTGCCGCCGACCACGATGTCGCTGCTGCGCGGCACGACGTACGTCGGGCCGGACTCGTCCAGCCACCAGCGGTCCAGGCCGGTCTGCGCGACCAGCACCACCTGGCCACGCACTGGCGTCACGGTGAGGTCCTGCGCGAGCAGCCGCGACCCGATGCCCGCGCAGTTGACCACCAGGACCGGTGGAGTGTGTCGAGGCTCCGGTAGCCGGCTCAGGTTCGTCCGGGTGAGCGTGCCGCCCAGCGCGGCAACCCGCACCGTCAGCCAGCGCAGGTACACCGGCATCTCGATCACCGGTGCGGTGAACGTCCACCCGTCGGCGTACCCGTTGACTCGCGTGCGCTCCAGCCCTCGCACCGCGCCCACCCACCACGGGTCGGCCCGCGGCTCGGGCAGCACTTCGGTGCCGGGCACCATCCGCACGCCTGTCTCGTCGTCCTCCGCCAGCGCGTCGAAGGCGTCGTACGACGCCGCCGCCCAGGCCGTGACCCGATCCTGCGGCAGCGCCCGGTACGGGTACCAGAGCGCAGCCGCCACCGCCGACGTCGTCTCCAGCGGCAGGTCGCGCGCGACCACGTCGACCCGGTGCCCGGCCTCGAGCAGCCGGACGGCGCAGGACAGCCCCACCACGCCGGCACCGACCACGATCACCCGCTGCATGCCCCGAGCGTAGGGGCGAGGGTAGATTCGCGTCCCGTGAGACTCGTCGTAGCCCGCTGCCAGGTCGACTACGCAGGGCGGCTGACCGCGCACCTCCCGATGGCCACTCGGGTGCTGATGCTCAAGTCTGACGGGTCGGTGCTCGTGCACTCCGACGGCGGCTCCTACAAGCCGCTCAACTGGATGAGCCCGCCGTGCACGGTCAAGGAGGGCACAGCGGAGGACGGCCGCTCCGAGTGGACGGTCACCAGTCCGAAGACCGACGACACCCTGCGGATCCTGATCGACGAGGTCATCCACGACACCAGCCACGACCTCGGGGTCGACCCCGGGCTGCAGAAGGACGGTGTGGAGAAGCATCTGCAGGAGCTCCTCGCCGGGCACCCCGGGTCGCTTGCGGCGGGCCTCACGCTCGTGCGGCGCGAGTTCCCGACCGCGATCGGACCTGTCGACCTGATGTGCCGCGACCTCGACGGCGCCTCGGTGGCGGTCGAGATCAAGCGGCGTGGCGAGATCGACGGGGTCGAGCAGCTCACCCGCTATCTCGAGCTCCTCAACCGCGACCCGCTGCTCAGGCCGGTGCGTGGCATCTTCGCCGCGCAGGAGATCAAGCCCCAGGCACGCGTGCTGGCCACCGACCGCGGGATCGCCTGCGCGGTCGTCGACTATGACGCCCTGCGCGGCATGGACGACTCCGAGCACCGGCTGTTCTGACGTGCGCATCTTCCACATCGCGACCGCGACCGACTGGGCGGCAGCGCAGGCGTCCGGGAGCTACACCACCTCGACCCGCGGGGTGAGCGTTCTCGACGAGGGGTTCATCCACGCGTCGCGCGAGGACCAGTGGGAGGGCGTTCGCGACCGGTACTACGCCGACGCCGCCGAACCGCTCGTGCTGCTCGCGATCGACTCCGACCTGCTGGACGTGCCTGTGGTCGAGGAGGAGGTGCCGGGAGGCGAGACGTTCCCGCATATATATGGCGCGATCCGACCCGCCGCTGTCGTCGAGGTGACGGCCCTGGGCAATCCTCGTCGGGAAGGGCCCCGGCAGCGCACAGCCCCCCGTGGGTGCTCGGGGGCCTGATCCTCAGGCGCCGGCGATGCGCGGCGCCATCACGTCGTCCCGGTCGCCACCCTGCTCGCGGGCGACGTACTCCTCGATGTCCTCGATGTCGTCGCGGTTGCGGCTGACCACGGCCAGCAGGTCGCTCATCTTGGCGACCTCCTCGACCTGTTCCTTGATGAACCACTGCATGAACTGCTCGGAGGCGAAGTCGTTCTCCTCGCGCGCGATGCGCAGGAGCGTGTTGATCTGCCCGGTGACCCGCTTCTCCTGGTCCAGCGCGAGCTCGAGCGGAGCGACCACGTCGGCGAACGCGCTCTCGGGGGCATCGACACCGGGGATGGTGACGTCCGCGTCTGTGTCGAGGAGGTACTGGACCATCATCATCGCGTGGGCGCGCTCCTCCAGCGCCTGCGCGTAGAAGAACGCCGCCATCCGCGGCATGGTCAGCGCGTCGAAGTGCACCGCGACGGCGAGGTACTGGTTGTGCGCGCCGAGCTCGTTGCCGATCTGGGCGTTGAGCTGCTCGACGAAGCGGGCTGCGGGCACGGGAGTCTCCTGGGTATGACGGGGGCTCAGGCGGCCAGGCGGACCTTCTCGCCCTTCTTGACCTTCACGAGCTTGCGCTTCTTGACCGTATACCCCGTGGGCAGCGTGCCTTCGGCGAGCATCCGGATCGGACACCGCTTGCAGCGCGGCTTGTCGACGCAGCACTTCGACTTGGGCTTCTTGGGCACGGGGGGACGATAGCAGATGCGAGTTAGGTTTGCCTTACCTACTATCCCCCATCACGGCTCCGGCGAAGGCTCCTTCGGACCCGGATCCGGAAGGACCGTGGTGATCACGAACGCCACCACCACTGCGACGACGACCTGCGGTGTCACCGACACGCCGTCGGTGCCCAGCAACAGGGTGGCCAACAGCACCGAGGTCAAGGGCAGCCGCAACATCGCAGCGCTCATCGCTCCGATGCCCATGGCGATCGCCGGCGCGAGACTCATCCCGGGCAACCCGGCGGCCGCGGTGCCCAGGACCGCTCCTACGAACATGGCAGGGAAGACCGGTCCGCCGCGGAACGCGCTCAGTGAGAGTCCGTAGACGAACGACTTGCAGCCCGCCATCAGGATCAGCGCCCCGACCGAGTAGTCGGCGGCGTGCTCGACCAGCTCGGGCAAGGCCTCCTGGCCGGAGAACAGCACCTGACTGAAACTGTGGCCGGAAATGAGCTGGTAGACCATCGCGGTGAGACCGATCACGAAGCCCAGACCCGCCGTCACCAGTACCCGGTTCAGGTGTACGACGGGCCGCAGTGACAGCCCGACCCAGCGGATCAGCCAGCCCAGCAGCGCGCCGACCGCGCCTACCGGCAGCGCCCAGAGCATGCTGGCCAGAGTGGGATCCACCGCCGGCGGCACCGAGGTGAGCGCCAGCGAAAAGCTTCCCAGCCCGGTCCAGCTGTTCATGCCGACGAAGACCAGGGCGCCGATGCCGGACGCGAGCAGTCCCGGCAGGGCCACCAGACTGAGCGTCATTCCCCCGATGCCGGCGGCCTCCATGATCAGGAAGGCGCCCAGCACCGGGGACCCGAGCAGGGTGCTGATCGCCGCGAAGCTGCCTGCCGAGGCCATGATGGTCAAGGCCATCGGCGGCACGTCCTTCCTGAGAAGATGGACGGTCAGCGCCGCGAGGCCACCCCCGATCGCGATCAGGGGCGCCTCGGGGCCAAGCACAGCGCCCAGGCTGAGCGTGGTCAGAGACGCGAGCACGATCCCGGGAAACTCTCTGTCGACGGGCGGACCGCCGGTGTGGAATCCGAACGCGGGCGAGTGGCCTCCGTTGCCGGGCAAGTACTGGATGCTCAAGCCGGTCAGCACGCCGCAGAGCACCAACCAGGGCACCGGCCACCAAGCGGGCACTCCCCCGGAGAAGATGTCGGCAGGAAGGTCGTCGAACACGAGTTCCTGGATCTTGGTCGTGAGGGCGAGGAAGCCGTAGGCAATCGCGGAGATCGGAATGCCGAGGATCGCAGCGAGCAGCAATGCCGAGAGATACGGCTTGGAACGCATGACCGCCACCGGATCCATGGCCAGTGGCCCGGCCGCCGACGGAGCGGCGACTGGCCCGGCCGCGGACGGCGGGGTCGACGGGTCGTGCGAGTCGGTCATCAGATGTGCCTCCCTGGACGAGACGACCCAGACCTTGGCGGGCTTGCGATTGACGCAACACAAGCCCGACGAGCCCGGCGCCACGCGGCGACAGGCTCCCGCCCGACGGTGCGCCGCCCCTGCTCGAGCACGACCTCCATCAGGTAGTCGATGACAAGCCGGGATCCACCACCGAAGTCCGCGAGCGGCCTGGTGTCATGGACACGATCGAGCCGACCTTGTCGCAGCGGCTGGAGGCATCCACGTCGCCTCCCAGGGTGCTAGTGCCATGCGGTCGCACGGACGGCTGTCCAGCGGACTCAGCGCCGATCCCCCATTGTGTGCGAAAACCAACTACGGCCACCACCCCTGGCTCAAATCCACGGCCAGACCGGCTCTGGTGGCGGTGCGCCACGAGGTGGCCTCACTCGCCGAGATCCTCAGGCGAGCCCGTTGGCGCTACGGATCGCGTCCACGATGCCGCCGGTCGACTCGGTCAGGCTGAAGTCCTTCGGCGTGAACACGGCCGCGACCCCCATCTCCCGCAGGGCCTTCGCGTCGCGGGTCGGGATGATCCCGCCGACGATCACCGGCACGTCGGCGATTCCGGCCTCCTTCATCCTCGCCAGCACGTCGGGCACCAGCTCCATGTGCGAGCCGGAGAGGATCGAGAGCCCGATCGCGTGCACGTCCTCGGCGACGGCGGCGGCGACGAGCTCCTCGGGCGTCAGCCGGATGCCCTGGTAGACGACCTCGAAGCCGGCGTCGCGCGCCCGGACCGCCACCTGCTCGGCGCCGTTGGAGTGCCCGTCGAGGCCGGGCTTGCCGACCAGCAGCCGCAGCCGCCCGCCGAGCTCCTGGCTGGTCTGCAGCACCCGCTCGCGGACCGCGGCCAGCTCGGAGCCCGCCACCCCTGCTGCGCTGGCGGTACCCACCGCACCGGAGACACCCGTGGGGGCGCGGAACTCGCCGAACACCGCGCGCAGCGCGCCGGCCCACTCCCCTGTCGTCACCCCCGCGCGAGCCGCGACGAGCGTGGCCGCCATCAGGTTCGCACCGCTCTTGGCGTCCTCGGCGAGCAGACGCAGCGCCTCGTCCACCGCGGTCTGGTCGCGCGCCTGTTTCCACGCCTCCAGACCGGCGACCGCGGCGCGCTCGGCCTCCGGGTCGGCGGCCTCGATCGCGGCGTCGAGGTCGGCCGTGAGCGGCGACGGCTCGGTGGTCTGGTAGACGTTGACGCCGACGACCTTCTCCTCTCCGCTCTCGATCCGCGAGCGGCGGGCCGAGTGCGAGCTCACCAGCGCCTGCTTCATGTAACCGGACTCGACGGCCGCGATCGCCCCGCCCATCGCCTGCACCCGGTCGATCTCCGCGCGCGCCTCCTCGCAGAGCTCCGCCACCCTGGCCTCGATCACGTGCGAGCCCTCGAAGATGTCCTCGTACTCCAGCAGGTCTGACTCGAACGCGAGCACCTGCTGCAGCCGCAGCGACCACTGCTGGTCCCACGGGCGGGGCAGGCCCAGCGCCTCGTTCCACGCCGGCAGCTGGACGGCGCGGGCGCGGGCGTTCTTGGACAGCGTCACGCCGAGCATCTCGAGCACGATCCGCTGCACGTTGTTCTCAGGCTGGGCCTCGGTCAGGCCGAGCGAGTTCACCTGCACGCCGTAACGGAACCGGCGCATCTTCTCGTCCCGCACGCCGTAGCGCTCGGCCGTGATCTCCTCCCACAGCCGGACGAACGCGCGCATCTTGCAGGTCTCCTCGACGAAGCGCACGCCGGCGTTGACGAAGAACGAGATCCGCCCCACGGTCTTCTCGAAGTCCTCGTCGGAGACCTGGTCCGCGTCCTTCACCGCGTCGAGCACCGCGATCGCGGTGGTCAGCGCGTACGCCAGCTCCTGCACGGGCGTCGCGCCGGCCTCCTGCAGGTGGTAGCTGCAGATGTTGATCGGGTTCCACTTCGGGATGTGGTTGACCGTGTACGAGATGACGTCGGAGATCAGCCGCAGCGAGTGCTCCGGGGGGAACACGTATGTGCCCCGCGAGAGGTACTCCTTGATGATGTCGTTCTGCGTCGTGCCCGAGAGCTGCCCGGCGACCTCCTCGGGCGAGAGGTCGGGGTTCTGCTCCTCGGCGACCACCTGGTAGAGGGCGAGCAGCCACATCGCGGTGGCGTTGATCGTCATCGAGGTGTTCATCCCGGTCAGCGGGATGTCCTGGAACAGGTGCCGCATCTCGCCCAGGTGCGGCACCGGCACCCCGACCTTGCCGACCTCACCGCGCGCGAGCGGCGAGTCGGGGTCGTAGCCGGTCTGGGTCGGCAGGTCGAAGGCGACCGACAGCCCGGTCTGGCCCTTGGCGAGGTTGCCCCGGTACAGCATGTTGGACCCGGTCGCCGACGAGTGGCCGGCGTAGGTCCGCATCACCCACGGACGATCCTTCGCGTGGTGCCCCTCGGCGTCCGGCGGAGTGCTCATGGGCCGAGGGTACGGCGCCGGTTACCCGCGGGTCATCGGCGTGTGGAGTACCTCTCGTGCCAAGTACGTCACATCGCGTGGCTCGCGTCGGCACCGCCCTCGAGCTCGAGCAGGTTGCTGATCCGCGAGTGCCGGAGCGCCCGGCGCAGGTGCGGGTTGAGGCCGCGGATCGTCAGGTGCTGGCCGCCGCGCTCCGCGAAGCGCGTGGCCACGGCGAGCATCCGCAGGGCGGTCGCGTCGATCCAGTCCACCTCCGCGACGTCGACCACCACGTCGTCGTACGACGCGAGGTGGTCGTAGAGGGCGGTCCGCACCTCGAATGTGCACCGCCCGTCAAGCGGCCCCTCGAGCACGAGCACGGATCCGTCCCTGACCAGGTCCATCGCTGCCCTCCGTACGGGCGTCCCCCGACGCCTTCCACCCATTATGACGCGTTTGGGCGGAAAACCGTTGCCCGCCGGGCCGACCAAATGTGGGGTAGTCGCCCGGTCAGCCCTCGCCGGGGACCCGGGAGACGTCCGCGCCGAGCCCGCGCAGGACCTCTGCGAACCAGGGGTAGCCGCGGTCGATGTGGTGCGACTCGGAGACCGTGGTAGTCCCCTGGGCGGCGAGCCCGGCCAGCACGAGTGCGGCACCCGCACGGATGTCGTGCGCCTCGACCGGTGCGCCCGAGAGCACGGGCTGCCCGCGGACGATCGCGTGGTGACCGTCGGTGCGCAGGTCCGCACCGAGCCGGGCCAGTTCCTGGGCGAACATGAAGCGCGCCTCGAAGACGTTCTCGGTGATCATGGCCGCCCCCTCGGACACCGACGCCAGGGCCAGCGCGAACGGCTGCAGGTCGGTCGGGAAGCCCGGGTAGGGCAGCGTCACCACGTCGAAGGCGCGCAGCCGCTTCTCGACCCGCACCGTGAAGCCTTCGGTGTCGGTGGCCAGGACGGCACCGGCGTCGACGAGCTTGTCCATGACGAGGTCGAGGTGGTGGGCGACTCCGTGGCGCACCGTCACCTCGCCGCCCGCGATCGCGGTCGCGAACGCCCAGGTGCCGGCAACGATCCTGTCGGTGACCGTCGCGTGCTCCGTCGGGTGCATCCGCTCGACGCCCTGCACCACCAGGGTCGACGTACCGATCCCGTCGATCAGGGCACCCATCGACCCGAGCATCCTGCAGAGGTCGACGATCTCGGGCTCGCGGGCCACGTTGTCGATCACGGTCGTGCCCTCGGCGAGCACCGCGGCCATCACCAGGTTCTCGGTGGCGCCGACGGACGGGAAGTCGAGCCAGAGGTTGGCGCCGCGGTAGCGACCGGGGACGTCCGCGACGACCTGACCGTGCTCGATCCGCACCACGGCGCCGAGCTCCTCGAGCCCGCGCACGTGCATGTCGAGCCCGCGCGAGCCGATGGCGTCGCCGCCGGGCAGCGCAACGCTGGCGCGACGGCAGCGGGCGACAAGCGGGCCGAGGACGCTGATCGAGGCGCGGAGCCGGCGCACCAGGTGGTACGGCGCCTCCGGGTTGAGCTCCTCGGGAACGTCGATCGTGACCGTCCCGGACGTGGACTCGATGGTCGGGTCGGCCAGGGTGGGGTGCGCGATCGCCACCTCGCAGCCCAGCTGACGGAGCAGCTGGCCCATCACGTCGACGTCGAGGATCTTGGGCACGTTGCTCACCGTGGTCCGGCCGGGGGCGAGCAAGGCGGCCGCCATCAGCTTGAGCGCCGAGTTCTTCGCGCCACCGACGTGCACGGTCCCCGAGAGGGGTCGCGTGTGTGGCCCGTCCGCATTGATCCGGAAACTGTCCACCGGCTCACGATAGCGAGGGAAGCAGGTCCTCCGGCCAGGCGTGCCCGCGGGGGGTGCCTACGCTGGGGTCATGGTCAACCTGACACGCATCTACACCCGCACCGGCGACGGCGGGCAGACCAAGCTCGGCGACATGAGCGACACGTCGAAGAACGACCCCCGGCTGGAGGCCTACGCCACGGTCGACGAGGCCAACGCCCAGCTCGGGGTGGCGCTCGCGACGGGCGGGCTCGACGACGACGTGGTGGCCGTGCTGACGCGTGTGCAGAACGACCTCTTCGACGTGGGCGCCGACCTGTGCACGCCCGTCGTACCGGACCCGGAGTTCCCGCCGCTTCGCATCGAGCAGGACTACGTCGACCGCCTCGAGCAGTGGTGCGACGAGTACAACGAGCACCTGCCCAGGCTCCGCTCGTTCATCCTCAACGGCGGCACCCCCGCGGCCGCGCACCTGCACGTGGCGCGGGTGGTGATCCGGAGGGCAGAGCGCGCCGGCTGGCGTGCCCACGAGCAGTACGCCGACACCATGAACGTCCTGGCCCTCACCTACCTGAACCGGCTGTCCGACCTGGTCTTCATCCTCGCGAGGCACGCCAACCGCGAGCGGGGCGACGTCTTGTGGGTGCCGGGCGGGGAACGCTGAGCGGAGTCGAGGTCGCCGTCGGGGTCGTGCGGCTGCGGCTGCGGGTTCACCACGGTATGCAGACGGACCGGCGCCTCCCACGATGAGCATCTCGTGGGGAGCGCGGGTTCATCGTGGGAA
>Ga0207675_100005110_pt1 | contig 12629 bp, 10 predicted proteins | sample KBSSwiS42_FD_184305 | JGI IMG/M metagenome (GOLD analysis project Ga0207675, IMG submission 184305) | Switchgrass rhizosphere microbial communities from Kellogg Biological Station, Michigan, USA - KBS Switchgrass S4-2 (SPAdes) (version 2) | ecosystem: Host-associated > Plants > Roots >... | reverse complement strand
AAGATCTACCTGAAACCGCCGGCGCCCCTGAAGGCCGAGAAGCTGCGCAGCATGGCGCGCAACGCCTCGCCGGCGCTGCTGCGCGTCGCCGCGTGGCCCGTGGACGTGCTCACCGACTCCAGCGGCGCGGTACGCGGATTCCTGATGCCGAAGGTCAGTGCCCGCGAGGACGTACACGAGTTGTACAGTCCGAAGAGCCGCAGGCGCGCATTTCCGAACGTTGATTTCCGCTTCGTGGTGCGCGCCGCCACCAACATCGCGCGCGCCTTCGCGCAGGTGCAGGCCGTCGGACACGTCATCGGCGACGTGAACCATGGCAATGCGCTGGTGGGCCGCGACGGCACCGTGGTGCTCATCGATTGCGATTCCTTCCAGGTCCGCGACGGCGCGCGGCTGTTCACCTGCGACGTGGGTGTGCCGCTGTTCACGCCGCCGGAGCTCGCGGGGCGTGGCTTCCGTGGCCTGCGGCGGACCGCCAACCACGACGCCTTCGGTCTCGCGGTGCTGCTGTTCCACCTGTTGTTCCTGGGGCGGCATCCGTTCGCGGGCAAACACGCCGATGGCGAAATGCCGATCGAGCGCGCGATCGCGGAGTCGCGCTTCGCCTATGGCGCCCATGCCGCAGATTTCGGCATGACCCGGCCCCCGGGGACGCTGGCGCTGGACGAGTTCGGCGCCGACGTCGCGGAGCTGTTCGAGCGGGCCTTCGCGCCTCCGGGGGACACGTCGCGACCTGCGCCCACGCAATGGATCGAAGTACTGCAGGCGCTCGAGTCACGCCTCGAGCATTGCCGGGCGAGCGGCACGCACTATTTTCCGCGACGCCCCGGCGGTCCGGATGGCGCCACGCCGTCATGCTGCTGGTGCACGCTCGAACGAAACACCGGGCTCAGGTTGTTCGACTCGAAGACCAACACCTTCGATGCGCTTGGCACCGCGAAACTCGCGCCGCTGTGGGATGCCATCCTCGCCGTGCCCCGGCCCGAACCGCTCGAACCTCTGCCGGTACCGAAGATCACCGAGCTCGAACGCCAGACCGAAGACCCGCTGGGACCGCTGCCGCGCGCCGTACTGAGCTGGGTGCTGGTGGCGCTGTCCATGACCGCGATGATGTGGCAGCCGGGCGAACACATTCTGCTGGGCTTGATGGCGTTTGGCGCCGCTGTGGCACTGCGCTGGAAGACCCGCAAGACACGCTTCTGGCGCACGGAAGGCTCGCAGTCCCTGTACCGCACCATGTTCGTGACGCGCAAACAGCTGGCGAAGGTCATCGAACAGTGGAACGAACTCGCCAATGACAAGCGCTTCGAGTCGCTGCTGGAAAAATTGACGAACCTCAAGCAACAGATCCTGCAGTTGCCGAAGCAGCGCACCGAGCGCCTGGACGCGATGCGGACGGAAGCGGAGAAATTGCAGCGCTACAAGTATCTCGACCAGATCATGCTGCCGAAGGCGCAGCTGCCGAATGTCACGCGCCAGGAGATCTCCATGCTCGCGGCCTTCGACGTCGATTCGGCCGCCGAGGTGCTGGCACGGTCGGACAAGCTGGAAGGCCTGGTCAGCGAACGCGCGCGCGTCGAGATCCTGGCCTGGGCCAATGCCTGCGCGCGCAATTTCGTATTCGATCCGTCGAAAGGGGTCGATCCGGTCGACGCACGGCAGATTGAACTGTTGCTCGTAGGCGAGCAGGACATGTTGCTCAACGAGTTGCGTACCGGCCAGGCAGAGCTCGAGCGCCTCGCGCAGGAAATTTCAGGGACGCGCCACCAACGCGAGCGCAATCTGCAGGCGGCGCGCAGCGATGTCGCCAATGCCTGGCGCGGCCAGTCCTCGTGAGCTCGATCCTGAAACGCGTCGAGACCAGCGTCACAGAAACATGTGTCGCAGGCCTGCTGTTTTTCTCCGGCGTCATGCTGATCCTGGAAGGTATTCGCGGTCCTGCCGTGCGTGCGTGGCTCGGTGTCGCGCTGATTGCGGTCGGCCTTGGCGTCCTCTGGCGCCACCGCTGGGCACGCTGGCTGGCGCTGGGCGCCTGCTTCTTCTGGCTCGCGGCAGCGTGCGCGGTGCCGGTCTTGGTGCTGCTCGCCGTTCCGTTCCAGGGCGACTTCGACAGCTCGATGCGCGTCAACGTGTTGTGGTTCATCGTGGCGTTCGCGGTCGGCGCCATCGGCTACAAAGGACTGGCGTACTTCCGTTCGGAACAGGCGCGAGTCGACTACGCCGGCGGGGAGGTGGCCGCGCGAAACGCGCTGCTCAGCGAGACCTCCTCCACGGTGATGCTCTCCGCGGGCGTCTGGGTGCTGGTGATCGTGATCGCAGAATTCTTCGGGCTCGGCGCGCCGCGCTGGTTGTTTGCTCATGAGCGCCAGGCGCCGCCAATGCTGGCGCCCGGCCCGCTGCCCGTGATCGAAGACACCTATTTCCAGGTGACACGCGACCCCGCGGTGTGGGCCGGCAACAGCCCGGCGGCTGTGAAGTTTCGCGTTTTGCCCGACCTGATTCCGCTCGGGTTGTGTTATCGAGAGGCGAAGCCTGGGCGCACGGTCGACCTGGCCTATGCGAACGTCGGCCTGGGGCGGGGCTACCGGAACTTCTACTACGACGCCCGGTTCGGCGAGAACAATCCGGCAGCCCGGCGCGGCATCGAACTCACGGTGCCGGACCCGGATGCGGTGCTGTTTGTTTTTCTGGGCAGCGACAAACCGTGGCTGAGCGGCGAAGTCGGGGTGGACCTGGATACGGGCCGGCAGCTCGCGGAGTCCGACGAGTTCAACAACTCAGCCAGATTTCCGATCGTTCGCAACGTCGATGGGAGCCTCGTCATGCCGGCGTGTAGTTCGGTGCGATTGCGGATCGTCGCGCCGGACGGATCTGAATCAACCGCCGAAAGTACCCCGCCGCCGCCACCGCTCCCGGACCTCGTACCGCTGGGCCTGTGTGCCCGCGGCAATGTGCTCGTCGGAGTGCAATTCACGAATCGTGGGACGTACGTCGTCGGCCGGTACCAGATTGCGCAGGGTCGACTGCCGGGCGATTTGCAACTGGTGGACAAGACCTATCTGTCGGTGCCCGGTCCCTACGAAGACATGGGCTTCAACGTGGGCGTGGTTCCGGTGCTGGTCGGAAAACGCGGGCAGAGCGCGGACATCGCGGTCCAGCTCGATTACACCGATGCGATCCATGAATCCAATGAAACGAACAACATCACCCGCGCGCGCGTGACGCGCCTGGCCGACGGCTCGCTCGACCTGCCGCAGTGTGATGCGCTTGCCCTGCAGGCGGCCGACCCGGGCTGGGTGGACAAGGGGATCGTGTCGAAGCCGGCTCCGGCCGCGCAGCCGGAATTCGTGCCGGCGCCCACGCTCACGGCGAAGCCCAGGAAAGGGCCGAAGCACAGGACCGGGTCGTTTCCGGACCTCGTGGTGTTGGGCGCATGTATCACGCGGGAAAGAGGCGAGGTCGCGTTCAGGGTCGCCTTCGCCAACGTGGGCAAGGTCGAGGTTTCCAGGCCGTACGAGATCAGGGACGAGTTGGGCAGCACCGCCGCGACACATCAGGAGGCCAGCAGTTTCCCGCCAGGCACGCTGTGGACGCAGTACTACTACATCCAGCCCGTGCCCGGTCGCACATACGTGACCATCGACAGCCTTGACCAGATCGCCGAGCTCGACGAAACGAACAACTCGCTCGAGATCGATACCGTGTTCCGGCGTGAAGGGGGTTTCAAGCTGCCGGATTGCGCCCCGCAAATGAAAACGGTTGCGCACTGGGAGGCTATGATGCGCGAGTTCAAAGGTAACTGAATGACATCCCTCGACCAGGTTCCTTTCAGCAATCTCGAATTCGCCGATAACCCCGAGCCGCGCTGCGCCTGTCTGCTGCTGCTCGACACCTCGGGCTCGATGAAGGGCAAGAAGATCGAGCAGCTCAACGCCGGGCTCAACGAATTCGCGCGACAGCTGCGCGCCGACGCCATGGCCGCCAAACGCGTCGAGGTGGCGGTGGTCACCTTCGGGCCGGTGAAAGTCGAACAGAACTTCATCACGGCCGATTCCTTCATCCCGCCGCAGCTCGAGGCCGAGGGTGACACACCGATGGGCGCCGCCATCGAGAAGGCTGCCGGGCTCCTCGCCGAGCGCAAGAAGGCGTTTCGCGCCAACGGCATCGGTTATTACCGTCCGTGGATTTTCATGATCTCGGACGGCGAGCCCACCGACGACATCACGGTGGCGGCCGGGCTGGTGCGCAACGGCGAGTCGAAGAAATCCTTCATGTTCTACGCGGTGGGCGTGGAGAACGCCGACATCGGCAAGCTCGCGCAGGTCGCGGTGCGCCAGCCGCTGCGCCTCAAGGGGCTGTCCTTCGGCCAGCTGTTCGTGTGGCTGTCGGATTCGCTGAGCAGCGTGTCGCGCTCGCAGATCTCGGATACGCCGTCGCTCAGCAATCCGGCCGCGCCCGACGGCTGGGCGAGCGTCGACTGACATGTGGCGTTTCGCCGCCGGCCGGGCCACCGGCAGTTCCCACGAGAAAACCGGCAAGCCCTGCCAGGATCGATACGCCTGCGCGGTGCTGGCGCTCGAAGACGCGCTGGTCGCGGTGGTAGCCGACGGCGCCGGCACCGCGGAACATTCGCACATCGGTGCGGAGATCGCGGTCACCACGCTGAGCGACATGGGCCAGCTTGGCGTACGTGCCGGACGCAAGGACTATCGCGAAATCCTGCGCGAAGGCGCGATCGTCGCACGCCAGCGCCTGATCGAGTCCGCGGGCGATCGCAAGCTCACGCCGCGCGACCTGGCCTGCACTTTGTTAGCCGTGCTGGTCACGCCCTTCGGCGGCGCCGCGTTGCAGATCGGCGACGGCGTCATCGTGCTCGGAACGGCGGCCTCGGAATGGCGCTGGGCGATCTGGCCGCAGAACGGCGAATACGCCAACGCGACTTTCTTCCTCAGCGACGAGCGCGCGCTGGCACAGGCCGAGATCGTGGACATCCCGGACGACGTGCAGGACGTCGCGCTCATGTCGGATGGCATGGAGCCGCTGGCGCTGCATTTCGCGAGTCGCCGCGCGCATGCGCCGTTCTTTCGCACGGTGTTCGCACCGCTGCACGCCCATGCCGCGGAAGGCGAATCCCCGGAACTTTCCCAGGCTGTGACGCAGTTGCTTGGATCTCCCGCGGTGCGTGCGCGCACCGACGACGACACCACGCTGGTGCTCGCGACACGCAAGCTGCGCGAAGGCTGAAAAACCCCGGCCAGTGGTGCGCGCGGCGGCGAACGGTTAGCCTTCGCCGCCATGGGTTTGACGATGACCGGAACCATTGCCGTTGTGATCGCCGGGATCGCGCTCGTGATCGTGGGCGTGGTGATCTTCATGCGCGCCACGCGCCAGAAGCCGCAGCCCGCCGATCCCATTGCGTCCACCACCGGGGCGAACCGCACGCTCACCGGCACACACGCGACCGGCGACAAGACAGCGATCCACTGGGACGAAGCGCTGCGGCGTTTCGTCGCCTACGCGCTCGACGATGTGCCGCGCGAGACGCTGAGTGTTCCCCCGGATCCGGAACACGCGCCGGTATTCATGGCCGTCGCCCAGATCCTGGAACGCATCGAGGCGCGGCCGGAATACATTCCGCGGCGTCCCTCGTTGCTGCCGAAACTGCTCGCGACGGTGAACGATCCGCAGGCGGCCCTGGTCGAGATCTCGCGCATCATCGCGCAGGATCCCGCGCTCACCGGCAACCTGCTGCGCATCGCCAACAGCCCGATGTATCGCGTGAGCAGTCTGCCGGTCGAAAGCATCGATCGCGCGGTGACGCTGGTGGGCGTGCAGGGCATCCGTTCGATCATCGCGACCGCGCTGCTGCAGCCGGTGATGAGCGGCGGCAGCGGCGCCTTCAGCCGCTTTCCCGAACTGGTCTGGGAGCACACGTTGTATTCGGCCTCGGCCGCCGAGCAGCACGCGGTGCAGATCGAACGAGCCGAACCGTTTCTCGCACAACTCATCGGGCTGCTGCACGGCCTGTCGGCCATCGTGGTGTTTCGAATCGTGCGCGATCAGTTCGCAGCGCATCCGCAACTCAGCCCGAATGCCGCCAGCGTGGCGCGCCTGCTCGAGACGTGGGTGGCACCCACGGCGGGGCGAATCGCCGCCAATTGGGAGTTGTCGGAGCGCGTGCAATACGCGCTCGAAAGCCAGGCACTGGCGGCGGAACTGCAGATGGAGAACTCGCTCGGGCGTTCGCTCAAGTTCGGCCGGGTCACCGGGTCGGTGATCGTCCTGTGCCGGCTGGGCCGTCTGACCGAGGCAGAAGCCCGCGCCATCGTGCTGGCGGGCGAGAATCGCCGCTCCCAGGCCGAACGGCTTTGGGACCGCCTGGCAACGGCATCGCTGCATCCGCCCGTCGAATCCCGCTCCGCCTGAGGCGGGCACTACCGGTCTGGTACCGGTTCGCACCCCTGCAATAAAACCGTCTTAGGGGTGGGAGAAAATGCGCCCTCGTGACACAGAGTAGACGTGGAGACTGGAACCCTACCGGTCTCCACTGACCGAAAGCTGCGGAACAAGACCCCCGTTTCCGCGCTCTGGAGCCCCGCGTCAGCGGGGCTCTTTTTTTACGGCTGACGCCGACGACGTATAACGCCCCCGAAGCGGGGGCGTCCGAGAATGTATAAGCTCACGGTAGATGGGGGAACAAATAACTCAGGACATCCAGGGCGGGTGCATGTGCGGCGCTGTGCGCTACTCCGCCACGACCAACCCGGCCAACAGCATGATCTGCCACTGCCAGTCATGCCGCCGGTCGGCAGCCTCACCGGTGGTCGCCTGGGTGACCTTCGCCAAGGCCGAATTCCGCTTTGTGCGTGGCACGCCGCTCGAATACGAGTCGTCGCCCAAGGTGAAGCGCAAGTTCTGCGGCGCCTGCGGATCGCCGCTGGCGTACGAACACCTCGACAGCCCGGATTTCGTCGACGTCACGACCTGCAGCCTCGATGCGCCGTGGGCGTTTCCGCCCACTCACCACTCCTGGCTCAGCCACGATATCGGCTGGGTCAAGTTCGGCGACGGCTTGCCGACTTTCGAGCGATCACGGTTTGGCGACCCTTCCTGAGCTCGAAACTCCACGTCTCACGCTGCGACGCCTGACGCTGGACGATGCGGACTTCATCGTCCGCCTGCTCAACGACCGCGACTTCCTCGCCCACATCGGCGATCGCGGCGTGCGGACCGCGGCCGACGTCCCGCGCTACCTCGAGCTCGGACCTTTCGCGATGTACCAGCGCCACGGCTTTGGTCTGTGGCATGTGGCGCGCAAAACCGACGGCGCCGCCATTGGCCTGTGCGGCCTGTTGAAGCGCGACACGCTGCCGGACGTCGACCTCGGTTACGCCTACTTGCCGGAATTCCGGGGGCAGGGGTACGCGTATGAAGCCGCGGCCGCGACGCTCGAGCACGCGGCGCGCAAGTTCGGGCTGCGGCGCGTGATTGCGGTGGTTTCTCCGGGAAATACCTCGTCCATCGGCCTGCTGGAGAAACTCGGCATGCGCTTCGAGCGCATGCATTTCATGGAGCCGGGAGCCGACGAGGTGCGGCTCCACGGCCGCACCTTCGTCACGGGTTAACGCCTGCGGACGTCTTCGCCGATGACCTTGCCGATTTTCGCGCCGGCATCGACTCGCAGTTCCACGGGACGGTCGAAACGCAGATCGCCTTCGACCACGCAGGTCGCGCAGATGTGAACTTCGGGCGCGGTGTTGTGGCTCCAGTCCGAGCCCTTCGGCCGCTTGACGTGGATGCCGCCGATCACGCGGGCACCGTCGCTCAGGTCGATGTCGCCGTTGTAGGTTTCGAGCTGGCCCACGACCTCTGCACCTTCAAGGTCGAGATCCCCGGACACGCTGGAAACATCTCCGCCCACGTGCGCGCGTTTCCGGAGGCTCACGCTGCCATTCACCGTGGAGGCTTCGCGCGACACGGCCACGCCTTCGTCGATGCGCACCGAGCCGTTGACCGTGCTCACGCTGCCCACCTTCACGTCCTGCTCGAGCACGATTTCGCCGTTGACGGACCTGGCGACGTCCGCGGACGCTCCACGCGCGACGCGCACGTCGCCATTGACCGTGCTCAGCGTGTCGTAGGTTTCCCCCGAGGAGGCATGCACGCTGCCGTTGATGTTGGTGATGTTGCGGCCATCGCCGGCCGATACGGGGCATGACTGCCAGGCAAACAACGCGAGAGCTGCGACCGAGACAATGGCAACGACTTTCATGCGGACTCCCCAACAAGAGCTGGTTTGTTGATGCTCTTTAGACGGGGGACGCCTCGGTCGGGTTGTAACGCCACGCCATCGATCGGTAGTTGGGCAAAAAAAACCCCGCTTTCGCGGGGTTTATTGGTCGCTTGCTTGCTTGTTTGTGGAGGAGTGTTTTCGCTCTTCTTCTTGTTGTCCGAGTGCGGTCTTCGTCGCGCCGCTTGTCTCAAGAAGGAGCAAGCGCTGTGCCAGTGGAATCCGACGTGCTGGAGTGGGTCCAATCGGGCACGTGGGGGCCTCGCGCGACGCAAATGTGGACTTTGGGCAATATGTCACGTCGCCTGGACAGCCCCTGCTGTCAAAATCTTCGACACCAGCCCGGGGGTGGCGCGAGACATAAAACTCGCCGCTCCACAGATTTCTTTTTGTGATCAATCTGTTGCACATGCACGAACGACTGTAAATGAGCCCGACACTGAAAAATCGGCTGGACCGGATCCAAACGGCGGCTGCGGGGCTCGTGCTCGCTGTCTGTCTGACGGCGTCGATGGCGGTGCGCGCCGATTCGATTCCGCGACCTGAGGGCATTCAGCCCGACGTGAATTTCTGGATCCGCGTGTACACCGAAGTCACCACCAACGAGGGCTTCCTGCACGACGAGCGCAATCTCACGGTGGTGTACGACACGCTGAAATTTGGTGCCGGCACTTCGCCGCGCGAACGCCAGCGCCAGGTCGACGATCGCCGCGACCGTCACATCGCGTCGCTGCGCAGGATCATCGCCGCTCTCCCGACCGAAGCCGGGCGCGAGGCGCTTTCGGACGAAGACAAACGGCTGCTCGCCCTGTGGGGGCCGAATCCCAGCCCGATCCTGTTGCGTGATGCCACGCAGCGCATCCGCTTCCAGCTCGGCCAGTCGGATCGCTTCAAGGAAGGACTGATCCGCTCGTCGAGCTGGTCAACACACATCGCGGAAACCTTCGCGAACCAGGGACTGCCGCCGGAGCTGGCCGTGCTGCCGCACGTCGAATCGTCGTTCAACGCAGCGGCCTATTCGAAGGTCGGCGCCGCCGGCCTGTGGCAATTCATGCGCTCCACCGGCAAACGCTACATGCGGGTCGATGACGCGGTGGACGAACGGCTCGACCCCTATCGCTCGACCGAAGCCGCCGCGCAGCTGCTGGCCTACAACTACCGCGTACTCGGCAGCTGGCCACTGGCGCTGACGGCGTACAACCACGGCGCCGCCGGCATGCGCCGCGCCCGGGACACCGTCGGCACCGACGATTTCGTCAAGATCAACCGCACCTACAACAGCCGCACATTCGGCTTCGCCTCGCGCAATTTCTTTCCATCGTTCCTGGCCGCGCTGACCATCGACGAAAATCCCGAGAAGTATTTCGGTCCGCTCGATCGCCGGCCGGAGCAGAAATTCCGCGAAGTGACCATGCCGGCGTACGTCCGGCTCACCACCCTGGAACGCACGCTGGGGCTCGAACGCGAGCAGCTGCGCGCGCTGAATCCCGCCTGGCGTCCCACCATCTACAACGGCACGCGGCTGGTTCCGCGGGGTTATCGGCTGCGCCTTCCGGCGGACATGCCGGACAAATGGACCGCCGACCTGCTGCAGTCGCGGCTGCCGTCGAACGAGTTGTATGCCGGTCAGGTCACGCCGCGTTCGCACCGGGTGCGCAAGGGCGAGACGCTGGCGTCGATCGCGCCCAGGTACGGCATGACGGCGGCACGGCTCGGTGAAATGAACGGCCTTTCCGCCAACGCGCAGCTGCGCGCCGGCCGGCGGCTGACGCTTCCGGAGCAACTGCCACGGCTCATCGGTGGTGGCCAGGCAGCCGCTGCGGCCAGCGCGCTCGTGGCCGCGGCCACGCAGTCGCCGGAAAACGCCACGGCGGCCAGCGCGCCGGCGGAAGATTTCTACGTGGTGCGTCGAGGCGACTCGCTGCAGTTGATCGCGGCGCGCGTGAACGTACCCGAGGCGCAGTTATTGAAGATGAATGCGCTCAAGGATCCGGACCGGCTGTACGAGGGGCAGCGACTGCGCATCGCGGGCGAAGCGCCGGCGGCGGTCATCGCGGCCGCGGCGCCCGACGATGTGGAGACCAAGGCGGCGACCATGGACGCGGCGCGCGGCGAGGCGCAGCGCGAAGTGGCCGTGGTCCAGGTGGTGCGCGAGGAGACCACGCGCCCGATCGGCAGCGGCGAACCGACCCGCGGCCGCGCGCGCTCCGCGGCGGTGGTGGCGATGGAAGCCGCCACCACGCCCGATGTGACCAACTCGGTGGTGCAGGCCGCGGAAGGCGCGCGTGAACCGGTGTCGGCCAGCCAGGCCGAAGAGCTGAGCCCGGCCCTGGGCCCCGTGAGCGTGTCGCAGGGTCTCGCCGATTCCATCGATTACCAGGTGCGCGACGACGGCACGATCCGCGTCGAGGCCACCGAGACGCTGGGGCATTACGCCGACTGGCTGCGGTTACCGACGCAGGCGCTGCGCAATCTCAACAAGCTGAAGGCCCGGCAGCCGGTGCAGCTCGGCCAGAAACTGAAACTGGATTATTCGCGGGTCTCGCGCGAATCCTTCGAGCAGATCCGCCGCGACTACCACGCCAAGCTGCAGGGCGAGTTCTTCGTGCAGCATCGCATCAGCGGCACCGAGGTCTATATCGTTCGCCGCGGCGATTCGCTCTGGACCATGACCCAGCGTTTCAGCAACCTGCCAATCTGGTTGCTGCGCCAGTACAACCCCGACACGGATCTCTCCGACCTGCGTCCCGGCACGCAGGTGGTCATGCCGCGCATCGAAGTGCTCGCAGGTAGCTAGTGCTGCTTCGCGAATTCCCGCAGCCGCGGATCGCCGGCGAGCTCCGCGCGGTATTGCGCGGTGACCTGGCCGTTGCGCGTGTCTTCGATGAGCTCGACGCTCACGTTCTGCGCCTCGCCGAGCCGGGCCACGGTCGCGGAATCGATGCGGAAATAGAACTGGGCGATCCAGGGTGTCGGGATCTTGTAGGGTGGTGCGCGCAGTCCGGCGAAATCGGGGGCGCGCCCCGGCGTCCCGAGCTCGAGTACCTGGCCGTCCAGCGTGACCTTGGGCGGAGGGGGCGGATCGTCGCCCTCATGCGGCGTGGCGACCCACAGGAACAACTCGCGCTTGCCCATCTGGTTGGTCTCGAACGGACCGATGAATCCGAACCGCTCGGTCTGAACCTTGCGGAACAGCTCGCGGTACAGCTCGATCGGCCGGCCGAGTCGCGCCACGGTGAGCCCGGTGTCTTCGTCGAGTTGTTCGACGAACGGCGCGTCATCGGGCAACGCCGCACAGCCGGCGAGCATTCCGGCAAGCATGCTTGTCATAATGAATTTCGACAGACATTCTTGTTGCATTGAACACCCCGAAGCTGTGACGCGATCCATTAGTCCCCGCGGCGCAGCTGCCTATACTTTGCTTCGTTGGTAAGTGCTTGTTTTGTAATTAGATGTCACTAGCCACAAAATTCTGGTTGCCTGCTGGCCTCACGTTCGCCGCATTCTTTGCGGGCACGGCGGCCGGTGATGCGCTTCCCTATCATGCCCGCGCCATGGCCGCGGTGGGCGTCGAATTGCCCATCGCCGACCGCGTGCTGGTGCGCAAGTCCGAGCGCCGCCTGTACCTGATGCGTGGCAATGAGGTGCTGCGTGCCTACCGTGTTTCGCTGGGCCTGAACCCCGATGGCGCCAAGGAGCGTGCCGGAGATTTCCGCACTCCCGAAGGCACCTACCGACTCACACGCCGCAATTCGCGCAGTGATTTTTTCCTTTCGATCCAGGTTTCCTACCCCAACGACCAGGACATGAGGCGCGCGCGCAGCAACGGCTGGCAGGCGGGCGGGTCCATCATGATCCACGGGATGCCGAACGATCCGCGCCATGCTCCTGACTACTACGCCACCCAGGACTGGACGGATGGTTGCATTGCCGTGACCAACGCGGACATGGTGGAAATCTGGATGATGACGTCGGACAACGTTCCGATCGAAATCCGGCCCTGAATCCTCAAAACGGGCCCAACCCCGCCGTCGAGTACACTTCGCGGTCCAACAAGACTGAGATGGATCGAGGGGTTGCCTTGGAAACCAGCATCGTCATTCCCGACTTCGTGGACGCCCGCATCGGACCGCGCGGCAGCCTCGAAAACCTGTCGCAGGCCGAGATCGAAAAATTGCTCGATTCGCGCGCCGGCGGCCTCTACCAGCTGTTCCGCAAGTGCGCGCTGGCCGTGATGAATTCCGGCAGCGAGAGCGACAACGCCAAGGAAATCTTCGACCGCTACAAGGATTTCGAGGTGGAACTGGTGCGCCAGGCCTGGGGCATCAAGCTCGAGATG
>Ga0207675_100005106_pt1 | contig 12632 bp, 10 predicted proteins | sample KBSSwiS42_FD_184305 | JGI IMG/M metagenome (GOLD analysis project Ga0207675, IMG submission 184305) | Switchgrass rhizosphere microbial communities from Kellogg Biological Station, Michigan, USA - KBS Switchgrass S4-2 (SPAdes) (version 2) | ecosystem: Host-associated > Plants > Roots >... | reverse complement strand
AGCGGCATGCGTCTCGTTGGACGCTGTAGCTTGTTTGACCAAGACGTGATTGCCTTAATACGTATGCGGATTAACGCTTCACGGCAGTATGGGGACGGGGGCACGGGCTTAGGCGTGATGACCTTCACAGCTTCCGGAAACCATTAACATAAAGAGAACCAGTTCACATGAATCGGGCCTTCCGTCGAGCACAAGACCGCGCATGACCTCGCCTTCGACCCCAACGCGCGCGCCGTGGCCGGCCGTGATCTCGGTGCCGTTGCGCCTGATCTACGGCATATACGCGGTTCTGCTGTTCCTGGCTGTCGCCCTGGTCGCTCTGGTGGGGGTCATCCTCCTGCCGACATTGCGCCTGCGCCGCACGACCGCCCGCTTTGCAGCAAGGGCGTTTTTTGCGGGAGCCGGCATGCCCATTCGCCTGCGCGGCAAAGAGCACCTGCCGGAAGGCCAGTGCGTGGTGGTTGCCAATCACGCCAGTTACCTGGATGGCGTGGTGATGACGGCCGCCCTGCCCCCGCGCTTCGGTTTCGTCATCAAGCGCGAGATGAACGACGTTCCCGTGGCCGGACTGCTGCTGCGGCGGATCGGCTCGGAGTTCGTGGAACGCTTCAATCGCCACAAGGGCGCCACCGACGCGCGGCGCGTGTTGCGCACCGCCGCGAGCGGTCATTCGCTGGTGTTTTTCCCCGAGGGAACGTTCACACCCGAGGTCGGGCTCGGGAAATTCCACACCGGGGCGTTTGCCATCGCGGCGCGGGCCGCCTGCCCGGTCGTGCCGGCCGTGATCCTCGGCACCCGGCGCAACATGCCCGCGACGCGCATCCTGCCGCGGCCGGGTGGAATCGAAGTGCGCTACGGGATTCCCATCATTCCCGCCGAGCCGGTACCTGGCAGCGACCCGGCACTGCAATTGCGCGATGCCTCGCGCGCCGCCATACTCGAACAGCTCGGCGAACCGGACCTCATGGCGCGGACCGGCACCGACGGGTAGTTTGGGCGACAGTGCGCGCGAGGTTCAGATTCGGAACTAGCCGTTCGGGCGCCTGCTCCTTTCGAATACGCGCACGCAGGCAACTTCCAAGGGGCCCGGAATGCAGCGCAGATCAGGACGATTTTCACGTCGGCAGTTGTTGCTGGCGGCCAGCGGGGCGGCAACCCTGGCTGCCACCGCTCCACGGGCGCGGGCCGCGCAGCCGGCCCGCAAATTCGACTCACAGCGTTTCATCGACGCGTGTCTGCAGGCCATGCGGACCGCGGGGACCGACGCACAGCCCGCGATCCAGGAACTGCTGGCCCGCGAGCTCGGCGATCGCGACGCCGTCGTCGATGGGCTGGGGGCGCCCACGAAGGGCGCGCTCCGGCAGCTGTACCGCTCCGAGACGCTGACCATTCTCAACATCGTGTGGGCGCCGCTGATGCAGCTTCTGCCACACGATCACAACATGTGGGCACTCATCGGCATCTATACGGGGCGCGAAGACAACATCTTCTGGAAGCGCACGGGGAACGGGCTCGAGGCGCACGACGCCAGGGCGATATCGGCCGGCGCAGTCGTTCCGCTGCCGGCAGACGTCATCCACTCGGTGGCCAACCCGATCGAGAAATTGACGGGTGCCATCCACATTTACGGCGGCGATTTCTTCGGCGCGCATCGCAGCGAGTGGGATCCGGAGACGCTGGTCGAGCGCGACTGGAACATCCGCGAAGCGGTGCGCAATTTCGAACGATCCAATGCGCGCTTCTTCGGCGCACGGCCGTGCGGCGCCGTCTAGCTACCGGATATTGTCGCCGTGCCTACATGTGGCGGCGGTACTGGCCGCCGACGTCATACAACGCGCGGGTGATCTCGCCGAGCGAACACACCTGCACCGTTTCGAGCAGCTCGGCGAACACGTTGCCGCCGCCGCCGGCCACCGCCTGCAACCTGGCCAATGCCGCGGCCGACTCGTTTGCGTGCCGTGCCTGGAAACGCTTCACGGCCTCGACCTGCGCACGCTGTTCTTCGTCGGAGGCGCGGAACAACGGGGCGGCGGCGTGTTCGTCTTCGCCGTGCTCGTTCAGAAAAGTGTTGACGCCGACGATGGGCAGCGAGCCGTCGTGTTTGCGCGTCTCGTAGTGCAGGCTTTCTTCCTGGATCTTGCCGCGCTGGTACATGGTCTCCATGGCGCCGAGCACGCCGCCGCGTTCGGCGATGGACTCGAACTCCTTGTATACGGCCTCTTCCACCAGGTCGGTGAGCGCCTCGATGGCGTACGAGCCCTGCCAGGGATTCTGGATCTTGTTGAGCCCCAGCTCGCGATTGATGATGAGCTGGATCGCCACGGCGCGACGCACACTCTCCTCGGTCGGAGTAGTCAGCGCCTCGTCGTAGGCATTGGTGTGCAGCGAATTGCAGTTGTCGAACAACGCGTACATGGCCTGCAGCGTGGTGCGGATGTCGTTGAACTGGATTTCGCGTGAGTGCAGGCTGCGGCCCGAAGTCTGTATGTGGTACTTGAGCATCTGGCTGCGCGGGCCCGCGTGGTACAGGTCCTTCATGGCGCGCGCCCAGATGCGCCGCGCGACGCGCCCGATGACCGCGTATTCGGCGTCCATGCCGTTCGAGAAGAAGAACGAGAGATTCGGCGCGAAGTCATCGATCTTCATGCCGCGCGCCAGGTAGTACTCGACGATGGTGAAGCCGTTGGCCAGCGTGAATGCCAGCTGCGTCACCGGGTTCGCCCCCGCCTCGGCGATGTGATAACCGGAGATCGACACCGAGTAGAAGTTGCGCACCGCGTTGCGGCTGAAGAACTCCTGCACGTCGCCCATGACGCGCAGCGCGAACTCGGTGGAGAAAATGCAGGTGTTCTGCGCCTGGTCTTCCTTGAGGATGTCGGCCTGCACCGTGCCGCGCACGCTGGACAGGGCTTCGGCGCGCAGCGTGGAATATTCCGCGGCGCCGAGCACGCCATACTCCACCAGCTTGCGGCCACTGACGCCCAGCAGACCCAGGCCCGAGCCGTCGTGCCCCGGCGGCAGATCGCCGCGATACCGGGGCCGTTCGATTGCCGCGCGCGCCAGCGCTGCGACCACCGCATCCCATCGGCCGGCCGCGCGCAGGTGCCGCTCGATGCGCTGGTCGATCGCGGTATTCATGTACATCGCGAGAATCATCGGCGCCGGACCGTTGATGGTCATGGATACGGAGGTCGACGGCGCGCACAGGTCGAAGCCCGAATACAGCTTCTTCATGTCATCCAGTGTCGCGATCGACACGCCGGAGTTGCCGGTGCGGCCGAAGATGTCCGGGCGCAGGTCCGGGTCCTCGCCGTACAGCGTGGTCGAGTCGAACGCGGTAGATAGCCGCGTGGCCTCGTGGCCGGCCGCCAGGTAATGGAAGCGACGGTTGGTGCGCTCGGGAGCGCCCTCGCCGGCGAACATGCGTGTCGGATCCTCTTCCTCGCGCCGGTACGGGTAGACGCCGCCGGTGTAGGGATAAGCGCCCGGCAGGTTTTCGTTCTGCAGGAAACGCAGCTGCTCACCCCAGCCCTTGAGCTGCGGCGGCGCCAGCTTGGGCAACTGGCTGTGGCTCAGCGACTCGGTGTAGTTGGCACCGCGCACTTCGCGCCCGCGTACCTGGTAGGAGAATTCGGCTGAGGAAATCCCCTGGCGGCGGGCCGGCCATTCGCGCAACTCGCGAACAGCTTCGGCGCCAACCTCGTCGAGCGCCGCGTTGTACGCCTCGCGCAGCACCTTGAGCTCGGGCGGCGCATCCGCGCCGGACGCGCGCTCCAGCGCGGGCGGCAGATCCCTGTCGCCCAGGGTCTGAAGCGAGAGATACAGCCCTTGCGCGCGGCGCGCGGCTTCGGCGCGTGCCTCCGCGGACGTGCGCGCCTCGCGCCCCTTCGCGGCGATCTCGGCGAGGTATCGCGAACGCGCCGACGGGATCAGCGGATCGCGCGAGCGGAATTCGGTGGGCGCAACCTCGAGCGCCTGGCCATCGCGCGTGGTCCAGCGCCCCGGGTCGCCGCTTTCGCGATCCAGCGCCCGGCCGAGCGCCAGGAACAGCCGGTTGACGCCCGGATCGTTGAAGCGGCTGGCGATCGTCGGGAACACCGGCACTTCTTCGTCGGGTAGTTTGGCACGGTCCGGATGATTGCGGCGCCATTGCTTGCGCACGTCGCGCAACGCGTCCTCGGCGCCGCGCTTCTCGAACTTGTTCAGCACGATCATGTCGGCGAAGTCGAGCATGTCGATCTTTTCCAGCTGGCTGGCGGCGCCGTATTCGGCGGTCATGACGTACAGCGACAGGTCGGCGAGATCCACGATCTCGGTGTCGCTCTGGCCGATGCCGGCGGTTTCCACCACGATGAGATCGAAGCCGACCGCCCGGTACAGCGCGATCACGTCGGCGAGCACCGCGCTGGTCGCGAGGTGCTGGCGGCGCGTCGCGAGCGAGCGCATGAACACCTGCGGCGCCGCCAGCGAATTCATGCGGATGCGGTCACCCAGCAACGCGCCGCCCGAACGGCGGCGCGTGGGATCGATGGCCACCACGGCGATGCGCCGTGCGGGGAACTGCCGCAGGAACCGCTGCAGCAGCTCGTCGTTGAGCGAGCTCTTGCCGGCGCCGCCGGTGCCCGTGAGGCCGATCACCGGCGCCTGTGACTGGCCGGCAACCGCCGCGCTCAGCAGCCGGCGCAGGTCGTCTGCCTCGCGGCCGTCGGGCGCGCCGCCGCCCTCGAGCAAGGTGATGGCACGCGCGATCGCACCCGGCTTGTCTATTGACGGCAACTTGGCGCCGGGTTCATCGGGCTTGCGGTTACCGACCCGCGCGAACACGTCCTCGATCATGCCGCCGAGACCGAGCCGCCTCCCATGCTCCGGCGTGTAGATCTTCGCGACACCATACGCCTCGAGCTCGGCGATTTCCGCCGGCGAGATCGTGCCGCCGCCGCCCACCACGATGCGGATGTGGTCCGCGCCCTGCTCGCGCAGCATGTCCACCATGTAGCGGAAATATTCGTTGTGTCCGCCCTGGTAGCTGCTGACCGCGATCGCGTCGGCGTCCTCGGCGATGGCGGCGCGCACGATGTCGGCAACGCTGCGGTTGTGGCCGAGGTGCACGACCTCCGCGCCACCCGACTGCAGCAGGCGGCGGATCATGTTGATGGCGGCATCGTGCCCGTCGAACAACGACGCGGCCGAGACGAATCGCAGCGGCCTTCCCGGTTCCGGTGGTTTCATATAACTTACTGGCTGGTAAGATCTATTACCAAAGGGTAACATGAAGCCGTTCGCCACGCACCGCCGAGAACGCCACCCATGCCTGCCGCAGCCGCAAAATCCAGAGCCCGCAAGGAGTTGCGGCCCGCCTCGCCGTGGGCAGCGCGCCGCCGGCCGCGCCACGAGCACGCCCTCAAGCGCGAGGCGGTGATCCTTGCTGCGGCGCGCGCCTTCCAGGCACGCGGCTATCACAACACCTCGCTGGACGACCTCGCCGCCAGCCTCAAGGTGACCAAACCGACGCTCTATTTATATGTGCCGAACAAGGAAGCCATCCTGTTCGAGTGTTTCCGCGCCGGCCTCGTGCAGATCCAGGCCTCGCTCGACGCGAGTGAGCGGGCCAGTGGGCCGGCGCGCGAACGGCTGTTCGCCTTCATCCGCGGTTATGCCGAGGCGATCGTCGGCGACTTCGGCTGGTGCATGCTGCGCGCCGAGGACCAGCACCTGGGCGCCACGATGAGCCGCCGCATCAAACTGCTCAAGGCGGGCATCGACAGGCGCATGCGCGCGCTCATCGACGCCGGTGTCGCCGATGGCTCGATCCGCCCCTGCGACACGCGTATGACCGCGTTCGCCCTCGCCGGCGCGCTCAACTGGATGGGACACTGGTACCGCGACGACGCGACCCTCAGGCCGCTCGACATCGCGGAAAGATTCATCGATGTGTTCAATCGCGGCCTCAAGGGCCGCGATTGACAGAGGACACGACTGGAGATTTTTCAATGGACAAGCCAACCGTAGTCATCGCTTCCGCCACCCGCACCCCCATCGGCGCGTTCCAGGGGGCGCTGTCCGGCGCCACGGCCCCGCAACTCGGCGCCGCCGCGATCCGCGGCGCACTGGCCGCGGCCAACGTCGCGGGCACCGACATCCAGGAAGTCATCATGGGGTGCGTGCTGCCCGCCGGCCTCGGCCAGGCGCCGGCGCGCCAGGCGGCGATCGGCGCCGGCATTCCCGTGAACATACCGGCGACCACCATCAACAAGATGTGCGGCTCGGGCATGAAGGCCATCATGATGGCCGCCGACCAGCTCCGCACCGGCGACGCGGCGATCGCGGTCGCCGGCGGACTCGAATCCATGAGCAACGCGCCCTATCTACTGCCCAAGGCACGCGGCGGCATGCGCATGGGGCACGGCGAAGTGCTCGACCACATGTTCTACGACGGCCTGCAGAGCCCGTTCGATGGCCAGCTCATGGGTGTGTTCGCCGAGAACACCGCACAGAAGTATGGATTCACGCGCGCCGACCAGGACGCGTTCGCCACCGAATCCACGCAACGCGCGCTCCGCGCCGTGCAGGGCGGCGCCTTCGCGGCCGAAATCACCCCGGTGGTCGTCAAGGGGCGCAAGGGCGACACCACGGTCGACAGGGACGAGACGCCCTTCACCGTCGATCTCGCGAAGATCGCGACACTGAAGCCGGCTTTCCGCAAGGACGGTACCGTGACCGCGGCATCGTCGTCGTCGATTTCCGACGGCGCCGCGGCGGCGGTATTGATGACCGGCGCCGAAGCCTTGCGCCGCGGCATGAAGCCGCTCGCGCAGGTCGTCGGCTACACGAGTTTTGCGCGCGAGCCCGAGTGGTTCACCACCGCGCCCGCGGGTGCCATCCAGAAGCTGCTGGCGCGGCTCGGCTGGAAAGCCGGCGACGTGCAGCTCTACGAAGTCAACGAGGCTTTCGCCGCGGTGACCATGGCGGCCATGCGCGATGTCGGATTCGATCACACCCGAACCAACATCCATGGCGGCGCCTGCGCGCTCGGCCACCCGATCGGCGCCACCGGCGCGCGCATCGTCGCCACCCTCGTGCACGCCCTGCGTGCACGCGGCGGCGGACGCGGCATCGCATCGTTATGTATCGGCGGCGGCGAGGCCACCGCCATCGCCCTCGAAGTGCCCTCCTGAGTATCAAGCCGTCCTGTGTATCAAGTAGGCTCGGCAGTCCGATATGCTGTGCGCCTTTCACAGCTCAGGGGTGTGAATGAAGATCGCTGAAGCGCGCGCCGTGGTCACCGGCGGCGCGTCGGGACTCGGGCTCGCCGTCGCGCGCCACGTCACGGCCGCCGGCGGACGCGTCACCTTGTTAGACGTGCAGGAAGGACCGGGAGCGGCCGCGGTTGCCGCGCTCGGCGCCGGCGCGGGCTTCGCCAAGTGCGATGTGACGTCGGAAGAAGAAGTGAGGGCCGCGATGGAGTCGGCGCGCGCCGCCATGGGCAGCATCAACCTGCTGGTCAATTGCGCCGGTGTCATCGGCGCCGGCCGCGTGCTCGGCAAGAACGGCCCGATGGCAGGCGACTTCTTCACGCGCGTCGTGCACATCAATCTCATCGGCACCTTCCTGTGCGACAAGACCGCCGCATCGCTGATGCAGCTCAATACGCCGAATACCGATGGTGAACGCGGCGTGATCATTCACACTTCGTCGGTGGCCGCGTTCGAAGGCCAGATCGGCCAGGCGGCATACGCGGCGACCAAGGCCGGCGTCGCCGGAATGACGCTGCCGATCGCGCGCGAGCTGGCGATGTTCGGCATCCGGGTCTGTTCCATCGCGCCCGGGATCTTCGGCACGCCGATGCTCGCGGCCATGCCCCAGGAAGTGCAGGATTCGCTCGGCCGCCAGGTGCCGTTCCCGCCGCGGCTCGGTCGCCCCGAGGAGTTTGCCTCGATGGTGCAGGCCATCTTCGAGAACGGCTACCTGAATGGCGAGACCATCCGCCTGGACGGCGCCATCCGCATGCAATCCAAGTAATGACCAACGGTCCTGCACAACGCGATGTCATGGAATACGACGTGGCCGTCGTGGGCGCCGGACCCGCCGGCCTCGCCACTGCCATTCGCCTCAAGCAGCGCAGGCCCGAGCTCAGCGTGTGCATCCTCGAGAAGGGATCGACACTCGGCGCGCACATCCTCTCCGGCGCGGTGCTCGAACCCGCGGCGCTCGACGCATTGTTGCCCGAGTGGCGCAACGCGCCGCTGCCCATCTGCGTGCCGGTCACACACGATGAATTCCGGTGGTTCGGCCGGCGCAGCGCGCGCAAGCTGCCGTGGATCCCGAAGGCGCTGCGCAACGAGGGCAATTTCATCCTCTCGCTCGGCGGGCTGGTGCAATGGATGGGGACACAGGCCGAGGCGCTGGAGATCCACGTGTACGCCGGCTACTCCGCCGCGCTGCCGCTGTTCGATGACGACGGCTCGGTCGCCGGCGTGCAGATCGGCGACATGGGTGTGCAGCACGACGGGTCGCGCGGCCCTAACTACACCCCCGGTCCCGAGGTGCGAGCGAAACTCACGGTCATAGCCGAAGGCTGCCGGGGCAGCCTCGCCAAGGTGCTCATCAAGCGTTACAAGCTCGACGAGAAGGCGGATCCGCAGGTGTACGCGCTCGGCATGAAGGAGCTGTGGCAGCTGCCGCCCGGCCGCGTGAAACCCGGGCTGGTGCAGCACAGCGTCGGCTGGCCGCTGGACTCGAAGACCTACGGCGGCAGCTTCGTCTACCACCTGTCCGAGAATCGCGCCTACGTCGGTTTCGTCGCCGGCCTCGACTACCGCGACCCGCGTTTCTTCCCGTTCGAGGCGTTCCAGCAGTTCAAGCATCACCCGTCGATGCACGATTTCCTCAAGGGCGGCGAAATCGTCTCGGCGGGCGCGCGCTCGATCGCGGCCGGCGGCTACCAGTCCATGCCCAAGCTCGAAATGCCGGGCGCCGTGCTGGTCGGGGACTCGGCCGGGACGCTGAATGTCCCCAAGATCAAGGGCATCCACCAGGCGCTTCGTTGCGGCATGGCCGCGGCCGACTACTTCGCCGAGAACAACACCAGCATCGGATTCGATGCGGTGTGGCGCAGGACCGAAGCCGTGAGCGAGCTGCACGAGGTGCGCAACGTCAAGCCCGGTTTCAAGCTCGGCCTGCGCCTGGGAATGCTCAACGCCGGCATCGAGAGCCTGCTCGAGGGGCGGACGCCGTGGACGCTGCGGAACAGGTCGACCTTCCCACTGGAGAAACTGGCGGAATACGAATCGCCCAACCGACACTGGGTGAATCGCGATCTGCCGCCGCGTGACCGGCTGAGCTCGGTGTTCCATGCGACGACCGCGCACGACGAGGTGCAGCCGCCGCATCTCAAGGTGCGCGACCTGAGCGTCTGCGCGACGCAATGCGCGCAGGAGTACGGCAATCCTTGCACGCGGTTCTGCCCCGCGCAGGTCTATGAAATGGTGGATGACGGCGCCGGCGGCCAGAAGCTGCAGATCAACGCGGCGAATTGCGTGCACTGCAAGGCCTGCGACATCAAGGACCCGTACCAGATCATCGACTGGACCACGCCCGAGGGCGGCTCCGGTCCCAACTACCAGCTGCTGTGAACAAGCCGCACGACGTTCTGGCTGCGCTCTATGCGCGCGAGATCGCCAAGCGCGGCTTCGCGTCCGATCCGGCGCAGCTCGCGGCGCTGGCCCCGCTCGAGCGTCTGCGCACCGAACTCAGCGAGGCGGCTGCTGCGCCGCTGGGCAAGCGCCTGGTGCGCAGTCTCACGGGCAACGGCAATGCACCGCGTGGCGTCTATCTGTGGGGTGGAGTCGGCCGTGGCAAGACCTGGCTCATGGACCTCTTCTATGGCTCCCTGACCCTGGCCGCCAAGCGCCGCACGCATTTCTACCGCTTCATGCAGGAGGTCCAGGCAGACCTGAAGCGACTCAAGGGAATGCAGTCACCACTGGAAGGCGTGGCCGACAAACTGGCGAAGAAATCGCGGGTAATCTGTTTCGACGAGCTGTTCGTCAACGACATCGCCGACGCGATGATCCTCGCGGGGCTGTTTGGCGCGTTGCTGAAACGCGGCGTTGCGCTGGTGTTCACCTCGAACGTGAAACCCAGGGATCTGTACCGCGGCGGCCTGCAGCGCGACCGCTTCCTGCCCACGATCGCGCTCATCGAAAAACACTGCGACGTGCTCGCCGTCGAGGGCGGCGTCGACTACCGGCTGCGGCAGCTCACCGCTGCGTCCATCTACCTGCCGGTCGGCACGGCGGACACGCACAAGAAGCTCGAGGAGCTGTTCGACGACCTGTCGGACGAGGACGTCGAGAGCGGCCACGACATCAGCGTCAACCATCGCAAGATCAAGGTGGTGCGCGAAAGCGAGAACGTGATCTGGTTCGAGTTCGCCGCGTTGTGCGAGGGCCCGCGCAGCCCCGCCGATTACATCGCGATCGCCAGCGAATACCAGAGCGTGATCGTCGCCAATGTGCCCGTGCTGCACGACACCGCCGACAACGCCGCACGGCGCTTCATCTCCGTGATCGACGAGTTCTACGACCGCGGCGTCAACGTGATCATTTCGGCCGCGGCCCCGCCCGCCGAGCTCTACAAGGGCGAGAAACTCAAGTTCGAGTTCCAGCGCACCTCGAGCCGGCTGGTGGAGATGCAGAGCGCGGAGTACCTCGCCCGCGCGCATCGCGCGGCCTGACGGTCAGAGCCGTCCCGCCACTTCGCGCGCCAGCTTTTCGGCTCAGACTCGCGCCTCATGGACTTCGTCCACGAGCGCGCGCATGAGCTCGCGCGCGCGCCGGTGTCTGAGCAGCGGCGCGCCCTGCCCCGACCACAACGAAATGATGTCGGTTCTGCCCGCCGCCAGCGCCTGCCTGCGAAACTGTGCGGTGAGCCAGTTCTGCACGGGATACGGCGGCAGCAGTGACTCCTTGCCGCGCAGCGCATCGATGAAGTCGTTGTGGATGCTGCGCGCGAGGCGGCCCGAGAATGCGCGTGTCAGCGTCGTGCGCCGCGCGTCAGGGCTGAACAGCTTTTCACGATGCAGCGGCGCGGCATTGGACTCCTCGCAGGCGAGGAAGGCCGTGCCGATCTGCGCGGCGGAGGCCCCGAGACCCAGCGCCGCAGCAATTCCGCGGCCGTCGGCGATGCCGCCGGCGGCGATCACCGGAACCTTCACCGCGTCCACCACCTGGGGAACCAGGGACAGCGTCCCGGTCAGGCAATCCTCCGGTGCGCGCAGGAAGGACACGCGATGCCCGCCCGCCTCGAAACCGGTGGCGACGATCATGTCGACGCCCGCATCGGCGAGCAGCCTGGCCTCGTCCGGCGTAGTGGCGGTACCGAGCGTCACGATACCGGCACGGTGGCAGCGCTCGAGCACCTCGGCCGACGGCACGCCGAACACGAAGCTGAACACCGGTGGTGCGAGCTCGAGCAGCGCCTCGACCTGCTCGTCGAAGCGCGGCGCGAAACGAGCCGGCCGCGCGGGCATCGGCACGCCGAGCTCGTCGAAGTATGGCCGCAGCAGCTGGCAGGCAGTGCGCCACGCCTCGTCACTCAGTTGCGGAGCGTCGCTGTCGTGCAGCGGAATCCACAGGTTCAGCGCGAACGGCCGCCGGGTGCGCGCCCGAATCTCGCCGGCGACGCCGCGTATGCCCGCGGCATCCAGGTGATGCACGCCGAAGGACCCCAACCCGCCGCTTTCGCTGACGGCGACCACCAGGTCCACCGCGGACAATCCGCCGCCAAATGGCCCCTGCACGATGGGCACATCGATTCCCAATCTTCGCGTGATTTCAGTGTGCTTCCTCATGTCACGAAGCGTAAGCTCGCGGACTCCGATTGATAAGTACGTACCTTTTGGTAACTACCCTGGATGACGCATGAGTCCCAAGGCCAATGTCTACAACCGCGACTGCCCTTCGCAGAGCATCCTGGCGCTGATCGGCAGCAAGTGGTCGATCCTGGTGCTGTGTTGCCTGCGCGGCGGCGCACTGCGTACCCACGAAATCAAGCGGCGCCTTGCCGGCGTGTCTTCCAAGATGCTGACGCAGACACTGCGCGAACTGGAACGTCACGGCATCGTGAGTCGCGAGGATTTCGGCGAGGTTCCGCCACGGGTGGAATACAGCCTCACACCGCTGGGACGCTCACTCGCCGCGCTGGTCGTCAGTATCGAAGAATGGGTGACGGACAACTACGGACGCATGACGGGCAGCGTACGTCGGTACGATGCCGACGCCGCCTGATTGTTCGCGCGCGCACAGGCACTACGCCGGCTTCATGGCGCCGCGGGTGTTGGGCTGCAGTTTGAAGTACGTCAGCGAGCGCCACAGCCACTCGACGGGCCCCATGCTGAAGTACGTCATCCACCAGCGCGCACCAAGTATCTGTGCCACGAAGAAGAGAATGCCGAGGGCGACGGCCGGCGCGGTGCCAAGCTCCCCGATCATCCCGAACCCGAATCCCTGGAACAGCAGGACTCCGAATACGGTCTGCGTGAGGTAGACCGTCAGTCCCATCTTGCCCACCGGCGCAAGAGCCGGCAGCAGTCCTCGTGCGGGTTTGCGCCAGTACAGCAGCGTGACGACGGC
>Ga0207675_100005099_pt1 | contig 12638 bp, 10 predicted proteins | sample KBSSwiS42_FD_184305 | JGI IMG/M metagenome (GOLD analysis project Ga0207675, IMG submission 184305) | Switchgrass rhizosphere microbial communities from Kellogg Biological Station, Michigan, USA - KBS Switchgrass S4-2 (SPAdes) (version 2) | ecosystem: Host-associated > Plants > Roots >... | reverse complement strand
TCCGTTGTTTTTACAACTTCCTTCTCTTTTACCACAATCACCTTATCCCTGATCAAATACGTTAAAGGCTGATCTTTGAAACACTGATCAAGCACTTCTTCAACAGTAGCATTTTCAGCTTCAATGTTTACCCGTTTGGCGTTGGCAAGCATATGGCTGTTGAAAATAAAATTGTACCCGGCCTGTTTCTGTATAATGCCGAATACCTCCTCAACGGTGGCATTCTTTTTTGAAACAGTAATTTTTTGGGAAAATCCAGCGGCACTCACATGGAGCGTCGTGGCTAATAGCAAAATGGCAGTAACTCTCATAATCCTCAGAGTTTTTGGTGGCAAGAACCGTATGGCATTTCCGGCTTTGCCGTACATAAGCAGATTCATACTTTTGTGATGTTTGGTTTAAGAATTCAGAGTCATTTGGTTTGGCCTGTTTTTAATGAACCAATTTTCGCCAGGGGCGGCTCCCATCGCTCCTGGTTTTTTTGTTCATCGTTCCAATTCAGTTTTTCATATTTATATTTTTAAAAAATTATTTCAATTATCTAATACAACTTTCAATAACTACGGTAACACAATTATTTTTTTACCATCAATCTGGAAATGCACAGTACCGGTAAGCTCCAATGTTTGTAATAATGAGGATGCGTTTTGCATCCGGGGCATAACACCTGTATAATCCTGGTCCGTCCTGGTAGTTTTATATTCCACATCCACATCATACCACCTTTCTAACTGGCGCATTACATCACGGATATTAGTTTCCCTGAACCGGAAATAACCATTCTTCCACGCCATCACCTGGTCTATATCCGCATTGATCATCTTCACATCGTGTACTTCATTATTTACAATCGCCTGTCTGCCGGGCTGAAGTATTTCCTCTTTGCCATTCACAGGAATAACTTTTACTTTTCCTTCCAGCAATGTTGTTTTTATATTGTCTTCATTGTTATAAGCCATCACATCGAAATGCGTACCGGTAACCAGCACATCCATTCCGTTTACTTTTACATGAAAAGGCATTGCCTTATTCTTCGCAACTTCAAAATATCCCTCACCGGTTAATTCAACGGTTCTTTCTTTTCCTGCAAATGAAGTGGGGAAATGCAATGACGAGGCGGCATTTAGCCATACAATAGTCCCATCCGCCAATGTTACCTGGTACTGGCCGCCACGGGGTGTGGAGATAGTATTGTATAAAACCTGGCCGTTCTTCAGGTTTCCGGTATTATAAGCAAGCTGACCGGCATTTATTTTTAAAATATCCGTACTTCCCTGCTTTGCCAAGGATCCGTTCTCAGCACTATCAAGTATAATAGTAGACCCATCCGCCAGTGTGAGAATTGCTTTGTTGCCACCAGGTACAAGATCATTCTTGTAATGGTTTACACTATTATTTACGGAAACGTTTGATGTTGATTCCTTTTTTTTACCGGTTAAAAGAAATGCAGCTCCCGCAATGACTAAAATTATTACTGCCGCTGCTGAAACTTTCAGAAAAAACAGGGGTATTACCGATGATGCCCTTTTCGTTCCGGGACCTGAAGCTTGAATAACACCCCACATTCTTTCCCAATCTCCTGCTGCAACTCCGGCTTCTGAAACTGACTGTTTTTCCTTGTTAACTATAAATTCCTTAAATACGTCCTCACCTTCTTCTGATCGCAGGCATTCAAACATTTCAGCAGCTTCTTGTGCCGATGCTTTGCCATTGCGGTACTGCTCTAAAAGATAATATAGCCGGGATTTATTGATCATTAGTTTCAAAAAATGGAAAGTTCTTTCGACAACTATCCATTTATATAGAGTTCGCCGGAACCGGAAAGGGTGACCAGGATAATAAAATATTTTTTAAAAAAGCCGGGAAAGCAGAGAACCGATGAATAGTATAACCGATAAAGCGTTTTCTTTCACATATTTCCTGATAAACCGGGTGGCTTTTGCAAGATGGGTTTTCACTGTATTTCGTGAAAGATGAAGGGTTTCTGCAATTTCATTGTAACTTTTTCCTTCGCACCGGTTCAACTCATAAATTATTTTCCGACGGGGGGAGAGATGGGCTATCGCGTTTTCGAGAAATTTCTGGCTATCGTGTGCGTAGACAGTTTCCTCGGTTTCGTTACTGAATCCCGCCGATTGTTCCGCAAGCATTTTCAAAATAGCAGATTGATTGGCCTCTTTCTTTAAGAAAGCACTTACTTTATTGTATATCACAGTATACAGGTATGCCTCAGGATCGTTCACTGCTGTTAATTGCTCTTTGCTGATCCAGATACTGATGAAGATATCCTGTGTAATTTCCTCCGATGCATATTTTGACTTCGTCCACTTAAAAGCTACAGCATATGATTTTTCTTTAAATGCTTCAAACAAAGACTTAAAAGCATGCTCATCTCCCGACGCGATTGCATCGAAGAGTAATTTATAGTTAGTGTTGCATGCCTTTTCGCGCATTTTATGCCTGGTCTGTTTTTATTTAGCTTTCCTCAATAATTGAACTGCACCATTATTTTTTGTTGCTGCTAATATATAATTATCAGCCGTTTTAATTTTTATAAGATTTCTTACATCCCCACTGATTTGCAAATGCGTTCTTTCATAGGACAAAGGTATAAATCCTCCTTTACCATCTCCTTTCAATATAAGGCCTATTGATGCATCCAACGGGCCCAGTTGCACCCGCAGTGGATAAAAATTTCCGGCAAGTACTATGTCTTTATTTCCATCGCCATCAATATCCACTGATACCATTCCATTTAATGCGCTGACCTGGGCCAGGTCCGGTAAAGGTGCGAGGGCAAAACTTTTATTACCGTTATTACGAATGAAAACTGATTGAAAAGTTTTTACTTCTGCCGTATGCGCTTTTGTCCACTGTTGCTCATTCAGTAAATTTTTCACTTCTACATCTGCATAATCAGAATAATGCAGGAATTGTTTCTGGATAGATGGAATCTGGTCGGCAACTTCATCTTTTGAATAGTAAGGATAATTTTTCCCGCCGTTGTAATAACACAGTATCGCGTCAGTAGCGCCATTACCATAAAAATTGCCATACACAATGCTCAATGGTTCCTTATCCGACGCTTTTAATTGCGTATTGGTTCCAAGGTTCCCGATTACAAGATCAGTATCGCCATCATTATCGAAATCATCGGCCAAAATCCTGCACCACCAGCCATTGCTATTATCTAGTCCATAGGTCTTTGTTTCGTTCACCAGCACACCGTTATGATTTTCAAAAACAGTTATGGGCATAAACTCTCCTGCAACTATTAAATCCTGCCAGCCATCTTTATTGATATCCACCCAGGCCGCATCCGTTACCATACCGGGATGAGCGATTGTTGTATCCGTTTGTGCTTTACTTTTCTCGAATAAGATATGTCCCTTTGTACTCTTATTTTCCAATACAAAACTTTCCGGCGCTTCGGGAAATAATCCGGGTTTTATTTTTCCACCCACAAATAAATCAGTCAAACCATCTTTGTTAAAATCACCAGCCCGTACGCAACTACCACTTACTGTTTCCATCGGCAAAGCGCCGTCTGTCTTCTTAAAATTGCCATGGCCATCATTTTCATACAGTACATCCTGGTAATTTTTATTATTCAAAGGATAATCCGCACCACCACTTACGAAGTATAAATCCTTGTCACCGTCGTTATCCGCATCAAAGAACAACGCATCAGATATGGTCATATTCTTATCTGCATTCCAGGGTTGTGAGGCTGACTGTGCAAACCTTCCATCTTTTGATTGCAGGTAAAGCCAGCTATCCTGCGTGGCACCTGCGCCTATGAAAACATCATCGAGCCCGTCATCATTAACATCTCCACTGGCAATAGCGGGCCCGATCTTCGATAATTGATAAGGTAATAAAGGCGTTATTTTGAAATCAACAAAGGCGGGTTGTTTATGAATAAAATCTATACCCGCACTATTGGTGATATCATGAAATAAAGGTTTGCCTGGTGGAATGCTTTCAATCCTGGTTGAAAAAGATTCGATTGCTATGGTAGTGTCTGCTTTTACATTTTCCATATAAGAAACTTCCATAAAAGAAGCCTTGCTTCCCGGCCATTTCACTACTATATTTTTTATGATACTGTCACTACCGAGGCCTATATGCATTACCGGATCGATAGAAGATTGAAAACCCCGTGATAAGTATTGCTCCTGCATTTGTGTTCCTGAAGCTGTACTTATGTATACCTTAGCCCCTATACCATACGTGTTTGCCTTCTTTCCTTTTAACCTTAGTTTGATATAATGAGAATGGGCTGAATCAGAAATATTGTTTTTATAAATCGTTGCTTTTTCATCAAGGTTATTAATTACAAGATCAAGATCGCCATCATCATCAAGATCTGCATAGGCAGAGCCGTTGCTTACAGCCTTCTTGTCCAATCCCCATGCAGCGGCAACATTTGTAAATCCAAGTTTATGATTGTTCCTGAATAAGTAATTGGACAATTTTGTAGATGGCATATCCTGCACCAGTTGCCACATCTCCGTTTTGTTATTCTCCGGTTTTACGTATTGAGAAGAATAACCTGATGTATATTTTACAAAATCAAGATTGGTGATGTCTTTAAAAATACCGTTGGAAATAAACAGGTCCTTCCAGCCATCATTATCAAAGTCAGCAAACAAAGCTGACCAGCTCCAGTCCGTATTCGATATGCCTGCCATCTGGCCAACTTCGCTGAATATGGGAATCCCGGAGGTATCAACGCCATTGTTTAATTGCAAAGTATTCCGCATCTGCTGGTGATGAAAGCCTGCATTCGCCCTCATCGTGTATTTATCATAAGCATCTGCGCCTTTCAATAGTTTTTGCCGGCGGTTATCTTCCGGTAACATATCCAATACCATTACATCCGGCTTATCATCATTGTTGTAATCGGCAATGTCGCTACCCATCGCAAATTCGGAAATGTGATTTGCTGCTTTAGCCAATACTTCCCTGAAGGTTCCATCCTGATTATTCAGGTATAAAAAATCCCGTTCGTCATAATCATTAGTGACATATATATCACTCCAGCCATCGTCATTAATATCACTGATGGAAACACTCAACCCAAAATTCAAACCACTACCGTCAATATGTGCCTGTTCGCTGATATCAGTAAACTTGCCATTATCATTTCTATACAGGCGGTTACCAAATTTCGGGTTCCGTGTTGATCGTAATTTATTTGTATTATAAAATGGATTATAAAACATATCGGCATGGTTCACCATGAACATATCCAGGTCACCATCATTATCCATATCAAAGAAAGAAACAGTAGTCGTATAGGTACCTGGTGCATCCAACCCGAATTGTTTAGCGCTTTCTGTAAATGAAGGCACTCCATCTTTCACTCCATTATTTATATATAGTTCATTCGAACGTTCTTCGTCGGTGCCGGGACCGGAATAACAAACATATATATCCAGCAAACCGTCGCCATTCACATCTGCCATCACTGCGCCGGTTTTCCATTTTGATCGTCCTTTCACTCCGGCTTTGTCAGTTATATCTTCAAATTGAAAGCCGCCTTTGTTTAAATAAAGTTTATTAGAAACCATATTCCCTGTAAAGTAGATATCAGGCAACCCGTCACCATTTATATCACCCACAGCAACGCCACCGCCATTGTAGAGGTATTCGTACGTAAGTATATTATAATTCTCATCTTCCTTTATATCGTTGCTGAACTCAACATGCGTTTGCGAAGAGGGCATATCTGTAAACAAAGTAGTTTTATTTGTTTCTGTATTACGGCAAGACAAAAGGAATACAACCTCCATGAGAGTAAAAAGCAGGTTTAGTTTTAGTTTCATGTAATCCTTATGTTTACTACGCCTCTTAATGGTGAGTTTGTAAAAGCCTTAACCAAACAAAAATATTCAACGTTGTTGCCGATACGTTTTTTGCTATGTTATAAAATAAAAAATTGTCTATAGTTTACTAACAGGTGGGTGATAAGATTTAAACTGAAATACTAAGCTCCGCAAACTTGAGTACGACCCCGGTTCCGTCGCTTTGCTCCCCGCCGGGGCAGGCGCAACGAAAGTCAAACAGGATTACTTGTGCCGGCAACAAAAAATTAAAACTTCAACTCAGCCGGTAAATATTTAGCAATAAGATCTTCGTAATAAGGGCGTATTTTATTCCAGTCCGGAGGGGTTGGATTTTTTGAATACAGATCGTAAGGATTGAAAAGCTTTACCCATTTCAGCATTTTACGATCATGGTCATCAAGTAAATGGCTATACTCGCCTTCCCTGTGCCATGCATAAAATGAGTGGTACCGCAGCATATATAACCCTTCTTCCGGTAAATGATCCTTTACCATATTATATACATATTCGTCATGCCCCCAGCTCATATGTACATTCCGCAGGCCGCATCCTTCCTTGTATACGCCATTCTTTGTATTATATCGTTCATCACTATAGTCAGGATTATTTGCAAAGAATTCAGGATATACCACCTTATCAGAATACTTACAACCTACAGGGAACGTATCGCCAACAACTGCCCATTGGGGTTCACCAAAAAGGCAAAGCACTTTACCCATGTCGTGCAATAATCCTGTAAGTACCATCCAGTCGGGATGACCATCATTGCGGATAGCCTCCGATGTTTGCAATAAATGCTGGAACTGGTCAAGATCAGTATCCGGGTCGGAATCATCCACCAGTTGATTCAAAAACTGGAATGCATCCCATACAGGCATTTTCTTTTTATCAAACTTCAGGTATTGATCTCTTTTGCCAATTACGAAATCGAAAGTCTGGTAAGTGTGGTTTAGCCGATAAAACTCACGAACCGTATCCCTGCCGGGTTCATCATAATTCCTGTATTCGTCTTTTGCTTTTTCAGTTGCAATTGTATCCGGCTCAGGATAACGCTTCAGCACATCATCTTCCCATTCATCAAGGCTTCCAAGCGGATTAACTTCCTTAGCTGAAAACTGCTGAGTTGTATTCATGGCAGGCAAATTTGGAGTTTACAAATAATTGGCAATGTAAATTCTGCATTTTTAGCAGAATTAGGGAACAAAGAATGATCTTTATTTACGAAACCGGTTTCGTGAAAATAACAGTAAGATAATTGTAGCAAACTGCATCGCCCCTGGTTGGCGTCAATGGCGATGCTGCCTGTCGGCAGGCAAGCCTGTTCAGGGGCATGCTACTAGTGCACAACTTATTGCGGTAGAATACATAAGGCTAAACGGAATAATGAACAATATAACAATACAGGTGCTGGCTGATACGCTGAAGATTTCAAAGTCTTCCGTTTCAAAAGCATTGAGGGATAGCCACGAAATAAGCACGGAAACAAAAAAGAAAGTACTCGCCCTTGCTGCAAAACTGAATTACTCCCCTAACCCGTATGCAAGCAGCCTGCGGAAAAAGAAAAGTAAGACTATCGCGGTAGTAATGCCGGAAATTGCGGATAGTTTTTTTTCTCTTGTTATTAATGGTATCCAGTCTGTCGCGGAAAAAAAAGGGTACCATGTTTTAATTTACCTCTCTCATGAAAAATACAGTAACGAAAAAAATATCCTGAATGAAATTCACAATGGACGCGTGGATGGACTGCTGATTTCCATTTCCCGCGAAACTAAAAATAGCGACCATATCAAGAGGTTGCAATTGGCGGGTGTACCCATTGTTTTCTTCGACCGTGAAATAGAATCCATCCATACAGCAAGTGTGATAACGAACGATTTTGAATGTGGTTATATTGCTACTAAACTTTTGCTCGACAAAGGGTGTAAACGACCGGTGTTTTTCTCACATTCAGCAAGTTTACAGATATGTAAAAAGAGAGCGGAAGGATTCAGGCTTGCCCTTAAAAAAGAAGGCTACAATAAAAAAGATATACAAATTGTGTATGGAACAGATAATGAAAAAGATAACGATACATTGATAAAAAAAAGTCTTTCCGCAAAAAAAAGACCCGATGCTATACTCGCATCAGTTGAAAAACTCGCTATACAGGTGTATATGGCGTCGCAGGAACTGGACATTGAAATTCCCGGTGAATTAAAAGTACTTGCCTTTTCAAATATTGAAACAGCTTCTATATTAAACCCTCCTTTATCCACTATTACCCAACCTGCTTTTGAAATTGGTAAAACAGCCGCTACGATTCTATTTAAAGGCATTGAAAAAAAACATTTTAAGCTCGAAAACGAAAAGATAATTATCCCTTCTGTTCTTATTGAAAGAAAATCAACAGGCAATTAAAAAAGTAAACGCCATTTTTTTCAGCGAAATAAAAATCAGGATTAACAGATGAAAGAAATATATTGTGGTATTAAAATTACTGCCACCTATATACGATTGCTATGAAGTTACACGTTGCTGATTATCTTATTATACTTGTTTATTTTGCCTTTGTTATTATTGTTGGATTTATCATTAAAAAGAAAATAAAATCCAGCAATGATTTTTTATCCAGCAGCCGGAATATACCGCTATGGATCACCAGCCTTGCATTTATATCTGCAAACCTGGGCGCACAGGAAGTGATCGGCATGGTAGCCTCCGGCGCAAAGTATGGTATAATGACTGTTCACTTTTATTGGGTAGGCGCCATTTTCGCGATGGTTTTTTTAGGCGTGTTTATGATGCCGTTTTATTACGGAAGCCGTGCACGAAGTGTTCCTGAATATCTATCATTACGTTTTGATGAAAAGACCAGGGGGCTGAATGCAATTTCATTCGCCGTTATGACGGTCTTTTCATCTGGTGTTTCGCTATATGCATTGGCAAAACTGTTGGAAATAATTCTCAAATGGGATTTCGATGTGTCCATATGGCTGGCTGCCGGCATTGTAATGGCGTATACGTTTCTTGGTGGATTGACCAGCGCTGTATACAATGAAGTGCTGCAATTCTTTTTAATTGTGCTCGGCTTATCACCATTGGTAATTGTTGCATTGCAGGATGCCGGTGGCTGGCAAACTATAAAAGCGAACCTGCAACCTGAACTCACTCATGCCTGGAAATATATGGGCAACGCGGATTCAAACCCGATGGGCATTCACTTTATGTCGTTGATCTTTGGATTAGGCTTCGTTATGTCGTTCGGATATTGGTGTACAGATTTCCTGGTTGTACAGCGGGCAATGATGGCAAGGAATATGGGCGACGCACAACGTACACCAATAGTCGCGGCATTGCCAAAAATGCTGATGCCATTAATTGTTGTATTGCCCGGGGTAATTGCGATTGCCTTAATGCAGCCCGCCTTACAATCAAAAGGATACACTATACCAACAGGCGCTGACGGGCAATTAGATTATACAATGACGTTGCCATCAATGATTGCGCATTATTATCCAAGCGGGTTACTAGGTGTGGGCATTACCGCTTTAATCGCTTCATTTATGAGTGGTATGGCCGGGAATGTAACCGCGTTTAATTCTGTTTTTACTTATGATATTTATCAGTCTTATTTTGTAAAAAATAAATCAGATAAACATTACCTGTGGGTAGGTAAGTTCATAACGATCGCGGGTATTCTGATTTCCATTGCTACGGCATATGTTGCCAAAGGCTTTAATAATATCAACGACTTTCTTCAATTGGTATTCAGTTTTGTAAACGGACCTTTGTTTGCCACATTTTTGTTGGGTATGTTCTGGAAACGAACAACGGGTCATGGCGCTTTCTGGGGATTATTAGCTGGTACGGTTGCTGCCGCGTTAACTCATGGCTTAACAGTTGCTGAAGGTAAGGGCGGATGGATAGCTGAACTTTATACAATAAAAAGTGGCATGGGACAGGCATTTATTGTAGCCGGCATATCATGGATTGCAAATTTTGTAACGACGATTATTGTAAGCCTGGTAACCAAACCAAAACCTGATCATGAACTGAAAGGGCTTGTTTATTCATTAACGGAAAAGCCGAAGTATGCAGAGCAGAAATGGTATTTGCGTGTAGTTCCTTTAGGAATATTGTTATTGATTCTTACAATTCTCTTAAACATTATCTTCTTCTAAATAACCTGCTATATGCCTAAACGGATTACTGAACTAAGTTTTATAATCGGATTATTCTTTACGATTGTATCGCTGATACTACTCGTTGGTTATTTTACAAGCCCATTACTATCATCAGGTAAAAATATGTATGCGGGTATAGTGTTCCTGGTGTTTGGCCTCGCTATGATTTTTCTAACGGGAAAAAATAAATCGGCATAGTTGATAATTCTGGTATTGTTCTATTTCATATTCACTATATACCATTTTCAACGCTAAAGCTTACCAATGCTGCCGTATTCTTTAGTTGTGTTTTTTTAAGAATATTATACCGGTGCACCTCTACCGTTTTACTACTGATTCCAAGTTTATCAGCTATTTCACGGGAAGACAATCCTTGCTTTATATATTGTATAACAGATAATTCTCTGCGGGATAGACGACGAACCGGCGAAGCTTCATCTTTCACAAACGTTTTAACCAGTAACTCTTTTGTTTCGTTACACATATATTTGCCGCCAGTATGTAACTGCAAAACGGCTGTTTTGAGTTCTTCCGCAGAAGACTTTTTGCTGACATACCCTAATGCACCTGCTTGCAGCATGTCCTTCATAACATGAAGGTTGGAATTCATAGAGACGGCGATGATTTTTGACTCTGGCCGCCTTTTTAAAATAGTTTTCAAAGCTTCAAAACCATTTACAGGGCTCATGTTAATATCCAATAAAATAACATCAGGATTAATCTCCGCGGCCATTTGAATTGCTTCTTCACCGTTACAAGCCTGGCCCGCTATATGGAAACGGGGATCCCTGTCAAACAACAGGCAACAAGTTTCCCTGAATAATTTGTGATCATCCGCGATCAGGATATTTATTTTCTTTTGAACCATTGAAAAATCTTCTTGCATAAATATTTTTGGTTTTTGATAAGTATTTTATTTACCGGGGTATTCAACAATTATTTCGCTATACATTTATTGAATTGGTTTATGAATAATGGGAGCACTATTAATAACCCCTGGTATTTGTTCGAAATCCTGGTATTTATCCAGCAAGTAGTCTGCTCCAAGCAACCTGCATTGTTCATGCATACATTCATCTGTATTTGTAAACAGAACAACGACTTTTGTTTTGGAAAACCCGGCCTTAATTTCACTTAACAATTTTAACGACTTATTATCGGGCAAGCCTGCACACAGTAAGACAACATCTGGTTTGTTCTCAATGAAAAGCCGGATAGCATTTTCATACGAAACTGAAGTGTGTACAACAGTAACAACAGGGGTATCTGCCAGCATTTCTTCCAATCGTAAAATTATGTGGGACGAACTGTCAACAATTAACACCTGCATGGGTACAATTTAGCAACACAAAGAACCAATAATATAATATGACAGTAAATAGGACTTGTATGGAGATAGTATTAGAGGAAATTATATAGGAACTCGTAGTATGATTACTACAACTTCATGCAACCAGTATAATTTGAACTATAACTACATATCCGAAATGATATGATTAGTTATGGCATAACGGGTTAGCTCAGAATTAGAGGAAACATCGAGCTTATCAAGTATGCGGCTGCGATGCGTACTGATAGTTGTGATGGCGAGCGACAGAGAATCCGCTATCTGTGTCACTGTTTTTCCCAAAGCCAGCATTTTAAAAATTTCAAACTCCCTGTTGGTCAATAGTTCGTGCGGTTTCTTATCGCTGTCATGGTGTGCCAATATTTTTTCAGCTATTTCAGGAGTTATATATTTTCTGCCTGAAAGAATCCGCTGCACGGCCGTAATTAATTCGTTGGGAGCTGCGTTCTTGTTCATGTATCCTGATGCACCTGCTTTTAACGCCCTGATCGCATATAAGTCTTCGGTAAAGATGCTTAGGATTAAGACAGGTAACCGGGGCTTTATCTGTTTGATTTGTTCCAATGCTTCAAGCCCTCCGCGACCGGGCATATCAAGATCTGATATGACTAAATCCCAGTCATGATCCATAACCTCTTTAACCAATGAATTACCATCCCCAACTTCTTCGATATGCACGGTTGGATATTCATCCTTCAGTATCTGGATGAGTCCGAGTCGTATAAAACTGTGGTCGTCGGCCAGGAGTATTCTTTTCATTTTATACAGGCAGTTTAATGATAGGTTATTTAAGTGGCAGGCAAATAAATATTTTTGTGCCTCTTCCCGGCGAAGAGATCAATTCAAAATTTCCGCCGAGAGAGATCACTCTTTCTTTCATACCGAGTATACCAAATGATTTATTAACCCGGATGGAATCGGGATCAAACCCCTTTCCATCATCTTCTATAGTTACTTTAATAATATTATCATCAACTGATAGTGACGTCAGTACTTTGGAAGCCCCGGCATACCGGACAATATTAGTTAAAGCTTCCTGGTACACCCTGAAAATGCAGGTAGCAATTGCTTCGGGCAAATTAATTTTTACTTCATTACCATTAAACTGAACAGGTATCCCTGTGGTTGAAGTCACTTGCCTGCTCAGCCATGTGAGAGCATCGAGCAATCCATGGTTATCCAAAACTCCAGGGCGCAGTTCACTCAAAATTCTTCGTATAGATTGGTTACTGCCATCCAGCAATGTGATTACATTTTTCAACTTGGTTTTAAGCA
>Ga0207675_100005096_pt1 | contig 12643 bp, 11 predicted proteins | sample KBSSwiS42_FD_184305 | JGI IMG/M metagenome (GOLD analysis project Ga0207675, IMG submission 184305) | Switchgrass rhizosphere microbial communities from Kellogg Biological Station, Michigan, USA - KBS Switchgrass S4-2 (SPAdes) (version 2) | ecosystem: Host-associated > Plants > Roots >... | reverse complement strand
GAGTTCATCGAGATCTACAACAAGACAGGCTCCGATTTCGCGGTTGGCGCAACAGATGGTCCTGGTTTCTCAGTTGCCGCTTCTGACGGCGTCGTTCGTTGTTTGATACCGAATGGAACGGTGATACCAAGTCATGGTCACTTCCTGTGTGCAAACAGCACCGGTTACAGCCTCGGTGGATACGCTACGCCGGATGGGACTTACTCAACCGACATCTCGGATTCTGATGGTATAGCGCTCTTCAGAACTGCGGTGCCGGCTAACTTCTCGGCGAGCACCGCGCTCGACGCCGTCGGATTTACGGCCGTTGGCAATGCTCTCTACAAAGAAGGTGCGGGGTTGAGTCTCGTTACGGGAGACGGCCAATATGCACTGGCCCGCAAATTCACTGCAGGAGCGCCCACAGATACAAACGTCAACACTGCTGACTTTGTGTTCACGGCGATCGACGCGGGAGTTTATGGAGCTACCTCTCAACGCGGGGGCCCTGGACCGGAAAACTTGCTTAGCCCGCTTGAGAGCAACGCTATCGTTCCGACGTCATTGATCGACATAGGTCAACTAGCGTCCGCGCCACCCAACCGCGTTCGCGACACTACGCCTGGTTCTGGTGCAACGGCCTTCGGCACTTTGGACATTAGACGTAAGTTCACAAACAACACCGGACAAACAATCAACGCCTTGCGATTCCGAGTCGTTGACATCACTACCACCAATACACCGTTGGGAGTGCCGCCACCTCAGGCTGATGTGCGATTGCTCAGTTCGGCGGATACAACGGCAAATGGTGGAACGATCACGATCATTGGCTCAACAGTTCAGTCTCCTTCGGATGCGGTAAATGGAGGCGGATTCAATTCGAGTATGACCGTGGTGCTACCAGGCGGAGGACTTCTAGCGGGCGCTTCAATTAATGTTCGCTTCCTGTTGGGAGTTGCGACGGTAGGTAACTTCAAATTCTATATAAACGTCGAGCCGACCATCGGCGGACCACCGGCCGCACCCGTTCCGCTCGAGCCAACAAAGGACAGACGGGGAACGCTTCGAATTAGAAAGCACTGAAGACAAGGAGCAAGAGGCAACGGCAGGCGCAGGACATTGATCCTGCTCCTGCCGTTTGCTGTTAAGAAGTCGGCCCAGGCTTCAGTCTGTGTACTGGGAATTGGGAAATGTTTCGGCCCGTGTCACTTACTGATTCACGATTGCTTTCACGCGATTGTTCTTGAGCAAGGTCACTACTCCATCGCGCCGGTACCACACGCCGTCCTTAGTCCGCCAAACCTGATCAGCTTCGAGTCGTCCACCACTCGTTAACACAATGACTTGTTTACTACCTGTCTTGCTGGTTGTTCCCTGGGTGCTTGTAGAAACTGGTCCGACGCCGCGTGCCGAGTGCGCCGCAGTCGTTTTGGCATTAACGTTTGATACCTTAGCGTTGCTTTCAGGAGTTGGTTCGGTCTCGAGTGTTTGAGCCGGCGAGGGAGAAGGCAGTTGAACTGGAGGTTGAGCGGGTTTGATGTTTGCTTGTTCGGCCACTCGTTGAGGAGTCATCTGCCGATGCGCCGCAAAGTAAACTCCAAAGACTACGAGACCAAGCACTAGCCCGAGCGCTACCGCGATTGGTAAGGTTCGACGGTTCTTCTGACTTTCAAATCTCCTTGAGTGAGTTGTCGCTAAATCGGCTAAGGCTGGACGCTCAGGAGTATTTGTAATCGCGGCGATCTCAGATTCGGCGGTGTCAACCAGCGGTGCCTGATCGAAATCGCAGATTTCGTCTTCATTCGGGTAGATGAAATGGCATTGGGGGCAGCGTTTCATAAAACTATTATGCCTCAGGGGTGGGATTTCAGATTGTTGAATTCTGCTCAAGAATGCTTTGTTACGACACCACTCGACGTTCTGTTGTAGGATTCCTCCCGTGAGTTTGAATCAACGTTCCGATAGGAGTTCTCAGAATGAAATCGGTAAAGCGTGCATCAATCTATCTATTGTTGGCCATAACCCTCTTAGGGTGTTCCTTCCTAAAGAAGCCGGCCGCGAAGCAAGAAGTTCAGCCGACAACAAAAGCGGAGCCGACAGCACAGAGTCAACCTAATCAGCCGCCAACTGTTCAGGGTGACTTGCAAGTCGGACAGGCGAGCGGCAGCTATACGGCCAAGGGGGAAGTAGTTGAGTTGAAGTATGCATATGCCGGACACGGTGAACGCTTTGGCAATGAATCAATCGTGATCCTATTAACGGATAAAGCAATTCCTCCAGATGCCATTAGTGAAGAGATCAAATCGCAAACGCTGTTACAGAGCGAACAGCTTCGAGGCCTTGAGTACGTGATTGATAAGGATGGTATGTGGGTCCGATTCCACCCAAGTCAGTATCAGGAAAGCTCCAGCAACAAGCTGAAGGACTACTCAGTGGATGGCAACATCGTGCGCGGAACAGACGACGGTGGTGGAAATTTGTCCGATGGGAAGTATGGTCGTACGGTGAAGTTTGTTGCTGCGTTCGTCAATTAAATACATCCCCTTTGGTGATGCCCAGGCTCCGCCGTACACGAGGGCCTCACTGAGGTCACGTTAAAGCTTAAATGGTTTCTTCAGGATCTTGCCGGTCTTCTTTAGCAGCGAGCCAATCTTCGAATCATTATTCTGCGCTTGAGCCGCGCTTTGCGTCTTTTGAGTAGACTTTGCCTTGGGCTTTAGGGTCGACTCTTTGCCTTCTTTCGCACCGGTAACCGGCACGGACTTCACCTTGTTATCCTTTGTTGAGGCGTCCGCAGGTGTTGGTGCTGACACGGGAGTTTTTGTCTCGATCGTATTTGACGCGGGCTGAGCATCGTTTACGGGCGAATCACTTGTTGACTTACTTGCGTTTGACGACGGTTGAGTGCCTGTCACAACCGTAGCTGGGTAAGTCCCGGCCTCCGGTTGTTGGTTTGTCGACACGTAATAAACCAAAAAGAGAACGGTCGCCAGGATAAGCGCGGCCATTGCGGTAACGACGCGACTTTTCCACTGAGTTGTCGCCGAACCCTTGCGCGGAGTCTTGGGTTTGGGAAGTACTTGTGAGTCAAAAACAAGCAGAAATCCGTCCATATCACACAGACTCTGGTCGTCCTCATAGATGAACTCACACTGCGGGCATCTTTTCATCGCGACCCTCCTGGAAGTCGAGACGTTGTTTCGTTGGGGCCTGCGGAGGTGAAAGTCTGAGTGAGAATACCGCAGGGCTTTAGAGTAACACGGATGCCTGTCCTTGCGTTGGGGAAATTAGGTTTTTTGAGTCTTGGGGCGCGACTTTTCGCGACCTGGCGGCATTTCCCATCGTTTTGGGTGCGGTTTTCTCAGAGATAGCGTTCGGCGATGACGTTCCGGTGATGGGCGACATGCCCCGCAATAATGTAAGCAAGTCCATTTACCGTAAACGGATAGTCGCTGGCAATACCAGTCTGGGTCCACGCGGTGTCCGGGAGATTTTCGAAAAACGACAATGTTGAGAGGCGGATGTTTGTAAATTCGTCCTTCAAACTTGTCCAAGAGACTGCGTTCGCGCCTGCCGCGTCGACGCAAATGTCCTGGTCGAACCCGGGAAGGGCGTCTTTGAACCCTCGGGCGAACCAGAAGGCCCGACTCAAAAACACTCGTTCACCGTCGTTCACATGATTGATTACCTGTCGAATCGTCCACTTGTCAGGAGCGTAGCTTTTAAGAGACTTCTCATCCGAGATTCCATTGAGGAACGACTTTGTCTCTTCCAGCTGAGATTTAAAAGTCGAGATGATGTCGTCGCTTTGAATGAGATCGATGTATCGGAAATAGTATTCGGCGGCTTCGTTAGTTGTGGGGCGTGTCATGGTTGAAATCGTAATTCTTGTCTGAGTAAAAGACAAAAGCTGAAGTAAGAATCTCAGAGCTCAAATCTCAGATCTCAAATCTTAGATTTCAGAACATAGATCTAAAGGGGAGGCCGCTTTCTGTTATCTGAGATCTAAGCTTGCCCAAGATTTCCCAATGATTCTGCAACAAAACCCTCATCAAATCGACCAGTCAAATGTAACTGCTTCGTGCTTTTTGGTGTCTATGTTGGTGAAAGGAAAGAGCCCGTATCAATAGCCGAATTGGGTTATTGAAAGGGGGTATGAAGACGAAGATGAAAACGATTAAGTCGACTCTATTAACAATCGGAGCGGCATTGCTCCTGACTATGCCGGTGATGGCGCAGTCGTACCGGACGAACGTAGTTTCAAATCCACAGATGGCGAAGAAGGTCCGACACGAGCTGGTGACGCTGCCGTACTACGGTGTGTTCGATAATCTCGCGTACAACATCAATGGCGGTATCGTGACGCTCTACGGTGAAGTAGTTCGTCCGACCACGCGGTCATCTGCTGAAAGCAGAGTTAAGAGAATTCCTGGCGTGTCGCGTGTTGTGAACAATATCCAGGTCTTACCGTTGTCACGATTTGACGACAACATCCGTGCGGCAACCTATCGTTCGCTTGCGAGGACAGGTGCGCTCTACAGATATCTGCAAGGTGGAAATCCATCAGTCCACATCGTAGTGAACAATGGACATGTCACTCTGGAAGGTGTTGTAGCCAATAAGTCTGACAAGGCGCTGGCAAATATGGCGGCTCGAAGTGTGTCAGGTACTTTCAGTGTAACCAACAATCTGAGGGTTGAAGGCGAAAGTAACATCGGTTAAGTAGCGACAGCCATGGGTGCCTCTGTTCAAGCCACAGAGGCGCCCCCTTCCCCGCGCCCAGCGGATGACTCGACGATAGCCATCGAAATTCCCATCAGCCACCAAAACATCATTGCCACTTCCGTATCGCCATAGTTGTAGTTCACTAACGAACTCGCGAGAAAGCCAGTCAGCCCGCCGAGTGAACCTAGAAGAATTCCATACGAATTCGTGTCGCTTAAGTCGGTAGCGGCCCACGACGAACGCCACAGCTGAAGCCAAAACGCTATCATCAGCCAAAGCCACAAACCCAGCATTGGCAGTCCACGATCGAAGGCCAATTGAAGGGGAGTCGAATGAAGATGAAGCATGTCTGTCCCTGGAAACCCCCACTCATTCCAGTGAACGTGCATCGCATCCATCCCATGTCCGAATAGCGGATGGATCAGAATGCGCGACATTCCGATGCGAGCAACCTGGGCGCGCAACGCGGAACTGGGATCCCCCAGAGCGATTGCGTTGTTGCCTCGCGTTTGCCAAACGACTACTGCTCCGAAACCGAGGACCAGAAATAGAGCGACGGTGAATACTAATTTTGGTGTCCCACGCAAGGCACGCCACGCGATCACAGTCGCGCCGATCGCAAAGGCGAGGAGCACTGTTCTCATCGCCGTGAACGCAATGCCTGTCGCGAGGATCGCAGCTGCCGGTAGCGCGAACTTAAAGTACCTGTTTGCGCCATGATTCCGCAGGTTAGCCAACGCGATTCCTAACGCTAGTTGAGCGATCATTTGCAATAGCTCGCAGAACGTTTCGTAATGACGGGTGAAACCGGAAGCGCGGAAACGATGAGTGCGCGAGCTTCCCACGACGCCTGATGGCGATGCCGCTCGTTGCGAATCGATGGTGAGAATCAGACCGGGTCGTTCAACATGTTCACCCTGCGAAATAATGCTGACTGTCAACGGTCGTTTAACCGGCGCTGATTTGATCTCTTCATCCAGTTCAGCAACGGAGTAGACTCGTTTACCTGCAAATCGCCAGATCGCATCTCCTGGCCTAATATCTACCTGCCTCAGTGGGCTTCCGCTTGTTACTGACTCGACCACGATGCCGCGTCCTCTCAGAAGATCATAAGCGCTGTAGAGCACACCGGTAACTCCAGAAAGAATCAAGACACTGACCAGCACTAATGCCGTTCTTCTATTGACCAGGGCGCGCGACAAGTAGAACAACAGAACAGACCAAAGCGCGGTGAGTTTGGGAATACTGATTTCTGGTTCGGTTGAGAGAAGGGATGAAGCGGTGGTCCAGAGCAATGACAATAGGATAATCAAATCAAATTTCGATCGTCGTACACCGAGCGTTCCTATTGCAATCGACTTGATGAGCCAGCAGACGACGGCGACTACTATTCCAATCGTACTTGCCGCGACCGAGTGAGGCGCGAAGACGGCATATATCAGCAGTCCCCCAATAGCGACTCTGTGACTCAAAAGGGCCAGTGCGCTTTGGTTCTTTGCGGTTGATTGCAAGAGAGACCCCTCAATCCTGAACTCGCGAGTGATGTTCTTCAGGTCTGAAATAAGTGGCTTTGTTTACCAAACGTCGTCTCAACATTCGTTGGAAGAACGGCCTCGGCGTAAAAAAATAGGTGCGTTGACACCCTTTATTTACGCGTGTTAGCGTATCTCTTGGCTGTGTCATGAAGCGTGTAAAAGGAATTTTGACAAGCACCTACATTAAGTAAAGCTTGTTCTGTTGCCCGCCGCTACGATAAACGCCGACCCTTGATGGTACATAATATCCCTGATGGCGTTCGAAAAAGCTAAGGTCTTAAAAGCCGCTGAGAAATTCCTGTCACAGGGAAAGATCAACGCAGCAATCAAAGAGTATCGTCAGATCGTTGACAACGATACTGATGATCTCACGACTTTGAATATGCTGGGCGATCTGTACGCGCGCGCCGGCAAAGGCGAAGACGCGGTTAAGTGTTTTGAACGCATTGCCGAACACTACCGCTCGCAGGAGTTCAATCTAAAAGCGATTGCGATGTACAAGAAGATCGAGCGTCTTAAAGCGCGCGATCCAATAATTGCCCACAAGTTGGCGGAACTATATGCGACCCAGGGCTTGGTGGTGGACGCTCGTGCGCAGTACCTGATAGTAGCTGATTCGTTTACTCGTACAGGCGATAATAAAAAGGCGCTCGATACTCTTCACAAGATCGCCGACCTCGATCCAAACAATACTGAAATTCGACTAAAGCTGGCAGAAGGCTATTTGAAGGAAAGCATGCGCCGCGAAGCTGCTAATGCTTTTATCCAGGCAGCGAATCGACTCCAGCACATTGCCGCACACGACAGAGCGCTTGAAGCATTTACCAAGGCCTTGCGTTTGTTTCCGGATGAGCTGGATGCCCTGCGCGGAATGCTCGAGGCTCACATTGTCCGGGGTACAGCAGACGAAGCAGCAGAAGTTCTGGAAGCAGTAGTTCAGGACAGGGAAACTGATGCTGAACTAGTTTCGATGTTGGCCCGTGCTTATCTGGAAGCGGAAGATCCGGAAGGTGCCGAGCGTGCCACCAGCATGTTGATGGCCCAGGATGCCGGTAACTACCTACAGTTTCTTCCAGTCGCTCGTCTCTATCTGAAACTAGGCAAGATTGACGATTCGATCCGAATCCTAGCCTCCATTATTGAACGCATGCTAGCGGGTCGCGAGGAGAAGGAACTGCTCGAGATCGTCAACGGTGTGCTCGAACGAAACCCGGATCATATTGACGCGCTAAGAATGTTAATTCGCATCCATTGGTGGCAACGCGATATGGATGCATTGCGTTCTTCGTTGGAGCGATTAGCTGAGTCAGCTGAAGCGGCAGAATCCATCGACGACGAGCGATATGCCCTTACACAATTAGTGCGTCTAGCACCCGATGAACAGCGCTACCTGGATCGATTAAATCTTCTCGGCGGTTTGCAGGATGAAACGTCGGAAGACTTTTCGTCGCAACCTGAACCCGCTGAGGTACCGCAGTTTGAAACGTTTGTGGCAAGTGAGCAGGAAGATTCGGAGTCTGATGGAGGTGTTGCAGTTGTCGAATTCGAGACGAACGCGTCTGAAAGCCCATTCGTTGATCCGACTTCTTCATTTGCCGACTTGAATGATGTGACGGAGGGCACCAGGTTTGAGGCGAACAATGACTCCTCATTCCAGGAAGTCGATTTCAGCGTAGTAGATTTAGTTGACAGTGCGTCGCCATCAACGGAAGAGCCTGAACGTCTTGAGAGCATGAAGCAGGAACTCGAGAGCGTCGACTTCTACATCTCTCAGGGCTACACGGATATCGCGCTCGACACGCTATCAGTTTTAGAAAAACAATTCGGAGCTCATGCTGACATTCAGTCGCGCCGCGATAAACTTCAAGAAGGTCAATCAGCACCCGCGGCGCCTGCGGCGTTTGAGTTTGGCGGAGTCGATCTAGCGGTTGGGGAAGAAACGGTATCGCTTGAAGCAGATATGACGTTCGCTTCACTCCCCGGCGATGACGCCAGCGTAAGTGATCAGTCGAAGCCGGCGGGTAAGGGAATCGATGCCGGTCTCGCTGAACTGTTTGAAGAGTTTCGGGTTGCCGAAGAAGAAGATACTGGTCTCGAAGACTTTGAGACTCATTACAATATGGGTACCGCCTACAAAGAAATGGACCTTCTTGACGAGGCTGTTCAGGAATTCCAAACGTCCGTGGCGTTGGTAAAAGCCAGTGATGGAACGTCGCGTTTCCTTCAGTGCTGTAACATGCTCGGTCATTGTTTTGTGCAGAAAGGTTTACCCGAAGCAGCTATCATGTGGTTTAAGAAAGGGCTCGCTGCACCTGGACACAGTGAAGATGAGTATCAAGCGCTGCGCTATGAGTTAGGTGGCGCTTATGAGGAAATGGGCGATATCGAGCAGGCGAAGCAGTATTACACCGAGGTTTATGGAGTTGATGTCAACTACCGCGAAGTCGGCGAGAAGCTTCGAAATCTGAAGAAGAAGAAATAGAATGACTCGGGCACGGTGCCCATCGAAACCGCGTGGAACTGAAAACTAAATGTCTGCAAGACTCAGCGTAATCTTCTACATCATCCTTTGCCTTGAGATTGGCATCTTTCTCACTGTGCTGCCCTGGTGGCCGCAGGGAATGTGGGGGCTGAGTGATTGGGGCAACAACTACTTTCTGTTATATGCTGCGCGCAAGACTGGATATCAAGGACTGCAAGCAGTCGTTGCGTCAGGCTGGGTTCGAGGCGCTGTCACCGGAGTCGGGCTGCTGAACCTCGGCATAGCGTTCTGGGAAATCTTCAATTTCAAACAAACTGTTCGGGCGCTGCAAGCTCAGCTCGCAAGCTCCTCTTTAAGCCAACCTGCCGTCAATGCCACTCGAACCAGCGCGACCGATACTCAATCTGATAACGAGCGGCAAAACGACTCCCGCGACAACACCCCACAGTCCTGAGTTCAAGGCGCTACTCCAGTTAATCGAAGCCGCCGTCGCTGCAAAAGTTTCACTAGTTCAACTACGCGAAAAGCAGGCGACAACGCGCGTTCTGCAAGAACTCGCTTTGAAAGCCGTGAAGTTAACCCGGGGTACGACTACGCGATTGTTAGTTAACGATCGATTCGACGTCGCGTTAGCATCGGGTGCTGATGGAGTTCAACTAACCAGCCGTTCAATACCGACAGACGTTGTCAGACGGATTTGCGGAACCGAGTTCATTGTGGGAGTGTCGACGCACTCTTTGATGGAGGCCCAACGTGCACGCGACAATGGAGCTGATTTTGTTTTGTTTGGTCCCGTGTTTGAAACTGAATCGAAACGAGCGTTTGGTAAGCCCCAAGGGATCGAAAGGCTTCGTGAAGTGGCGGAAGAGTTGGGCGCATTCCCGGTGATTGCGATTGGTGGAGTGACGATTGATAACGCTCGTCAATGTTTTGCGTCAGGCGCTCACGGAGTGGCAGCGATTAGTTTGCTGAGCGACGCGGAAAAGTTGTCAGGGGTTTGTGAACGAGTCAGACAGTCCTACACGCGATAACTCGTGTCAGGAGTTGTTAATCATTTTCTGAGTAACATGGAAAAGCAACCTGCCACTTATAGACCAGTAGTTCTAACGATTGCCGGTTTAGATCCTTCCGGCGGGGCTGGCATTGTTGCCGATATCAAAACCATTGCAGAGTTTGGGTGCTTCCCGTGTGCCGCTCTAACGTCAATAACGTTTCAGAACACTACCGGTGTGTTTGGTGCTGAACATCAATCAGCGGAAACATTGCGTGCACAGGTCACGCCGATTGTCTCCGATTTGCAAGTGGCAGCAGCAAAGACAGGAATGTTGCCGACCGCCGAGATAGTCCGCGAAGTTGTTCGACTCTTCAGTGAAACGGATTTGCCGGCGCCGGTGGTTGACCCGGTGATGGTTTCTACATCAGGTCACGACCTGATCGGCGACGAAGCATTTCAAATATTGAAGACGCAGCTTCTCAAGGTGGCACGAGTCGTAACACCAAATATTCCGGAAGCTGAGCGGCTCGCCGGTTTTCCTATTAATGTTGAGGCTGATGTACGACGAGCTGCTGACGCCATCAAGTCATGCGGCGCAAAGGCAGTGTTAGTTAAAGGTGGTCATCGACTAAACACGAACAATAGTGAGGCAGTCGACATTCTGCTGAATGAAGCAGGTGAGTTCATTGAGTTTAGAAGAGAGTTTTTCAACGTCGGTGAAGTTCATGGATCGGGCTGCACTCTTTCAGCTGCGATTGCAGCTTGCCTGGCGTTGGGAATGTCGTTGGAAGATGCGGTGATGCAGGCCAAACAGTTCGTCACTGAACGCATTCGTTCACTAGCGGAATCAAAACAAATTGGTCATGGAGCCCTACCGATTTAAGTCACAGGGCTGTTGGTGAAAAGGAGCATCGCTGATTTGTGATTTCCCATTCGTGAATCCAAGTTGGAATTGCAACGCATGGATCCGATAAGAGCTACCGCGAAGCGGTTCCGTCTCAAAGCCCAGGTTCACTTCTACCCTGGGAAACGCATCGTGTGGGGATCCTACCCGGAACGGGTTGCGTCATTATCGGAAGTGGAACAAAACGTTGATTGGTTGCTGAAATCGCCTTGCTGCTGGGTGAGGGGTCGTCACCTACGCCGGGGAAGATCGTCCGAAATGGGTTGACGCAACCGCTTTGCGATTGGTTCACGAGAATCGTTTACCCAGGGTTGCCCAAGCCGGCAACCCTGAGCTTTGAGACGGAACCGCTTCGCGGTAACTCGGCAGAAGATTACTCGATAGTTACCTTGTCCATCTTCACATCTTCCGTGGGGCGATCGCTTCGATCAGTCTGCGTTGTCGCAATAGCATTAACGACGTCCTGACCTTCGGTTACTCTGCCAAAGATTGTATAGCTGGGTGGTAGTGGATAGTCGGAATGCATGATAAAGAACTGCGAGCCATTTGTGTTTGGTCCCGCGTTGGCCATCGCCAACGTTCCAGCCTTATAGCCGGTTTGGTAAACAGCTGAACTCGGATTAATTTCGTCGTTGAATCGACCGCCCCAGGCTGATTCACCACCTCGACCGGTACCCGTTGGATCGCCGCCTTGGATCATGAAGCCCTTGATGACGCGATGGAAAATGATGCCATCGTAGTATCCGCGTTGAGCGAGCGTAATAAAATTCTCAGTCGTCTTTGGGGCATCCTCTTCCAGAAGCTCGGCTCTGATAGTGCCCTTGGTTGTTTCAATTACTGCTGTTCTATTTGCCATTGTTTCTCCTCATCAAAAGATCGTCATGCAAAAGTATCCTCAGTTTGCCTAGCGCAGCTGGCCGCAGCAAGTACAAGTCAGTACCACAACGCGGTAGCGTGTGGCTCAATTCCAGAAGCACCACCAAGCCACACGCTACCGCGTTGTGGTACTGACCTCTACCTCACTATGGCGGCTCCGTTCCCGTTGCCAAAAACAAACTGCTCGATTGCCAACGCTACACCGTCGTCTTCGTTCGAAGCAGTTGTATACAAGCTTGAAATCTCGCGCAATGAAAGCGGCGCATTCGCCATCAAGACGCCGGTGCCTGCAAAAAGCAACATTTCAAGATCATTGTAGTTGTCACCAATCGCCAGTATTTCTTCAGGCGTGATCCTGAGTTCGGCCGCGGCCGCAGCCACTCCAGCGCCTTTTGAAGCCGAGGGGTTCACCACATCCAGCAAAGTGAAATCCTCTTTAGGATACTTCGTGCAAAGAGTCTTCACGCGCTGGCCCATCTCAGCTTGCAGCCTTTTATCAAGCTCATCCATTCGCTCGCACCCGCCTGAAAAAGCCAGGTGAACAGGCTCGTGATCCATGTAAGTCTCAAGAGATTCTACTTGCCGCACAGCCTCTTGTCCTTCTTCACCATGAATGCGTCTGGCCCATGCAACATACTTGTGGACCGCCGCATTCTCTCCACTCAAGTGGTCGAAGACAAGCACGCCGAGTCCCTCATGATCGTCGCTCAACAACGCATCTGCGCCCGCGTCACGTCCGATTCTCAATGCGTCCTGCGCGGCGTCGAGCGGCAACGGAAGTACGGCGACGGTTTCAAGCGTTCGAGCATGCTTTGTCAGGGCGCCGTTGTGGGCAATGAGGGGGACGTCGAGGCCTAACTCTAAGGCGATTGGCCGCGAGTCACGAAATCGACGGCCTGTTACTACTGCCACTCGCACACCCGCTTCACGTGCCTTCTCGATAGCCGAGCGATTCCGTTCTGAAATTTTTCCCCGCCTGTCGAGTAAAGTTCCATCGAGATCGAGGGCAAGCAAACGAATAGGCATACGAATATCCGAGTTCATGCAACAAGATAAGCATTCGAGTACAAAATGTCATCTGGATGCCCGATATGCTTTAGAGCAACTTGCAAAAGTCTGAAGTGGTAATCAGATCATTAGCGCGAGTT
>Ga0207675_100005094_pt1 | contig 12643 bp, 9 predicted proteins | sample KBSSwiS42_FD_184305 | JGI IMG/M metagenome (GOLD analysis project Ga0207675, IMG submission 184305) | Switchgrass rhizosphere microbial communities from Kellogg Biological Station, Michigan, USA - KBS Switchgrass S4-2 (SPAdes) (version 2) | ecosystem: Host-associated > Plants > Roots >... | reverse complement strand
GATCGCGGAACTGCTCGGCACCACGAGCCAGGAAGTGACGGCGCTGCTGAAGCGCGATCACGGCATCGAGGTGAAGAGCGCCTCGAGCACGATCGAAGAGGTCGTCGCGCGGCAGTTCGTCGAGCGCGTGGCGCGCCAGCGGAACATCTCGCTGCCGGCGAAAGACATGTTCGCCGAAACGCCGGTCGCGAAGGGCAAGAAGGGCGCGCCGGCGAAGAAGGCCGCAGAGCCGCCCAAGCCCGCGGCGCCGGCGCTGCCGCCGCCGCGCCTGGTGAAGACGGTGAAGCCGGCTCCCGCAGCGCCCCCGGTGGTCGAGGCGCCGCCCGCGGTCGAAGAGCCGGCGGCCGTCGCGGCCGCGCCAGTCGCCGAAGCGCCGCCCGCGCCGGCGCCAGCGCCGGTCGAACCGCCGTCGGTTGTCGAGGCGCGTCCGGCGCCGGCCGCGACTGCCGCCGCGGCAAAGGTGGAGACGCCGCGCGTCGAAGCGCCGACGGTCGGCGAGCCCGCTGCATCAGTGCCGGCCGAACAGCCAGTTGCCGCAGCAGCAGCCACGGCCACCGCTGAAGCGCCGGCTCCGGCTGCCGCGGCGCCGGCTGCGAAGTTGCCGACGCCGGGTCGCCTCGTGCCGCCGACGCTCAGGCTGCGCATCGAACAGCAGAGACCAACGACGCCGACGCAGCCGCTGCCGACCACGCCCGCGCCGCGCGTCGTGCAGCGTCCGATTGCGCCACCGAAACCGGCCGCGCCGGTGGCGGCGCGTCCTGCCGGCGCCGCGGCGGCGGGATCTCCGGCGTCGAGACCCGCAACGCCCGGCGTGCGGCCGGCTGCTGCCGCCGGAGGCGCGATCGGCCAGCGGCCGCAATATCCCAGCTCGCGCCCGCCGATGGGCGGGCCACGGCCGCTGCCCTCGCAGCCGATCCGCACCCAGCAGCCGGGGATGCCGCCGCGGCCGGGGCAGCAGTTTCCGCAGCGGCCGGGCGCGCCGCCGCGGCCGAGTTACCCGCAACGTCCGGGCGGCGCGGGGCGTCCCGCCGCCGCGCAGCGCCGCGAGCAGGTACGTCCGGCGCCGCCGCAGGCGGCCATGACGCCGCCGCCGGTCACCAAGACGATTACCCTCGCTGAAGGCATGACAGTCAAGGACCTCGCCGACAAGCTCGATCTCCGTGTCAAGGACGTGCTCGCCAAGCTGCTGATGAAGCGGCTGATGCTGACCATCAACTCCGCCCTCGACACCGAGACGGCGACCATGATCGCGCGCGAGTTCGGCGCCGACGTGCAGATGCGCAGCTTCGAAGAGGAGCTGCTGCACGTCGACGAGGGCGAAGCGCGCGCGGAGGATGTCGTGCTGCGCGCACCGGTCGTCACCGTCATGGGCCACGTCGACCACGGCAAGACCAGCCTGCTCGACGCGATTCGCGAAACCCGCGTCGCCGAGCGCGAGGCCGGCGGCATCACCCAGCACATCGGCGCGTATCACGTCACCATCAACAAGCGGAACATCGTCTTCCTCGACACGCCCGGCCACGCGGCGTTCACCCTGATGCGCGCCCGCGGCGCAAAGGTCACCGACATCGTCGTCCTGGTGGTCGCGGCCGACGATGGCGTGATGCCGCAGACCAAGGAAGCGATCGATCACGCCAAGGCGGCGAACGTGCCGATCGTCGTCGCCATCAACAAGATCGACAAGCCGAACGCGCAGCCGGAGCGGGTGAAGCGCGAGCTGACCGAGCTCGGGCTGATGCCGGAGGAGTGGGGCGGCCAGACCGTCACCGTCGAAGTGTCGGCGCGGCAGAAAACCGGCATCGACTCGCTGCTCGAGATGCTGCTGCTGGTCAGCGACATCGGCGAGCTGAAGGCCAACCCGAAGCGCAGCGCGTCGGGCACGGTGCTCGAAGCCAAGCTGGACAAAGGCCGCGGTCCGGTGGCGACCGTGCTGGTGCAGGACGGCACGCTGAACGTCGGCGACACGTTCATCGCCGGGCCGATCGTCGGCCGCGTGCGCGCGCTGATCGACGACCGCGGGAAGCCGACCAAGGCGGCGGGACCGTCGACGCCGGTCGAGGTACTCGGTCTCTCCGGCCTGCCGCAGCCGGGCGACCTGTTCCAGGTTGCCGACGCGGCCAAGGCGCGGCACATCGCCACCTTCCGCGAGGAGCAGTCGAAGGTCAAGGCGCTCGGCGCCAAGGGATCGCGCCTCACGCTCGAGTCGCTGCAGGCGCAGATCGCCGAAGGCGGCATGAAGGAGCTGCCGATCATCATCAAGGCCGACGTGCAGGGCTCGGCGGAGGTGCTCGCCGACACGCTGGCGAAGCTGTCCGACGAGAAGGTGAAGGTCCGGATCATCCATTCCGGCGTCGGCGCGGTCAACGAGTCGGACGTGCTCCTCGCCTCGGCGTCGAACGCGATCGTCATCGCCTTCAACGTCCGGCCGGATCGCAACGCCGAAGATCTGGCGGCCCGCGAACGGGTCGAGGTGCGGCAGCACTCGGTGATCTACAACGTCACCGACGAGATGAAGAAGGCGATGGCCGGCCTGCTCGACCCGACCTTCAAGGAAGTGCGGATCGGCATCGCCGCGGTGCGCGACATCTTCAAGGTGCCGAAGTTCGGCACGATCGCCGGCTGCATGGTCACCGACGGGCGCATCACCCGCGCCGGCGACACCCAGGCGCGGCTGCTGCGCGACAACGTCGTCATCTTCACCGGCAAGATCGGCTCGCTGCGCCGCTTCAAGGACGACGTCAGCGAGGTGAAGAGCGGCTTCGAGTGCGGCATCGGCTTCGAGAAGTACAACGACTTGAAGATCGGCGACGTGATCGAGGTCTTCAGCATGGAGAGAGTGCTGACGCCGGCTTGAGCAAGGCTGCCGCCTTCTGATGTCGCAAGGGTCTCGACCCGATCGCGTTGCCGACCAGATTCGCCACGAACTGGCGACGATGCTGGCGCGCGAGGTGCACGATCCCGGGATTGGCTTCGTCACCATCACCCGCGTCCAGGTGACGCCGGATCTGCAGCACGCCCGCGTCTACTACACCGCGCTCGGCGACGATCGGGCGCGCCGCGAATCGGATCGCGCGCTGCACCGCGCGATTCCCTTCCTGCGCCGCCAGATCGGCGCGCGCCTCCGCCTCAAGCGCGTCGCCGCGCTGGAGTTCGTCTACGACCAGTCGATCGCCGGCCAGGATCGGATCGAGCAGCTGCTTCACGACCTCCATGCCACCCAGCCCACCGACGCCGCCGACGCGCCGGACGCCGCCGATTCGGATCACGATGACGACCAACGCTGAAGTGCTGAAGATTGTCGAGGCGATTCGCGCGCGGCGCCGCTTCGTGATTTCGTCGCACGCCCGTCCCGACGGCGACTCGATCGGCTCCCAGCTGGCGATGGCCTACGCGCTGGAGTCGATCGGCAAAGAGGTGACGGTCGTCAACGCCGACCCGGCGCCGGCGCCGCTGATGGCCTTCCCCGGCGTGCCGGGCATCACCATCGCGCCGCAGGTCGAGGGCGAGTTCGACGCGGCGATCATCATGGAATGCGGCGATCTGTCGCGCACCGGGGTCAAGGGGCTGGAGCGCTTCTTCGTCATCAACATCGACCACCACCCCGGCAACAGCGGCTACGGCCAGATCAACTGGTTCGACGCCAGCGCCGCCGCCTGCGGCGAGATGGTGTTCGACCTGGTGCGCGCGCTCGGCGTGCCGCTGTCGGTGGAGATCGCCACCCACGTCTACCTCGCGATCCTGACCGACACCGGCTCGTTCCACTACTCGAGCATCTCGCCGCGCACCTTCGAGATCTGCCGCGACACGCTGGAGGCGGGCGTCGACCCGGTGCTGGTCGCGCGCAATGTCTACGACAGCAACAACATGGGGCGGCTGAAGCTGTTCGGCGCGGTGCTGAGCGCGATGCAGCTCGACCCGACCGGCCGCATCGCCATTGTCTATCTCGATCACGAGATCGCGCGCGCCGCCGGCGGCACCTACGAGGACACCGAGGGGCTGATCAACCTGCCGCTGACGGTGAAGGAGATCCAGGCGGTCGTGTTCTTCAAGCAGGACGAAGGCGACCAGTATCGGGTCAGCATGCGGTCGAAGGGCGCGATCGACATCGGCGCGGTGGCGAAGCAGTTCGGCGGCGGCGGACACAAGAATGCGGCCGGCTGCACGGTGACCGGCGCGATCGACGCGCTGCAGAAGCTGTTCATCGAGCGCATCGAGCAGGCGATCAGCGAAGTCATCGAGGAGCCCGAGGCGCAGCGCAACGTCTCGTAATCGATGGACGGGCTGCTCATCGTCGACAAGCCGGCCGGGCCGACGTCGCACGACGTCGTGTCGCGGATGAGGCGTCTCTTGCGCGAGAAGCGCATCGGCCACTGCGGAACACTCGACCCGGCCGCGACCGGCGTGCTGCTGCTGGTGGTCGGACGCGCCACCCGCCTGTCGCAGTTCCTCAGCGCCAGCGACAAGGCCTACGAGGCCGTCGTGCGCCTCGGGTTCGCCACCGACACCGGCGACGCCGAAGGGCAGCCGGTGGGCCCGGTGTCGCGCGCGCCGCTGCCGTCGAAAGCAGCCATCGAGTCGGCGCTCGAGGAGTTCCGCGGCACGTTCCTGCAGCAGCCGCCCGCATACTCGGCGAAGAAGATCGACGGCACGCGCAGCTACAAACTCGCGCGCTCCCAACCTGCCCTACCCGCCTTACCTGCCCTCGCCAGCGTGACGGCCCATGCGATAGACATCGTCAGTCTCGATGGCGACTCGGTCACGCTTCGGGTGGAGTGTTCCGCCGGCTTCTACGTCAGGTCGCTGGCGCACGACCTGGGCCAGCGCCTCGGCATCGGCGGCCACCTCGCCGCGCTGCGGCGCACGCGATCGGGCGATTTCACCATCGACCAATCGACGAGCCTCGAGGCAATCGAGCGCGACCCGCAGCTTGCGGTCGACGCGATGATCCCGCTCGCCGAGATGCTGCCGGCGTTCGCGTCGGTGACGCTGACCGCCGAAGGGGTGCTGCGCGCGGTCCACGGCCGCGAGCTCGGCCCGGCCGACACCGAGAAGGGCCTGCCGGCGCGCGCCTCGAGCTTCGTCCGGCTCCTCGATCAGAGCGGGCAACTCATCGGTCTCGCCGAGCCCGTCGGGTCGACTTCGCTTTTGCATCCCTCTGTTGTTCTGATGTAACATGTTGCGCTTGCTCGACTAAGAACTATCCAGGCATACGGCGCATCCGGTGGCGCGCGGGGTCCTCGACGACACCCGGCGCGTCGGTCTGGAGCGTGCGTGGAGGACACCGCAGGTGGCGTTAACCAAAGACCGCAAGACAGAGTTAATCGGCAGCTACAGCACGCATCAAGGCGACACCGGATCCCCGGAAGTCCAGGTCGCAATTCTCAGCGAACGCATCAACTACCTCACCGAGCACTTCAAGACCCACGCAAAGGATCACCACTCGCGCCGCGGTCTGCTGATGCTGGTCGGGAAGCGGCGGCGGCTGCTCGATTACCTCAAAGGCAAGGACGCGCAGCGGTATTCCGATCTCATCAAGAGACTGAACATCCGCAAGTAGCACGTAGCCGTGTGAAAGGGGCCGTACCCCTTTCCCGCCGGTTACCCAGCACGAACAGGGGTACGGCCCCTGGTTCCTGAAGTCCGATATGCATACGCGTGAAATTACCGTTGGCCAGAAGGCTCTAACCCTCGAGACCGGCAAGCTCGCCAAGCAGGCGCACGGCGCGGTGATCGTGCGCTACGGCGACTCGGTCGTGCTCGTCACGGCGTGCCGCGCGGCGAACCCGCGCGAAGGGATCGATTTCCTGCCGTTGACCGTCGACTACCGCGAATACACCTACGCCTCGGGGCGCATCCCCGGCGGCTTCTTCAAGCGCGAAGGCAAGCCGACCGAAAAGGAAGTGCTCACCAGCCGCTGCATCGATCGGCCGATCCGGCCGCTCTTCCCTGCCGGCTGGCGCTACGAAACCCAGGTGATTGCGCTGGTCCTCTCCGCCGATCAGGAGAACGACACCGACGTGCTGGCGATTACCGGCGCCTCGGCGGCGCTCGCCATCTCCGAGATCCCGTTCGAGAAAACGATTGCCGGCGTCCGCATCGGCATGGTCGACGGCCAGTTCGTCGTCAACCCGACCTTCCAGCAGCGCAAGGAAAGCAAGCTCGACATCATCGTCGCCGGCACCGCCGACGGCCTGGTGATGGTCGAGGCCGGCGCCAAAGAGGTGAGTGAGAGCGACGTCGTGCAGGCGCTGGAAACCGCGCACAGGGCGATCAAGGAGATCGTCGCTGGCATCGACGCGCTGGCGAAAGCCAGCGGACGCAAGAAGCTGTCGGTTGCGACCAAGGAGATCGGCCACGAGTTCTACCGCGAGGTCGAAGAGAAGGTCTACGTGCCGCTGACCGAGGCGATGCGCATCCGCGGCAAGCTCGAGAACTACGAGACGGTCGACCAGGCGCTGAAGGATCTCGTCGCCTCGATCCCCGACGACGAGGTCGAGCGCAAGGTCGAGGCAAAAGCGATCTTCAAGGAGCTGAAGGAGAAGGTGCTGCGCGAGGAGGTGCTGACGCACAACGTCCGCCTCGACGGCCGCAAGTTCGACGAGGTGCGGTCGATCTGGATCGAGACCGGCGTGCTGCCGCGCACCCACGGGTCGTCGGTGTTCACGCGCGGCGAGACGCAGGCGCTGGTCACCTGCACCCTCGGCACCGCCGACGATGCGCAGAAGATCGAGAGCTTCGAGGGGGAGACGTGGAAGAGCTTCATGCTCCACTACAACTTCCCGCCGTTCTCGGTCGGTGAAGTCGGCTTCATGCGCGGCCCCGGCCGGCGCGAAGTCGGCCACGGCGCGCTCGCCGAGCGCGCGCTCACGCCGCTGATGCCGGCGGCCGATTCGTTCCCCTACACCGTCCGCGTCGTCTCCGACATCCTCGAGTCGAACGGCTCGTCGTCGATGGCGTCGGTGTGCGGCGGCTCGCTGGCGATGATGGACGCCGGCGTGCCGATGAAGAAGGCGGTCGCCGGAATCGCGATGGGCCTGGTGATGGACGAGAAGACCGGCAAGTACGCGGTCCTCAGCGACATCGCCGGCGCCGAAGATCACTACGGCGACATGGACTTCAAGGTCGCCGGCACCTCCGATGGCATCACCGCGCTGCAGATGGACATCAAGGTCGGCGGCATCACCACCGAGGTGATGACCAAGGCGCTCGATCAGGCTCGCCGCGGCCGGCTGTTCATCCTCGAGAAGATGGGCGAGGCGCTGCCGGCGTCACGCCAGAACATCTCGCTGTTCGCGCCGCGAATCGTCACCATCCGCATCCCGGTCGACAAGATCCGCGACGTCATCGGCCCCGGCGGCAAGATGATCCGGAGCATCATCGAGCGCACCGGCGTCAAGATCGACGTCGAGGACGACGGCCGCGTCAACGTGGCGTCGGCCGACGGCGCCTCGGCGCAGAAGGCGATCTCGATCATCCAGGAGCTGACGGCGACGCCCGAGCTCAACAAGACCTACATGGGCAAGGTGCAGCGGATCACCGACTTCGGCGCCTTCGTCGAGATCATGCCCGGCACCGACGGCCTGCTGCACGTCTCCGAGATCGCCAACCACCGCGTCAAGGACGTGCGCGACGAGCTGAAGGAAGGCGAGCAGCTGCTGGTGAAGGTGATCAACATCGACCCGACCGGCAAGATTCGCCTGAGCCGGAAGGCGCTGCTGCAGGAAGAAACCGCCGCCGCCAAGAAAGAGTAAGTTCGAAGTCTTCGCGTTCGACTACTCGGCGCCCGTGTCCTCGACGTCGCCGAGCTGCAGCCGCAGGTCGCCCGCGTTGCTCGCATAGAGCAGCGCGGTGCGCACCGAGATCGTGCCTTCCCGGGCGAGCCGCTCGAGCTCGCCGTCGAAGCACTGCATCCCCTCGAGGGCGCCGTCGCGCATCGCATCGATCAGCGAGTGGCCGCCGGCTTCGCCCTTCTCCACGTACTCGCGCGTCCGCATCGTCGATTTCAGGATCTCGAGCACGGCGACGCGGCTGCCGTCGTTCTTGCGCACCAGCCGCTGCGAGATGATGGCGCGGAACGAGGCGGCAAAACGGGTCCGCACCCCGGCCTGCTCCGAGGCGTCGAAGGTGCCGATGATGCGCTCCACCGTCTTCGAGGCGTCGATGGTGTGCAGCGTCGAGAACACCAGGTGGCCGGTCTCGGAGGCGGTCAGCGCGATCTCGATCGTCTCCTTGTCGCGCATCTCGCCGACCAGGATGACCTTCGGCGCCTGGCGCAGCGCCGCCCGCAGCGCCAGCGCGAAGGTCGGCGTGTCGCTGTGCAGCTCGCGCTGGTGGATGGTCGCTTTCTTGTGCAGGTGCAGGAACTCGACCGGATCCTCGATGGTGATGATGTGCTCGGCGCGGTTCTCGTTGATCACGTCGATCAGCGCCGCCAGCGTCGACGACTTGCCCGAGCCGGTCGGCCCGGTGACCAGGACAATGCCGTTCTTGTAGGAAGCGGTTTCGGCGAGCGACGGCGGCAGGTGCAGGTCGGCGAGCGACGGAATCCTGGTGGCGATGACGCGCATCACGATCGCGAACGTGCCGCGCTGGCGGAAGACGTTGACGCGGAAGCGCGCGCGCTCGGCCAGAGAATACGAGAGGTCGCAGGCACCCTGGTCCTTCAGCGTCCGCAGCGCGTGGTCGTTCTTGCCGACCAGGTCGCGGGCGATCGCGGCCGTGTCGTCGGCCTGCAGTACCGGCAGTCCGGGAACCGGCGTCAGCTCGCCGTGGCTCTCCACCTGCGGCGGGCGTCCGGGCGAGAAAATCAGGTCGCTGATGCCCTTGCCGGCGTTCAGCATGGCGGCGATGAGCGACGGCGTGTCGAGGCGTCGTTTCGCGGCGGCGTCGGCGGGCAGGCTGTCTCCGAGGGCGGTGGCGGCAATCGGGTCGGCGTTGAGCGTAGTCATGCGTATTCTTCCTTTATCGGCTCGAGCAGCTCATCTGATGAGGGTCGCCGCCGCAGCACGCGGTTACAGTTTTGAAAGCGCCGACCGGTTGGGTCTGGTGAACGTCGTACAATCACCGCAATGCCGCGACTGTTCGAAGGGGTGCTGCTCGTGGCGGGGATGACGGCGGCCGCGGCCACTGCGCAGGATCAGGGGCCGACGGTGAAGCCGTTCACGGTCGGCGTCCACCGCTTCGCCTTCGACCCGCCGCGGATCGAGGTCAACCAGGACGATCTGGTGAAGATCGACCTGCACACCGACGACATCGCGCACAGCCTGACGATCGACGAATACCGCATCGCCAAGCGCGCCTCGCCGGGGCACCCGGTTACCTTCGAGTTCCGCGCCGATCGGCCCGGCACGTTCCGCTACTACTGCAACCTTCAGATCGAGGACGGCTGCCGGCAGATGCAGGGCGAGCTCGTCGTGCGGCCACGACGGTAGAGGCCGGGTCGGGCGGAGCGACCTCCGCCCCTGCGGTTGCGCGGTCCCCGGCGGCGGTTACTCATGCCGGGCCGCTCGCGCTGTTCGCGGCGCTGGTGATCGCCTGGACCTGGCCGCTGGCGCGCCAGCTTGGCGACGCGGTGCCGGGCGATCCCGGCGACAACTACAGCTTTCTCTGGAACCTGTGGTGGATGCGGCATGTGCTGGCAACCCCCGGGCTTCCCTACTTTCACACCAGCTATCTCTTCTACCCGTTCGGCACGACGATCGCCGACCACCCGCACTGCGCGCTGCCGGCGCTGGTCGCGGCAACGCTGCTGAAGCCGTTGTCGATCATTACCGCGTACAACGTGCTGCTGCTCGCGTTCCTGTTCGCCAACATGGCCGCGATGTACGCGCTGGCGTGGACACGACTCGAATCCGCCAGCCTCGGGCCGCGCCGCCGCGCGGCGGTCCTCGCCGCGATCATCTTCGGCCTCTCGCCGTACGTGGCGGCGCACCTGCTCGGTCACTTCGATCTCGTCGCCGTCTGGCTGCTGCCGGCTTTTGCGCTGGCGCTGCAGCGGGCGGCCGATCGCGCGTCCAATCGAGCCGCAATCACGGCCGGTCTGGTGCTCGCCGCCGCGGCTTACATCGCCTACTACTACGTCGTCTATCTCTGCCTCTTCACGGTCGCCTACCTCGCCGCGTGGGCCCTGCGGGTCAACGTGACCCGCGGCACCGCGAAGCCTGGTCGGCGGGCGGTGCGATGGATGCTGCTGGCGGCCGCGGCGGCCGCAGCCGGCGTCGCACTCCTGATCGCGCTGACTGAAGGCGGTTCAATCGAAGCAGCGGGCATCGTCATCTCGGGCCGGACGCCGCAGAACGCGCTGACGGCGGCGTGGATCTGCCTGCTGGCCTGGCTGGCACTCACCTGGCGCCCGCGATTCGCCTGGTCGGCCTCGTCGCCGGGCGCGGCAAGACGCGCGCTCGCAATCACGTCGATCGTCGCCGTTACTTTCGCCGCCGGCGCCGCGCCGCTGTTCTGGCAGGCCGCGAAGCTGGTCGCGCGCGGCGAGTACGTGTCGCCAAGCTATGGTTGGCGCAGCGCGCCGCGCGGCGTCGACCTGCTGGCGCCGCTTCTGGGTCATCCGCTGCACCCGGTCACGCGCGAGGCCAGCGCGCGTGCCTACGACGCGATCGCCGCCGACCGCGTCGAAGCGATTGCCTGGCTCGGCATCGCGCCGATCGTGCTGCTGCTGCTCACGCGCGGCGCCCGCCGCGGTGTCGAGGTGGCGCGGCTCTGGCGCGTTGTCGCCGGCGTGTTCCTGCTCTGGGCGCTGGGCCCGTTCCTGGTGGTCGCGGGGTTCGACACCGGCCTCAAGCTGCCGGAGATCCTCGCGCGCTTCGTTCCGTTCGTCGCCAACGCGCGCATGCCGGGACGGGCGATCGTCGTCTTCTACATGGCGCTCGCGCTGCTCGTCGCCTTCGGCGTCGCGCGGGCGGCGGAGGCGACAGCGTGGCTGCGGCGTCCCGCCGTGCAGTGGCTCGTCGTCGCCATCGTCGCCTTCGAGTACTGGGATGCGCCGATTGCGCTGACGCCCCTCGACCGCCCGGCGGTGTATCAGGCGCTGGCCGCCGCGCCGGCGGGGGCGGTGTGCGAGGTGCCGTTCGGCATCGGCGATGGATTGAGCGTCGGCATCGGCTCGCAGGATCGCCGGGTGCTGTACTACGCCACCTTGCACGAGCATCCGCTGGTCGGCGGTTATATCGGCCGCATGCCGCCGCGCGCGCGCGAGCGAATCAGTGCGATGGCGGTCGCGGGCCGGCTCCTCAATCTCAATCGCGGCGGCTGGGTGGACGGCGACCGCGAGTTGTTCGAGGCCGCCGCATGCCGCTACCTCGTCGTCAATCGCCCGGCCAGCACGACCGCGGAGCTGGATTACGTCGCGCGCCTACCGGCCGACCGGATCGCGTCGGACGAAGCGAGAGATCTTTACAAGATGCGATGAGGCCAGGGTAGAGCGCCGCCAGGGATAGGGGCTCGCGACGTACGGCTGTACGACGCCCGCTGTACTGAACGCGCGGCGAAGCGGTCACGGAAGTGAGCTGAGTCAGCCACACCTGTGCGGTATGCGCGTTGCATCGCTCGGCCATATGACCATGGACCTGAAGGTGCTGCAATGCGGCAACTGCGAGGAGTTGAAACTCGGGATACATGCGACAACCCTAGGACTTGCAGCGCTTTGCGGACTCTACAACGCCGCTGCATGGCTGAGTCGGCGCGAACAGCATCTCGCCTTCAACACGGTGATGTACGCGGCGCTGATCGTGGTTGAGCAGCGCCACGTCGCCCATCACATTGCCACTCTGCGGCGGACCGCTGCCGCAGCGGCAGCCGTGCCGACGGAGGCGGTCCGCATGCCGACCGAGACGCCGGCCGTCGCCGCGTAGAGATTTAGCTTCTGGCGTCTTCGGCCGCGGCGATGCGCTCGCGCATCGGCGGGTGGCTGTAGAAGAGCCATTGAACGACACGCGACGGATGCTCCTCGGCGAGATTCTGCGCGCCGAGCCGCCGCATCGCCGAGATGAACGCCGCCGGGTTGCGGGTCAACTGCAGCGCGAATCGATCGGCGCGCCGCTCCAGCGCGCGCGACATCGCGTTGGCCACCGGCAGCATCATCACTGACACCGCCCCTGCCGCGAGCAGCAGCAACGGCAGCCCCGCCACGTCGTCCACTCCGCGAAGTCCGGCCGCGCCGCCCATTGCCGGCAGCAGCCGCGACGCAAGGTAGAAACCGCTGACGATCAGCACGCTCTCGAGCACGATCCCTTTCCAGATGTCGCCGTGCACGTGGTGGGCAAGCTCGTGCGCGAGCACCACCTCAATCTCCTCGTCGGAGTAGTCGGCCAGCATCGTGTCCGAGACCAGGATTCGGCGCGTGCCGCCGATGCCGGCCAGCGCTGCGTTTGCCTTGCGCGTCTTCCCTCCGAGGCCCCACTCGTAGGCACCGACGACGCGGGCGCCGGCGCGCTGAGCCAGCGCAAGCAGCCGCGTGCGAAGGTCCTCGCGATCGAGCGGCTTCACCGTGAAAAACAGCGGCAGCAGGAGTACCGGCGCGAGGTTCGTGAGTCCGACCAGGGCGAGCGTGAAGAGCATGCCGGCCGGCACCCACCACTGATCCGGCGATCGGCGGATGCACCAGTAGACGACTTCGGCCGCCGCGCCGCCC
>Ga0207675_100005091_pt1 | contig 12649 bp, 2 predicted proteins | sample KBSSwiS42_FD_184305 | JGI IMG/M metagenome (GOLD analysis project Ga0207675, IMG submission 184305) | Switchgrass rhizosphere microbial communities from Kellogg Biological Station, Michigan, USA - KBS Switchgrass S4-2 (SPAdes) (version 2) | ecosystem: Host-associated > Plants > Roots >... | reverse complement strand
GCGCTGAGGCCGTCTTCGGCGTCGCCGCAGCAACCGCCGACACCAGCAAGTCTTACCGCGACCGCGGGAAACGCAGTCGTAGCGCTGAGCTGGAGTTCCTCGGCCGGTGCTGACACATACAACGTTTACCGTTCGACCACGACCGGCGGTCCCTACAACTCGCCAATTGCCAGTGGCCTCACATCCACAACGTACAACGATCCGAGCGTCACCAACGGCACGACTTACTTCTATGTGGTGAGGGCCGTCAACGCAGCGGGCGAGAGCGCCAATTCACCTGAAGCGAGTGCCACGCCGAACGGCTGTGCGGGCGTTAACATCGTCGTTTCGCCAACGTCTCTGCCTTCGGGAACTGTCGGGGTTTCCTACTCGCAAACGATTACGGCGGCCGGAGGTGCGGCTGCTTACACCTTCTCGCTCGTGTCCGGCTCGCTGCCACCTGGCGTGTCCCTGGCGTCGAGTGGTTTGCTGTCGGGTAACCCGAAAAATGGTGCGGGCGGCAAGACGTACAACCCCACGATCAGGGCCACCGATGCGCACGGATGTACAGGCAGTCGCGCTTACACGTTGGCAATCAGTAAATGAGTTTTCCGGGACGAACTAATCAAAGGTTGACACTTATGTCCGCGGCTCGCAATAGGATGGCGACCTCACCAACGTGCAGGTTAGTTATCAGGGATTGCCAACTGTTACGGGGATAATCGCATCCGGACATTGTGAGCGAACAGTGAAGACGAAGAAGCGGCGCGCCTTCCCATCGCCGCACGCCGCTTCGATCTTTTCTCACCCAACTGTCACTCCGCACAAACGGAAAAAACTCTTGCAATTTGTTTTCTTAGGGTCTATTGTTTCGCGCCTAAACAACTCAGAGGCGGCGTGATCGATCTTCGGAGAAATCATGTTGTCGATTTCACAAGCGATGGAGCGGAGGCGAACTTCCACTACGGCAACCGTTTCAAGCAATCAGTGGCCGCGCTTTTCCGTTCCAGGTCAAAACTAAGTTTTGCTGAGTATCGTGTCTCGGTGCCCCGATTGTGAACGTTGATCGGGTGCACCGGCTTCAGACTGCGGTTACGAATTCCGATTTAGTCTAGCAGCAGTATCGCTGGCACTGGTCGGGTTTCGTCACTGCGGAAACGCTTCCTCAGAGGACGCCAAAAAGTTACGCATCACCTACTTTACCGTCCTCTATATGATCTAGCTGGCCGGCTCCCACGCCTCATCAGCAGATCGAAAAGAAAGGTGACCTACGATGACAAACCTACTCCCACTCACTACCGTCGATACAACTGTCTTTACCAAGCTGAATTTGAACACGACGCGAGCTCGTTTGCTTGCATTATTTGTTCTTGTCGGCCTGTTGACCGCCGTTGGAATGTCCGCTTCATCACCAGCTTCACTCCGCCACTTGTTGTTTGCTAACCGTGGTGAAGCCGCATCGACCCTTGGGACGCTTTCCGATTCGTTCGCGCGACAGAAACTCAGTGTACTTCTCGCGCAGACACCGACTGACTGCGCGCTTAACATCGCGCGTCGCGGACACAGCGCCACTCTATTGAGCAACGGCAAAATTCTGATCGCCGGTGGCGAGAATCAGAGTGGACTAGTCACAGAAGCGGAGATTTTCGATCCCGCGACACGCACTTTCTCGGTGTCAGGAAATCTAAACGTAGGCCGCGCCGACCACTCAGCGACGCCCCTTCCTGACGGTCGCGTTCTGATTGCCGGCGGCCGTGGCGCGATGGGCACCTTGAATTCAACGGAGATTTTCGATCCGGTATCGGGCGCTTTCACAAACGGGCCTATCATGCACAATGCACGTGCCGGCCACACCGCAACAACCTTCGCTGATGGCCGTATTGTGTTTGCCGGCGGCGACAACAGCGGCACCATAGAGATTTACGATGGCTCGACGAATGCTTTCACTTCCCTTTCCGTAACTCTCACAACTCCGCGCGCATTTCACGGGGCCGCCCTTCTTAACGACGGCCGTATTCTCATCGTCGGAGGCACCGCACCCGATGGTAGCGACGTGAAGTCAGGCGAGGTCGTCGCTGCCGCCAACGAAAGTATCGTACCGGTTGGAGACACAAAGGATGAGCATATTCGTCCGCTGTTACGCGTTCTGCCCGATGGTAAGGTGCAAATCATCGGGGGCTCGGATCATGAAGTTATGGAAATTTATGATCCGGCGATCAATCAGTTGGGTGCGCACGCCCACGTATTTCCGATCGGCGACAGCCACCCCGGACTCTTGCAGCAGATTATGGACGCGCCCACGCGCGCGGCGCTGTTTCGGCTGGGCTCGACGAACGTCGTTACAAATCGCGCGCGCCACACCATCACGGAATTGTCAGGATCAAGGGATGCCTTGATCGCTGGCGGGGTCGATTCGAACGGCACGATCCTGACCACCGGCTCAATAGTCAATAGCTCAACCGCGACGATTACGACAGACAAGCTGGACTATGCCCCGGGTACTCAGGTTATTGTCAGCGGCGCAGGGTTTCAACCAAACGAAATCGTAACGCTCACGTTCCACGAAGATCCGCACGTCGATACCGAGAATCCGCACACGTTTACCGTACAAACAGACGCGAATGGACTTTTCACTTGTCAGGAATACGCACCCGAAGATGAGGACGGCGGTTTAACGTACATTCTCGCCGCCACAGGTGGCAGTTCAGGATGGACCGCGCAGACTGCGTTGACTGATAGCGTACCGCCAAAGATCAGTCTTACTGCGCTTGACACATCTGCGTGCGAAAGCTTTAACACGCTCGCGATCACTAGCACTTCAAGCACGACTCCAGACGGATGGACCTTTGCTGAATCGGGAACAGGCGCGAACACCACGTACACAGCGGGAACGGGTTCCTCCGCCACAGGCGACACGTACGGTTTCGGCGCCGCGGGCAATACTGAGCGCGCATTTGGCGGCCTACGCACCGGAAGCCTGGTTCCCATCATTGGGGCGGCATTTACAAATAATACAGGCCAGACAATTACGTCCTTTGTGATCAGTTACACGGGCGAGCAATGGCGGCTCGGGGCGAGTGGACGTGGCCCAGACAAGCTTGATTTTCAGTACAGCAGTACCGCTAGCAGCTTAACGGACGTTGTCACATGGACGGATGTAGATGCATTGGATTTCAACTCACCTATTACCACGGGTACCGTCGGAGCGTTAAATGGGAATTCCGCTGCTAATCGGACGGCGATTTCTCAAACCATTACCGGATTAAGTATTCCAAACGGCGCTGCGTTTTGGATTCGTTGGACTGATTTTGATGTCAGTAGCTCGGACGATGGCCTTGCGATTGATGATTTCTGCTTGACTCCGCAGGGTCTCGCTGATGTGTCAGTCGCCGTATCTCCTGCCGCCGTTGATGAAGACGGCGCAACGAATCTCGTTTACACATTCACACGCAGCAACACTTCGGGCGGCGCCCTGACAGTTAATTTCTCAGTCGGCGGCGATGCTACCTTCAATACCGACTACACGCAGACTGGCGCGGATAGCTTCTCGTCGTCCGCAGGAACAGTAACGTTTGGCGCTGGCCAGTCCACCGCGACAGTAACGATCGATCCCACCGCCGACAGTACTGGCGAACCTAATGAAACGGTAATTCTCACGGTGACCACAAACGCAGGTTACAACGTCGGCTCCCCGAGCAGCGCTACGGGTACGATTACGGAGCATGATCACGAACTGTCGATTAATGCGACGACGACGGTCACCGAGGGCAACAGCGGATCGTCGAACATCACCTTCACGGTAACGTTGTCGCCAGCGTCCACCCAGACCGTCACAGTCAATTACTCAACCGCGAATGGCACGACGAATCCGGCGCTGGGTGGCGGCGCGTGCGGCGGCATGACTGATTACGTTTCGCAGAGTGGCATGCTCACCTTTACCCCAGGACAAACCGTCAAGACGATCGATGTGCCGATTTGCGGCGATACTCGCGATGAGCCTGACGAGACTTTGACCGTCACATTGGACACACCGTCCAACGCGACGATCGCCTCTGGTCAAGGAACAAGCACCGGCACGATCACTGACGATGATGCAATGCCAACAATCTCAATTAACGACGTCACGATGAACGAAGGTAATTCCGGAACGACCGCTTTTAACTTCAGCGTCAGTTTGTCAAACCCCTCGCAGGGCACAATTACCGTCGATTACGCGACGCAGGACAACTCTGCGAACGCCGCGTCCGATTATGCCGCGCTTACGACGACGACGTTGACGTTCATTCCGGACGAAACATCGAAAGACGTCACCGTCCTGGTGAACGGCGACACGGCTTTTGAAACGAACGAAACGTTCTTCGTCAATCTCAACAACAACTCCTCGAATTCGACACTTGCATTTGGAACAAAAGGGTCTGGGACGATCAGCAATGACGATGAGACGCCGACGGTCCAATTTGCTTCCGCGAGTTCATCTGGCGCCGAGTCGGCTAGTCCAGTGAATTTGCAGGTGACGCTGTCGAATGCGACTTACCAAACAGTTCTGGTCAACTATTCCGTCAATAGCGGCAGCACAGCCACGGGTGGCGGCGTTGATTACACTTTGCAGGCTGGTTCCTTGACCTTCAATCCGGGCGAAACCAACAAGAACATCGCGCTGGTGGTCATCGACGACAATCTTGATGAGAATGACGAAACAGTGATTGTCGATCTCACCTCGTCGGTGAATGCCAATATCGGTAGCCTCTCATCGCATACTTACGCGATTCAGGACAACGACGCGGCGCCTAGCTTTTCGATCGACGATGTCACGCACAATGAAGGCAACAGCGGCACAACCAGTTACACCTTCACTGTGACTAAGAGTGGGACAACCGACCTCAGCACCAGTGTTAACTTCGCAACCGCTAACAGCAGCGCAGCATCCCCCAGTGACTACACCGCGAACAGCGGAACGTTGACCTTTGGGTCAGTTGAAGACAGCAAGACGTTGACGGTGCTGGTCGATGGTGACGCCACCTATGAAAACAACGAAACGTTCTTCGTCAATTTGTCCGTCGCCAACAACGCCACGATCAGCGATGGGCAAGGAGTTGGCACGATTACGAACGATGATACCGAACCGACGTTCTCGATCGGCGACGTCATGCTGAACGAAGGTAACAGTGACACGACGAGTTTTACATTTAGCGTTACCAAGAGTGGCGCGACGGAACTTCCATCGACTGTTAATTACCAAACGATCGATGGCACAGCGCTCCAGCCGGGAGACTATCAGAGCAAGACTGGCACGCTGACGTTCGCCGCCGGGGAACCGAACAAACAGATAACGGTGCTCGTCGCTGGCGATACAACTTACGAAACGAACGAGACTTTCACGGTTAAGCTCTCAATCGCTTCCGGCGCCAGCATCGCCGACGATGAAGGCCTCGGCACCATAACCAACGACGACGCGGCGCCGAGTTTCACAATCACTGATGTGACGATGAACGAAGGTACTGGCTCGGGCACAACTGCGTTCACTTTCACGGTTACCAAGTCCGGCGCGACCGAACTGTGGGCGACCGTGGACTTCGCCACCGCAAATGGCGAGACGAATCCGGCCACCGGCGGAGCCGTATGCGGCTCGGGCATCGATTACGCGTCCAGCAATGGAACGCTTACGTTTGCCGCAAACGAAACAACAAAGACCGCCACGGTCAATGTATGTCAAGACAGTGATAACGAAGCCAACGAGACCTTCTTCGTCAACCTTTCGAACCCAATCCAAGCGACGATTAGCGACGGTCAGGGTCTCGGCACAATTACGAACGACGATGGCGCGGTGAGTTATGTATTCCGGGGATTCTTTGCGCCGATCGACAATCCGCCGCTGATTAACACAACGAAAGCCGGCTCGGCAGTTCCAGTGAAGTGGAAGCTTACCACTTCCACCGGCACGCCGGTCTTCGATCCAACCAGCTTTGGAGGAATATTCTCGTATGCGGTTGACTGTGGGTCGAGCACTCAACTTGAGACGCCGCTCGAAACAACCGCGCCCGGCGAATCGAGCCTGATGTATCTGGGCGATGGCAACTGGCAGATTAACTGGAAAACGCTGTCGTCATATCCTAAGGGTTCCTGTCGCGTGCTCGATCTATTGTTGAAGGATGGCACGCACCATTACGCGAATTTCAAGTTCAAGTAAATTATGCAACATTGGTTTCAGTGAGAACGCTTGCTCCCCTGGGAGTTCCCTATCTCAGGCGTTTGAATTGTCTTAATGGCCAAAGCGCGGCTTCCCCGGCGGAACGTCCACATCACGTGTGCTTTGCCGTGTGAATTAAAGACTCTTCATTAACCTGAAAACATTGAAAGGAGTATTGACCAGCGCGCACGGCGAGTGCCGCCGCATATCCTGGCGCGGCGTCGATATTTATCAACGACCACCGCGCCGCTTCCGCTGCGTCCCAAGCGGTGTGGAGCAACGCCGGCTGGTCGTGCTCGAGTGAAACCTCAAATTGATTCAGAGGCAATGACAACCCCATCCCTTGTGCCTTAATGAATGCTTCTTTTCGCGTCCAACAATCAAAAAAAGCATGCGGCCGTTCGTTGATTGGAAATTTCAGAAGAGCCGCTACCTCTTTTGGTGAAAAAAACTGCTGAGCAATAGTCTCACTGGCAAACTTCGGGTCGATCACTTCGATATCAATTCCCACCTCACGTCGCAGCGTGAAAGCATAAAGGGCCAGCTCTCCCGAATGGGCAAGGTTAAAGCGGAGCGGCACTGTCTCGACGCTTTCATTAATCGAAGGCTTGCCAAAATCTGAATACTTGAAAATCAGCTCTGCCGGGCCGGTTTCGAGGTACCAGCCCATGAGTGTCCTCAGCCAACCTCGTCCGGCAATAAATTGATTGCGATGACGATCAAAATGAAATCGAGCCGCGCGGGCTTGTTCATCGGTGTTCAGGCAGGCGGCAAACGAAGTAAGAGTCGCGTTTGAAATGTTAAGCGGTGCACTCCACAAGTGTATGTCGTTGTCGCCCAACATCGGTTTGCGCGTCGGGGCTTGCCACGACCCGGTAGTGGCGCTGAGCACGGTTTCACTGGGTTTTTGCATTCGGTGACGCGTGATAGCTCGGAAGAAAACGATCTGTTTCTCCAACGAAATTTACGGCGACTGAACGGTGCCGCAATCCACTTTTTCGTGGTACGCTTAACCCCGACGATCTGGAAATCCGTCGGATATAACGGTTTGATTTATCATAAAACCCTGAGGTGAGTAGACATAAAAACCCGACCTGACAAAACAGTGATAGATCACTGGCTAAAGTTCTGACACTCACGTCTTGATTCTGCATTAATTCACTTCCCTGGACCATCGAAATTTGTTCACAAGGACCCGATCGTGATTCTTAGAACTTACTAGATGTTACGCGAGCGACTAATCAAAACATCAATCTCCTCCCGGCCTTCGTCTACGATAGATGGAACGATGTCCCCACGCAGGTTAGGCTGCAATAAACAATGATTCAAGCGGACCAGCTACGCGTGAAAACACTGAATCGCGACTCGATTTCGGATCCCGAAGGCGAGGTAGTTAAGTTTCCTAGAGATTACTGCATCCATGAACTGTTCGAGCAGCAAGCTGAGCGAACACCAGATGCGATAGCGTTGGTGGTCGACGAAGACACCCACACCTACAGCGAACTCAACGCCAGAGCAAACCAACTCGCGCACTATCTGACAACGCACGGCGTGGGACCGGAGATGCCCGTGGGTATTTGTGTCGAGCGCTCTGTGGAAATGATTGTGGGACTCCTCGGAATCTTGAAAGCCGGCGGGGCCTACGTTCCTCTTGACGCTGCTTATCCGTCTGAGCGGTTGATGTTCATGGTGGCAGACAGCGGCATGCGCATCCTGCTCACGCAACAACACCTTGCCCAGAACCTCGTCAAACAGGATGTTGAAGTCGTTGTTCTCGACGACAGGACGCTGGTCGGCGCATCTGAGGAAAATCCCGCGAATGACTGCGCACCCGAAAACCTTGCGTACGTGATGTACACGTCAGGTTCGACCGGAACGCCGAAGGCCGTAGGCATTCCACACCGCGGCGTTGCGCGCCTGGTGAAGGAAACAAATTACGCCCAGTTTGATTCTGAACAGGTGTTTTTGCAGTTTGCGCCGTTGTCCTTCGATGCATCTACGTTTGAGATTTGGGGCAGCTTGCTGAATGGCGCGAGACTGGTATTGATGCCCCACGGATCAGCGTCGCTGGCGGAGTTGGGGGCGGCAGTAAAGCGATACAACGTGACCACACTGTGGTTGACCGCCGGGCTATTTCATCAAATGGCTGAGGAGGAGATGGAGAATCTTCAGGGCCTCACTCAGTTGCTCGCCGGCGGGGATGTTCTTTCCGCGCCGCACGTCGAGCAAGTAGCACGCGAGTTAGACCATTGTCAGTTAATCAACGGTTACGGGCCCACAGAAAACACAACATTCACTTGTTGCTGTCGAATCAGGGCTGACGAGACATTTGACGGCAATGTTCCGATCGGGCTCCCAATCTCGAATACTCAAGTTTTTATTCTTGATGAAGCGATGCAGCCCGTCGCCGCCGGCACGCCAGGTGAGTTGTATATCGCCGGCGACGGCCTGGCTCGTGGCTATTTGAATGACGCAGTGCTAACGGCGCAACAATTCGTCCCGCACCTTTTCAGCGCCAATGCGGGCGCTCGCTTGTATCGGACTGGCGACAGCGTTCGAAGGCTTGACGACGGAAGGATCGAGTTTCTCGGCAGGCTCGATCAGCAAGTGAAACTTCGTGGGTATCGGATTGAACTCGGAGAGATTGAGGCAGCACTGGTCCAGCATCCTTCTGTACGCGAGGCGGTGGTCGTAGCACGTGGCGAGGGTGACAGCAAACGGCTCGTAGCCTACATCGTTCATGAAGAGACGCGGGCAGGCACCGAACATTTCGATTCCCGACACGTGGAACAGTGGCGCGCGCTTTATGACGAAACCTATCACCAACCAGCTGCGAACCTGCAACCCACATTCAATACAGTTGGTTGGAACAGTAGTTACACAGGCCAGCCGATTCCCGAAGAGGAAATGCGTGAATGGGTAGAGGAGACGGTGGAAAGAATTCTTTCGGCGCGGCCAAGGAAGGTTCTGGAAATTGGTTGCGGCGCGGGTTTACTGCTCTTTGGGATTGCTCCACATTGCGAAAACTATCATGGCACTGATTTTTCCGCGGGGGTCATCAATCAGCTTAAAGCTCACTTGGAAGAGTCGCCTAAAGATTTTGAGCACGTAACCCTCTCACAGAAAGAAGCAACCGATTTCAGCGACTTACCGGCGGACTCGTTCGATGTGGTCATCCTGAACTCGGTAACGCAATATTTTCCCAACGTCGATTATTTGGTGAAAGTGTTGGACGCCGCGGTCAAAGTCACCAGCCCTGGCGGCGCGATTTTTATTGGCGACGTCAGGAATCTCGATTTGTTGGAAGCATTCCACGCATCGGTTGAACTTCATAAAGCCTCGAGCGCAGTTTCAATTCAAGAGTTGGGCAGACGCGTGCGCAGAGCAGTTAGGGAGGAAGATGAACTGCTTATCGAGCCGGTCTTCTTCAGGGCGGTAACGAAGGATTTTGAGAAAACGTGCAGCGTGGAGGTCATGCCGAAGCTTGGTCGCTACGAAAACGAAATGACGAAGTTTCGTTATGACGTCGTTTTGAGAATACTGCCTCCAGTCTCAGATGGAGAGCCGACGAAATGGCGTGATTGGAAAAGAGAGGGACTGGATCTCGAGAGGCTGGGTAAAATCCTGCGCGACGGCGACGCAGAGATCGTTGCCATCGGGGATGTGCCGAACGCTCGCACCCTTCTCGAATCGACAACTTGCCGGTTGATCGCGGACCCAAATTTTACGGGCACAATTGCGGACTTGCGTGAAGCGCTTGCCGCAAGCGGCGAGTCTGGTGTTGATCCCGCGCATTTGCTTGCGCTCGGCCAGGCGACTTCGCACACCGTTCACCTTAATTGGGGTCATTCAAAAGCAGATGGTCGTTACGATGTTGTCTTCAAGAAGATCGGACACAGCTTGGCTGACTCGATCCCACAGCGTTGGAAACGGTGGGAGGGAAAAACGAGCTGGGCTGAATATGGCAACCAACGCTCACAAAAATCCAGTTTTGTGAGCCTCGTACCAGAGTTGCGCTCTTTCTTACTTAAAAAGCTGCCGGGATACATGGCGCCGTCAGCATTCGTCTTTTTGGATCGGTTGCCACTAACTCCGAATGGAAAAGTCGACCGCAAGGCGCTTCCGCAACCAGAACGGACACGACCGGAACTGGAACAAGCCTTTGTCGGCCCTCGCAGCCATGAGGAAGAAGTACTGTCTTCGGCTTGGGCCGAGGTGCTGGGGATTGATCGCGTTGGTGTCTACGACAACTTCTTTGAATTAGGCGGACATTCTCTTCTGGCGACGCAAATCTGTGCACGAATACGCGAGTTATTCAGCGTAAAGCTCTCACTGCGGGATTTCTTCGCGGAACCGACGGTCGCCGCGCTCGCGTCGGCGATCGAGAAGAATCGCGCCGATTCTCGAAACGACGTCCCAATAGCCCGCGAAGGCGCGCAAATCGCGCCATTGTCATTTGGCCAGCAGCGTTTGTGGTTCATGAACCAGTTGAATCCTGGCACTCCAGTTCACAACATTCCGTTGGCGATTGAACTTGCCACTCAGCCGGACGTCGACATTCTGGAGCGGTGTCTAAACGATATCGTTGCCCGTCACGAGACGCTGCGAACAACCATTCAACTCAGGGATGGAAAACCAGTACAGGTAATCGCAAAGAATCTCTCCCTAAGCATATCGTTAATCGATCTGACGGGCCTTTCGAAATCAGCGCAAGACGCCGAAATGCAAGTCATAAAGAGTGCGGAGGCGCAGAATCCGTTCGACATCGCAGAGGGACCATTACTGCGTGCGACGCTAATACGTTTGCGCACGAACAGAAGTAGCTTGCTTCTCACTATGCATCACATAATCAGCGACGGCTGGTCCATGGGGGTGCTGCTCAGGGAGTTGGGAGTTTTGTATGAAGCGTACGTCAATGCTGCTACTCCATCACTACCGGAGCCGCCGATTCAGTATGCCGATTTTGCTGTATGGCAAAGAAAACAGTTAGACCAGGTTCGCGCCGGCCAACTTTCTTACTGGAAGCACCAGCTCGAGGGAGCACCTACTGTTCTGCACCTTTCCACTGACCGGGCCAGGCCCCCAGTGCAAACCTTCCGCGGCGCAAAACAAACACTCTTCCTATCGAAACAACTTTCGAAGAACCTGCGGGAATTCGGCAAGCGCCAACAAGTGACTCCGTTTATGATTCTGCTCGGCGCTTTCAGCGTGCTGCTGAATCGCTACACCGGCCAGGAAGACATTGTCATCGGCGCACCTGTGGTGAACCGGCCGCGCACCGAAACTGAGAATTTAATCGGCTTCTTTCTTAACACCCTGGCGCTTCGCACCAGGCCTGCCAAACACCGCACCTTTCGTGAAGTGCTCGAAGATGCCCGCGACATGACGCTGGGTGCGTTTGCCAATCGCGACCTCCCGTTTGAAATGCTGGTCGAGGGGTTGAATCCGCAACGTGATCTGAGTCGACCGCCATTGTTTCAAGTCTTTCTTAACTTCCTAAACTTTGCGGATGATCGCATCAAGTTGCCGGGTTTGGCTGCAGAACCGATTTCAACTGCCGCCGCGTGGTCGCAGCCCGACGAGTCCTGGTCGCAGTTTGATATGACTCTCTATGCAAGAGAATTTGAAGAGCAACTTCAATTCATTCTTGTATACAACTCGGATCTGTTTGATCGTGAACGCATGGTCACGATGCTGGAACAACTCCGTATGCTACTTGGTCAGGTGGTAATTACACCTGATAAGCAGATTTCCGATTATTCGCTTGTAGATTCTGAGTCGCGGGCCAAACTACCTGATCCAGGCATGGTCATTAATGAGCCTCGGATCGAGCCAATAACGAAGACGTTTTTCACTCTTGCTACCCAAGCTCCCGACCGAATGGCTATTTGCAAGGGTTCACAAAATTGGAGTTACAGCCAGCTTGCCGATCAAGCTGCGGCTATTGCACGCGCGCTTGTTGGGAACGGTCAGACAAAAAGTGAGGTTATTGCAGTTACGGGTCCCCCAAGCTTTGGACTGATAGCCAGTATGTTGGGTGTCCTGAGTAGTGGAGGGGTGCTGCTCACACTTGATCGGGATCTTCCGCTGGAGCGACGGCAATTAATCCTGCGTGAAGCCCGCGTAGAGCGGCTGTTACATGTCGGTACACCGAGAGCCGAGGACATTCAGATGCTTGAAACATCCTCGGTAAGGCGTTGGCTTATCTCTGAGGATACCGGCGCTTTGTTGGACCATGCCGAGAACGAGAATTCGACCGACACTCCGCTGCCCGAGCTGTCTCCTGATGATCCTGCGTACCTCTTTTTTACATCCGGCACGACGGGTGTTCCCAAAGGCGTACTTGGATGCCACAAAGGACTGAGCCATTTTCTCAAATGGCAACGGGAGCAATATGCAATTCGGCCCGAAGATTCCTGCGCTCAATTGACGGGATTCTCATTTGACGTCGTGTTGCGAGATATTTTTCTCCCGCTCACGAGT
>Ga0207675_100005090_pt1 | contig 12650 bp, 9 predicted proteins | sample KBSSwiS42_FD_184305 | JGI IMG/M metagenome (GOLD analysis project Ga0207675, IMG submission 184305) | Switchgrass rhizosphere microbial communities from Kellogg Biological Station, Michigan, USA - KBS Switchgrass S4-2 (SPAdes) (version 2) | ecosystem: Host-associated > Plants > Roots >... | reverse complement strand
CCGAGCTCGCGGGCAAACTGGCCCGACGAATCGGCTGCGGGTGCGCTGAATGGAAACGAGCTCCGGCCAGCGTTCAACGCTCGCAGGCGCCGAGCGCCCGGGCGCGCAGGCGGTGGTCGCCGAGGGCGGCGCTCCAGGGCACGATCAGGCGACCGGCGAAGTTGCCGTGCGGGTCGCTGATCAGCGTGCCGAGCGGCAACAGGTTGCCCTGCGCGTCGTTGAGCTCGATCTGCACGCTCATGCCCGGGCAGTCGTGCCCGCCCGCCGTCACCAGCCCGGAGACGAACAGGGCCTTGCCGCGCTCTGCGTTGCGCGCACCGCGCGCAAAGGTGATGTGACTCACCACCAGCGGCGGCTCGTCGCCGGGCGGCGCTCGCGGCGCATCCTGCGCCGGATTCTGCGCGGCATTTGCCGGCGCATTCTGCAGCGCGTCCAGCGCGGGATCGCCGTCGTCTTCCGGGTCGCTGGGCGGCGCGGACGGATCGTTGCCCGGTGTGCGCGGGTCGCCCGACGCCGCTGGATCGCCCGCACGGGGGCGTGCCGCGTCGCGCGCCGCGAGGCGCCGTTCGGCGAGCGCGCTGCCCGACTCGCTGCGATCGGGCCAAGCAAAAGGGTCGCGCGGCTGGACATGCTGGGGTCGGCCGGCATCGGCCATTTCGAGCTCTTCTGCTGCTCCCCCGAGATCGATGCGATGCCAGAGCTCGCCGTCAGACACCTCCACCCAGGCGTGCGCTTCGTTCAAGGCCATGCGCGCAGGGATGCCCAGGCCGAGCGCCGTGATCGTGAACGCATAGGCTCGGTGCCGGCAGATGCCGCGCGCCGTGAGCGCGATCTCGCGGTAGAGCGCGAGCCCGAAGCCCGAAGGTCGGCGCGCCGAGGGGCGAAAGCGACGGAAGTGCTCGACCAGGTGCAGCACGGCGTCGCGCGGCCGCGCGCTCTCCGCCACGCCGAGCGCCCGCGCTACCTCGAGTGCGCTCTGCTTGACGTTAGGCGGCAGCGCCGGCAAGTCGCGCCCGACCTCCGACCAACCGGCGTCGCGAAACGGGCTGCCGAAGACGCGGCGATCGGCGGCGATCTGCAGGCTAATCGAGAAGTGGCCCGCCCGCTCCGCGCGCACGAACCAGTTCTCGGCGCTGTCCAGCGCGAAGCTCAGGCGCGCCTCGGGGTTCGAGTGCGCCATCACCAGGCGTGAGCCCGGCGCTACCGACGGGATGCTGACGTTGACGCCCGCCTGCAGATCGAGCTCCAGCGTGGCGTAGAAGTGCTCGTCACTCGGCTGCAGCACGCCCGCGCTGGGCACGGGGGCCAGGTGTGCGTCGCGCACGATGAGCTCGCCGTCACGGCTCACCGAGTCGTACACGACGCCGCGCTTGAACGGCACGAGCGTCGGCGTGAAGGGGTCTTCGTAGCTGACGTGGCTCGGGCGCGTGGTGTCGCGATCGATGCTGAAGGGTGCGCCCGGGGTGATGCCCGCCTCGTTCAGCGTGGCTCCGGGCGCGCCCGGGGCCGCGCCGCCCGCTGCCGCGCTGCCGGCGCCCGCCCCACGCGGGCTGGGCGCGACCTCGGGGTACTGACCCGAGACGACGGGCTCGATCGGATCGCGACCGGGACCGAGATCGATGTACTCGTGCAACACTGGCTCGGCTGCGGCTTCGTGCTCCAGCAAGAGGCTGCGAGGAATGAAGCGGCCGCGCATGACGCCGTCGGGGATCAGGCCGCCCAGGACCATGCTGCTCGCGACGACACAAAGCCCGAGCGCACTGTGTGCGCGCCCGGGCCGCTGCGCACGGAAGCGGGAAGGTGGGCGGAGCGCTGCTGCCATGGTTCCCCGCCATTCTTGCTCAAACGAGCTCGGTTTCCGAGCGGGTATCGAGAAATTCGGTCGCGCAGACAGCCTGCTGGCACTAGTGTCGCGGGGCCGACCCGCTCCGAAGGACTCGAGCTCAGACCAGCGATGCGAAACTTTCCATTTTGGCTCTCTCTGCTGACCATGGCCGGGCTGTCGGCAGCCAGTCGCGCTCAGACGCCACTGGTGCTGCAGCAGCGCTTGCCCGAGCTCGGTCGCAGCGTCGCCAGCACCGATGACTCGACCGCGCTGGTCCTGAACCCGGCCAACCTGGCCTTCCTGCCTGGCAGCGAGCTGCGTTGGACCGGCACGTTCCTGCCGGCAGACGTGCTGGTGCCCTGGCGCGGCCACGCCTTTGCGCTGGCGCTGCCGCTACCATTCTCGCTCGCCACGGGGCTGCGCCTGGATCTGGTGGATCCGCCCGATCTCGGCGGCGTGAGCAGCTCGAATTACCAGTGGCTGACCTGGGGCCTCGCCGCACGCTCGGGCAAGTCGTTTGCGTTTGGGGCCAGCCTCGAGCACTCGTTCTCGCGCGGCAGCTTCGGTGACGACCTGGGGAGCTTCTCGCTCGGTGCCTCCTTCCGCTGGATCGATCAGCTCGGACTGTCGCTGGTGGCGCAGAACATCACCGCGCCGCGCAACTCGGTGGCGACTCTCGGCACCTCGTACACCGCGGCGGCCGCGATCCGCCCGCTCGGCACGCGCGCGCTCGAGATCGGCCTGGAGAGCAAGTACATCGGGGACGCCAAGGTGTGGCTGCCGCGCGCCACGCTGGGCGTGGACGTCCCGTACGTGGGCCGCGCCCGTGGCGATCTCGAGATCAGCGATCCCGGCAGCTCGGAGCGCCGCGCCTGGATCGCTTCGCTGGGCCTCTCCTTCTATCTGAACAGCAACGAAGGCTCGTTCGAGCTCGCCGGCACCGGCTTCGCCGGCACCGGAGTGGACGGCGAGGGCCTGAGCCACGGCGGCTCGCTGAACCTGCAGTCGTCGATCGCAGCGCGCGGCTTCCCCGAGCCCGTGGGGCTGAAGCTCGGACGCTACTCGATCCGGCTGCGGCTCGAGGAAACGCCCGACGCGCGCGATCACGTGGCGCTGCTCCGGGAGCTCTGGTCGCTGAGGGACGACGACCACCTGGACGGCGTGGTGCTGGAGCTGCGGAGTCGCCCCGCCGACAGCCTGGCTCACGCGGAGGAGCTGCGCGACGCTCTGGTCGACCTGCGCAACCACGGCAAGCGGGTGCTCTGCCACCTGGAGGACGCGGAGGCGATCGAGCTGTACGTGTGCGCGGCCGCCGATCAGATCCTGCTCAATCCCGCCGGCGGGCTGCGCTTCGCCGGACTTGAGGCCCGCTATCTGTATCTGGCGCGCCTGCTCGACAACCTGGGCATCAAGGCCGAGGTGATCCGTATCGGCGCGCACAAATCCGCGCCCGAACGCTTCACCAGCGAGTCCTCGAGCGAGGTCTCGCGCGCCGACAAGATCGATCTGCTGCAGCAGACAGAGCGGCTGTTCACCGAGGGCGTGGCCGCGGGTCGGCACCTGAGCTTTGCGCAGGTGCGGGCAGCCGCCAAGCAAGGGCCCTTCCTCGCCGAGCAGGCCAAGACGGTCGGCTTCGTCGATGGGCTGGCGTTCGACGATGAGATCGATCAGGCGCTGACCAAGCTGCTCGGGCACGCCAGCAGTCTGCACAGCGACGACCGCCGACCGCCCGCGCCCAGCCGCCTCGCGCCGCAACCCGCGATCGCGCTCGTGTACGTCGACGGCGACATGACCGACGGGCGCAGCAAGCGCGTACCGTTCCTGGGCATGGAGTCCGTGGGCTCGTACACCATCGCCGAGTCGCTGGAGAACGCGCGCGACAACCCGCTGATCAAGGCGGTCGTGCTACGCGTCGAAACACCCGGCGGCTCCTCCATGGCCGCCGACGTGATCTGGCGGCAGGTCGTGCTCACGGCCAAGGTCAAGCCGGTCATCGTCAGCATGGGCGGCTACGCAGCGAGCGGCGGCTACTACATTGCCGCGCCCGGGACGCGCGTGTTCGCCAACGCCTCCAGCATCACCGGCAGCATCGGCGTCTTCTACGGCAAGGCCGATCTGTCCCGCTTGCTCGATCGTATCGGTGTGGACGTGGAGACCTACAAGACGGCCGATCACGCGGACGCGGACGCCTTCTACCGGCCGTATACCAACGAGGAGCGCACGATGCTCGAGCGCCAGCTGCGGCAGTTCTATGATCTGTTTTTGCAGCGCGTGGCCGAGGGCCGCAAGCTCGACAAGAGCGCCGTGGACGCGGTCGGGCAAGGGCGGGTCTGGACCGGAGAGCAGGCCAAGGAAAAGGGTCTGGTCGACGAGGTCGGCGGGCTGCGTCAGGCGCTCGCGTACGCACGGCAGCTCAGCGGGCTGCCCGAGCAGGCTCCGATCGTGGAGCTGCCGCGCCTGGAAAGCAGCCTGATCGGGCGCCTGATCGGCATCTCGAGCGCCGCGCCGACACAGGCCCCGAGCGCGGATCTGTCGAGCCTGTCGCTGCACACGCTCGCTCGCGAGCTGCCGAGCGGCGCGCTGCTCGGTCGCGTCGAGGATGTGGCCGGCGCGCTCACGCCGTTCTTGATCTACTCGAGCGAGCAGCCGCTGATGCGGCTCGAGGACTTCGCACCGTGACGCTGCCGCTCCTCGGCTGTGACCGGCCGCGCTTCGACGGCAGTGCGCTCGAGCTCGGACAGTTCGAGGCGGACGGCGCGCTGCTCGTGCTGGTAGGCGCCTGGGGTCCGTTATTCCAGCTGCTGGCCGGCAAGCAACGGCTGCTGGGCGGCAACATCGTGCTGGGCGGCCACGCCGCGGAGGGCGCGGTCGCGTCGGGTCAGGTGGGTCTGCTGCCGAAGGACGCTCCGCTGCCGCAGAGCTGGACGCTGCTCGAGATCCTGTGCCACGGCGGCGCCCTGCTCGGCCTGTCCGGGCGCGAGGCGAAGCAGTGCGCGCGCGAGACCGCGCGCGAGCTGGGCCTCGGCGATCAGCTGCCCCGTCCCATCTCGCGGTTGAGCGTGGCGGAGCGGCGCATCGCCGGCGTCGCACTGGCGCTGCTCGGCGAGCCGGAGCTGGTCGCACTGGAAGAACCGTTCAGCGGGCTCGAGCCGTCGGCTCGCACGCTCTTGGCCAGCGTTCTGGAACGGGCCCTGCACGGCCGGCGAGCGCTCTTGTCCGTCGCCGAGCTGCCGGGCAGCATCGAGCAAGACGGCTTGGTGCAGAGCAGCGCCGAGCTCCTGTTTGCGACGGAACACGGCCTCTCGGCGCGCGGCAGCTATGCCGAGCTCACGGCCAGCGCTTCGCACTACTCGGTCGTGGTGTCGCGGCACGCCGACGCGCTGTGCGCGCGGCTGGCTCAGGCCGGCTACAGTGTGCAGCCGCGTCGCGCCGCCGACGGCCTGGGCATGCTGATCACGGATCGGGGCGCGAGCGGGACGACTCCTCTGCTCGAGGCAGCGCTGGCGGTGGACGCCCCCATCGTGGAGCTGAGCCCGCTGCGCGCGCAGCCCGAGGCTGCGGCGAGCGCTTCGAGCGCTGCTGGTTCCAACTCTGCCCGCTACGGAGTGTGAAGTGGAAGCGGGACGCAAGGCGCTCGGGCGCTCGCGGCGCATCATCGTCAAGATCGGCTCCAACGCGCTCGCCGATCACCCGGAGCTGATTCCGGCCATCGCCGCCGACGTGGCGGAGCTCACGGCGCGCGGCGCGAGCTTCCTGATCGTGTCGAGCGGCGCCGTGGCGCTCGGCTGGCGCCAGCTCGGCTACCGCAAGCGGCCGCGCGAGATTCCCGAGCTGCAAGCCTCGGCGGCGGCCGGCCAGAGCTTGCTCATGAACCGCTACGCCGAGGCCTTCCAGGTGCACGGGTTGCGCGTGGCGCAGGTGCTGCTCACACACTCGGATCTGGCCAAGCGCACCAGCTTGAACAACGCGCGGGCATCGCTCGGCGCGCTGTTCGAGGCAGGCGCCGTGCCGATCGTGAACGAGAACGACACGGTCTCGACCGAGGAGATCCGCTTCGGGGACAACGACCAGCTCGCGGCCATGGTCACGCCGCTGGTGAGCGCGGACCTGCTGATTCTGCTCAGCAACATGGCGGGCGTGCTGGACGAGCAGGGCGAGCGCATCTCGAGCTTTGCGGCCGCGGCGCAGGTCTTCGAGCACCGCGCCGCTGCAGGCGCGCAGGGCCGCGGCGGCATTGCGAGCAAAGTGGAGGCGGCGCGCAAGGCCTGCCGTTCCGGCGCGCACGCGGTGGTGGCTCAGGCGCACGCGCCGCACATCCTGCAGCGAATCGTGGACGGGGAAGACGTGGGCACGCTGTTCGAGCCGCGTGGAAATGCGCTCAAGGCGCGCAAGCACTGGATCGCCTTCACGCTGCGCCCGCGCGGCGCCATCGTGGTGGACCCGGGGGCGATGCTGGCGTTGCAGAGTGGCAAGAAGAGCCTGCTGCCGATCGGCGTGCTCGGAGTGCGCGGCCAGTTCGATCCGGGAGATGCAGTGCGGGTGATCGGGCCGGGGGGCGAAGACATCGCGCGTGGCCTCTCGCGGCTGAGCTCGCTGGAAGTGGCGCGCATCGCGGGCGCGCTGCGCGACGCTCAGGTGCCGCTCGATCCCGCGGATGCGCCGGACGTGGTCGTGCACAAGGACGACCTCGTGCTCTTGGACTGACGCCCAACCAGCCAGAGACTTTTTGAAGGATCGGAGCGACCTGCCTGGGAGCGCCTACCTAGGAGCGCTGCCCCCGGTCGTCGTCGTGGCGGCGCTCGTGTTGCTCTTCCCCCACCAGCACGGTGAACACGATCGCGGCACCGATCACCGGCACCAGCCAGATGAGCTTGGTCTGCGCGCTCTTCTGGGGCGGATCGAAGATCGGGGTGCGACGCAGGCGGACAGTGACCCAGATCTGGAACACCAGAGCGGCAAGAAGGCTCAAAAAAACGAACCAGGTGCTTCCAGAATGCATCGCCGCCTCAGTGTCGTCACGCGGCCGGCTACGCGCAAGGGGAAGATTTCCGCAAAATCTCAGCCAAGTGGTCAACCAACGAGCGTCTACCGCTCCTCGATGCGCTCGATGCGCCCCTGTTGCATGAAGATCTTTCGTCCCTCCAGGCGCTCGGCCATGCCGGCGGTATGATTGATGACGATCACGATCGTGCCGCGGTCGCGCTCCTCGAGCAGGATCTTCTCCATGCGCTGCACGCTCGCTGCATCGAGCCCCGTGAGCGGCTCGTCGAGCAGCAGGACGGAGGGCGTGTGCACCAGCGCACGCGCGAGTGCGATGCGCTGACGCTGACCGCGTGACAGCGTCGACACGGCCTGGTCGGCAAAGCGCTCCGCCTGCACACGCGCGCACACCGCGCGCCAGGCCGGAGCCGGGTCGAGCCCGTGGATGCGCGCAGCGAACTCGACGTTCTCCCGACCGCTCAGCTCGCCGTAGCAGTGCGAGTCATGTGCGACCCACCCGATGTGGCGCCGAGCCTCCTGCCGTGAGGCGCCGTGTGGAGCATACAGAACCGTACCTCGGGAAGGTTTGAGGGCAGTGCCGACGATCGAGAGCAGCGTGCTCTTGCCCGCGCCGTTGGGGCCCTGAACAAACGTTATGGGACCAGTAGTAAAGTCGACGCTGACCGAACGCAGCGCGACACTGGCACCAAACAGCCGCGTCACTCCTTGCACCTCGATCCGCGAGATCCCGACCACGCTGCGGCGATCTACACCGGCCGGCGGCGGCAAATCCCTCGAGATCGTTGCAATCAATACTCGACCCAAGAGCCGATGCAGAGACGACCCAGCACGCACACGCGCACGGCCGTACGCACACGCACACGGCCGCACGCACACGCTCGCGGGGGTCCATCCGGGCGACTTTCGGCCGCGATCACGAAACCGCCCGAGGAGTATATAAGTTGGCCCCAGCATGCTCCACTAGGGCACGTTCCCCCGGCTGCCATCGAGCGTGCTGTCTCGGATCACACCCAGGCTCGAGCAGCGCAGAAACGCGCAGGCGGCCGGCCCCGCGGACCCGCATCGCTGCCGACCGCCACCTGGAACCGGGTTCGACGCACGGCGGCTCGACCGAATTGTCGGAATTGTCGCGGCCACCCACAAGGGATGCACTCCGGGGTGGCCACTCTGGGGTGGCTGTGGAGACTTCTTCGCTGACGTTTTGCATCGGAGGTAGTATCTCCAGGCGCGTCATGGGCCGTATTGTCCATGCGAACGCGGTTTCGTGCCGTGCTACGATTGCCAAGAATGTCGTCTTCCGCTCTCGCCATTGATGCCGAACGGGTTGCGCGTTTGGCGGAGTTGCGGCGCAGCGTCGAAAGCGCGCTCGAGGGCAAACCCGGCGTCGTGGAGCTGGCTACGATCGCCTTTCTGGCCCGAGGGCACATCCTGATCGAGGACGTGCCCGGCGTCGGTAAGACCACGCTGGCCCGCGCCCTGGCTCGTGCAGTCGGCGCCAAGATGAACCGCGTGCAGTTCACGAGCGACCTGCTGCCGAGCGATCTGCTCGGGGTGTCTGTCTACGATCAGCGCCGTTCGGAGTTCTCGCTGCGTCGCGGGCCCATCTTCAGCCACGTGCTCTTGGCCGACGAGATCAATCGCTCGAGCCCGCGCACGCAATCGGCGCTGCTGGAGGCCATGGGTGATGGGCAGGTTTCGATCGATGGGCAGACGCTCGCGCTGCCGGAGCCGTTCCTGGTCCTGGCCACGCAGAACCCACAAGACTTCGCCGGTACATTCCCGCTGCCGGAATCGCAGCTCGATCGCTTCATGCTGCGCCTGAGCATCGGCTATCCGCCGGCTCACGTGGAGACGCGGCTGATTCTCGAGCCCGCGCTCGATCGCGTGGACAGAGTCAAGGTGGTGCTCAGCCCGCAAGAGCTCTGCCAGCTGCAAGGAGAAGTGGACGGCGTTGACATCGACCATGCGCTCGCCACGTACCTTCAGGCGCTGATCGCCGCGACGCGCGCGTCCTCGGCGCTGGCGCTCGGCGCTTCGCCGCGCGCCGCCAAGAACCTGTCCCAGGCCTCACGCGCCCGCGCTCTGCTGCACGGTCGCGGTTACTGTATCGCGGACGACATCCAGGAGCTGGCCGTGCCGCTGCTGGCACATCGTGTGCGCCTCGCGGCGCATGCGGAAGGCTACGTGCCGAGTCGGGAAGAGGCCGAGGGCGTGGTACGCGACATCGTCGGGCGAGTCCCCGTGCCGCTTTAGTCCGCGCATGGCCATGAACTCCTCCTCGCGGGAGTCGAGAGCCGGCGACTCCACCCCAGCGCGGCCCCTGTCGGTTCCACCGACGGCCTCGCCTCCGGCAGCGAACGGCGACGAACGCGCGGGCACGACGCCGCCACGAGCCATGCCCTCGGGCGTGACGAGCAACCGCCCCGAGCAGCGCCGGCCGAGCTTGGGCCCCAGCCTGATCGGGCGCCGCGCCTGGTGGCGCCCGCCGCGCAAACTGCGCGTCACGCGCGAGGGCAAGTACTTCATCGGCATCACCTTCGGCGTGGGCTTTGCCGCCATCAACACCGGCAACAACCTGCTCTATTTGTTGCTCGGCATGCTCCTGGCACTGATCGTGGTGTCGAGCGTGATGAGCGAGCTCAGCCTGCGGCGCTTGACCGTCGTGCGCCGCCTGCCGCCGCGTGCCCAGGTGGGCCGCCCGCACCTGGTCGAGGTAGAGGTACACAACCACAAGGGCAAGATCCCGAGCTACGCCATCGAGATCGAAGACCTGCGCGAGGGGCAGCCCGCGGACAAGCGCTGCTTCTTTCTCAAGATCAGCCCGGACTCGGCGCAGATCGCGGCCTATCGGCGCACACCCGCGCGCCGCGGCCGCGACCGGCACGTGGGTTTTCGAATCGCCACCCGATTTCCCTTCGGGCTGTTCGAGAAGTCGCGCGAGACCGCCGCCGAGGGCGAGATCATCATCTACCCGGCGACCGATCCGCTGCAGCTGCCAGCCAAGGCCGACGGGCGTTGGCTCGGCACCGACGGCGGGTTTGGTCCTGGATCGGGCGACGAGATCATGGGCGTGCGCCCGATGCGTGAGGGCGACGACCACCGCGACATCTACTGGCGCAAGAGCGCGCTCGGCCGCCAGATGGTGCTGCGCGAACGCGCGCGCGAGACCTCGCGGCAGGTGAGCCTGCTGGTGGACTCCGCGCACCCCGGCACGACGCCGGAACCAACCTGGCTCGATCAGTTCGAGGTGCGCATCCGCGAGGTCGCTTCGCGCTCGGTCGCACACATCAAGCGTGGCGATTGGGTCACCGTGCGCAGCAGCGGTGGCGAGAGTGTGATCGGCAACAGCAGCGTCGGGGCGGACCCGGTCTTGCGCTTCCTGGCCTTGCTCGAGCCGAGCGCGAGCGGCGACAACGCTGCGCCGGCGCGGCCCGCTCCGCCCGGTGCGCCGAACCCCCCCGCGCGCGGCAACGGCAAAGCGCGGCCCGCGCCAGAGCCGCCGGCAGCGCGGCCGCGCAGCGGCCCCCGCACTGATGCGCCGGCGCCGGGCAGCGCGGGCGGCAGACGGGTGCGCGCATGAAGTTCGGCCTCGTACACCGCATCATGACCGATGCGCTGGCGACGCTCGGTCTGCTCTCGTTACTCACGGGCGGTGAGCTCGACTTCACGATGACCATCCTCACGGGCGTGTGCATGGTCATGGCCGTGCTGATCCCGGAGCGCTATCAGGAGCATCCGCGGCTGCGCAGCCTGGGTGTGTTCGCTTCGCTGACGCTGCTCGGCGTACAGCTGGCGCGCGCCGCGAGCGGAGGCGATCTGCTGCAGCTGGCGGTGGAGTTCGCGGCTGCGTTGCAGGTGATCCGCGTGGCCACGCGGCGCGGGGCCGCGCACGATCAGCAGATCATTCTGCTGGCGCTCCTGCATTTGGTGGCGGGCACGGTGCTCGGCGGCGGGTTGGCGTATGGTTTCAGCCTGGTCGGCTTTCTGGTGATCGCGCCGGGGGCTCTGGTGTTGAGCCACCTGCGGCGCGAGGTCGAGGGCAACTATCGGCAGGGCGCGCGCGACCGCACCGGCTTGCCCGTGGACGTGCCGCGCATTCTGCGCAGCCGGCGCGTGATCAGCCGTGGCTTTCTGCTGGTGACGTGCAGCCTCTCGATCCCGGTCTTCGTCTTTACCGCGCTCTTGTTCCTGCTGTTCCCGCGCGTGGGGCTATCGCTGCTCTTGCTCAATCACTCGCGCTCCAGCCGCATGATCGGCTTTTCGACGCGCGTCGACCTGGGCAGTGTGGGCAAGCTGCGCAGCGATCCGACGATCGCGATGCGCGTGCACCTGGCGGACAGCACGGCCGCGCCCGCGTCGCGCCTGGCGCTGTACCTCCGCGGCACGTCCTTCGACTACTATGACGGCAGTTCCTGGACGCGCACGCGCCCGCTACACCAGACCGTGCAGCAGGACGGCAGCTTCGTCTGGCTCACGGGCGGCCCGCGCGGCGCGCTGGCGATGACGGTCGACCTCGAGCCCATCAACCCGCCGATCCTGTTCCTGCCGGCGGACGCCGTGGGCTTCCGCGTGCTGGAGGCGAGCGAAGGTATGTCGCCGAAGGGGCCCAAGATCACGGCCGCCGTCGACGGCGAATACAAGTACGAGCGGGTCGAGGAGCGCGGCCTGCAATATGCCGTGTATCGCGGCCGCACGCGTGCCACGCAGCTGCCGGCCGCCGAAATGGATCGTTACCTGGAGGTGCCGCCCGCGATCGACGAGCAGCTCACGGCACTGGCCAAGAAGTGGGCGGGGTCGCTGACCGAGGATCGCGATCTGGCGCATGCGATCGAGGAGCGCCTGCGCACCGACTACCGCTACGACCTCGACTCGCCCTCGGGCGCGGCCGCGCAGCCGTTGCTGCACTTTCTATTTGTCTCCAAGGCGGGGCACTGCGAGTTCTACTCGACCGCAATGGCGATGCTGCTGCGCACGCTGCGTGTGCCCACGCGCAACGTGACGGGCTTTATCGGCGGCACCTACAACCGCTTCGGCGACTTCTACGCCGTGCGCCAGGGGGACGCTCACTCCTGGGTCGAAGTGTATCTGGAAGGGACGGGTTGGACCCGCTACGACCCGACACCCCCGCTGAGCTCGGCACCGCGCAGCGACATGACGGGCATGGTTGCGTTCCTGCGCGACGTGATCGAGGCGGCTGCACAGCGCTGGAGCCGGCATGTGATCGGTTACGATCTCGATCAGCAGATCGAGCTCTTCCGCTCCGTCAAGCAGCGCTACCACGACTGGGGCGGCGGGCAGAAGTTCGCCCAGCGCCTGAAGCCGCTGGCTCCAGTGTTGGGCGGAGTCCTGATCGCTGGTGTGCTGTACTACGTTTGGCGCAGGCTACGGCTGCAGCGCTTCCGCGCACACCCAGGGCAGATCGCGGGTCAGCCGGCAGCGGTGACTCGCGTGGTCGGCTTGTATCGTCAGCTAGAAGACGTGCTGCGCGCGCTCGGCCTGGGCCGCCCGGCGACCACGCCGCCGCTCGCGCACGCTCAATCACTGGCCGAGCTCAACCATCCGCTTTCGGTCGAGGTGCTCGCGCTCACGGAAATCTACCTGGCCGTGCGCTTTGGCCGCCGCGACTTCAGCGTGGAAGACGAGCGCGATTTCGACACGCGAGTGAGAAGCATGAAGCACTTCCGACTGCTGCCGGAACGAGCTGCCTGAAGAGGGGGCGCGACCGCTGTGTTGCCAGGGGGTCTGAAGCAGACCCCCTCCCGCCGCGAGTGAATCGCGGACGCTTGCGTTCTGTCAGTTGGGGTCGCAGTGAGGCCGCCGGGTC
>Ga0207675_100005088_pt1 | contig 12650 bp, 12 predicted proteins | sample KBSSwiS42_FD_184305 | JGI IMG/M metagenome (GOLD analysis project Ga0207675, IMG submission 184305) | Switchgrass rhizosphere microbial communities from Kellogg Biological Station, Michigan, USA - KBS Switchgrass S4-2 (SPAdes) (version 2) | ecosystem: Host-associated > Plants > Roots >... | reverse complement strand
GAGAAGGTCAAGGAAGAAATCGAGGCCGTTATCGGCATCGATGCGACCGACGCGGTCGCGATCAGCGCGAAGACCGGCCTCAACGTCGGCGACGTGCTGGAAGCGATCGTCGCGCGCATTCCGCCGCCGAAGCCGCGCGACACCGATCGCCTGCAGGCGCTGATCATCGATTCCTGGTTCGACAATTATCTCGGCGTCGTCTCGCTCGTGCGCGTGATGCAGGGCGAGATCAAGCCGCGCGACAAGGTGCTGGTGATGTCGACCGGCCGCACGCACGAAGTCGACCAGGTCGGCGTGTTCACGCCCAAGCGCTTGCCCAAAGACAAGCTCGGCGCAGGCGAGGTGGGCTGGGTCACCGCTGCGATCAAGGATGTGCACGGCGCGCCGGTCGGCGATACGCTGACCTTGGCGAGCAAGCCGGCCGCCCATGCGCTGCCGGGCTTCCAGAAGATGCAGCCGCGGGTGTTCGCCGGCCTGTTCCCGGTCATCGCCGACGATTACACGGCGCTGCGCGAGGCGCTGGAAAAGCTCAAGCTCAACGATGCGGCGATGCACTTCGAGCCGGAAAGCTCCGAGGCCATGGGCTTCGGTTTCCGCTGCGGCTTCCTGGGCATGCTGCACATGGAAATCGTGCAAGAGCGTTTGGAGCGCGAATACGACCTCAACCTGATCAGCACCGCGCCGACCGTCATTTACGAAATCCTGAAGACCGACGGCACGGTCATCCAGCTCGACAATCCGGCCAAGCTGCCGGCCTCGAATTACATCGAGGAGATCCGCGAACCGATCATCGTCGCCAACGTCCTGACTCCGCCGGATTACGTCGGCAACGTCATCAAGCTGTGCGAGGAAAAGCGCGGTGCACAGCGCTCGATCCATTACCTGGCGACGCAAGTCCAGATCAGCTACGAGCTGCCACTGGCCGAAGTCGTCATGGACTTCTTCGACCGTCTCAAATCGGTCTCGCGCGGCTATGCCTCGATGGAATACCATTTCGAGCGGTTCGCGGCCGGGTCGTTCGTGCGGCTGGATGTGCTGATCAACGGCGAGCGCGTCGATGCGCTCAGCGCGATCGTGCATCGCGCGCACGCCGACCGGCGCGGGCGCGACCTGGTCGAACGCATGCGTGAGGTGATCCCGCGGCAGATGTTCGACGTGGCGATCCAGGCCGCGGTCGGCGCGCAGATCATCGCGCGCTCGACGGTCAAGGCGATGCGCAAGAACGTGCTGGCCAAGTGCTATGGTGGCGACGCCACGCGCAAGCGCAAGCTGCTCGAGAAACAGAAGGAAGGCAAGAAGCGCATGAAGATGGTCGGAAAGGTCGAGATTCCGCAGGAAGCGTTTCTGGCCGTGCTCAAGCTGGGGACCGAGTGAGCGCCTGCGGCCCGCGCGAGCCGGGTACGTAGCGCAGGCCTTTAGGCCTGCTTCATTTATGGCAACAACATTTCACAAATCCACGATTCGCGAGTACTTCGAGTCGATCGTCATCGCGGTCATCCTCGCGCTGTTCGTCCGCACCTGGGTGGTGCAGGCCTTCAAGATCCCGACCGGGTCCATGGAGAACAACCTGCTCATCGGCGATCACCTGCTGGTGAACAAGTTCGTCTTCGGACCGACGGCGACGTCTCTCGAGCGCACGCTGCTTCCGGTCCGCGGCCTCCGCCGCGGGGACGTCGTGGTGTTCAAGTACCCCGACGAGCCGGAGCGCGATTTCATCAAGCGCGTGATCGGGCTGCCGGGCGAGACGGTGGAGCTCCGGAGCAAGAAGGTCTACATCAACGGCCAGCCGCTCGACGAGCCGTACGTGCATTTCCTGGAGCCCGCCTCGACCGCGCAGGAAGTCACGTCGTTCGACGTCCGGGAGCGGTACGGCCCGGTGCGGGTGCCCGAGGAACAGTTCTTCGTGATGGGCGACAATCGCGACAACTCGCAGGACAGCCGGTATTGGGGTTTCCTGCCCCGGCACTACATCAAGGGCCGGGCGTTGATGATCTACTGGTCGTACGAATCGGGACGCGAGGACTACCTCGACGAGGGCGTCGGCGCGACCGTGAAACGGATGTTCTCGGTGGTGACGCACTTTTTCACGAAGACCCGTTGGGAGCGGCTGTTCCACCAGATCCACTGACGAGCGCACCGGGACGGGGAGGACTTGATGATCAAGAAGCTGCTCAAGCTCGCGGTCTTTCTGTTCATCGCGAACGGGGTCTACCAGGTCGGCCCGGCAACCCTCCACTACGTCAAGTTCAAGGACGCGGTCGGCGACCTGGCGCTGTTCGCGCAGAAAGCGACCGATGCCGACCTGGTCGATCGCGTCATGTCGCTGGCGGCTGAAAGCAGCATTCCCCTCGAGCGGGAGTACGTGCAGGTGCAGCGCCAGGGGAACTCGCTGCTCATCAAGGCGGCCTACGTGGAGACGTTCGTGTTCTTCCCCGGCTCGAAGTATTCGTGGGAGTTCGACGTCGACGCCCGGGCCCTGCGGTGAGTTCGCACTCAGCTGCCGTCCGTGAGACACGCGCGAACAGCCGCGAGGCCTGCCTCGGCTGACGCCGTCACCCGCGCCGCCTCGTCGCTCGCCGCCGCCACGAACCCCGCGTCCTTGATGCTCCCGAGATTCACCTCGACGTTCAGCCTCGCGCCCCGCAAGCCGGCGCCGAGCAGCTCGAGGCCAACCTGCACGTCGCTCGAGGCATGACGGTTGCCGAAAGCGGCGACGGCCGCGCCGTGGCCGATGGCGTCGCGGCACGCGCGCATCACGTCGAGCGGCGTGTCGGTCGCCATCCGGAGCGCCTCCTGGATCCGCCTCCCCCGGACTGCCTTCTCCTCGTCGTTGCCTTTCGGCAAGCGGAACCCGGCGACGACGAGCTGATACGCCTCGCTGTCGCGATCGATCAGCGCCATGAGCCGCTCGCTGAGCGCCACGCATCCCGCGCCGGCCGCCGCCAGACGCGCCAGGTCTTCCGCCGTCGCGGCACGCGGCTTCGGGAGCCCCGCCACCATCGCCAGGAGCGACGCGCCGACGGCGCCCGCCAGCGCCGCCGCGGAGCCGCCGCCCGGCGTGGGCGCCGGCGACTGGAACGCCGCCAGGAGATCGGTGACGCGGTAATCAGCGAACTTCATTGTCAGTCGTCAGTCGTTTGTCTTCAGTCCGGAGTCCCGAACCCCGGCAGGTTTTCGTAAACCTTCCCGCGCTTGATCACCGCCGCGATGGACGGCGCACCGACGCGGATGAGATCGATCGCGTCGCCGCGTACGAGCACGGCGTCCATCTGCTTGCCGGGCTCGAGGCTGCCGACCGTGTCCGCGCGATCGAGTGACCATGCGGCGTTGATGGTGGCCGCGATGAGCGACTCTTCGAACGTCAGCTCCATTCCGAAGCACGCGAGCGTCATCGCGAACGGCATCGACGGCGAGAAGCCGCCGCCGGGGTTCACGTCGGTGGCGAGCGCCACCGGCACGCCGGCCGCAATCAGCGCGCGCGCGGGGGCGAACCGGCCCAGCTTCAGATAGAACGCCGCAACCGGCAGCAGCGTCGCCCCGACGCCCGCGCGCGCCATCGCGCCGATGCCGTCCGGCGGGACGAAGATGAGATGGTCGGCCGAGCGCGCGCCGATCTCCGCCGCGACCTTCGAGCCGCCGCTTGCGCCAAGCTCGTCGGCGTGGATTCGCGGCAGCAGTCCCGCGCGGAGGCCGGCGGTCAGGATGCGCGCCGACTCGTCCGGCGTGAACACGCCGTTCTCGCAGAACACGTCGCACCAGCGCGCCAGACCCTCGGCGGCGACCGCGGGAATCATCTCGTCGACGACGAGATCGATATAGGCCTCGCGCCGGCCGCGGAACTCGACCGGGATCTCGTGCGCGCCGAGAAAAGTCGCGACGATGTCGAGGGGGTGTTCGCGGGCGAGCCGGGCGATCGCGCGCAGGATCTTCAGCTCCGATTCGACGGTCAGCCCATACCCGCTCTTGATCTCGCACGTCGTCGTGCCGCACGCGAGCATCTCGTCGAGCCGGATGCGCGACTGGGCGACGAGCGCTTCCTCCGATGCGGCACGCGTGGCCGCCACCGTCGCGACGATTCCGCCGCCCGCCGCGGCGATGTCCGCATAGGCCGCGCCGGCCAGCCGCGCGCGCAGCTCCTCGCGCCGATCGCCCGCGAAGACCGCGTGCGTGTGCGCGTCGACGAAGCCCGGCACGATCGAGTGTCCGCCGGCGTCGACGTGGATCGCGTCCGGCCGGGGTTCGATCCGCGCCTTCAGGCCGGCTGACGGCCCCGCATAGACGATCGTCCCGTCGAGCGACGCGAGCGCGCCGTCGGCGACGACGTCGAGCGACGCCTGGGCGGCGCCGCGGCGGGGCGCCGGCCCGGCGCACGTGATCAGCTGCCGCGCGTTGTGGACGATCAGGTCGCAGGGGTGCACGTGTCTAAAGTTCTAAAGTTCTAAAGTTCTAAAGTTCTAAAGTTCTAAAGTTCTAAAGTTCTAAAGTTCGAAAGGTCTAAAGTTCGAAAGGTCTAAAGTTCGAAAGGTCTCGCGGTCGTAGCGCAGGCCTTCAGGCCTGCCCCGCGAGTATAGCGCCGAGGCGCGCCGAGACCTGCGCTTCGGTCAGCCCGGCTATGGCGATGCGTTTCTGCCGGGAGGCGTGACCTGACACGAGCGTGACATCGCGTTTCGGCCGATCGAAGATCTCCGCAAGGAAAGCGATCAAGGCGTCGTTCGCGGCGCCGTCGACGGGAGCGGCCGCGAGCCTGACGAGGATGGCATCGCCGCGCACGCCGGCGATGGCGGTGCGGCCGGCGCGCGGGACGACGCGGACGGCAAAGGTGAGCCCGGCGGCGCTCCGGGCCAGAGGGATCGTCATTAATTACTGCTCGCGGGGCCCCACCCCCGCTCGCTCGCGCTGCGGCGCTCGAAGACTCGCTATCCTCGCGCGGGCCGCAGGCGCCCTGGCTAGCTGCGATCCTCGGCCGCGCGCGGCGTTTCGGTGGAGGGACGCTGCTGGCTATCCGCCTGCCGCGGGCGATGGATGAGGACCTTGTCTTCCTGCTTGTCCTCCCTGTCCTGGTCGCGGATGAACTCGAGCGCGTGATAGAGCGACTGGATCGAGGACTCGACCGACCCTTCCACGTCGCGCCGGCGCAGGCGCAGCTCCGCGATGTCGCGATCGAGGTCGTCGAGGCGCGCCTGGGCTTTCTGCAGGAGCAGGTCGGCGCGTCCCTGTGCCTCCCGGATGATCATTTTCGCCTCGTTCTGCGCCGCCGTCTTCACCTCGTCGGCGAGGCGCTGGGCGGTCAGAAGCGTGTTGCGCAGGTTGTCTTCGCGATCGCGATGCTCGTTGAGGAGCGCCTCCATGCGCGCCAGATCCTGGCGGAGCCGGTCGATTTCGCGCAGCGCGTGCTCGTAGTCGTCGGCCGCTTCGGTCAGGAACGCGACGACCTCGGTCCGATCGAAGCCGCGCATGCCCACCTTGAAGTGCTGCTGGCGCAGGTCGAGCGGGCCGATGCGCATCACCCGTTCGGCAGGGACCGATCCGGAATGCGCGGCGGAGGTCGAGGCCGGGGTGTCCAGCTGCGGCTGCCCGGGCTGACGGTCGAACATGTTGTCCTCCATCGATTGCTGCTATCCCTCGCTGCGGGTACGTTTTCCGAATATGGCCGTGCCGACCCGGACGAGGGTCGCTCCCTCTTCGATCGCCGCCTCGAAGTCGTGGCTCATCCCCATCGACAGGTGGCGCAGCGCGTCGGGCCGCACCCCCTCGCCCCGCCACGCGTCGCGCAACTCCCGCAACCGGACGAACCAGGGGCGCGTCTGCTCCTGGTCCTCGTTCCACGGGGGAATCAACATGAGCCCCGCGACGCGGACGGCCCGCGCCTCCAGCGCTGCATCGAGGATACGCCGCGCCTCCCCGGCGCCCGCGCCGAATTTCGTGGCCTCGCCGGCCAGATCGATCTGCACCAGGACGTCGGGGGACGCCTCCTGTTCGCGGGCGGCGGCGTCCATCTTCCGGAGCAGATCGACCGAGTCCACCGAGTGAATGCAGGCGAACGGGACGACCGCTTTCTTCGCTTTGTTCGACTGCAGGTGGCCGATGAGATGCCACCTTATCTCCATGTCGGCCGTTTCGCCGATCTTCTGCAGGGCTTCCTGGACCTTGTTTTCGCCGAAGTCGCGCTGGCCGGCGGCCCAGGCGGCGCGGACATGATCCGCGCCGAAGGTCTTCGATACGGCGATGAGCTGGACATCCGACGGGTCCCGGCCGGCGCGGCGGGCCGCCGCGTCGATCCGGGACCGTACTGACTGGAGGTTGGCCGCGATGGTGGCGTCCACCGTCAACCGCGCGGGCTACTTGATCATCGGCTTGAGCATGTCGAAGTTCGTCTGCGCTTCCTTGGCATTCTTTCCCGTCGGCGCGATTTTCACGTAGGTCTCGAACTCCTTCGCCGCCTCGGCGAGCTTTCCCAGATTCAGGTACACCCGCCCGAGCATGAAGTGTGATTCGGCGTGATTCGGATTGGCCGCGACCGCCCCGGCGAAGTACTCCTGCGACTTGGCAAAGTCGTTGGCGTTCCAGGCGATGACGCCCTGGTTGTACAGCGTGTCGGCGCTGGCGCCCCCGCCGACGCTCGCGCGCTTGCTCGCCTCGGCGCTCATGGCCTGCGCCTCGGGGAACTTCTTCTGGTCGTTGTACACCGTCGCCAGAAGGTTGTACGCGTCGACCGAGTTGGGATCGAGCTCCAGCGCCTTCTTGAGCGCCGCCTCGGCCTGTGGGTAGTCCTTCTTCATGGCGTAGTTCGAGCCGATGTTCACCAGGCACTCCGTGCACTTCGGTACTGCCGTGAGCACCTCGTTGAACTTCGCGATCGCCTCGTCGTGCTTGCCGGAATTGCTCAGGGCGGCGCCTTCCGCGAACGCCGCTTTCAGCCCTTCAGTACGCGCGGCCGCCTTGGCTGCCTCCTCCTTCGACATCCCCGCGCGGTCGCTGCCCGGCTTCAGCTCGAAGTTCACCTCGGTCATGTCGAGGCTGACCCGCGTCGGGAACGACTGCTTCAACCCGTCCTTTTCGGCCGTGACCAGGTAATTGCCGGGCGGGATGCCGATCTGGACGTAGTCCCCGCCCTTCTTGGTCTTCAGCGTGTACTTCGTCTTGCTGTCCTGGTGCTCGATCGTGACGGTGGCCCCCTCGATCGGCTTCTTCTGCGCGTCGAGAACCTTGCCCTTCAGCTGTCCCGTCTGAGCCGATGCCGGCGAAGCCAGCACCGCGAGGCCCAGCACCATCGCACAGAGCGTCAGCGACCGGCCGAAACTGTGGCTTCCCACCATAGGAACCTCCATCGATAGCTTTACTTGAAAAACGGCGCGCGAACCGCAAATGGATACGGCGTTAGTTTATCACCGAGGCCGATGTCCCGCCTTCGCGGCGTTTCTCACTGGCGGCTTCGGCGCGGCAGGCTGGATCCAATGACGGGTCGATGGCGGCCGGCGCCCGGACGTGCCGGAGGGCCTGGAAGCCTGCCGGAACCGATCCGTCACGGCCTGTTCACGGCCTCTCGCCGGGGCACGTTGGTGATGACGTATTCGAGCACCGGCCCGCGCCGCGCCGCCGAAGAGTTGATCGCCCGGCGCGCTTCGACCCTGGACGCCGTCAGGCCTGCGGCGCGCGCGTCGGCGCTGTCTTCGTACAGCGCGCTGATCTCCGGGGTCACGGAATTGCTGAGCAGCACGTGCGCGCCCCGGGCCGCGAGATCGATGACCGCGCGCTGCAGGGACTCCTGCTGCACGGGCCCGAACCCGGCGGTCGTGTAGGACGTGAAGGACGCCGTTCGGCTGAGCGGCGCATACGGCGGATCGAGGTAGACGAAATCTCCCGCGGACCCTTCGGCCAGCGCGTCGCGAAACTGGCGCACCTCGAGTGCCAGACCCGGGGTTCCGAGCGCGGCCGCGAGACGACGCAGGTTGTCGGGATTGCAGATGCGCAGCGAGCTGTGGCGTCCCGCCGGCACGTTGAACGCGCCGTGCGAATTCACCCGGAAGAGGCCGTTGTAGCCGGTGCGGTTGAGATAGATCAACATCGCCGCAAGCGCCGGCGTGTACCGATCGGCGGGGCAGCCGGTCGCGTGGACCTCGCCGCGCGCGGGGTTGAAGCGCTGGTTCCTGACCTCGTAGAAGTGCTCGCGCCCGCGCGCCAGGTGACCGGTCTCGAGCTGCCGCAGCTCGTCGATCACGGCGTCGACCTGGTCGCGCACCGCACGATAACAGCCGATGAGATCGGCGTTGATGTCCGAGAGGCAGACCTGATGCCCGGCAAGAAGGTCCTGATTGTAGAGGTCGAGAAAGACGGCCCCGCTGCCCACGAACGGCTCGATGTACCGGGTGAATGCCGGCGGGTAGAACGGCCGCAACTCCCGGAGGAGCTCCCGCTTGCCGCCCGCCCACTTCAGGATGGGCCGGACCGCCGTGGAAGCGCTGCCCGCGACGCGTGTCTTAGCCACCGCCGCCCGGACGGCCGGATGGAGCCAGAAACCGCTCGATCGCGGCGAGGTCGTGGGTGACGGGCGCGGGCGGCAGCGAGGCGAGAAACCGGCGCCCGTAACTCATCGTGCGCAACCGCGGATCGAGGACGGCCAGAACCCCGCGGTCCTGACGGTGACGCAGCAGCCGGCCGAGCCCCTGCTGCAGCGTCAGCACGGCGAGAGGAATCTGGTACTCGCCAAACGCCGAGCCCCCGCGCGCGGTGATCGCCTCGATGCGTGCGGCCGTGATCGGATCCCCCGGGGACGCGAAGGGCAGCTTGTCGATGATGACGCAGCTCAGCGCTTCGCCGACCACATCCACCCCTTGCCAGAAGCTGGAGGTCGCGAGCAGCACGGCGTTGGGCGTGGCCTTGAAGTCGCGCAGCAGCGCCGAGCGCGGTGCCGAGCCCTGCACGAGGATGGGATATTCGATCTCGTCGGACGCGATCGCCTCGACCTCGCGCAGCGTCGCGTAGCTCGTGAAGAGGACGAACGCGCGCCCCCGGGTGCGCTTGACGATCTCGACGACCTCGCGTGCCGCGGCGGCCGCGAACTCGCGCGAGCGCGGCTCCGGCATCCGCTTCGGCAGATAGAGGATGGCCTGCGTCGCGTAGTCGAACTCGGAGGCCAGGCGCAGCTCCCGGGCGCGGCCGATGCCGAGCCGGCCCCGCACGTACTCGAACGATCCCTCGACCGTCAGCGTCGCCGACGTCAACACCGTGGCCGTCATCCGATCGATCAACAGCTCGCGCACGATCGCCGACACGTCGATCGGCGACGCCCGAAGGAAGACGCCCCTGCCGCGCACCTCGAGGTAGTACACGAAACCGCTGTCGTCGGCGCGCAGCAGGAACGCGAGGTCCTTGCGCAGCTCCGCCGCGCGCGTTCCGAGCGCCAGCACGTCCACGGGCGCCTCTCGCGCCAGGGCGACGCCGGCTTCGAGCGCCTCCAGGGCCCGCACGAGCGCGGACGCTTCGTCCGCGACCTTGAGCATCTGGGCGCCGCCGACGCGGATGCGGCTTTCGGCGCCGCCGACGCCCGGCACGGCGAACCGCGCCATCTGCAGCGCGCCGAAGAACTCGCGGGCGCGATCGCGCACCCGCTCGGCGTCATCGGCGAGCCCGTCCGCCTGATCCTGGTCCGGCACGAGCCTGGCCCCGAGCGCCCGATCGACGTCGCGCGACAGATCGTCCACGCGGTAGTTGCTGACCGCGAGGCCGAAGTACTGGGTCGCGACGTCCTCGAGCTGATGCGCTTCGTCCACGATCGCATAGCGGCAGTCGGGGATCACTTCCCCGTGCTCGCTCTGCCGGACCGCCGCGTCGGCGCACAGCAGGTGATGGTTGACGATGACGACGTCGGATTCGGCGGCGCGCTGGCGCATCCGCGTGACGAAGCACGTGCCGTGCTGCGGACACTCGGCCCCGATGCAGTTCTCGCTGGTCGCGGCGATCTCCTTCCAGAACGGCAGGTCTTCCGGGAGGTCCTCGATCTCCGCGCGATCCCCCGTCTCCGTGTGGCGTCGCCATTCGTCGATCAGGCGGACGTAGATGGATTCGTCCACCACAGGTCCGCTCCGGGAGCCCCGGCCGAGTCCGTCGAGCGTCGGCGTGAATCCGGATGCGCCGCCGGCGCCGGGCGCGTCGCGATAGGCCTCGAAGCGGTGAAGGCAGAGATAGTTGCCGCGTCCCTTCATGTAGGTCGAGGTGAACGGCACGCCCAGGGAGCTCCGCAGGATGGGGAGGTCCTTGAAGTAGATCTGTTCCTGGAGATTCTTGGTCCCGGTCGAGACGAGCACGCGCTGACGGCTGAGGATCGCGGGGACGAGGTAGGCGAGCGTCTTGCCGGTCCCGGTGCCGGCCTCCGCGAGCAGCACGCCGCCCTGGGCGAAGACAGTGGCGACGGCCCCGGCCATCTGGAGCTGGCCCGGGCGGGGCTCGAACCCCGGCAGCGCAGCCGCGATCGGGCCGCCAGTGGCAAACGCGGCCTCGACCGCCCTGGATTCTACCGTTCGGGGTACAGCGGGAACTTCCGGCACAGCACCTCGACCTCGACCCGCACGGCTGCCAGCACCCCGTCGTCGTCGGGAGAGGCGAGCGCGCGCGCGATGAGCTCCGCAATCGTATCCATCTCGGGCTCGCGCATGCCGCGGCTCGTGATCGCCGGCGTCCCGATGCGGATGCCGCTCGCCACCATCGGCGGGTTCCGGTCGAACGGGATCGCATTCTTGTTCACGGTGATCCCCGCCTTGCCGAGCGACGCCTCCGCGACCTTGCCCGTCAGCCCTTTCGAGAACACGTCGACGAGCATCATGTGATTGTCGGTGCCGCCGCTCACCAGCCGGAACCCGGCGCCGGAGAGTCCGCGCGCCAGACGCTGCGCGTTGGCGACGATCTGCCGCTGGTAGTCCGCGAAGCCGGGGTCCGTCGCTTCCTTGAAGCACACGGCCTTGCCCGCGATGATGTGCATGAGCGGCCCGCCCTGCACGCCGGGGAAGAGCGCCCGATCGAGGTCCTTGGCGTACTGGCTGCGGCAGAGCACCATCCCGCCGCGGGGGCCGCGAAGCGTCTTGTGCGTCGTGGTCGTCACGAAGTCCGAGTGGGGCACCGGGCTCGGATGGACGTTGGCGGCGACGAGGCCGGCGATGTGCGCCATGTCGGTGACAACCGGCGAGCCAACCTCCCGGCCGACCGCGCCGATGCGGGCGAAGTCGATCACGCGCGGATACGCGCTCGCGCCGACCATGATCATCTTCGGCTTGTGCTCGTGCGCGAGCCGCTCGAGCTCGTCGTAGTCGATGCGCTCGTCGTCCTGCCGGACGCCGTACGGAACGATGGTGTAGAGCTTGCCGGAGAAATTCAGCGGATGCCCGTGCGTCAGGTGGCCGCCGTGCGCCAGGTTCATGCCGAGGACGGTGTCGCCCGGTTTCAGGAGCGTGAAATACACCGCCATGTTCGCCTGCGCGCCGGAATGCGGCTGCACGTTGGCGTGATCGGCGCCGAAGAGCGCCTTCGCCCTGGCGATCGCGAGCGATTCGGCGACGTCGACGAATTCGCATCCGCCGTAGTACCGCTTGCCCGGATAGCCCTCGGCGTATTTGTTCGTCAGGACCGAGCCGGCTGCTTCGAGGACCGCCTGGCTGACGAAGTTCTCGGAGGCGATGAGCTCCAGGCCGCTGTTCTGGCGGTGGACTTCCTTGGCGATCGCCTCGGCAATCTCGGGATCGGCCTCGGCGAGCGAGCGCCAGCGAAGCGGAGTCTCGGTGCTAGTCGTCATCGTGTGCTCCCAGAACCAGTCTTGATCGCCGGCGCCTTCTCCAGCGCGGCGATTTGATCGAGCCGCCGCTGATGCCGTCCGCCGTCGAACGGCGTGGCGAGCCACAGCGCGACGATTTCATCGGCGAGGCCCGTGCCGACGACGCGCCCGCCGATCGCCAGGACGTTCGCGTCGTTGTGGGCCCGTGACAGGCGGGCCGTAAACAGATCGTTGCAGAGCGCCGCGCGGGCGCCCGGCACCTTGTTGGCGGCCATCTGCTCGCCCTGGCCGCTCCCGCCGATGACGATGCCGCGCTCGGCGAGGCCCTGCGTGACCTGCCGCGCGACGTCGGCGCAGATGGGCGGATAGTCAACGGGTGCGTCGCTGTGCGTCCCGCGATCGTCGACCTCGTGGCCGAGGACGCGCAGCGTCCCGATGACGTGCTGTTTCAGCGCGAACCCCGCGTGGTCGGCGCCGATCGCAATCCGCATAGAATGCGATGATACAGGGTGCGTGGAATCGACACCCGGATCCAGAACCGGAGTCCTGCGTTGACGTACGTAGCGCAGGCCAACACAAGCGAGCCCGGCGTTTTCGGTCGATTCACTGTGGCGATGACTCATGAGCGTCGTAACGATCACGCACAGAGGTGAAGAGCGGGTCCGTTCCGGACATCCGTGGATCTATCGTTCGGATATTGCCGAGGCTCGCGCGGAGGCGGGGGCGACCGTCCGGGTTGTCGGACAGCGCGGCCGGCCGGTCGGGCAGGCGCTCTACAGCGATCGATCGGAAATTGCCCTGCGTTTGCTGACGAGAGGGCCCGAAGTCGCGGATGTGGCGCTCTGGCGATCGCGTCTCGAGCAGGCGATCCGGTTCCGCGACACGCTGG
>Ga0207675_100005086_pt1 | contig 12654 bp, 12 predicted proteins | sample KBSSwiS42_FD_184305 | JGI IMG/M metagenome (GOLD analysis project Ga0207675, IMG submission 184305) | Switchgrass rhizosphere microbial communities from Kellogg Biological Station, Michigan, USA - KBS Switchgrass S4-2 (SPAdes) (version 2) | ecosystem: Host-associated > Plants > Roots >... | reverse complement strand
ATCGGCCGGCCCCATCTGCGCTGGGGCGAGCGCCCCATCCTGGTCGTGGAGACGCGCGGCACCGAGCCCATCAGCGACGAAGCACTGCTGGCACCGCTGCGCGGCAAGGTCGCGCCCTGGTGGATCCCCGACGAGATCATCCGCATTCCGCGCATGCATCTGTCGCCAACGGGTAAGATCGACAAGGCGCGGTTACGGATGGAATATGGCGGTGGTGGCTAAGAAAACGAAAACACATCGGCGTCCGACCAAGATCCAGCAGCGCGCCGAGAAGATGGAGCAGATCCTCGACGCGGCCGAATACCTCTTCTCCAAGCACGGGTTGTACGGCGTCACGCTCAAGGACGTGGCCAAGCGAGTCAACGTGCATCACACGCTGCTCAACTACTACTTCGTCGACAAGCGGAAGCTGTTCGACGCGGTGTGCGCGCGCCGCGCGGTGGTGACCAGTACGCTGCGAATGGACGCGCTCAATGCCTACGATGCCGCGACCAATGGCAAGCCGACCGTGGAAGGCTCCTTGCGGGCCTTCCTCGACACCGACCTCGATCTGTACATCCGCGGCGGCGAGGGCTGGCGCAACTATGGCGCGCTCGGCGCGCAGGTAGCCAATACGCCCGAAGGCGCCGAGATCATGCACTTTCATTTCGATCCCGTGGTGCTGCGCCTGATCGATCTGCTCAAGAAGGCGCTGCCCGATTGCGCCGAGGAAGACATCTTCTGGGGCTATCACTTCGTGACCGGGGCACTGATGCTGACGTTGGCGCGCACCGGGCGTATCGACATGCTCTCGGGTGGCCGGTGCAAGTCCGAGGACTTCGCCGCCGTGAAGCACCGCATGGCCACCTTCATGGCCGCGGGTCTCAACGCCATCTGCAAACCACAGCCGCCCAAACTGAAAAAGGTGGCGGAAAAATGAAACATTCATTGGAAGGCCGTGTGGCCATCGTCACCGGCGCCGGCGGCGGGCTCGGGCGCGAGCACGCACTGTTCCTGGCGCGCTGGGGCGCGCGCGTGCTGGTGAACGACCTCGCCGAGCAGGCGGCGGCCGCGGTTGCCGCCGAGATCTCGGCCGAAGGAGGCGTCGCCTTGGCCGTCGCTGCCTCGGTCACCGACGAGGTTGCGATCACCTCGATGGTCCAGCGCGCCATGAAGGAGTGGGGCCGCGTGGACATCCTGGTAAACAACGCCGGCATCCTGCGCGACAAGAGTTTCGCCAAGATGAGCCTCGACGATTTTCGCCTGGTGCTCGACGTCCACCTCATGGGCGCGGTGATCTGCAGCAAGGCGGTCTGGGAGATCATGCGCGAGCAGCGCTACGGCCGCATCGTCATGACCACCTCCTCATCGGGCCTGTATGGCAATTTCGGGCAGGCTAACTACAGTGCCGCCAAGATGGCGCTGGTCGGATTGATGCAGACGCTGGCCATCGAAGGCGAGAAGTACGGCATCCGCGTCAACAGCCTCGCGCCTTCGGCGGCGACGCAGATGACCCAGGACATCCTGACGCAGGAAAGCCTCGCCGCGCTGGATCCGGCGCTGGTGAGCCCCGCGTTGCTGGCGCTGGTCAGCAAAGATGCACCCACTCGCGCCATCGTGTGCGCGGGCGGCGGGCATTTCGCGCGTGCCACGATCACGCTGTCGCTCGGCCACCAGATCGGCGGCGGCGACGATGCCGGAGAGCGGGTGATCGAGCACTGGCAGGAGATCTCCGACCGGACCGGCGAGCTCGTGCCCGCTTATGGTTTCCTGCAGGCTGAACGTGAAGTGGAGAGCGCGCGTGTCAGCCCGCCAGGCCGTGTTGAGTAGCTCGGCTCGAGGCCTGTCACCTCTGGGCGTGATTGCCGGCCTCCGACTCCGTGTGCATCACGCACTTCCAGCCGTCCAGCGTTTTCACCCAGGTCGACGTATCGTTCATTTCCTGTTCGGTGCCGGCATCGGTGCTGCCCCGTGGGGCCATGGTCTGTTTCGCGTGATAGGTCAGGATGGCCGTGGTGTCGTTCGGAAACACGACGTCCAGATCGCTGAGCACGAAGTTCTTGAGTACCTTCTTGCCTTGTTCAGCCATCTTGCGGTATTCGACATGACCAAATTTCATCGCGCCGTGCGAGCTGACCATGAGCGATTGGTCGGCGAGCATGCCGAGCGCGGTGTCCGTGTCCTCGTCGACGATCGACTGCCAGAACTTCTTTTCGAGATCCACGATCTCCCGGGCTTGTGACTGCATGGCGATCTCCTTCAAGAAATGCTGCCCGCATGTTCCGCCGCAATCCGCCCGGAGTCGGTAGGACGGCATATATATAAGTGTCGGATTAAGGTAAGTGCCGCCGGCACTTGCATACGTGCCGCCGGTCGAATCCCGCACCTGGGACGCGGGAGCAACCTCGTGAAGAAGACGTGTGCATTCATGATCTGCCTGCTTGCGATCGCGGCCTCCGCGGCCGAGATATCCAATCCGCTCATCGACTACCAGGCCTTCGAGGCCGGCGTCTCGAAAGTCGGCAAACTGCGCGAGCAGCGGCGCGTCAGCGAATCAGATTTCATCCGCCTGTCGAAGGACCCGGACACCGTCGTGCTCGATGCGCGCAGCGCCGGAAAGTTCGCACTGCTGCACGTCAAGGGCGCGCGCAACCTGAGCCTGCCCGACATCACCGAAGACGAGCTCGCGAGAGTGATTGCGTCGAAATCGACGCGCGTGCTCATCTACTGCAACAACAATTTCCTGAATGCGCCGGAAGCGTTTCCCACCAAGCGGCTCGAGGCTTCGCTCAACATCTACACGTTCAACGTGCTGTACAGCTACGGGTACACCAACGTGTACGAGCTCGGCCCGCTGCTCGACATCCACAAGACCCGGCTGACGTTCGAAGGGAGCCGCACGGCACGCTAGACTGCGCGGCATGCGGCTCTGGTCATTGCATCCGAAGTATCTCGACGCCAAAGGCCTGGTGGCCGTGTGGCGCGAAGGCTTGCTGGCGCGCGCGGTGCTTCGGGGTGAGACCCGCGGTTACAAGCACCATCCCCAGCTGCATCGCTTCCGCGCACACCCGAGTCCGCGTCTAGCCCTTGACGCCTACCTGTGCGGAATCCATGCCGAGGCCGTGGCGCGCGGTTACACCTTCGACCGCAAGAAGATAGGTCCGCTGCGCAAGGTGAAGCCGATCCCGGTGACACGTGGCCAGGTCTCGCACGAATGGCGCCACCTGATGCGCAAGCTGGCGGCCCGATCGCCGGCGCACCACGAGAAATGGGCGGCCGTCAGGCGTCCCACCTGCCATGTGAGCTTCCGGTCTCGCCCCGGGCCGGTCGCGGATTGGGAGAAGTTGTCGTCCGTGTCATGAACGGGGCAGTCGGTGACAGAATGCATTGGAAAGGAGTGTCTATGGCTCGTCATGCGGTCATGCTCGTTTCGCTGCTCCTGCTGTTCGGTTGCGGCCAGCGAGCGCACCTGGGGGCCCAGCAGGTCGCCGCCGCGCCGGAATCGGCCGCCAATGCCAGATTCGCTGATGCCTCGGGATCCAACAAGTACCTGGCCTACGAACATTCGGTCAGCATCGATGCCGACGACGACAAGGTCGCGCCGCTATTCGAAGCCGCACAAGCGGCATGCCGCGAGGCGGCGGCGGAGGCCTGCGCCATCCTGGACGCGCGCATTTCGCGCAGCGATATCTCCAACGCCAGCCTGAGATTCCGCGCGAAACCTGCAGGAATCAAAAAGTTGATCGCGGTCCTGGCCAGCCAGGGCAAGGTCTCGAGCCTGTCGACGACGGCGGAAGATCTCGCCGGCCCCATCGAAGACACGGCCAAGAAGCTTGCGATGCTGACCGACTACCGCACCAGGCTCGAGGCACTGCGCAGTCGCAGCAATGACGTCGACTCGCTGATCAAGCTCAACCACGAGCTGGCGGAGGTCCAGAGCCAGATCGAGAGTCTCTCCGGCGAGCAGGCGCACCTGGTGCAGCGCGTCGAAACGGAGATCCTCAATGTCTCCATCAGTTCGTACCAGAACCGGTCGTTCTGGAGCCCGATCTCGGAATCGACTTCCGGGTTCGGCGGCAACCTCTCGGAAGGCATCGCCTCCGCGATCACGGCGCTGGCGTACATGATTCCGTGGGGGCTGATCCTCGCGTTCGTCGTGTGGGGTATCCGGAAACTCTGGAAGGGGCGCAAGCGCAAACAAGCAGCAGCCTGAATGCTCACGGCCGTCTAGTCTTTCTCGACTTTCCGGGTGTCGACCTTCGGGCCAAACTCGCGGCGCCAGCGCGTCGCGCGATCTTTTTCCACCAGCAACTGGCGCAATTTCTGCTCGTTGCCGCGCAGCGGCCACGACTCGGTCGAACCGCGTCGCAGCGGTTCGGGCGGTGGCCGCGCGTCGAAGTCTTCCAGCGCCGTGCGCGACCACCAGGTGGGCTCGGGTGCAAACGGCCCGCCGACCCGATACTCCAGTGGCGTGTTGGCGCAGTCGGGCGGATTTCCCGTGCGGTATTGCTGAAAGTGCAATGAAGCCCCCGGCTGCAGTTCGCGGCAGCTATCGAGATCGAGCCGACAGCGATCGTAGTCGTTGCCTTTCTGCGATCGGCGCGACACCCGCTGCAGCTGCACGCAAACAGCCCGGTCGGCCAGCTTGTTCGTCACGATGACGTAGTTAGTGTGCTCTTCGACCGCGAGCATGGGCGGGACCGCGCCGAGTGCGCCGGATACACCCGCGGCGTCAACGTCGGCGCGCCACTTCGCTTCCACCTGGGCGATGAGCGCGGTCGTCTGCTTCAGGTACGCCTGGTATTGCGCGGCTTGCACGGCCTCCTGCGCCTGCCGCTTCTCCCGATCGGACTGCATCCGTTCCAGGTTGGCGCGCGTCTCCCGGGCGTGCGCGCGCTCGTACGCGCGCTCGTCGTGGTCCGGATGCCTGTGGGACCTGCCAACGGTCAGCCAGACGACGCCGATGACGACGGCCGTCAGGATGGTGCCGATTCCATAGTTGGCGCCGCGCGTCCGCATCACTTGCCCCGGGTGAACAGGCCCGGGATCATACTGCGCGATGCCGGCAGGAACCTGGCACGGACTCACGAAATCAGGAGCTCGAAGTGAAAAGCGGACCGGTTTTCGTCGCCATGGCGGCGCTGTGGATAGTTAGCGTGGCGTGCGCGCCCCAGGCAGTGGCGCAATCTCGCGACAAGGGCGAGTGGTGGCCCAACGCGCAGTGGGGCGCCGGCGACCAGGCGGGCGGCTCGAACTGGATTACGCCCGAGAAGGTGCTGAAGGCCACGTCGCTGGTGAAAACCGGCCGCGTGATCGAGCTGGGGCACGTCTATGAGCACGGCATGCCGCTCAATGGCCAGCGCAGCTACAACATTTTCATCCCGTCGTTCCCGACACACGGGCCCATCCTCGAGCGCGGCGTGGTGTTCAACGACGAATACGTCGCGGCCGAGATCGGCCAGGTGGGCACGCAGTTCGACGGGCCCGGGCACGTGGGACAGAGAGTCAAGTACGCCGACGGCAGCGAGCACTACGTGTTCTACAACGGCGCGAATGAGCAGGACATGCGCGGGCCGTATGGGCTGCAGCGCAATGGCGTCGAGAACGTGAAGCCCATCCTGACCCGGGCTATCTACCTGGACATCGCGGCGTACAAAGGTGTGCCGGCGCTGCCGGGGGACTACGAGGTCACGGTGGCGGACGTCCGTGGCGTGCTCAAGCTCGAGGGACTGAAGGAAACCGACATCGAGCCCGGCGATGCACTGCTGTTCAACACCGGCTGGTGGCGGCTGTGGCCGGACCAGAAGGTCGAGAGCGCGCCACATGCGCACGCGGGCCGCGAACTGGCCGAGTGGATCATCGCGCGCAAGCCATCGATGATCGGTTCGGACTCGAACTTCGACGGGCCCGAGGCGCTGGTGCACACCGAAGTCACCATGAAGAACGGCATCTGGAACCTGGAGAACATGGACTTCGCCGCGCTGGAGAAGGAGAAGGCTTATCGATTCATGTTCGTGTTCACGCCGCTGCGTCTGAAGGGTGCGACAGGCTCGCCTGGCCGACCCATCGCCGTGCTTTAAATGGGGACATTCCTCATTTCGTTGTAACAATCGGGCGGGCTGCGAGGGTAGTGCGTCGCCGCTCGTTGCATGTCTGGGGAATGCTCACCACTGAGGACCTGTCGCGCCGCGCCTCGCGCTGCGCCGTTCGCATTCGCATTCCCCAAACATGCAACGCGCACCAACGCGCCGGCCATCGCGGTCAGCCCGATTGTTACAACGAAATGAGGAATGTCCCCATTTACATGCCGCGGAAGCGGTACTGAAAAGCGCTGCTGACGGGCAGCACTTCCGCGTGGCCGCGGATGGTGAGGCGCAGCTTGCCATCCGCGTCCTTCTCCACCGCGCGGATCGCACCGACGCGCACGATCACGCTGCGATGCACCTGCCAGAAGGTTTCCGAGTCCAGCGCCGCGAGCAGTTCCTTGAGCGGCGTGCGGATGTGGCCTTCACTCTCCGCCGTCACCACGCGGGTGTACTTGTCCTGCGCCTGGAAGAACAGCACCTCGTCGATCGAGAACATCTTCATCGAATTCCCGACGCTGGCCGTGATCCACTTGATACCCTGTTTGCCGCCGGGCCCGAGCCGCGCCTGTACCAGGTCGATCAGCGCGGCCATGTCGACCTGCGTGCCGTTACCGAGCCGCGTGCGGGTGCGCTCCACCGCGAGTTTCAGCCGGTCGCGCGATACGGGCTTCTGCAGATAGTCCACCGCGCCCTCGTCGAAGGCGCGCAAGGCGTACTCCTCGTAGGCCGTGATGAAAATCACCTGGCAGTGCTCGCCCGCGGCGCGCGCCACTTCGAGGCCGCTCACGCCGGGCATGCGGATGTCGAGGAAGGCCACCTGCGGACGATGCTGTTCCAGTGCGTCGAGCGCCGCGAGCCCGTCCGCGCACTCGGCGACGACGTCCAGCTCCGGCCAGAGGTCGTGGAGCAGCGCGCGCAGTTCCTGCCGCTGTGGCAGTTCGTCTTCGGCGATCACCGCGGTGGGGCGCGTCACGACTTGCCGACCTCGAGCGGAATCACCAGGCGCGCCAGCGCGCCGCCAAAGGCGCGTCCCGACAGATCGAGGCTCGCGCTCGTGCCGAAACGGGTCAGCAGTTGAGCGCGGATGTTGGCGAGTCCCGTGCCTTCGCCCATGCCGAGCTTGAGCCCCGCGCCATCGTCCTCGACCAGCACCTCGAGCCGCGGCATTTCACGGTCTTCGATGACGCGCGCGCTCAGCACCACCTGCGTCGGCCCGGGCTTGGGCTCGACGCCATGTTTGATGGCGTTCTCCACCAGCGAAATGAGCAGCAGCGGCGGGAAGGGCGCCGCGCGCAGATCGGGCGACAGCCGCAATTCGTAACGCAGCCGATCGCCCAGCCTCACCTTCATGAGATCGAGATAACTCGCGCAGATGTCGAACTGTTCGCCGATCGTCGATGACGCTCCGGTCTCGGCCCGCAGCTTGGGCAGCGTGGCTCGCAGGTGCTGGGCGAGCGCGTCGATGGTCTGCGCCGCGCGCGGCGGATCGGTGGTGACCAGCGAGCGCACCGAGGCCAGCGTGTTGAACAGGAAGTGCGGTTCCACCTGGGCCTGCAGCAGCGTGAGGCGCATGTCGGACTCGGTCCGCTGCAGGCTGAGCCGCAGGATCTCGACACGCCGGCGATGCTCGGCCCAGCGCTTGTTCTCCGAGAAATAGGCTGGCAAGGCCATTCCGCCGGCGGCCACGAACAGGATCAGGATGTTCCAGCCCAGGTCGATGGCGAGCCGCACGAACATGTGCATGTCGGTCGCCGGCTTCATGCCGCTGCCCGAGGAGTGATATCCATGCGAGGACATCAGCGCATTGTGATAGTTAGACGACCAGTCGTCGGCCGCCGCCGCGAACATCGCGCCGCCGATCACCGCGGCGACCACGAGCACGGCTTCGAGCTTTCGCGGCCAGCCGCGATGCCGGAAGAATGCGGCGGCGACCGGTCCCGCGCCGACCAGCGCGATGTTGGCCGCCGCGCAGGCCAGCGACACCGTGATTCCTTCCCACACGTCCTTCACGAACAGTCCATGCGAGGCGCCGAAGGAAATGCCGGCGAGCAGGCCGATCGAGCCGAAGACTGCCGTGCGACGCCAGGCCCAGGGCCAGCTGAATACCGCGTACTTCTGGTAGAACTGGATGAAGGCGGACTCGCCCGCGGCCACGTCGTGCGGCAGCGGGCGATTCAGCGGATGCGGGGGCTCGGTCATGTGCAGGCAGCGATGGTAGCGCGTCAGCGGATGTCGTGGTCCTGCGCGGCGCGCTCGAGGTTTTCCTTCGGGATCCGCGGACGAATCGTCGGATAGAACTGCGCGAATGTGCCCTCGAAGGCGCCATGGTCGACGTGGCAGCGCACGCACGCATTGCCGGGCGGCACCGGGCCGCCTTCCGTGGCGTCGGCGCCGAACATATAGAAGGTGTGGCCCTCCTTGCCCTTGGCCGCGTCCACGACCAGGTGGATCTCGAAGTTTGTGAGGTCCGCCTGCGTGAAGCCATTCTGGTTGATGGAACGCTTCTGCACGTCGGCATCGTAGAACGCCAGCAGGAACATCGAACCGGGCGCGTAGCTGCCGTGTTGCTTGAAGTAGTCGTACGCACTGGGCTCCATCAGCGCCACCTGGAATTGCCCGGGGCGCGCGGCGTTGAAGGAGCCCGGGTTGTAGCCCATGCCCAGCGACGTGCCGAGGAAGACCCAGTTGTCCAGATCGGCGGGCTTCTGCAGTTTGCCCTCGGTGCTGATTTTTGCGACCTCGATCGGCTTGTCCGTTGCGAGCGTGGAACCGCTGGCCGCGCCGAGGGCCGCGACAATCACGAGCGTGGATATCGTCTTGTTCATGGTGCCTCCCAGGTTCAGGTGAGGCACAAGTTATGGCGCCGACTCGCGGTTTTCCCGGCCATGCGACGAAGCCGGGTATTCGCGGGATGACGGCCGGCCGGCGGCCGACGAATCATTCCTCGCTGGTCGGCTCGATCTGGTCGAAGCGCAGGTTGCTGCTGCCGACACCGCGCCCGGTCTCCCGCCGCCGACCGATCCACACCACGGTGCGGCCGTCGTACCAGCGCGCGCGCTGGTAGCTGCGCGTCACCACGGTGCCGGCGTACGGGATCTCTTCCTCGTTGATGAACCAGGGCAACGCCGGTTCGTTGAGCAGCACGCCCTTGGCGCGAATGACATCGCGCGGCGGCACGCCGAGCTTCGGCATGGCCGCCCGCTGGAATGCGATGTCCTGGCTGAGGGCGCCGCGCTGCACGGGAATGAACGGGATCCAGTTCTCGGGCACCGTCGTGCCGAGCAGATAGCGAATCGCCGCGGGGGAATCGTCGATGGGTTCAGGCAACACGCCGGTCTTGTCCGCGGCATCGTGACCGTTGATGCCGCGACCCGTGGCATCCGGGATCACCTCTTCGACCGCCCACACCATGTTGGCCATTTCGTCGCGTGCGAACTGCACCCGTTCGAGCGCGGGACTCTCGAGTGTCGCGCCGACCGCCGACGGCAGCAGGAACTGCCGGTTGTAACTGCCGAGCTCGCCGCGGTTGCTCAGGTTGAACAGGCTCCAGCGCTGCCAGTCGTTGTCCGCGCCATCGTCCGCGGCGCGGATCAGCAGCCGCTCGCCGAACACGTCGGTGACCACGAGGCTGCGCACCTCGCAAAGCGTATTGACGGGTAACTTGTAGGGCACCACGAACCAGTCGTTGCCGTAGACCAGCCCCAGTTCCGCGAACACCAGCAGCAACTGGTCGGTAGTTTGAGCGTCCAGCGCGCCGAAGTTGACCTGGCGCTCCTCCATCACCCAGAAGCGGGCATTGGGCATGCCCTTGAAATTCGCGGTCACCGGCAGGAACGACATTTCCTCGGCGGCCGGCGGCGGCGCGACGTGTGCGCCGTCGGCCAGGGCCAAGGTCGCGGCCCGCGGTTCCACCTCGAACGAATACCAGTCGAGCCTGCCGCCTTCGTACCGCGGCGCGCCGAGTGTGAGCTGGGCGCCGTTGCCGGCCGGGGCCGATGCCCGCACCGGGTAACACAGGCGCGAGTTGTCCCATACCGCGGGAGCGGCGGCCGTGGGTTGCAGGTACATTCGCTCGCGCCAGCCGGCGAAGCTGTCGATGACCGGTTGCATCGTCGGCAGGTCGCCGCCGTCGATGGGCACCTTGCCGATGAACGTGCCGGCGGCGATGTCGATGAGCACCTGTTCACCGTCGAAACAGGTGCGGCGCGTGGCGACATAGAGATTCAGGCCGTCGACCTGACCGCGGAAATCCGCCTCGGCATTCTGCGGGAAGGCGTATTTCTGCAGGTAACGCGGCAGGTATTTCGCGCGCATGGCCGGGGAGTGCATGCGCAGGAAGAACTGCGCCGCCTGCACGCGCAGCGCGTGGCTGAAAGGCACGGTCTCGCGTTCGACCGAGGCCTCGAGTGGCACGTTGTCATCGTAGGGCACGGGTGCGCCCGCGCCGAGCTTGACGCGATCGACCGTGAGTTTGCGCGTGACGAGGCGCGCGTCGATGGGTGAGCCCGCGTCCTCGGCGGTCAGCTCGCCCAGCTGCCATTGGCGCGTGAGCAGCCACATCGCATCGCGGACCTCGGCCCGCAGGCTGCGCGTGAAGTCATGCGCGCGGGGGCGCGACTCGAGGCGGTTGTATGCGGTGACCGCCGGCTCGCGGTACGCCTCCTTGAGGAGCTCCGGTTTTTCCAGCATCACCGCGGTCAGTTGCTGCGCCATGACCTCATCCTCCCCCGTCGTTCGCGGCCATCATCGCCAGCACCGGCAGGCGGATCTCCGTGAGCACCATCGAGTAGTCGAGCGAGACGCTTGCGGGGCTGGTGCTGAACTCGGCCACGATCGCGGGGAGCAGCGTGCCCACGCCGGGTACGTCGCCGAGCGAGTCGGGTTCCACGGCGCGCAGCTTCGCGCGCCGAAAGGTATCGAGCACCGAATCGACGAGATCGTCCCAGGACCAGCTGCCGGTTTCGTCGGGGGAGACCGCCAGCAGGATGGCCTGCGGCGGTGCGCTGTTGGGTGCGTTGTAGTTGAAAGTGAGTCCTGTCACTTCCTCGCGGTTGGGAACCGACTCGGTCCACTCGTCGATCAGCAGGCCGCACTGCGCGCCCGCGGCCGAAAAACCCTGCGGCAGGTGCTGGACCATCGACACGGTGTCGTGCGCCACCTGCATGGTCGCGGGGAAACGCGTGCCCAGCCAGGAATCGCCGTTCCTGAACGGCAGCTGCAGTGCGGCGAGCGACAGCGGGTCCGGGCGGATGCCGTCCGCCATCATGCGCACGATCTCGAACTCGTGCACGCGCTCGCGCACGCAGGCGACACCGTGCAGCCACTCCTCGACCGGCAGCACCGAGCCGTTGGCACGTGCGTGAGCGAGCAGGTTGCCGCGTGCGGCGTCGGCATCGCGCACCGCGTTTTCGTCGCCGTAGACGAAGCGGGGCAACATCAGCATGTCACCACCCAACCAGGCCTTGACCGCCGCGCCGAGCAGCGACACGACCTGCTGGGCGCTGGTCGCGGCCGCCGCGTCCGCGAGCTGTGTGTCCGTGCCGGCGCCGAGCTCGGCCGCGCGCTTCACCATCGCGTCCGCCTGCTCGACCAGCACGTCGCGCTGCGCGACGGCCGTTCCCGTCGTCGAACGTGGCATCGCGTATCCGAAGCCGGTGCGCGCCACGTCGAGCAGCGCGGCACGCAGCGCCGTCACGCGTGCGGCCTGGGTCGAGGCGCGCGCGTTGTTGGCCGCCGTGCCCAGCGCGGTGAGCAGGTCGCGGACGGCGTCGATCCGTGCGCTGACGCGGGTGAGCAACTCGCCGGTGTCGATGCGGCCCGGATTGTCCGCGGGCGCGGCGCTGTCCTTCGACGCACTCTGGAAGTGTCGCGCGTCGAGCGGTCGCGCGGCGCCCAGCAACTTGCGCAGGCGGTCTGCCAGCGGCAGTACCTCGGCGAACGAGCGATCGCCGGCCACGCCGCCGGCGTCCGCGAACGTGATGCGCACGATGGCGTCGTCGGCGAGTCCGCGCGCACTCGCGAACACGTGGCGCACGCGCGTCTCCAGCTCGGCCGCGCCGCTCGATTCGGCCTGGCTGCGGACCAGGTAGACGAAGTCGATCGGCTGCACGTCGAGGTCCGCGACCGACACCATGTCCTCGATGGGGCCCGCGCCGTCGCTCAGCACCACGCCGTCGGCGTCGACCGCGGCCACGCGGCAGTGGATGGTGTCGGGCGCGCCGAGCAGGTCGCCCAGCCAGGCATTGAGCGCGGGCTCGAGCCGCGCGCGCTCGGTGAGTGCGATCGGGTCCCAGGGATTGGCCGCGGCGGTGGCGTCGAACTGGACCGCGAGCCGTTGCGTGAACGACAGTTGCGTGCCGCGCGGCGTGTCGAGCACCTCGATGTCCGGCGGCAGCGTGGAGCTGCCCGTGGACTGCAACACCGCGGCGGCGCGCTCGAAGTTGCCGAGCGCGAGCTGGTAGGCGGACTCGGCGGTCAGCACGTCGCGCAACGCATCGAGCGTGTTTTCGATGGAAGCCTTCTCGGCACGCAGGGCATCCTGCTGCGCGGGATCCAGCGTCGACAACACGGCGATTCCCCACGGAAACGG
>Ga0207675_100005085_pt1 | contig 12656 bp, 14 predicted proteins | sample KBSSwiS42_FD_184305 | JGI IMG/M metagenome (GOLD analysis project Ga0207675, IMG submission 184305) | Switchgrass rhizosphere microbial communities from Kellogg Biological Station, Michigan, USA - KBS Switchgrass S4-2 (SPAdes) (version 2) | ecosystem: Host-associated > Plants > Roots >... | reverse complement strand
GGCGGCACTGCCGCAACGTCCCACGAGCCGACCGACTGCTGCATGTGCCGCCGGAACAGCCACGCGTTGATGAAGGCCACCACCAGGAGAATCAGCTTGATGCGGAACCACAGGCTCTGCGTCGTGCGGATCGGGATGCCGACGTACAGCAGCACGCCGGTCACGACCATGATCGAGAAGCCGATCATCATCGGCCGGTCGAGCCGCTGCGCGATCGTCGAAGCCGGCACGTTGGTCAGCCACAAGCCCAGCATGCGCAGGTCGATGACGATCAGCATGCCGAGGCTGATCATCAGCGTGATCACGTGGATCGATTCGACCCACGCGTACGCGTAGTAGGACTCGTGCAGGGCGACGCTGAACCACGTCGCGCCGATCGCCTCTGCGAAGTGCAGCAACCAGACGTTCAGCACAGGATCATCGGCTCCCTATTGCTTTGGCGCATCAGCTGCCGGCGGCGGCGGCGCTGCATCCATCTTGGTGGCGCGCGTCTTGAAGCGCCAACCGTGAGCGGTCTTCACCAGCGTGTCGTTGTACATGCCGGTGGCGACGATGCTCTTGGTGGTCACGTCGACCAGCATCAGGAACACGGAAGCACTCGCGCCGTCCTTGCTGGGCAGGATGCGCAGGTTGGTGTTCCAGTGCCGGCGATTGCCGCCGTTCATCTTCTCCTTCCACTGCTGGATGAAGCCGACGAGCTGATCGTGGCCGGCGAACTTGTTGAAAGTGCCGTCGGGCGTGAAGGTCGCTGCCCACGCTTCGCCGTCGCCGGAATCGATGGCGTGGTTATAGGTCGCGTAGAGCTGCTCGATGTCGATGTAGTCCTGCGTGCTGAGCCCGTCGGCCCAGGCGACGCGCGTGAAGCCCAGGATCGTTACCGCTGCCGCAACGAACGTAATAAACCTGTTCACGGTTGTTCTCCCCTGCTGAGTGAGCCGGAAGTATCGGCGATCCGGCTGGCCGCCGCCCAGGTCCTTAAGAAAACTTGGCCGCTCCAGCGCATCTGCGCCCGCGGCATTCGCGCATCCCTGCGCAGCAGGCTAGAAAATGGTATAGCCGCCGTCGATCACGAAGCTGTCGCCGGTGTGGAAGCGCGAGGCGTCCGAGGCCAGATACACGGCGATGCCCGAAAAGTCCTCGGGTTCGCCCCAGCGCCGCATCGGCACGCGCCCGATTGCCTTCTCATTGAACTTATCCCAGGACACCAGGCTCGCCGTCATGTCGGTGCGGATCCAGCCCGGCAGGATCGCGTTGGCGCGTACGCCATAACGCGCGTACTCGACGGCGATGCCGCGGATCATCGCGATCACGGCGCCCTTGGTCGAGGCATAAGCCTGGTTGCGCGGCGCGCCGTGGATCGCGGAAGTCGACGACGTGACGACCACTGAGCCGCCCGGATCGCCGGCTTCGGCGCGCGTCATCATGTGTTTGCAGGCTTCGCGCAGGGTCCAGAACACACCGTCGAGATTGGTCATCGTGACGCGGCGCCACTGCTCCGTCGTCGTCTCCGCGAACGACGAGCGACCGCCGCCGCCGACGCCCGCGTTGGCCGCGACGAAATCGAGCCGTCCAAACTTGCCGATGACGTCGGCGATGCCGCTCGTCACGGCCTGCTCGTCGGCGACGTCGATGCGTTGAACCAGCACGTCGCTCGTATGCGCGCGCAGCTTCTCTTCGGCAATGCGGTTTTTCTCGGCGTTCTGGCCCCAGATCGCGATCCTGGCGCCGGCCTGCGCCAGCCCCTGCGCCATGCCGAGCCCGATGCCGCCGTTGCCTCCCGTGACGAGGGCAACCTTACCTGTCAGATCGAATAGTTTTTGCGTCACAGTCCACCATATAGTCTGGTCGAAAGCGGCCGAGGGCCCTTTCGACAACGTCCGTCAAAAGGCGTGACTTTTGCCGGACTAGTTGAGGTATATACGATCACATGACCGGCCGCGATCCTGCAATGAGCGAAGGCTTGCGTCGCGTGCTGGCACGGCTCGATCCGCGTGTGCAGGAGGTCGCCAATCTCACTCGCTTGTCCGCGGGCGCGACCAACGAGACCTGGTCGCTCGATGCCGTTCGCGATGCAGGCGTCGAGCCGCTCATCCTCAGACGTTCGGCAGTCGGTCGCGGACCTGGAGTGCTCTCGCTGCAAGCGGAAGCCCGTGTGCTCACGGCTGTGCACGCATGCGACGTGCCGGTTCCCGCAATCCGCTATGTGCTCGCACCCGAAGACGGGCTCGGCGAAGGATTTCTGATGGAGCGGATTGCAGGCGCGACACTGCCTGGAAAAATCCTGCGCGATCCCGCGCTCGCGTCGGTGCGGCCGCAGCTCGCGAGTCAGCTCGGCAGCATCGCGGCGGCGATCCATGCGGTTCAGTTGTCGCGTCTTCCGGAATTGCCGTTGCTCGATGCGCAGCGGCAGTTACAGCACCTGCATTCGCAGTACGCAGAGCAGGAAACGGCGCGACCGGTTTTCGATCTCGCGTTTCGTTGGCTGCGCGAGCATCTGCCGCCTGCAGTCGCGCCAGTGCTCGTTCACGGCGATTATCGTCACGGCAATCTGATCATCGGCGCGCAAGGCGTGCACGCGGTGCTCGATTGGGAGCTCGCGCACGTCGGCGATCCCGCGGAAGACCTCGCGTGGATGTGCATCCCGCCGTGGCGGTTCGGCGAGCTCGACAAACCCGTTGGCGGTCTTGGGATGCGTGAGGAGCTGCTCGCTGCACATGAGCGTGCGAGTGGTAGAGCGATCGAGAAAGCGCGGCTCGAGTGGTGGGATGTGCTCGGGAGTCTGCGCTGGGGAATCATGTGCGCAGACATGCCGAAGTGGATGCGCAGCGGCAGAGACAAGAGTGTTGAGCGCGCGACGATTTCTCGTCGGGCGTCTGAGAGTGAGTTGGACCTGTTGCGTTTGTTGGCACCGCGCCGGATGTCGGGCTGAAGCCCGACCTGCAGCGCAAGAACAAACGCTGGTTGTAAGGCTTAGGTCGGGCTTTAGCCCGACAATCCGTCGAGAATTACTATGCAAGATCCACCAACCGTCACCGAGCTGCTCGAAGCGACCGCCGCGTTTCTTCGCGAAGTCGCAGTCCCGCAGCTCACGGGGCACGCGTCGTTTCACGCGCGCGTTGCTGCCAACGCGCTCGACATCGTCAAGCGCGAGCTCGAGTTGCGACCGGCCGCCGAGCGTGACGAGCACGCGCGGCTGCAAGCACTGCTGCACACCGAGGGCTCGACTGAAGAGCTGAATGCACTGTTGAGCCGACGCATCGCAGCCGGCGAGCTCGATCTGCAAACGCCCGGCCTGGCCGAGCACTTGTGGGCGACGACGCTGGCGAAGGTCGCGATCGATCAACCCACGTACGCCTCCTATCGTCGCGAAACCGGGACCTGACACCATGGACTTCTCGCTGCCTGCCGATCTGGTGAGCTATCTCGCGCGACTCGATGCGTTCATCGCAGCCGAGATCGCGCCGCTGCAAGCGCAGAACGACAACCAGCGCTTCTTCGATCATCGCCGCGAATGGGCGCGCACGGATTTCGAAGGCGGCGGACTGCCGCGCCGCGAATGGGAAGAACTGCTTCACGAAGCGCGCCGTCGCGCCGACCGCGCCGGCTTCTATCGCTTCTCGCTGCCGCGCGAGTACGGCGGCGACGGCGGCTCGAATCTGTGGATGGCTGTGATTCGCGAGCACCTTGCCTCGCAGGGTCTCGGCCTCCACAACGATTTGCAGAACGAGCACTCCGTCGTCGGCAACTTTCCGTTCATCGTGATGGTGCGCGACTTCGGCAGCCCGGCGCAGAAGGAACAGTTCATTCGCGGCAGCCTCGACGGCCAGGTCATCGTCGCCTTCGGCTTGACCGAGCCGCTGCACGGCTCGGACGCAACTCACATGGAAACTCACGCGGTGCGCGAGCAGCGCAATGGCGTCGACGGCTGGCGCATCGACGGCGAAAAGATGTGGACGACCGGCATGCACGTCGCCACTCACTGCGTCGTCTTCGCGCGCACCAGCGGCGAAGCGGGCCGCGCGAAGGGCATCAGTGCCTTCCTCGTGCCCACCACGACGCCCGGCGTGAAGGTCGAGGAATATCTCTGGACGTTCAACATGCCGACCGATCATCCCCGCGTGAGTCTCACGAACGTGTGGGTGCCGGACTCCGCCGTGTTCGGCGCCATCGACCACGGTTTACCGATCGCGCAGGCGTTCGTGCACGAGAACCGCATTCGCCAGGCCGCGTCGTCACTCGGTGCAGCCGTGTTCTGCATCAACGAGAGCGTGCGTTACGCCCGCGAGCGCAAACCGTTCGGCAAAGCGCTCGCTGAAAACCAGGCGATCCAGTGGCCGCTGGTCGAGCTGGCGACCCAGGCAGAGATGCTGCGGCAACTGATTCGCAAGACCGCCTGGGAGATGGACCAGATGCCGCATCCGGAAGTCGAGCACCGACTCTCGGACAAGGTGTCGATGTGCAACTACTGGGCGAATCGCATGTGCTGCGAAGCCGCCGACCGCGCGATGCAAGTGCACGGCGGCATCGGCTACTCGCGCCACAAGCCGTTCGAGCACATCTACCGGCATCACCGCCGCTATCGCATCACCGAAGGCTCGGAAGAAATCCAGATGCGCAAGGTCGCGGCGTACCTGTTCGGCTACGCCGGACCGAGCAAGATCAAGGCTTGATCGCTTCCATCTCGCACTTGGGCGGCGTGAACGGCCCGCCGACGTCGAGCGTCTGGAGGAGTTTTTCGATCCGCTGCACGTTGCCGAACGTATCCACGAGCACCAGCATATTGGTGCAGGGAAAGGCGACGAGATGTCCCATTTGCGGGATCAACGGACGCAGAAGCGGCACGAGGTACGCGGCAGGGACGTTCTTCAGAGTGAACGTCCTGGTCACGAACTCAGCGTCAGGATGGGATTCCTTGCCAGTCACGATCGGCAGCGCCTGCTGTCGCACGTTCGCGTCCGGGACCACACGCACGACATCGCCCCGCGCGACCACTGCGAACCCGTTGACCTGCAGCACAGAGAGCAGCTCTGCGTAGTCGAGCTTCGCGGCATCAGCGCCGATCAGCACTGCTTCGCCTTGCACCCGCGGGTCGACGATGACTGTCTTGCCGGTACGCTTCGCGACGGCAGCGATCAACTCGTCAATGGGCACGCCGCCCTTTCTCGAAGGCGCCGTCGGTTCACTCTGCGCGCTTGCGGCTGGCGCGACGACGATCGCGAGCAGCGCGAATGCGGCAACGAAGCTGAGGTAAGTTCGATTTCTCATTTGTCTGCTCCTGCGGGCTTCAGGGATTCGAGCGCGGGCGGTATCGACGGTGGGACTTCCTGCCGCGATGGCTCGTCCAGCCGGACAAGGCCTTGGCGCGCACCTACGGTGTATCGGTCAGTCAGCCCGTACACCAGAGAACGATAGCTATAGTTTGTGACGATGCGCTGCCGCTGGCCATAGACATAGACCGGTCGGGCCGCTGGATACGTGCCGTCGCTCAGCGACGCGCGCGTCGGCACCGGTCCGTCCAGCATCGTGCCCAGCAACTTCGTACTGTTCAGCTCGTAGTCCCTGAAAGCGAGAACGACGAGCCAGTTCGGCTCCGCCCACAGCTGCTGTGTGATCGTCGTACTCACCAGCTCGACCTCATGCAGACGTTCGTCGTTGCGGAGCTGGTGACACACGTCGTCGTAACGCTGCCGGTTGACCTGCTTCAGCGCGCGCAGCCATAGATAGGTGTCGCATCCCGGCTCCATGATCAGCTGCACGAACAAGGCCCGAGTGACGGCATCGGACGGCATCATCACGTCGATGCCGCGATAGTCGAACCGCGAATCGACGTCGTGCCAGGTCATGTTGGGATTGTCGATCAGCCGCTCGGGCTGTGCCGGATCGGGGATGCGCCGGGCAAGCGCGAGAAAAATCTCGCGCGGCTTCAGCGCTGCGGGCTGCGCCGTAGGACCCGCAGTGAGCACGACTGCCTGGTAGCCCAGCATCCACTCGGCGACATCGACATGCCTTCTCCAACATTGGATGAGCTCTTGCTCGGTGATACGGCGCGAGACCATCGCGAAAGCGGCGTTGATACACACAGCTTGTAAGGCTTCTGCGTCATCCATGACCACAACACGAGACCCCGCGCGGCTGAGGATGTTCGAGTCTTCTACCAACGCCTGAGCAATTGGCCGCGCCAGCCGTGAAACGGCGAACGCGCTTCTTGGATCTTCTGCAGCTGGCTCCTGCGTCGGCGGCGACTCTGCGGGATCGGTCGCGGTAACTGGCCGTCCAGGTTGCGGCGTAGCTGTGGATTGCGGCACGGTTGCTGCCGGCCTGGGCACAACCGCGTGAACGATCGGCGCAGCTTCCCGCGTTACCTCATCCCGATTTCGCAGCAGCAAAACTGCAGCCATCGCGACGCCACCAACCAACAACATCGCTAGCAGCGCGCGTCCGAACGTAAAACGCGCGCCTCGTCGTGCGTGCACACGATCGAGCCGCCGCTTCAGCTCGCGCGCGAACGCCGGCGGCGGATCGCGGCGCAGTGCATGGAGGAATTCATCGTTCATCGGTGCTCTCCGCCGCTACCATCGCGACCGCAATGCCTGCACCGTCCGGTGCAGGATCGTGCCGACGTTCGACTCGCTCAGCCCCACGAGCGGCGCGATCGCACGATTGCTCAGCCCCGCGCCGTACCTCAGTGCGATCAAGTCGCGCTCGCGATCCGGCAGCGATGCCGTCAACGCCGCGAGCCGCGCGAGATCCGAGCGGCGTTCTGCGTCGGCTTCGGGCGTGCCGTCTGCAATCACTTCCACTGCATCTTCGAGCGGCGCGTGAGTGCGCCGCGAACGCAGATAGTCGACGCCGACGTTCTGCGCGATTCGATACAGCCAGGTCGAGAACGCTGCGAGGTCTCGCCGATAGCGGCCGCGCGCCGACCACGCCTTCTCGAACACGCGCGCCGTCAAATCCTCGACGTCCGCTTCGGCCGCGAGACGAAAACGGAAATAGTTGTAGATGCGCGGCAGATGCTCCGCGTAGAGCGCATCCCAGTCCGCTGCCCCAGGCGCCGGCCAGTCCATCGAACGATCCGCAGCTGCCTCGCGTGACCCCATATCGCTATATACGTCCAACGTTTACGACTATCACAGCGGGTTGCGCGTCCCGCCTTGCGCCTTGACCTGTTGATACCCTCGTCACTTGGACGCAAGCGACCGCTCGAGGTTTAAGGGCCGCCTGGCGGTACTAGATGGATGGGCACTGGAGGTAAGATGCGGCCCCATGGCAAATCTCATTGCCGCCGCGGCGTTCTTTCTCGCCATTCACTTCGGCATCTCCGGCACGAAGCTGCGTGACCAATCGGTGCGCCTCGTCGGCGAGAAGGTCTTTCGCGCTCTGTTCGCGCTCGCCTCGATCATCGGACTCATCTGGCTGATCCGGGCGTACTCCGTTGCGCCGTACATTGCACTGTGGGGTCGGCTGACATCGCTCGAACCGCTCGCGGCTCCGCTCGTGCTCGGCGCGGTTGCGCTCGTCGTCATCGGCATCTCGACGCCGAATCCGACGGCAGTTGGCGGCGAGTCGCAGCTCACGAGGGAAGTGCAGGTGCGCGGAGTCATGCGCATCACGCGACATCCGTTTCTGTGGGGCACGGCGTTGTGGGCGTTCGTGCATTTCGTAATCAACGGCGATCTCGCATCGTCGGTCGTGTTCGGCTCGTTGCTCGTGCTCACTCTGGTCGGCACGCGATCGATCGATGCGAAACGTCGCCGCGCTTACGGCGAACGCTGGGAACACTTCGCGCAACAGACTTCCAACGTGCCGTTCGCGGCGATCGCCACGCAACGCAATCATCTCGGCGTGGCGTTGCACGAAATCGGCATCGTGCGCCCGGCACTCGCGATCGCAGTATTCGTCGCGCTGTTCCTGTTGCACGGTCGCTTGTTCGGCGGACCGCTCACTTAGTCTGATCAGCGTCAGTGATCTTCGCCGTCGCCGGATTGTGACGGCGCAACCCATTGCGCGCACCAAACGATGAGCGCACTCTGCCGCGCGTCCAAATTTACTCATCGCTGCTTCGACAGCACACAACCGGGGAGACCAGCCAACGACGAGAAAACTCGCGCCACGCGCGAGACGGGATTCTTTTGCCCAACGATCAACCGGGAGAAATAGTGATGCAAGCACTGAAAAGGTTTGCACTGATAGCGGCAAGTGCATCGCCGCTGCTGTTACTGGGAGTCGGCTCCGTCGCCGACGACCGCGCCACCACCCGCTTCCAGCCTTCAGGACGAACGCCCGCGGAAGAAACGGCAGCGGTCACACAGGCGGACTTCTTCACCGAAGCGCCGACCGGCTTCGACAACCGCACCAACGGCTACCTGCGCCAGGGAGCGCCGTACGACACCCTCAACGAGGACAACGTCGTGCCCGACCGCTCGTTCAACGACAACCGCTTCATCTTCGAAGAAGTGGAATCGATCGCCGACGGCCTCGGCCCGACCTACAACGCGCAGAGCTGCGCCGAGTGTCACCAGAACGTCGTGACCGGCGGCGCCAGCCAGATCGCCGAGCATCGCACCGGGCGACTGGATGCGTCCGGCGGCTTCTTCGAATCGCTCGGCGGCTCGCTGATCCATTCGCGTGCGACCAACGCGGCAATCGTCGAGCGCGTAGCGTTCGAAGACGACGTCCGCACCTTCCGCATCTCGACCAACACGCTCGGCAACGGCTTCGTCGAGTGCGTCGCCAACGAATCGCTGCTCGCGATCCGCGACGCGCAACCTGCCGACATACGCGGCACGGCAGTCATGGTGCCGGTGTTCGAAGGCGGTAACGCGATGCGCGTCGGGCGCTTCGGCTGGAAGAATCAGCACGGCAGTCTCGAGTCGTTCTCGGCGGACGCGTACCTCAACGAGATGGGCATCACCAGCCCGCTGTTCCCCGACGAGAACACCTCGAGCGGCCGCAACGTCGGCTTCGGCACGGGCTTCGATCCGGTCCAGGATCCGGAGGACCAAGGCGAGGACGTGAAGGCGTTCGCGAACTTCATGCGCTCGACCAAGGCGCCTTCGCGCGGTCGAATCACGCAGTCCGTGCAACAGGGCGAAGCGTTGTTCAACCAGGTCGGCTGCAACGGCTGCCACGTTCAGACGCTGCGCACTGCGCGGGCCGGCACGCTGATCAACGGCGGCACGTTCCGCATCCCGTTCGCGCTGGGAAATAAGATCATTCATCCCTACAGCGATTACCTGTCGCACGACATCGGTACCGGCGACGGCATTCCGATCACGCCTGCGCCGGAGTTCGCGGTCACCAGGAATCTGATGCGCACTGCTCCGCTGTGGGCGCTGCGCACCCGCAACCGGCTCATGCACGACGGCCTGTCGTTCACGAAGCAGGAAGCGATCCAGCGTCATGCCAATCAGGGCGCCGGCGCACGCGATCGTTACAACGCGCTGACGGATGCCCAGAGGAATCTGGTGCTGACGTTCCTCGATTCGCTGTAAGCGCTTGCCAAGGAGGGCCGTGGCGTTTCTCATAGCGCCATGGCCCTCCCCGTTCTCCATCACGACGACTACGAACGCCAGGCGCGCGCCGAGCTGCGCCGCTGGCAGGAACAGATGAGCACGCCGCCGGGGCTGTGGAGCCACGCGACGCGTGGCCTGCAGCAGCGAATCAACCGGCTCATTCCCGAGCGCGTTCACGAGACCGTCACGACCGTCATCAAGCAGATGACACGGGCTGTCATCGCCGGCTCGAATTTCACCGCGCCTGCCCCGCTCCACAACCGCACGCTCTCGCAACGTGAAATTCTGGTGATGGAAAAGATCGCAAATTACAGCCGCACTGCTGCGATCGAAGGCGGTGTGACAGGTGCCGGCGGTTTCTTTCTCGGCCTCGCTGACTTCCCGCTCCTGCTCAGCATCAAGCTGAAGCTGCTGTTCGACATCGGCGCGCTCTATGGCTACCCGGGCGAGGACTACAAGGAACGCATCTACCTGCTGCATGTCTTTCAACTCGCCTTCTCCAGCGATGCGCATCGCCTGGACGTGTATCGCAGGATCAGCGACTGGCGTACTTACAGTCAGCAGCTTCCTGCATCGCTCGACGAGTTCGACTGGCGCACGTTCCAGCAGGAGTATCGCGACTACATCGACCTTGCAAAACTTGCCCAGCTGTTGCCGATCATCGGTGCGCCGGTCGGCGTCATCGTCAACAACCGGCTGGTGCGCCGGCTCGGGCGCACTGCGACGAATGCGTACCGCCTGCGCTGGTTCGACGACCAGGCATCGAAATAAATAAATCGTAATGCACGACGGCGAGAACCGCCGCGCGCAGCGCCGTCACTCACTCGCGCACCAGTAACGCGAGCTCCGCCTGGCACTTTCTGCATTTCCGTATTTCCGAGGAGTACGAAGATGACCACCGCATCCGTTTCGTTGCGGGTCTTGCTCGCGTCCGTCACTTTGACCGTTGCTTCGGCAATGGCCGTCGCGAACGACGACGAACAAGACAACAGTCGCCATGGCGACCGACCCGACCAGTTCTATACGAACAAGCGACTCGTCTCGGACGGCGCGTTCCCGGCGAACTTCACCGATCCGCACCTGAAGAATGCCTGGGGCGTGGCCTTCAATCCGCAAGGCTTCGTCTGGGTGGCCGACGCCGACGGCCACGTTTCCACGTTGTACGACGGTAACGGTCAACCATCCCCGCCGCCACCGTCGCCGCAGCCGCTGGTCGTCAGCGTACCGGGGCCCGATGGCACGCCGGGCAATCCGACCGGCATCGTGTTCTCCGGCGGCAATGACTTCGCGGTGACCAAAGGCGGCGTGACCGGCTTCGCGCGCTTCATCTTTGCCACCGAGCAGGGCAATCTCGCCGGCTGGGCACCGAACGTCGACGCGACCAACGCCGTGTTCGTGCCGAAGGATCCGACGGATAAAGATGAGTCTTCTTATAAAGGACTCGCGTTGAGCGGCAACGGCACCACGCATCTGCTGTTCGCCGCGAACTTCGCGCAAGCACGCGTCGACGTGTTCGACGGCACCTTCAAGCACGTGAGCGTGCCCGGCGGATTCCGCGACTCGCATTTGCCGCCGCACTACGCGCCGTTCGGCATCCAAGCGATCAATGGCGACATCTACGTCACCTATGCGAAGGTCGAGGGCGACGAGGAAGCGCACGGCCAGGGCCTCGGCTTCGTCGACGTGTTCGATACTGACGGTCGGTTGCTGCGTCGAGTCGCTACGCGCGGCACGCTGAACGCGCCGTGGGGTCTGGCGCTCGCGCCGGCAAGCTTCGGCAAGTTCGGCGGCGCGTTGCTGGTCGGCAATTTCGGTGACGGCTTCATCAATGCTTACGCCCCGCTGACGGGCACGTGGCTCGGCTTCCTGCGCGATCGCAACGGCCGGCGCATCCACGTCGACGGCCTGTGGGGCATGCAGTTCGGCAACGGCCTTCTGAACCAGAAGACCAATCAGCTGTTCTACGCGGCGGGACCGAACGAGGAAGAGGACGGCGTGTACGGCGTCATCACGGCAGTGACGCAATAGTCCGAAGAAACGGCGATCCCGGTGGCATGCGCGCCATGGAAGGTGCGCATGCTTTGTTTTTTGCGCTAGGCTTGGGCCGTGCAGAAGATCTCGGCCTCCCATTCGACGTTCGTCAAGCGAGTGCTGCCTTTCGCAACCATAGCGGCCGCTTCTGCCTGGACTTACTCGTCCCATCGCGGCGAACAGTACGCGCTCGAGCTGGCACTGCTCTGGTTTGTTGTCGGCTCGATCGCCCTGTGGGTCTTGCTCAGGCAAGGGTTCTGGCGCCTGGCCGACACCGTTGAGGACCAGGGCGACAAGCTGGTCATCACGCGCTGGAAGACCCGCATCGAAGTCCCGATCGAAAACGTGAAGGCGCTGCGCCGCAAACCTGCGTTCAGCGGCAGCAACGTCACGCTGTTCCTGAGAGCGCCGTCCGCGCTTGGCTCCGAGATCAGTTTCCTCGCGCCTGGCTGGCGCACGATGCGCGACATCGACGAAAAGCTGGAAGCGTTGGCCCGCCGCATTTCGAAGCGGACTTGAAAGGCCTGGGACCCAAAAGCTCCGCTGCGTTGCGCAGCATCGGCATCGCTTCGCTCGAAGAGCTGCGCGCGCGCGATCCGTTCGACGTTTATGCAGTGCTCAAGGCCAACGTGCCGGGCACGAGCTTGAACTTCCTGTATGGACTGATCGGCGCCATCGAGGATGTTCACTGGCAGGAGATCAAGCGAACGCGCCGCACGGAGATCCTCCTGCGGCTGGAAGAGATGGGGATTGCGCCGAAGTAAGGTCAGTCGAACCTGACGCCTTCGAGCACCGTCTCCGTCATCTTGCGCGCCTTCGCTCGTGCTGCGTCGATCGTCGCGCCGAGCGCGAGCGATACGCCCATGCGACGATGGCCGCGGACTTCCGGTTTGCCGAACAGGCGCAGCGCTGTGTCCGGCTCCGTGAGCGCGCGCTCGACGTTCTCGAAGCGAACGTTGCTGGAGTCACCGTCCACGAGGATCGCGCACGACGCCGACGGGCCGCGCTGACGAATCACCGGAATCGGCAAGCCGAGAATCGCGCGTGCATGCAGCGCGAACTCTGACAGATCCTGCGAGATCAGCGTCACGAGTCCGGTGTCGTGCGGAC
>Ga0207675_100005083_pt1 | contig 12662 bp, 10 predicted proteins | sample KBSSwiS42_FD_184305 | JGI IMG/M metagenome (GOLD analysis project Ga0207675, IMG submission 184305) | Switchgrass rhizosphere microbial communities from Kellogg Biological Station, Michigan, USA - KBS Switchgrass S4-2 (SPAdes) (version 2) | ecosystem: Host-associated > Plants > Roots >... | reverse complement strand
CTGGTCCGCTCGGACGTCACATAGAGGCCGGCTCCCTGCAAAAGCATCCGGATACCACGCAGGGAAAAGAGCTGCAGGTGCTCCGGCGGTGCCACGGCACTCCAGTCCGTCCGTAGAAGGCGCGCCGAGATGCCCCTCCCGTGCGGAGTGGTGATGTACATGGCCCCGCCCGGGCGCAGCAGGCGGTGCGCCTCGCGCACAAGGTTGGCCGGGTCATCCACGTGCTCCACGACTTCCACGAGCGAGACCACGTCGAAGCTCTCCGCAGCCAGCGGTAGCGCCTCGAGCTCGCCTACGTAAACCTCGAAACCGTCCGCGCGCACTGCCTCGGCTGCGCTTTCCGCCACCTCGGTCCCAACCGCTGTCCAACCGCGACGCGAGGCGGCTCGGAGCAGCGCCCCGGCCCCGCAGCCAACGTCGAGCCATCGGCCCAGCTGCCGATAAGGCTGAAACTCGTCAGCCACTTCCTCGAGTCGTTGCTCGACGAACGCTGGAATACGCAGATTGCTGGCGTGGTAGTAGCCCGCGTAGTCCATCGCCTCATCAGGAGTCGACGGCAGCGTCGTCGTGAAGACGGTCGTGCACCGATAGCAGCTCACGAGTAGATAGCCGTTTGCAGTGCCGAACTGCCTAGCGGCTGCCGACCAACAGGCTGGGCAGGGTCGCGCCTCCATCGCCGCGGAGTTTGCCGGACGCCGGGGCCGTCCCTACCCTCGGTCCGGATGCCGGGCTCGCTGCGCTGCCTCTACGTCTGTTACATGTCGCTCGACGATCCGCTGGTGCACAGCCAGGTCGTCGCCTACCTCGATGGACTGGCGGCGCGGGGACACACGGTGCACCTGCTGACGTTCGACACGCCGCTGCCCGCGAGCCGGAGGGAAGAGCTGAGAGCGGACCTCGAGCGGCGCGGCATCACGTGGCACTCGCGGCGCTACCACAAGCGCCCGTCCCTTCCGGCGACCGTCTACGACACGTTCGTGGGCGTCGTGGCGGTCCTGCGGATCATGCGCAGGCATCGCCTCGCTGCGATCCACGCTCGCAACCATGTCCCCGCCGCGATGGCGCTGATGGTGAGGCGGATCTCGCGCTGCCGGATGATCTTCGACCTGCGCGGCCTGATGGCTGAGGAGTACGTGGACGCCGGCACCTGGCGGCGCGGCAGCCTGCCATACAGGATCACGAACTGGATCCAGGGGGCGGCGCTCCGTCGCGCCGACCACGTCGTGATGCTCACCGAGGCGGTTCGCCGGCAGCTGTTCGACGGAACCGAGCCGGAGGGCCGCCTCGCCGTGATTCCGTGTTGCGCCGACCTCGACGGGAGCGCCGACGCCGCCCGCGACATCGGCGCCGAGCTGGACCTCGGAGGCCGTCCCGCCCTCGTCTACGTGGGGAAGTTCGGCACCTGGTACATGGCCCGAGAGATGGTGGAGTTCTACGTCGCGGCCCGTGAGGTCGAGCCGAAGCTTGCGTTTCTCGTGATCACGCAGTCCGACCCGGACCTGATCGAGCGTGAGTTCGCGGCCGCTCATGTCGATCCGGGCGACTACCGCGTGACACGCTCGGATCCGGGCGAGATCGGCGCGTACCTTCGCGCGGCTCACCTGGGTATCTCCTTCGTGCGGCCGACGCCGTCCAAGATCTCGTCCTCCCCGACCAAGATCGGCGAGTACCTGGCGGCCGGGCTTCCCGTGGTGTCGACCGCAGGAATCGGCGACGTGGATGCGCTCCTCTCAGCCGGAGACGTCGGAGTGCTCGTGAGGAGCACCGGGAGCGATGCGTACGCCGAGGCCGCCAAGGAAGCGTTCGGGTTGGCCTCCGATGCCGCGACCCGCGAGCGATGCAAGAGCGTTGCCAGGGAGAGTCTGTCGCTCGAACGTGTTGGTGTGCCGCGCTACGACCGCGTTTACCGCGATTTGGCGGCGACGGTGGACCAATAGCCGATATGCCGCGCTTGGCGAAAGGCCACCCGACGTGCTAGGCAAGAGTTGATGCGATCGCTCGTAACCGGAGGCGCGGGCTTCATCGGCGCGCACGTTTCTGCCGCTCTGCTCGAGCGAGGCCATGAGGTCGTGGTCCTCGACGACCTGAGCGGCGGCTTCGCCGACAACGTCCCCGACGCAGCCGAATTCGTGGACGGCTCGGTCACAGACGACGAGCTGGTGCGGCGAATGTTCGACGAGCACTCGTTCGACTACGTCTTCCACCTCGCTGCCTACGCCGCGGAGGGCCTCAGCCACTTCATCCGCCGGTTCAACTACACGAACAACGTGATCGGGAGCATGAATCTGATCAACGAGGCGATTCGAACCGAGGTCAAGTGCTTCGTGTTCACGTCCTCGATCGCCGTCTACGGCGCCGAGCAGATCCCGATGACCGAGGACACGGTTCCCCGGCCGGAGGACCCATACGGGATCGCGAAGTACGCCGTCGAGCAGGATCTGCATGCCGCACTCGGCATGTTCGGGCTGAACCATGTGATCTTCCGGCCCCACAACGTGTACGGCGAGTTCCAGAACATCGGGGACCGCTACCGCAATGTCGTGGGGATCTTCATGAACCAACTGATGCAGGGCGAGCCGCTCACCGTCTTCGGCGACGGGGAGCAGACCCGCGCCTTCAGCTACATCGCTGACGTCGCTCCCTACATCGCGGCGAGCGTCGACGTCCCCGCCGCCTACAACGAGGTCTTCAACATCGGCGCCGACCAGCCGTTCTCGGTCAACGAGCTCGCGGTTCGCGTGGGTGAGGCGATGGGGGTTGAGGCGACGATCCGGCATCTGGAGGCGCGGAACGAGGTCGTCGATGCCGTGGCCGATCACAGCAAGGCGCGGCGCGTGTTCGACATGTCCGACCCGGTTTCGCTCCCCGAGGGGCTGGCGCGCATGACCGAGTGGGCGCAGCGTGTCGGCCCCCGGCGCGGGGACAAGTTCGGCGACATCGAGCTGACCCGGGGTCTGCCTCCGGTCTGGCTCGAGGCATGACCGGGGGACCCACGCTCGACGTCCTCTTCGCGGCGGTGCATCCCCCCGGGCGTGTGCCGAGCCAGCGCTTCCGCTACGAGCAGTACGTCGACTTCCTGGCCGAGCACGGTGTCAGGACGACGTTCGCGCCAATTCTCAGAACCGACGACTACGCGGCCCTGTACGGCGAGCGGCACTACGCGAGCAAGGGGCTCGTGGCGGCGCGGGGGCTCGGCCGGCGCTGGCGTCATCGGGGGCGGCTCGCCGACTACGACATCGTGTTCGTGCAGCGCGAGGCGCTCCAGCTCGGCACCGCATTTTTCGAGCGCGCCGTTTCGCGCTCGCAGGCCCGTCTGGTGTTCGACTTCGACGACGCTATCTGGCTCCAGAACGTGTCTGACGCCAACCGCCGCCTGGCCTGGCTGAAGAACCCGGACAAGACCGCCGAGCTCATCTCGATGGCGGATCTCGTGATCGCCGGGAACCCGCATCTGGCGGACTATGCGAGCGACTTCAGCAACGCCGTCGAGGTGGTGCCGACCACCATCGACACCGACGCGTACGTGCAGGACAGCCGGCCACCCAACGGCGACGCGGTCTGCATCGGCTGGAGCGGAAGCATGACCACCATCCAGCACTTCGACCTCATGATCCCCGTGTTCCGGCGCCTCAAGGCGCAGTACGGGGAGGCCGTTCGCTTCAAGGTCATCGGCGATGGGCGGTATCGGCACGACGAGCTGGGCATCCGGGGTCAGGACTGGAGCGCGGAGTCGGAGGTGAGCGACCTGTCCGACATCGACATCGGGGTGATGCCGCTGCCGGACGACGAGTGGGCCCGCGGGAAGTGCGGTCTCAAGGGCCTCCAGTACATGGCCCTCGGGATACCCACCGTCATGTCGCCGGTCGGCGTGAACACGGAGATCATCGACGACGGGGTGAACGGCTTGCTCGCCGGCGACGAGGACGAGTGGGTCTCGAAACTCACCAGCCTCCTCGAGTCGGACGAGCTGCGACGGGACCTGGGGCGTGAGGGCCGCGACACGGTCGAAGAGCGCTATTCGGTTCGATCGCAGAGGGAGCGCTACCTGAGCCTGATCACGGGATTGGCCTGAGATTTGGCTCCCATCCGATTGACGTAGCGCGGATCGCGTTTACCTTAGATGTAGGCGGGACGGCCCGGCAGGGACGCCGCACAAAGGGCTCGATTTGACTCTCACCGATACGGACCTCTACCAAGCGCTGTGCGTGACGATCGCGTTGCTCGGCGCGATCTATCTGCTGACGTGGGTCGTGCGGCGGCTCAAGCGCTCACGCGAGGGCCTCGACATCGGCAGGCAGGTCGCTATCGCCTTTGGCCTCAGGTGGCTGGCGGCCGTCGCGCTCGGCCAGCTGTCGATCGCGCGCGACCTCCGCGGCGGCGATGAGCTTCGCTTCATGAGCGACGCCAAGGACATAGCCGCTCAGTCGCTGAGCTCACCGGACTCGGTCGACGCTCTCACTTCCCAGTTCCACACATTCTGGTTCTCGCTCCATTTCCGCGTGCTGGACGGAGCACCGCCAGAGCTGCTCCTCCGCACCGAGATGGTCCTCTTCTCGACGGTCGGGCTCGCGCTCCTGTGCGCCGGGGTCTGGGAGCTGGGCGGCCCGCGGCCGGCACGGATCGCGGCCTGGATCCTCGCGCTCGAGCCGGCCAACATCTTCTTCTCGAGCCTCATCCACAAGGAACCGCTCATGTACCTCGCCGAGGGGCTGGTCGTGTTCGGAGGAGCTGTGCTGTGGAAGCGCGGCAAGCTGACCGCCCTGATTCCGATGGTCATCGGCTGCCTGCTCGCGATGGCGACGCGTCCCTACGTCGGCTGGTTCCTGACCGGCGCCGCCGCGGCGGTCGTGCTGCACGCCTCCCTCACGCGGCAGCGTGGCCTGCGCTCGCTCGCCCTCACCTGCACCTGTGCCGTCCTCGCCGTGGCCTTCATACCCGTCGTGTGGAACCAGTCCTCAGACCAGAAGCTCACGGAGCTCCAGCAGTCCCAGAACGCGAATTCGGCGGACGGGGCCAACCTCTCGCTCGAGCGCGTCGACTACTCGACTCGCGAGAAGCTGATCATCAATCTCCCGAAGCGGATCAAGGACATCATCTTCCGCCCCTATCTCTGGCAAACCCAGAACACCAGCCAGCAGCTGGGCGCGATCGGGACACTCTTCGTTCTCGCATGTCTCGCGCTGCTCGCCGCGGCGATCGCGCGCAACCGCAAGCAGATCATGGATATGGCCGGCCCCTTGGTGTACCCGGCCGCCTTCATGCTGGTCGCGTATGCGATCAGCGCCGGCAATGCCGGCACGGCCTACCGATATCGCACCCACCTGGTGGGGCTCTCGGTGTGCCTCGTACTAGTCCTGCTCGCCCATAGACGCCAAGAGCAGGAGGGCCTCGCGAGGAAGCCCGTACGTCCCGGCCTCCGTCACGTTACCCGGACTAGGACAGCTACATGAAAACGCTCAGCAGTGCTGAAATCCCTGCCTATACTGGCCGGATGGAAGAGCAGTCGCGCCTAGACACCGATCCGCGCGAGTTCTTCCGCCTCCTCTGGCGCCGCAAGTGGATCATCTTGCTCTGCCTGACGCTGATTCCGCTTGCCGCGTACGTCTACAGCGATCGTCTGACCAAGAGCTACCAGGCCACCACCATCATCCAGGTTCAGGGGACGGCGACTGACACTGGCACAGGCGTTTCTGAGGACCTTCCGAGCGGAACGCCGAACCCGGACAAGGTCGCCGCGCTGGTCTCGACCAGCGGGGTGGCGGACCAGGCCTCCCGAATCCTGGGGGAGAAGCCGGGGTCAGTACGCGGACACATAGTCGCAGTGGCGAACGACAAGACCGAATTCATCACGATCACCGCCACTGCCGGAAGTGGCGAGCGAGCGGCTGCGGTTGCCAACGCGGTTGCCCGCGGCCTGAGGGTCTCGCGCGAGAGGTCCGGCATTCGACGCGTCGACGCCGCGATTGGCAACGTGGAGAAGGAGCTTGCCGACCTGCCTGGCGACGAGGCGCTGCAGCGCGCACAACTGTCCGAGAGGCTTCAGGGGCTTCGCGCCCTGCGCGCGGCGCAGGGCCAGAACATGCAGGTGATTGAGCCGGCGGCTGTGCCCTCGGCCCCGGTGTCGCCGAAGCCGAAGCGCAATGCGATCCTCGCGTTCGTGGTGGCCCTGCTGATCGCGGCAGGCGCGGCGGCTCTCGCCGAGCGCCTTGACCGCCGCCTGCACGACTCGCGCGACGTGGAGCGGCTCACCGGTACGCCGCTTCTCGCTCAGATCCCGTCGAGCGCGTTCCCTGGAGCGGCACCCGATCCCCAGCTGCCGATCGTCTTCCAGACGCTGAGGGACAGCCTCACATATTTCAACGTCGACCAGCGGCTCGCGAGCTTGCTGGTGATCAGCCCGCTGAAGGGCGACGGGAAGACGAGCGTCTCCACCAACCTCGCCGTCGCGTTCGCTCGCGCCGGCAAGCAGGTGATCCTGGTGGACGCGGACCTCCGGAGCCCTCAGGTCGCGACGCGGATGGGCACGCCGTCCGCCCCTGGCCTCAGCGAGGTGATCTCCGGCAACAGCGACATCCAGGACGCGCTCACGGAGATAGAGCCGTTCGGCCCGTACCTCCGCGTCCTGCCGGGCGGGTCGATCCCGCCGAACCCGTCGGAGATGCTCGGCTCGGCCCGCATGTCGACGATCCTCGCGGAGCTCTCGGAGATGTCCGACCTCGTGGTCATCGACACGGCGCCGGTGCTCGTCGTGAGCGACGCGTTCCCGCTGTTCGAGCAGGTGGCCGGCATCGTCGGCGTCTCCAGGCTCGAGCAGACGCCGCGCGAGGCGATCACACGGGCGATCGAGATCGCATCAAGCGCCGGTGGCCGTGTGCTCGGCATGGTCGCGACCGGCGCGAAGCAGGCCGGCGACGGCTACGGCTACGGCTACGGCTACGGCGAGGTGCCGTCGGCCGCCGCGGACCCGCACTTCCTCGCGGCGAGCGGCGGCGGGCAGACCACCGGGAAGCCGGTCAGCCGGCGGGTCAGGCAGTTCTTCCGGTCCGGCTGACTTGCGCCCGCTGCATCAGCAGGAGTGCGAGGAGCGCCGCAGGCAGAAGGACCGCGAGCGCGAGCACGAAGGTGCGAGCGGCCGTGCCGCCGGGGTCCTCGGCGGCGTTGATGCGGGCCTGGAGCTCCGCGGAGGACTCACCGTCTCGCGCGGCCGGGGTCCCGCTGCTGTCTCCCGGGCCGTTGCCGGCTCCTTGCTTCCCGCCACTCTTCTCACCGGGCGGTGTGATGCCAATGCCGAACGCGATCTTGCCCCCCGACTGCTGGTCCGTCGTGCCGGCTCCATCGGAGCGGCCCTCCACGAACGGGATCGCGTATTCCTTGCCCGAGGGGCTGCCGGGGTCGTAGCTCACGCCGGGCTCGAACTGCGCGGAAGCTGTTGCCGGAGCGGCAAGCGCCGCCCCGGCGATTGCTGCAACGAGCGCGACTTTCCGAGACGGCATGGTCTTCTCAGAGTAGGGGCCTAGCGGACAACATGCCACTCACCCGGACTCGCATTCTCCTGATCCTCACGGCGATTGTCGTGCTGGCGCTGCCGGCCGCCGCCGATGCGGCGCCGTCGCGCAAGAAGTCGATCTGGGGGCCGGCCGCGGTGGACGGCCGCTCGCAGTTTCCGATCTACCGCGATCTCGGCGCCGGGCTCTGGCAGAACGTCATCACCTGGTCGTCGATCGCACCGACTCGACCGGCGCATCCGCGCGACCCGGACGACCCGGCCTACCGCTGGCCGCCCGGGCTGGGTGCCGCGATCGCGGAGGGCAGGCGCTTCGGCATCCAGACGTCGCTCATGATCACGTCCGCCCCCCGGTGGGCGAGCGGCCACCGTGCCCGGCGCTGGGCTCCGAGGAAGCCGAGCGACTTCGCCGACTTCGCTTACGCCGCGTCGGCGCGCTACCCGTCCGTCCGTCACTGGATGATCTGGGGCGAGCCCACCCGGGCGTTCAACTTCATGCCCCTCATCCCAGAGAAGCGAGACCGCCCGCTCACGCGGCGCATGAAAAGGACGCCGCACACCTACGCGCGCATCCTGGATGCCGCGTATGGCGCCCTGAAGCGGCGCTCACGCCGGAACATCGTCATCGGTGGGAACTCATTCACCACAGGAGACGTGTCGCCGCTCAACTGGATACGCAACCTCCGGCTTCCGAACGGAAAGCCGCCGAGGATGGACCTCTACGGGCACAACCCCTTCAGCGCCCGGCGCCCGCGCCTCGCGGGCCCGGCGGTCGGCCACGGTTTCGCCGACTTCAACGACCTCGACGTGTTGGCCCGCTGGGTCGACCGCTGGCTCGCGCGGCCGCGCGGCAAGAAGCACATCAACTTCTTCCTCTCCGAGATGTTCTGGCCCACGGACCACGCCAACCACGAGTTCAACTTCTACGTGACGCGGAGGCTGGCCGCGAGCTGGCTCACCGACGCGCTCCGGATCACCCGGCGCTGGTCGCGCATCTACACCCTCGGTTGGTTCTCGCTGTACGACGACCCTCCGACCCAGGCGGGTGACGAGGTGAACCGTGGGCTATTGACCTTCCGGGGCAAGAAGAAGCCGGCGTACTTCGCCTACAAGCGTGGCTGAGGCGAGCCGCACGGCGGCAACGGAGACGCGGGTCATCCGCTCCTCGCGGTCGCGCCGAGACGAGCGTTCGTCGGGGACTCAGATCGCGAACTGGGCGGCGCTCGGGCTGCTGGCCCTGTTCGGCTTCGGCTCGGGCGTCAGCGCGATCGCGGACGGCTTCTACGACCTCACCGTCTGGGGGCCGATCACGATCGGTGTTGCCGCAGTGGCGCTGGGGGCAGCAGTCGCCACCTCGGCAAAGCCGCGCCTGATCCCCGTGCTCGCCGTGGCCGGTCTCATGGGCCTGTGGCTCTGGTCGTGGCTGTCGACGGGATGGGCGGAGTCGACGGATCAGGCGCTCCTGACCGCCGGGCGCTGGGCGCTGTACGCGGCGAGCCTCACGGCGCTGCTCCTGCTGATGCGCACGGAGCTCGAGCGCTGGCTCCCGCTGATATTCGCCACCGTCGGCATCCTCGTCGTGGCCGGCTACGTGGTGCTGCGGATGCTCGACGGGGACGTGAACTCGCTGTTCTTCGGCGGTCGCCTGCGGGATCCGCTCGGCTACGTAAACGGGCAGGCGGGCTATTTCCTGATGGGGTTCTGGCCATGCGTCGCGCTTGCGGAACAGGAGCGCAGCAAGGTCCTTGCCGGCATCGGGGCGGCCGGCGCGCTGGTGCTCGCCGCATTGCTCGTGCTCAGCCAGACGCGCGCGGTCCTGCCCGCCACGGCCCTGTCGGCCATCGTCCTGCTGGGGCTCGTGCCCGGCCGGCCGCGCCGGGTGTTCGTCCTGGGCGTCATCGGGCTCGGGGTGCTGGCGATCTCGGCGCCGCTGCTCGACGTCTACCAGAACGTGCCCAAGGATCAGGCCGCGGATCCGGAGCTCGTGAAATTCGCGGCGCGGCGGATCATCCTCGCCGCGCTGGCGGTCGGCGTGGCCTGGGGTGTGGCGCAGCTCGTGCTCGAGCGGCTCACCTCCGGCGACTCGCCCACAGCCGCCTGGATGCGCCACGGTGAAAGATTTGTTGCAGCGGGCTTCGTCGTGATCGCCCTGCTGGCGGGGCTGGTCGCCCTCGGCAATCCCGCCGACAGGGTGAGCCAGCAGTACGACGACTTCGTCAACCTCCGCGTGGACAACCAGGACAGCGCACGGTTCCTGTCCGGCGGGGGCTACCGCTACGACTACTGGCGGATCGCGTGGGCGGAGTTCAAGGACTCGCCGCTCAAGGGCCAGGGGGCCGGCAACTACGACGACCAGTACTTCGTCAAGCGGCGGACGGTCGAGGACATCCGTCAGCCGCACAGCATCGAGATGCAGACGCTGGCGGAGCTCGGGCTGGTCGGCATGGTGTTCCTGCTGTTGTTCGCCGGTGCGGTGGCCGCGGGCTTCTGGCGACAGTCGCGTTATGCCCGGGACCGGCCCGACCGCAGGATGGTCGCCGTGGCGGCCGGCGGCGCGTTCGTCTGCTGGCTCACTCATACGAGCGTCGACTGGCTCCACAACATCCCAGGGGTGACCGGCGTGGCCCTCTGTGCCGCAGCAGCACTGGTAAGTCCCTGGGCGCGCCGGCGGGGCGCGTCGATAGGGACGCGCATCGTCGTGGTGGGCTTGGTCGCGCTCGTCGCGGTCGCGGCCGCGGACTCGGTCGGCAGGCTGGCTCTCGCCGACAAGGACCGGATCGATGCCAGGGACTCCCTGCGCTCGGACCCGGTGGAGGCCTTGCGGCTCGCGAACCGGTCGCTCTCGCTGAACGACGATTCGCTGCCCGCGCTATACGTCAAGTCGGCCGCGTACGCTCGGCTCGGCCTGTACCGGGAGTCGCGCGCGACGCTGCTCGGGGCGGCCGACCTCGAGCCACGCGATCACCTCACGTGGGCGCTGCTCGGCGATCTCTCGGCGCGGCGCGGTAAATTCCGGCAGGCTCGCGCGTACTATCGCCGGTCGCTCGCGCTGAACCCGCGCAACCCGTTTGTCCGGGAGCTCGTGAAGGACCCGAGGAGAGCGGTGTCCCAATCCGGGCAGTAGGAACCCCAGATGGGGGATAAAAAAGATCGCTAAATCGCTGGCGCTGCGTAAAAAGTTGACTTATGCTCGCCAAAGGATTCCGACTAGAAGGGAAACGGAGACTCGTGGGTTGGAACAACGATAAGAGGTCGGTGGCACGCCAGGACGCGGACAAGCCGCTTGCCAGGTCGGACGAACTGGTTGTCGAGGAGCTCGGCGACGAGCTCCTGGTCTACGACCAGACCACCAATCAGGCCCACTCCCTGGGCGCTGCTGCGGCTCGCGTCTGGCGGGCGTGCGACGGCAAGACGGATGTCGATGCCCTGGGCCCGGAGATGGGGCTGGATCATGAGACGGTCGCCCGCGCGCTGATCGAGCTCCGGGACTGCAACCTCCTGGAGGGAGGGACGGTCACCGGCGCCGGCATGACTCGCAGGGACATGGGCGTCAGGGCGGCAAAGCTCGGCGGCGCTGTCGCTGCGGTACCCCTGATCGTTTCGCTTGCTGCGCCCCTCCCGGCTGCGGCGACCACCGTGACCATCGAGTTCTGCACCAAGGGCGGCACGTCGTTCGCTTGCGGTATCGACTGCATGGTCCGCAACTGCTGCTGCTGCTGCCAGACCACGTCTCAGACGCCGCTGATCAACGTCGGCGTCCTGTGCGGGACCGGCGGCCCGACCAAGTGCTGCCTGCCGACGGCGCAATGCAACGCCGGCTTCTTCGGCAAGACCGGACACTGCTCCGACACGGCCGACTGCCCGTAGGCCGACACACCGTTCACTAGCGGATCCTGTCTTAAAGGACCTGGCGTCTAAGGCGCCAGGTCCTTTGCTTTGGCCGACCTCGCCTGCCGGCGAAAGCGCCATGCCTTAGCGGCCCATATCGGGGCGCGCATCAGGTGCAGACCGCGGGCGAGCATGAGGCGCGCGCCGGTCTTGCGTGCCCAGGGGTACTGCCAGGCGATCCACTCCGGCTTTGGAAACAGGGATCTGCGGAGCACCAGGAGCCGCTCTCGTGCACCGCGGCTGCCGGTGAAAGCCTCTAGGTGGAACGTGCCACGTGGGCGCTTCTCCCGGTTGGCGATCTTCCACAGGGCACCTTCGGTCGCCGGCAGCCCCAGCTCGCTGGCGAGCACCTCGCCGCGGGGGACCAAGCGCAACCCTGCTGCGAAGGCGGCGGTGGCGCCAATCTCCGCTGCAAGGGTCGCCGCCCCGCGCCAAGTCTCGGGTGACCACCTCTCGACCGCCAAAGTCAGATCCTCGATCGGTCTCCCGTCCCGGACCCCATGCTGCGCCGCGTGGGTGGCGACATGCAGCGCGAGCCCCTGGTGAGAGAGCGTCGCGAAGCGGCGTCCCTCCAGCTCGATCCAGCCACGCTCCCTGCTCAGGGCCGCCCACGCCGCCTCCGGCGGCGTCTCCGCACCCGGCAGCCTCCAGTGCAGATCGATCATGACGCCAGTGGAGCGCGCACCGCGCGCGCGGACCCAGGTCTCGGCATCGGCGGCACCGGCCAGGTCGACGATGCCGAGGCCATCGTCGATGCTCATGTACCCCCGCTCGTGGAGGACACCGCGGGCCGTCTGCAGGCCAGTGGGGGAGACGAGCAGGTCGACATCCGTGTAACCCCGATGCTCACCGCTCTCATAGAGGGTGCGGGCAAGAGCCGGACCCTTGAGCACCAGGGTGTCCACGCCGGCGTGGGCGAACGCGTCGAGCGCCTCTGCGGCCGCAGCGTTCAGTGCCATCAAGGACGGCAGCTCGCGAGCCCGCCTGGCAAACGCTTCGAGCGCATCGCCGGGCCGGCGTTGCGGCTGCTCGCTACGGGGCTGACTGGAGCTGCGCCGCTCGCCCATTGGCGGCCGTCCGCGCCGCGGTCGGAGCGGTTGCTTCCTGTCGCAATGTGAGGCGGATCAGCGGCTCGATCCCGAAGAGGCCGTTGCCGGGAACGTTGGCAACCAGCCCGTCCTGCGTCACAACAACGGCCGCCGGAGTACCGCTCAGCTGATAGGAGTCCAGCACTTCGGCGTTTTCTTCGACCATTACGTCCATGAGCCCG
>Ga0207675_100005082_pt1 | contig 12662 bp, 10 predicted proteins | sample KBSSwiS42_FD_184305 | JGI IMG/M metagenome (GOLD analysis project Ga0207675, IMG submission 184305) | Switchgrass rhizosphere microbial communities from Kellogg Biological Station, Michigan, USA - KBS Switchgrass S4-2 (SPAdes) (version 2) | ecosystem: Host-associated > Plants > Roots >... | reverse complement strand
TGATGATCGAGGACATCCCGCTCGAGGTGCTGCGCGCCAAGGATCCGAAGGTGGTGATCCCGCCGCTGCACGGTGCGTTGCTGAAGAACGAGCAGGACGTGCATTTGTTCGAGCGCGTCGCCTTTCTCGCCCGGCGCGGGCAGTAGCGGATCGATGTTCGCCGGCTTCGTCAACGCGCTGCGCAACGAGGGCGTCAAGGTTTCTCTGCTGGAATACCTGACGCTGCTGAACGGCCTCAAGCAGCACGTCGCCTTGTTCGACGTCGAGGATTTCTATTTCCTGGCGCGCGCCACCATGGTGAAAGACGAGCGGCTGATCGACCGCTTCGACCGGGTGTTCGCGCTCTATTTCCGTGGCCTGCAGGCGGTACACGGCGCGGTCCTGGCCGACATCCCGGAGGACTGGCTGAAGCAGCTGGCCGAGCGGTTCCTGACCGAGGAGGAGCGCGCCGCGATCGAGCGCCTGGGCGGCCTCGAGAAGCTGATGGAAACCCTGCGCCAGCGCCTGATGGAGCAGCAGGGGCGGCACGAAGGCGGCTCGAAATGGATCGGCACGGCCGGCACCTCGCCGTTCGGCGCCTATGGCGACAATCCCGAAGGCATCCGCATCGGCCAGGCCAGCTCGCGCCGGCGCAGCGCGGTCAAGGTGTGGGACAAGCGCGAGTTCCGCGATCTCGACGGCGAGGTCGAGCTCGGCACGCGCACGTTGAAGCTGGCGTTGCGCCGCCTGCGCCGCTGGGCGCGCGAGGGCGAGGCGAGCGAGCTCGATCTCGGCGGCACCATCCATGCGACGGCAGCCAACGGCGGTTGCCTCGATCTGCAGATGCGGCCCGAGCGCCACAACAAGGTCAAGGTGCTGCTGCTGCTCGACATCGGCGGGTCGATGGACGATTACATCGAGGAATCGGCCCAGCTGTTCTCCGCCGCGCGGGCGGAGTTCAAGCATCTCGAGACCTTCTATTTCCACAACTGCCCGTACGAGAGCCTGTGGCGCAACAACCGCCGCCGCCACGACCAGGTGACGCCGACATTCGAGATGATGAACACCTATGGGCCTGACTGGAAACTGATCTTCGTCGGCGATGCCACCATGAGCCCGTACGAGATCACCGAGCCCGGCGGCAGCGTCGAGCACTGGAACGCCGAGGCCGGCGCAGTGTGGGTAGCGCGACTGCTCAAGCGCTTCCGGAATGCGATCTGGATCAACCCGCGCGATCCGCGCGCCTGGGAAGGCACCAGCTCGGCGCGCCTGCTGCGGCAGGTGATGGAAGGCCGCATGTACCCGCTGACGCTCGACGGGCTGGAAGCGGGATTGAAGGAACTGCAGCGCGGGCGATAGAGCCGATCTGTAAAATTTTAGATAAAACTGCGGCGACCTGGACTCAACGCCAGAGGCGGCTGTTCGTCATGTCCGACAAATAAAAGAAGTGCTGCTCGTACAACGGTGTGTGAGACAGGCTCGAATTCCACCAATATGTGAGAATGTTATCCGCCTATTTACGCTTCTTTCATCCGAATATCCTGAAATCGTTTCCATGATCAAAGTGCTCAACTGCATCACGGGACAGCACAGTATCGCGCTCGTCCTGCTCGCCGCAGCGGTTTGCGCGTTGGGGTCCTTCACCGCGCTCAGCCTGTTGGCGCGTGCGCGCGATAAGACGACCAGCGCGGTGGACTGGCGCTGGCTGGTGGCCGCCTCGGCGGTGGCCGGCGCTGCGGTCTGGAGCACGCATTTCGTCGCGATGCTGGCTTATGATCCTGCGTCTCTGCAGCTTGGCTATGACGTCGGCTTGACGTTGCTCTCGATCGCGGTTGCGATGGTCGTGACCTTGGCCGGCTTTGCGATCGTCCTCTATTTGCGCGATGCCCTGCTCGGCGGCGCGGTATTCGGCGTCGCCGTCGCAACCATGCATTTCACCGGCATGTTGGCGTTGAGGGCTCCGGCTACCCCCGAATGGGATCTGTCCTATGTCGTGGCGTCGATTGTCATTGGCGTGGTGTTCGGCGCGCTGGCGTTGCACGTGTTCGCCAATGGCCGCGGTTGGCGCGCCGCCCTGAACGGCACCAACGTGATGTGCCTGGCGATCGCGGGTATGCATTTCACCGCCATGTCGGCGCTGACCCTGATTCCCGACCCCATCGTCATTGTGCCGGATGACAGCGTGATGCCGCCAGCCTGGCTGGCGGTCACCATCGCGGCGGTAATGGCCATGATCGTCGTTCTTGGTCTGGTCGCGGCCATAACGGATCATCACCTGACAAGTCGTGCGGTGCAGGAGGCGGAACGCCTTCGCGCTCATGTCGCGGAGCTGGAAGCCACCAAGCTGGAACTGCAGGCCACTGCGGACAACCTGACCCGCGCGCTCGACGCCGCCGCCGCAGCCAGCCAGGCGAAGTCGCAGTTCCTGGCGACCATGAGCCACGAATTGCGCACGCCGCTCAACGCCATCATCGGTTTCTCCGAGTTGCTGAAGGGCGAATTGTTCGGCCCGATCGGCGACGCGCGCTACAAAGGCTATGTCAACGACGTGCACCGCAGCGGCAAGCACCTTCTGTCGCTGGTCAACGACGTGCTGGATTTCTCCAAGATCGATGCCGGCCATTTGACCCTGCAAGAGGACCAGATCGACATCCGCGAGGCCCTCGCAACCTCGCTGCGCATGGTCGAGGGCCAGGCCAGCGGCAACGGCGTGGCCATCGAGCAGGAGATCGCCCACGACCTGCCGAACCTGCGCGCCGACGAGCGGCGTATCCGCCAGATCCTGCTCAACCTGCTGTCCAACGCCGTCAAGTTCACGCCGCGCGGTGGCATCGTGCGCCTGATCGCCTTTGTCGACGAGCGTGAGCTCGTGGTGCAGGTCGCCGACACCGGCATCGGCATGGCCAAGGAAGACATCCCGCGTGCCCTGGAGCGCTTCGGCCAGCTCGACAGCGACCTCAACCGCAAATACGAAGGCACCGGCCTTGGCCTGCCGCTGACCAAGAAGCTGGCGGAGCTGCATGGCGGCCGGCTGGAAATCGAGAGCGAGCTCTGTGTCGGCACCAAGGTGACCGTGGCCTTCCCGGCCGAGCGCCTGATCGAGCAGTCCGCCGCGGCGTAGGACGCCGTTAACCTCGCGCTAACCATGATCTTCACAGGTCGTAAAGCTGTGCGGCCCTAGCATCCGGGTTTCGCAGGCGGAGACGGCTTGGTGCCCGATACATCGCAACCTGACAGCCCCACGAACGCGGCCCCGCCACGGCTGAAGCCGGGGGCGAAGCGTATCAGCCTGGCGCTGCAGGGCGGTGGGTCGCATGGCGCCTTCACCTGGGGCGTGATGCACCGGTTGATGAGCGAGCCGATGATCTATATCGACGGGATCAGCGGCACCAGCGCCGGCGCGATGAACGCGGTGGTGTTCGCCGACGGTTTCCTCAAAGGCCGGCGCCAGGGCGCCATCGACGCGCTGGAGCAGTTCTGGAACGCCGTGGCCGACCTGGCCGGCATGCCGCGCAGCATCATGCGGGGTATCCCGGGGATCAGCGACGGTTGGGCGGTCGACAACGACCCCGCCTTCATGATGCTCGACATCATGACCCGCATCTGGTCGCCGGCGCAGCTCAATCCCATGAAGGTCAATCCGCTGCGCGACCTGCTGGCGAAGCAGGTCGACTTCGAGGGCCTGCGCGCGCGGCCGGACGTGAAGCTGTTCGTCACCGCCTCCAACGTGCGCACCTGCAAGTCGCGCCTGTTCCGAACGCCGGAGCTGACGCCCGACACGCTGATGGCGTCGGCATGCCTGCCCTTCCTGTTCGAGGCGGTGGAGATCGACGACGAGTTCTACTGGGACGGCGGCTATCTCGGCAATCCCGCGATCTATCCCCTGATCCACGAATGCTCGTCGAGCGACGTGGTGATCGTGCAGATCAACCCGCTGACGCGCAACGAGGTGCCGGTGACCTCGCGCGACATCCTCAACCGCATCAACGAGATGACCTTCAACGCCAGCCTGGTGCGCGAGATGGCGGGCATCGCCACCGTCACCAGCCTGGTGGAAAGCGGCAAGCTGAAGGACGACCGCTACACCGCGGTGCGGTTCCACCAGATCAGCGCCGAGACCGAGCTCGCCAGAATGGGCGCGCTCAGCAAGATGAACACCGAGCGCTCGTTCCTGCAGCATCTGCACGGCCTCGGCTACGAGACCGCGGACCGCTGGCTCAGGGACAATTTCCAGCGCCTCGGTTGGGAAAGCACGGTCGACGTGCTGGACAAGTATCTCTAGCGGCCTGTGTCGCGCTGGCTATGGGACAATCGAAGCAGAACACCCTAAGTGCGTGCGATTAGGATTTCAGCAGCGCCAACAAGCCTTTCAACAATTGCGTGGGACTGGGCGGGCAGCCACGGATATGGAGATCGACCGGTACAGCCGCGGAGATTCCGCCGACGCAGGCATAGGAGCCGGCGAACAAGCCGCCATCCACGGCACAGTCGCCGATCGCGACGACCCATTTTGGATCGGGCGTCGCGCGCCAGGTCCGCTCCAACGCCTCGCGCATATTGGCGGAGAGCGGCCCCGTTACCAACAAGACATCGGCATGGCGCGGCGAGGCGACGAAACGCAATCCGAAGCGCTCGAGATCGTAGAACGCGTTGTTGAGAGCGTGGATCTCCAGCTCGCAGCCATTGCACGAGCCGGCGTCAACCTCACGGATCGAGAGGGATCGACCGAGCTTGCGGCGCGCTGCGGCATCCACGTTCGCGGCCAGCTCGGCCAGCGCTGCCTGGTCGGGCGTCGGGGCCGGCTCCGTGACCGGCGGCAGAACGAGGGATTGCAGCATCAGCTTGTTCATCGCGGCGGCCTCAAAGGTCGTGGCCCGAATAGGAGCAATTGAAGCTCTTGTTGCACAAGGGGAAGTCGGCAACGATGTTGCCCTCGATCACCGCTTCCAGCAGCGGCCATTGGAACCAGGACGGATCGCGCAGGTGACAGCGCCGCACGCGGCCATCGGCGCCAACGCGCAGCCACACCAGGATATCGCCGCGGAACCCTTCGATGATCGCCATGCCTTCGCGCTCTTCGCTTACGCTGGGTAATGCAATGTGCGTATTGCCGCCGGGCAGGCGCTCGAGGATCTGCTCGATCAGCTTCAGGCTCTGCGTCACCTCGTCGATGCGGACCCAGACCCGCGCATTCACATCGCCATCGGTGCGGGTGGCGATCTCGAAGCCAAGCTCGCCATAGGGCAGTGGCGCCGGCAGTTGGCGCGCGTCGAAGGCGCGGCCGGAAGCACGGCCGACGAAGCCGCCGGCGCCAAACTGCCGCGCCAACGTCGCGCTGAGATGGCCGGTCGCGACGGTGCGATCCTGCAGCGAGGTGGTGCGGTCGTACAGCTGCACCAGGGTCGGGAAGCGCGCGCGGATCTCCCGCAGCAGCGCGCGGATGGCATCGATGCCCGTGTTCGAAAGGTCGACGGCTACGCCGCCCGGCACGACGCGGTCGCGCATCAGGCGATGGCCGAAGGCGGCGTCGGACGCGCGCAGCACGCGTTCGCGCAGAATGCCGCAATGGGTCAGCATGATGGCGAAGGACGCATCGTTGCAGATCGCGCCGATGTCGCCGAGGTGGTTGGCGAGGCGCTCCAGCTCGATCATCAAGGCGCGCAGCCATTGCGCGCGCCGCGGCGGTGCGATTTCCAGCGCAGCTTCCAGCGCCTGCGCGAAGGCAACGGCATAGGCGACGGTACTGTCGCCCGAGACGCGTCCCGCGAGCTTTGCGGCATGCGCGATTTCCGCGCCCGCCATCAGGCCCTCGATGCCTTTGTGCACATAACCCAGCCGCTCCTCCAGGCGCACCACCGTCTCGCCATTGGCGGTGAAACGGAAATGACCTGGCTCGATGATGCCGGCATGAACGGGGCCGACCGGAATCTGGTGCAGGCTCTCGCCTTCGACCGGCAGGAAAGCATAGGGCTCGCCGGCGCCCGCATCGGCTTGCGCCTCGCCGAGCGGCCGGCGCTTGCCCCAGCGGCCGTGATCGAGCCACGGCCGTGCATCGACCGCGCCTTGGGGCGTCAGCCCGAACAGATCGCGGATCGCGCGCTCCAGCCGGATCGCCGGCGGATGATGGCGGCCGACCGAAGGGAACGCGCCATCGGGGCAAGGCAGGCTGAGGATTGCGATCTCCAGCGGGTCCTGCACGGCAAGCGCCATATGCACGGCGTCCTTTTCGCCCCACAGGCCCAGCAGCGTGCAGCGTCCATCCGCCGCCAGGAAAGCCGCCGAATCCCAGCCTTCCGCATCCACGACGGCGCGCGGCCAGGGGCGGTGCGCCGAGATGCGTTGGCGTTTGCCGAGGAGGTCGCCGAGAGCGCTCATGGCATCATCCCAGCAGCTTCGCGACGTGCTGGAACCACGATACCAGCGCCGGCGGCAGATAGAGACCCGCGCCCAGCACCAGAGCGAGGTGCGCGAACATCGGCAGGTAGGAGGCCTTCACCGGCTCGATATGGCCGTGCGGCGTGCCGAAGGCGAGGCCGTTGATGCGCCACAGCAGCGCGCCGAACGCCACCAGCAGGCCCAGCACCAGCGGAAGCGCCAGCAGCGGCTGCCGTGCGAAGGTCGAGGTGACGACCAGGAACTCGCTCATGAAGATCCCGAGCGGCGGCAGGCCGGCGATGGCGACGACCCCGACCACCAGGCCCCAGCCCAGCACGGGGTGCGATTCGGTGAGGCCGCGGATGTCGGCGATCTTCTGCGTGCCCTTGGCCTGCGCGATGTTGCCGACCGCGAAAAAGATCGCGGACTTGGTGAGGCTGTGCATGGTCATGTGCAGCAGGCCGGCGAAGTTGGCGAGCGGCCCGCCCATGCCGAAGGCAAAGGTGATGATGCCCATATGCTCGATCGAGGAATAGGCGAACAGCCGTTTGATGTCGCGCCGGCGATAGAGCATGAACGAGGCGAAGATCAGCGAGCTGAGACCCATCGTCACCATCAACGGCCCGGGCGCGAGCGCGGCCTCGTTCGCCGTCATCAGCATCTTGAAGCGCAGGACGGCATAGAGCGCGACATTCAGCAGCAGGCCGGACAGCACCGCCGAGATCGGCGTCGGGCCCTCGGCATGGGCGTCCGGCAGCCAGGCATGGACGGGAGCGAGGCCAACCTTGGTGCCGTAGCCCAGCAGCAGGAACACGAACGCCACGTTGAGCAGAGACGGATCGAACTGCGCGGCACGCTCGATCAGGATGGTCCAGGTCATGGCGTCCAGTCCCTCGCCGATCACCGGCTGGGACGCGACATAGACCAGGATGGTGCCGAACAAAGCGAGCGCGATGCCGACGCTGCCGAGGATGAAGTATTTCCACGCCGCCTCGAGCGCCGCGGGCGTGCGATAGAGGCCGACCATCATCACGGTGGTGAGGGTCGCCAGCTCCACCGCCACCCACAGCAGCCCGATATTGTTGGCGAGCAGCGCGAGGTTCATGCCGAACATCATCGCCTGATACATGGCGTGATAGAATCGCAGATACGTCGGCGTCAGGCGGCCGGTCTCAAGCTCGTGCCCGATGTAGCTGGCGCTGAACAGGCTGGTGGTGAAGCCGACCAGCGTGTTGAGTACGATGAAGACGACGTTGAGGTCGTCGACGAACAGCAGTGGCCCGGTCTCCGGCCGCACGACGAACAGGCTGGCCGCCGCCAGAAAGGTGAGCAGGCTGGCCAGCACGTTCAGCAGCGCGGTCACGCGATAGCCCGGCAGCAGCGCCAGCACGACCACCGACGCGAGCGGGATCAGCAGCACCGCGCTCACGGCGTCGAACCCGCTCATGAATCCGGGGAGCGTCACTGGTTCTCCCCTCGGAAGCGATCCAGCGCCTGCACATCGACGGTGTCGAAGCGCTCGCGGATGCGGAACAGGAAAATGCCGATCACGATGAAGGCGACCAGCACCGAGAAGGCGACGCTGATCTCCACCACCAGCGGCATGCCCTTGGCGCCGGCGGCGGCGAGAATGAGGCCGTTCTCGATCGACATCAGCCCCACTACCTGGCTGATGGCGTTGCGGCGGCTCACCATCATCAGCAGGCCCAGCAGGACGACCGACAGGGCAAAGGCCAGATCCTGCCGCGACAGGGCATCGGCGCCCGGTGTCACCCGCAGCATCAGCGCCGTCGACAGCGCGACCAGCCCCATGCCCGCCAGCATGGTCGGGCCGATGCCGACCACCGTCTCGACCGAGCGGTGGATATCGAGTCGGCGCACGATGCGATGCAGCGCAACCGGGATGATGATGGCCTTGACGATGAGCGCGATGGCGGCGGTGATGAAGAGGTGTGGCGCGTGCTGGACCAGCGCTTCCCACGCGACCGACAGCGCCAGGACCACGGCATGCAGCGCGAACACGTTCAGCAGCCCATGCATGCGGTCCTGATAGAGCAGCATGAAGCTGACCAGCACCATGCCGCCGGCCAACAGATGCGCAACGTCATAGACCAGCGGATTGATCACAGGCTCCTCGTCATGAACATGAGCAACGTGGCCAGCAGCGCCAGCATCAAGGCCGCGCCGAGGAATTCCGGAACGCGGAACACGCGCATCTTCGCGATCGCGGTCTCGAACACCGCCAGCAGGATGCCGCCGACCGCCAGCTTCGCCACATAGGCCGCGCCGCCGATCACGTAGGCGGCAAGGCCGGCGCCAGCCTGCGCGACGCCCCATGGCGCGAACACGCTGCCAATCAGCGAGACATAGAGCAGCAGCTTCAGGAACGATGCCGCCTCGATCACCGCCAGGTGTCGGCCGGAATACTCCAGCACCATCGCCTCGTGCACCATGGTGAGTTCCAGGTGCGTTGCTGGATTGTCGACCGGGATGCGGGCATTTTCCGCAATCGCCACCATGAGGAGCGCGACCAAGGAAAGGCCGAGCGAGACGCGCAGGCCGACACCGCCCGACAACATGTAGCCGGCGACGGTGGAGAGCTGGGTCGAGCCGGCGATCAATGCCAGGGTGAACACCACCATGATCATGGCGGGCTCGGCCAGCGAGGCGATCATCACCTCGCGGCTGGCGCCGATGCCGCCGAAGCTGGTGCCGACATCCATGCCCGCCAGCGCCAGGAAGAACCGCGCGCTGCCCAGCAACGCGACGATCACGATCAGGTCCGCCGACCAGCTGAACATGAGGCCGGTGGCGAAGGTCGGCACCAGGGCGGCGGCCACCCAGGTCGCTGCGAAGATGAGATAAGGCGCGATCCGGAACAGCCAGGACGCATTCTCCGCCACCACCGCCTCCTTGCGGAGCAGGCGCAGAAGGTCGCGATAGGGCTGCAGCAGCGGCGGGCCTTGCCTGCGCAGCAGGCGCGCCTTCATCTTGCGCACGAGGCCGGTGAGCAGCGGCGCCAGCAGCAGCACCACCAGCATTTGCCCGCCCTGCACCAGGAGATCGGCGATCACAGCCATACGACCAGCACCAGCAGAAGGCCAACCAGCGCCAGGAACACCAGGCTGAGGTAGCGGCGGATGGTGAGGAATTGCATGCGATTGAGCCGGTCGGCCGCGTAGCCGACGATGCCGGCGATCGGGGCGTAGCCGATCTCCCAGATCAGGTCCCGCATCTCGACGCGGAAGCGCGCGGCGCTGGTGTCGCCGGGTTGCGGCATCTCCACCTGCTCGCGCGCCAGGAACAGCAGCGATCCGAAGACGCGGCGGATCGGTTGCGCGACACTGCCGCCGGTATATTGGGTGATCGGGCTGGGATCGGGGAATCCGCAGTCCCACGGCGCCGAACGGCGGATCGCGCGGGTCGCAAAGCGATGGATCAGCACCACGGCGAACGAGGCCGAGAAGGCGATGAAGGCGAACACGAGCAGGCCGTTGTAGGAACTGCGCGCCTCCGCCACCGGTACGATGGATAGCCACGGCACATAGGCCTGGGTCGGCAGCCGCGCGCCCACCAGCAGCTCCGCCGCCGGCGCGATCGCATCGATCACGAAGCCCGGAAGCAGCCCCGCTAGAACGCACAGGGCGACGAAGCCGAGCATGGCGGCGAGCGAGAAGCGGTCCACCTCCTTCGCTTCGGCCACCGCGGTCGAGCGCGCGCGGCCAAGAAACGCGATCCCGAACACCTTGACGAAACAGGCCGCGACCAGGGCCGCCGACAGCGCCATCATCGCGCCGGCTGTCGGCACCAGGACCTTCAACCCCCATTGTGGCAATTCCGGGCTGACCAGAACGGCCTGGAAGGTCAGCCATTCGGAAACGAAGCCGTTCAGCGGCGGCAGCGCGGAAATCGCGACCGCGCCCGCCAGGAATGCAAAGGCCGTCACCGGCATGCGGTGGATGAGGCCGCCCATCTTGTCGAGATCGCGCAGGCCAGTGGCGTTGAGGATCGCGCCCGCGCCGAGGAACAGCAGGCTCTTGAACAGCGCGTGATTGAAGACGTGGAACAGGGCGGCGGTCAGAGCGAGCGCGGCCGCCCATTCCATCGCGTTGGCGCCGAAGCCAAGCGCGAGGCCAAGGCCGATGAAGATGATCCCGATATTCTCGATCGTGCTGAAGGCGAGCAGGCGCTTCAGGTCCTGCTGCATCAACGCCGAGAGAATGCCGATGAGTGCGGAGATGCTGCCGAAGAACAGCAGCACCATCGCCCACCACCATTCCGGCGGTCCCAGCAGGTCGAACACGATGCGGATGAAGCCGTAGACCGCGACCTTGGTCATCACGCCGCTCATCAGCGCGGAGACATGGCTGGGCGCGGCGGGATGCGCCAGCGGCAGCCAGACATGCAGCGGAACGAGGCCCGCTTTCGATCCCGCGCCGAGCAGCACCAAGGCGAGGATCACCGGCGCCAGGGCCGATCCGGGCGCGGCGATGCGGATTTCATCGAAGCCATAGCCGCCGGCCGGCCCCGCCAGCAGGCCGAAGGCCAGCAGCAGGCACAGCGTCCCGAAGCTGGCAATGATCAGATAGATGTAGCCGGCGCGGGTATTCTCAGCGTCGCGATGGTGCGCCATCACCAGCGCCCAGGAGACCAGCGACATGAACTCCCAGCATAAGAGGAAACTGAAGGCGTCGTCCGCCATCACCACCAGGTTCATGCCGGCGAGGAAGGCCGGGAAAAACGGCAGCACCCGCGCCGGCGCGGATTCATGCCGGCCATATCCGATGCCGTAGAGGCTGGCCGCCGCGCCGCCGAGATTGACGACGACCAGGAACAACCCTGACAGCGCATCGATGCGGAAATGCGCGCCAAGCCACGGCAGACCGAGCGGCAACACAATGGCAGGTGATTCCCCTGCCGCGGCGATCACGTGCCAGAGGGCGATGGCGAGTGCCGCCGCGCTGGCAGCGCACGCGGCGCCATAGACCAGCAAGGTCGCGGCTTTCGCGCGCGCCAGAGCGACCGCTCCGACGCTGATCGCGAGGAGCGCGGCAATGCAGATGAGGAGCAGCGCGACCGCCGTCATTCCTTGAATCGCACGCCGCGGCCGCCGCCGCCGGGGCCGATCAACTCGATCCCCGCCGCATTCAGCGCCGCGATCAGCTTCATCAGGGAATCGACGTTGCCCCGCACCACCTCTTCGCTCGCTTCCATGCGCTGGATCGTGGGCACCGAAAGCCCCGACAGTTCGGCCAGCTTGCGCTGGTCGATTCCCAGGAGAGCACGAGCGGCCCGGATCTGGGCTGAAGAGATCATGCGCAGGGCATCTATTCTAAGGTTTAAAATTTCCTTTATGATATTAATATTACTTAATATGATGTCAATAGATAACATATTGATGTCGGAGACATCATAAAAACGAAAGCGCCTGAAATCCGCTAGGTGACGATTTCGGAGTGGGTTGCGGAGGTCGGATCAGGCCTGCGACCGTCGTGGTGTTGTCGTCGCGGGTCCACATACCGCCGTGCCATGGCGTCCGGTCGAACGCCGGATCAACGCGCACGAGGTTGGATGCTTCAGCGCACCGCCGCCAGGTGCTTGCCGTCGAGCAGGCGCGAGGCCGGCAGCGTGACGATCGCCCGCGTGCCCTTGCTCGGCGCGCTTTCTAAGCGCAGGTCACCGCCGTGCAGCCGCGCCAGACCACGCGACAGCGGCAGCCCGAGGCCCGCACCATCGAACTTGCGGTGCAGGGCCGAGTCGACCTGCACGAACGGCTCCAGCACCCGGTCGATGTTGTCCTGGCTGATACCGATGCCGTTGTCGGTGACGGAAAGCTCGAGTTCGCCGTGCTGCGACAGGCGCGCGCCGACCGTGATGCGGCCGTGCTTGGGCGTGAACTTGATGGCGTTGCCGATCAGGTTGATCAGGATCTGCTTCAGCTTCTGCTTGTCGGCATGGACGCGCGGCAGCTTGGGCGCGATGTCGAGGTCGAGCGACAGCTGGCTGTCGGTCACGCGCTCCTTCACCAGGCGGGTCACCGATTCCACCACCTCGTCCAGGCTGACCACGCTCTCGTGCAGCGTCACCTTGCCGGCCTCGATGCGCGAGACGTCGAGGATGTCGTTGATGATGCCGAGCAGGTGCAGCGCGCTGCCGTGGATGTCGCGGATATAGGACTTGTATTGCGGGTTGCTGACCGGGCCGATCATTTCCATGCGCATCACGTCGGCAAAGCCGATGATGGCGTTGAGCGGCGTGCGCAGCTCGTGGCTCATGTTGGCGAGGAAATGAGTCTTGGCGCGGCTGGC
>Ga0207675_100005081_pt1 | contig 12663 bp, 8 predicted proteins | sample KBSSwiS42_FD_184305 | JGI IMG/M metagenome (GOLD analysis project Ga0207675, IMG submission 184305) | Switchgrass rhizosphere microbial communities from Kellogg Biological Station, Michigan, USA - KBS Switchgrass S4-2 (SPAdes) (version 2) | ecosystem: Host-associated > Plants > Roots >... | reverse complement strand
CCAACATCGATCTTGCTGATGAGTTGAAGCGTAGTTGAGTCAAACATCGAGACCTTGTTCTCGCGACCATTGCTGGTGAAGCCATGTTTGAATTCAGGTGCTATAGCGATCCCATGAACGCCGGGAGTGTCTGGAATGGTGCCAATCAATTGTCCATTGTCTGGATTAACAACATCGACCTGAGTGCCATGCGACAGATAGAGTCGCCGTGCAGCACTGTCAATCGTCACATAGTCGAAACCTCCATTTCCCGGAACTGGATAACGAGTCTCGACTTTATATCCGGTACTCGCCTGGAACGTCGCCACGATAATCGACGTGACGATTAATGCACTCTTGATGTTTACCATTCAGTTCATCCTTTCGAATTGGTTGATTACCCAAGTCCTGTCGTTTCAGTTTTTGGTACCGACTCTCTCCGCAACATTGCGTACACCGTAGGCGTAACGATCAGTGAAAGTCCCAGGGCCATTGTGAGTCCGCCGATGACGGCGATCGCCAATGGCTGTAATAACTCGGACCCGGCACCAATCGCTAATGCTAACGGGAGCATACCGAGCATTGCGGCCAACGACGTCATCAACACTGGCCGGAATCGCCTTCGACCCGATCGCAATAATGCTTCTCTTAATGTGTCTCCAGCCGCAAGATGATCTTCGACGGCGTCGAGCATCAAAATTCCGTTCTTTGCGACGATGCCGACGATCATGATCATTCCCATTAGCGAAACCACATTCAAGGTCGATCCGGTGATAAAGAGCGCGACGATAACTCCACTAAGCGCGAGCACCGCGCCCGTAACGATCGCAATCGGATGTCCGTAGGAACGAAACTCTATTAAGAGTGTGATAAAGACGAGGACAACAGCCAAGAAGAGTGACACCGCCAGTTCGCGAAAACTCGACTGCTGCTCTTGATAAATGCCGCCATATTCAATCGTCATTCCCGGCGGCAGTTTCACATCCGCTGCGAGTTGACTTTGAATTTGTCGAATTGCCGTTCCCAGATCGCTGCCTTCGAGTCGTCCGGTGACTGCCACCATCTGTCGTAAGTTCTCTCGTTCGATCTCGGCCTGACCTTTGTCATATTCAATATCCGCTACCTGGTCCAGTCGGAAAAGTTGCCCGGAGAACGAACGCACTTGCAGCGCTTTTACCTTGTCGAGTGACTTACGCACATCTGCGGGAAAAATCACCCTCACCTTGATCAATCTGTCCTGTTGCAGAATTGAAGACGCTGCATCACCAGACATCGCGGTCGTAATTGCAGCGGCAACATCATTGGCGGTTACGCCAAACTGCGACGCTCGTAACGGATCGACGTTGAAGGTCAATGCTGGTCCGCTAATTGTTACTCCATTGAATGTGTCGACAACTCCGTGCACCTTCTTGATCGAAGTCTCGACCTCGTCAGCTTTTTCCTGTAACGCAGCCGCATCCTCACTAAACAGTTTCACTTCGATTGGCTCCGGATTTCCCTGCAGATCTCCGATGACGTCGGGAAGAATACCGACAAACTCAACTTCCAACGCAGGTTCAGCCTCGGCAATTTGCTCCCTAAGTTTGCTTATGACTTCCTCAGTGCTGCGCTTATGTCCCGGTTTTAGTTTTACTGCGAAATCACCGGTATTGGGCTCAGTAACAAACAGGCCCATTTCCAGTCCAGTTCGACGCGAATAACTTTCGATCTCAGTCATCTGCAGAAGCATTTCTTCGACGTGTTTCAGGATGCGATCGGTTTCAGCGACTGAAGATCCGGGCGGGGCTTTGTAATCAAGAACAAACGCACTCTCGTCGAATACAGGAAGAAACTCCGAACCAAGTAAGCGATAGAGGACGTAAGTCCCGCCGAGCACCACGACGATCGTGACCACAACAATCCAACGATGATCGAGGGCCGCACTCAGTATTGATTCATAGCGTCGAATGATGGCGCCAAGAAATCGGCCATGATGTTCTTCTTCGTCGTCAGTACTCCCGGGTTCGTTCTGTGGTTTGGCTCTAACAAACTTTTCGGCGAGTACCGGAGTAAATGCGAGAGCGAGCACTAGCGACGTCAGCAGTGCAACTGACATCGTCAGGGCCAATGAACGAAAGAAAACGCCGGTAACACCCGTCATTAATGTCAGCGGAAGAAAAACGACGACGGGCGTGATTGTCGAACCGATGATTGGGACCGTGATCTCGGAGACCGCAGTCTGCACAGCTTCGCGCCGCGACTGTCCACGCGATAAATGCGTGTAGATGTTTTCGACAACAACAATGGCGTCGTCGATCACCAAACCGATCGCCGAGGCAACACCTCCCAAAGTCATCAAATCAAAGCTGAGGTGTGCGAGCCACATCGCGAGAAATGTGACTAGAACGGTAATTGGAATTACCAGGATCGCTACGAAAGTAGTACCCCAGTTACGCAGAAAGGCGTAGAGGATAACCACCGATAGTAGTAAGCCGATGAGAATTGAATCACGAACAGAATTGATCGACTCACGAACAAGAAGTGATTGATCGTAGTAAGCCGTGACTCTTACGTCCTTTGGAATCTGCCCGCGCATTGCAGTGAGCGCTGCCTTGACTTCATCCGCAACTGCAACAGTGTTCGCGTCTGGTTGCCGGTTAATGTTCACTAGCGCTGCTGGATGCCCATCGGCAGTCACAATCGTGTATTGCGGTTCTACTCCCGGCGCGACTGTTGCCACGTCTGACACAACTACCGGTGCATTGTTGACCGTCGTGACGACGATGTTGTTGAGTTCGTCCGCGCGCTTTGCCTGACCACTTACTAAAGCCAACTCGAGTTGGTGGTTTTCCTCAATTAATCCGGGCGAAACAATGATGTTTGAGTTGCGGATAGCATCGGCCACTTGCTGGGACGAAACATTGTGAGCTGTCAATTTTTCAGGATCGATCGTGACATGAAACTCTCGCGTCTTCCCTCCGGCGACGCCAACGATTGCCACGCCTGGTAAACGTGCAAGCTGAGGTCTAACGATGTAGGTTGCCAGATCCGCAAGTGAAGCTTCGTCGCGCTTGTCCGAGGTAAGGCTGTAGCCAGTCACCGGAAACACGGCAAACGTTAGACGTTCAATGTTTCTAATTTCGGCTGTAGGAGGAAGTGACGACAAGAGCTGCGACATTCGCGCCTGGACCAATTGAAGTTCCTGGAGGATATCGCCGCTCCAGTCAAAGTAGAGATTGATCTCGGATGAACCACGCGCGGTCTTGGATTTGATTCGGGCAATGCCTGGTACTCCGTTCATCGCCTCTTCGATTGGACGCGTAACCGAGACGAGCGTTTGCGACGCAGGAGCTTCACCGTTATCAACAATGATCACAATTCGAGGGAAATCGGTCTGCGGAAAAACAGAAATGGGGAGCTGGAATGCTGAATAGACTCCAGCAGCACAAAGGAGCGCCACGATCACAACGATCGCTCGAGATTGACGTGAAATTACGCCAGCAAAAGTCACAGTGTTACAGGCGGTACGACCGGATTTAAGTTGGACCGTGGTGAGTCGCTCTTAAGTGCGAAATCTGCGGTTAGCGCATTCGTCACTTTTCGTCTTTGTCAGCCTTGTCGTGCTTCTCTTCTTCCGTAGCGATTTCAACTTTTGTTTCGTCAGGCAATGCGTAGTTGCCTTCAATCACGACGGTTTCGCCACCCTTAAGTCCTTCAACAATCTCTATCTTCTCCGGTGTTCGAATCCCAATGGTGACTTTAGTTTCATGAGCCACATTTTGATCATCAACAACCATCACTGTTCCTTCGGCTGCGTCAGTAGCTTCGAGTGTTACTGCCGCGGCAGGCACGACGATGGCATCATCTTTCGAGTTGGCAAACACCGTTACCTGCGCCGCTCCATTTGCGCGCAACTTTCCGTCGCCGTTGCCTAACGTTACCCACACTTCTACTGTCCGGTTTGTTTGATCGCTTGAACGACCCAATAGATTTATCTGCCCCGTCATTTGTTCGGCTGAAGAATCTGTCGGCAGAACTGACACCACATCACCTGTCTTGAGTTGCGCAGCAACAGTGTCGGGAAAGGGAGCTTTGACGATCACGGTACTCGTGTCAGCTATGGTCACGAGTTTTCCACCAGCTGAAGCGAATTCACCTTCGTATTGAAATTGATCGGTGACGATGCCGGTGATGGGTGAGCGAATCGTTGCGTAACTTAATTGCGCGTCGAGAGTCGCTACTCGTTGTTGTGCTTGCGCGGTGCGAGCCGAAGCGAGAGCTCGATCATTTGGATTAAGAGATCGTGTTCGCAGCGCAACTGTTTGCTCCTGCAAACGCAATTCATCCTCGGCTGTTGTTAGATCGAGCTGGGAAGCTTCGAGATCCTTTTGAGAAATTCCACCTTTTTCGAAAAGCAGACGGCGCCGCTCATAGATTGCACGAGCATTGTTAACCTTCGCCCGGGCATCGTGTAGTGCTTTCTGATCCTCTGCATTTGTCTTCGGGATCGTTCCGGTTATCAGACTATTCTCGTTTGCCTGGGCCTCCCGGAGCGCGGCGAGAGCTTCCGCTCGTTGTGCCTGAAGATCACGAGATTCCAAAACCGCGATTACTTCACCGGCGCGTACCACTTTGTTTTTTAGTAGCGCCATCTGCTTGATCTGAGCGCTAATCTTTGCGCTTACATCAGCTTTTTCTCGTGGCCAAATAGTGCCGACCGCTGACACCTGAGCCGCAATTTCTCCTTTTTCGGCTTTAGCCACTTTGACGCTGACTGTTGGAGTCGGTTCCTTCTCGGCTTCGGCAGCTGACTTCTTCCAACGCCAGACAATCAAGAAAAGCAGGATGAGAAAAATCAGGCCCACAGCACCGACGATCAGCACGATGTTGCGCTGACGAACAATCCGAGCACGACGTTGTTGTTCAAGCAAACTTAGCTCGTCGGATTTGTTTTCCAGATCTTTTTGCTCGTCACTCATGAAAGTTCAAAAATTCAAGAATTCATCGCCCCGTTGCCTGCTTCAACCTTGCAAGCGCTGTTTGATAGTCAAAGATTGCCTGGTGCAAAGTACTGCGCTGTTCCACCAATGTTGTCTGCGCATCTGTGACTTCAACGATCTGGGCCTCACCCGCGCGATAGCGAGCGATCGATGCGGTCAGATTCCTTTGGGCTTTGAGCACACCATCACGCGCGAGATTTATTCGGGCTGCCGCACTCACAGCCTGGGCGCGCGCCGCATAGAACTGCTGAGTAAATCCTCGTAACGCTAACGTGCGTTCATTCTCGGTAACCTCAGCTTGAAGTCGTGCCTGGCGCTCACGACTACGACTCGCTCCCCAATCGAAGATGGGTATCGACAAACTGATTCCAGCAGACATGCCTGTGTGTTGCTTCAGTCGCGGGCTTTTGAGCGAATCAGTATCGAAGCCGCCATTGATTGAGTAGGAGAGCGAAGGCAACCGGTCAGCACGAGCGATCGTAATGTCCTCGCGCGCTGCGCGTATTTGCTGTTCGAACTGGATGAATTCTGCGCGACGCGAAACGTCATCAGCTCTGAACTGTTCATACTCAGCTGTCGTAGGGATCGCCAATGCAAGATCCGTAGTAACGATGGGTCTTGAGAATTCGTAGCCCACTAGTACTCGCAAAGCGCTGGCAGCAACCTGTTCTTCAACTCGTGCTCGCTCCAATGCGTCGCGTCGAGTTAGTGTTTGCAACTCGGCGCGGGTGACATCGACCGGCGCAACTTCACCTCCACTTAACAGCAGCGATGTGATCTGTTCGAAGTCTTCAGCTGCCTTGAGGTTTTCTTCAGCCGCTTGACGCTGCGCGATCGCAAGTGCGAGTCCGAAATAACTCTCGACCACAGCTTGCGCCAAAGCCCGTCTAGCGACTTCAGCACCAGCATGCGCGGCGGCCAGTAGTGCTCGATTTCTCGCAAGCGTCGCGCGTAGTTTCCCGCCGATATCAAAATCGCCCGAGACGTTAACGAGACCGTCGTAAACACCGATTCCATCGCTCGTGACAAAGCTGGGGCCGCGCGGCTCTCCGGGAGGTAGACCCAGTGCCGGTGTTGTGTAGATGTAACCTAACGGAGCGCTGACTTTCGGCAGGAATGCAGCCTGCGCTTGTTTTACATCTTCAGCAGCGATTCGCTCGTTTAGTATTGCGGTTTGGTAAGTCGATGCCTGCGCATTGGCCAGTCGCAACGCATCATCAAGTGTGATCGGGCTTACTGGAGTAACGGACTGAATCGCGGGTGAGCTTGGCGATGGCGATGGGCTTTGTGGCCGCACCCAAACAGAAGAACAGAGTGCCGCAAAGAATACCGCAAAGGGTACGGCCCATTTCGGCTGCTTCGACATACTCGATCTTTGAACGAGTCGAGTATACGTAGACCAACCTTAAGGGAGGATTAATAGACCATCGCAAATCAATGGCGGTGTTCGAGGATGTAGCCTTCGCCACGACGCGTGTGAAGTAGCTTAATCACGTGTCCTTCATCGATCTTTTTTCGCAGGCGGTTCATGTAAACCTCGATTGCGTTTGAGAATGGATCAAATGAGTCGTCCCAGACGTGGGCGGCAATCTCAGCGCGCGAAACGAGTTGTCCCGCACGTCGCGCTAGATACTCCAATAGAGCATATTCCTTCGCGGTGAGTTGGACTGCATGATTTGCACGGGACACATGGTGACTTGCTGAGTCAATTCTTAGATCCTCGATTTGAAAAACGTCGGGCTGAAGTTTTGAATCTCTTCTAAGTAAAGCTCGAATGCGTGCAAGTAGTTCCAGAAACGAAAATGGCTTCGTCAAATAATCATCAGCTCCAGCGTCAAAGCCGGTAAGGCGATCGTTGACTGAAGCGCGGGCGGTCAACATCAGGACAGGTGTTGCGATGCCACTCTTCCGGAGTTCACGACAAACGTCGTAACCGTCACGTTGCGGCAACAACACATCGAGGACAATCAAGTCATAGTCGTTTATAGAGGCTTGATAACAACCCGCATCTCCGTCCTGGGCCACATCGACGGCATAACTGTGCTCTCGCAAACCTCTGGCGATCACATCTGCCATCCGAGGGTCATCTTCGACAAGCAAGATTCGCATTGGAGTTCCGGTCTCTCACGCAGGGTGAGTCGATCTGCAAACTGTTGACACGAATTTACCTTGAGCGATGTCGTGTTTCAAAGACCTGGACGCGGTCCACGCCTTAACGCAAGCGAGCCTCTTTCAAATAATTTTGGGCCTCTATTACCTCCGGCAGCTTGATGTCAGCTTGTTGCCACTGGCCCAGGAAATTCGCATAGGCAACACCGGCCTGCTTGGCATCTCCCATCTTGGACGCGGCGCGCGCTGCGCCGAGGAGGGAACGTGCGCGATTCGGTTGTCTTACAAGTGAAATCGCAAACTGCTGCGCTGCCTCTTTGGGTCGACCGGCGCGCAAAAGAATATCGCCCAACAATTCATGTGAAGGCTTGACCAGCACGGATGGTCCCGAAGGTGGCGGCGCCGACTCTTCCAGGGCCGTCGCTTTCCTTAACATCTCTATGGCCTCGTCATAGTTGCTCTTTGAGGCGCTCAAGACGGCGCTGATTTCCAATTGCCGGATCTCCAATCCCTTCACTCTGAGAGAGTTGATTTGATCTGGTCCAGCGGCCATCGACTTAATCATGGCCTGAAAGTCCGCGATTCTTTGTTCAGCCTCAGTCGAGCCCTTCGCTGCGGCAGCCAGACCGCGTATGAAAATCGGCAGAGTCTCCCCACGATAAACTCGACGGGAAACGGGTGCCGGCGTCGGGCCATGACTCATATTCTCCATCGGCGCAGCGTCGGACGATTGTGGAGCGTTGGTCGCTTGGAGCGGCGCCATAAGAGTCTCCGCCTGGTCCCATCGTTCAGTCTCGACCAGAAATGCTGCTACCATTTCCGTATAGCTCGCAGCGAAGGGGTTAGGTCCGGGTTTCTTACTGGCAGCGAATTCGCTCATGTCGTTTCGCACCTGCGCCAGCAAAGCTTCCGCCTTCGTATAACGGCCTTGCTGCAAATACGCATACTGCAGCCATTGCAGGCTGTGGTAATCACGCGTGTTAAGGGCGAAGTTCTTCCGCCTCACCCAGGCATCCGAAGTTGCCCACGATGATTCGTTAGCAGCCACCACCTCCGGCCACATTCCAAGTTGCAAAAAAATATGCGAGGGCATATGTCGCGCGTGAGACGCTTCAGGTGCAATCAACGCGTAGCGCCGCGCGGCCGGCAGGGCGAGAATGGCATGCTCCGGATCATCAAAAGCATGGATGATGTAGTGCGCCGCACCAGGATGGTTGGGCCTTTTTTGAAAAACATCCAGCACAATGGCGCCGGCTTTCATCTGGCGCAGGAAGCTACGATCGTTAAGATCCCGCGATCCAAGCAACGAGAGCGCATAAAAGCAGGCCGCCTCGAGATCTTCTGGATAATCGAGATAAACCTTTTCCATCACAACCGCATAGGCTTTGTCACGCGTGCGTTTGTCGCCGTCGCCGTAAAGAACCTTCACCGCAGCCAAATATGCGCGCTCGCGGTCGGTGAGTTTCTTTGACTCTGTAATTTTCTCGACCGCCTTTCGCGCGGCGGCGGTGTCCTGCGCATTGGCCCAAAGTGGATAGTTGTAGGCCATCGCCTCGCCCCAGTAGCCCATCATGAAATCGGGCTCGATCCTGGTCGATTCGACAAACTCTTCACGCGCCTCTTCGTACCAAAAGGAATGAAGAGCGGCCACTCCCCGAAGGAAATGCGCCTGCGCTTTTTGAGAACCGGAGGTGGGAAAATCGACCTGGCCCAGGTTGGACTGTTGCGCCTTCGCGCTTGATCCAAGTGTGGCAATAACAAACACGAACAACACAGCTGCGATCAGCCTCGCAGTCAAAAAAGATCTCATAGCTCTTCCTCCTACTTACTACGCGTGGCAGGTGAGGGATTAAGACTTGAACGATGCAGACACAGTACGCTCTTATGCAACAACAAGCAATTAAGCGACTGTTGTCGTAGTCAACGTGGTGGAAGTGGATTAATAGGATTCGTCTAGTTAGCTGAGAGTATGTTCCCTGTCCAAGTCTTGGCGAAACTTCGGAGTATTTCCACATCTGATGTAGAACTATATTTGCGATAAGTAAACACATAGACGAGTCTCTGCTTGAGTCGCATGTAAGACACCGTTGCCAGGACCGGAGTCGCTTCTCCGGAGCTGCTCTTGTATGTCAACAGCAGCATCACACTATAAATACTTGGGCTGACTTCAAACTCACCCATGTTCACCGGCTGACTCATGTCAAGGTCCGGCTTCTTTAGTGCTTGCGCGACACGTTCGAGCACCGCCTTCATGCTCGGACTGTTTGGATCCAACATGGAGGCGCCGTTCTTGCGAAACTCAGCCACAACAGTAGCCAGGCTCGCCTCCGTAAACACTTCTTCTTTAGCGGTACGGAGTACCGAAACCTTCGTGTACTGTTGCATGGTTGCTTCTTGATTACGTCGCAAAAGATCGCAGTCACTCGACATCAAGTGCGCTGCGAGCATTTCGTTGTTCGGCGCTTCAGTTTCCGAGAACCTGGCTTTGATACGTTCAAACTGCGACGTTGCTTCCTCATAGCCTTCGGGCGCCGGAATTACCACTGCGCTGCTGCCCAAACGTACGGTTATTTTGTCAGTGCTAGTGGTCCCAGCTCTGTTAGTAACCTCGCGATGCTCTTGAGAAAAGGCCGGAGCGGGCAGCAAGAAGATGATTGCCGCAACAATGAAGAATTTGGGGGTTAGGTTTTTCATGGATTCAATTCTACGGGAAATAAGCACGTCCTACACGAGGTGGTTGGTTAAGACTCGAATAATTGACGCTAGATTGTTCTTGCCGAATCTCAGTGCTTCGCAAGCTCCAGCTTGGCAATTGCCTCACGGTGCACTTCGTCAGGACCGTCTGCGAGTCGTAAGGTACGGACCTGCGCCCAGGCGCTGGCAAGGAACGTGTCCTGCGAAACACCTGCGCCGCCGTGCGCCTGAATTGCACGATCGAGCACACGTAGTGTCATGCTCGGAACGACAACTTTGATCATCGCGATCTCTGCGCGTGCTACTTTGTTGCCAACCGTGTCCATCATCTGAGCAGCTTTCAAAACCAACAGTCGCGCCTGCTCAATCTCCATTCGCGATTGAGCAATGTCCGCGCGTATCGTTCCCTGCTCTGCTAACGGTTTTCCAAACGCGACGCGGCTTTGCACGCGCTTACACATCGTTTCCAACGCACGCTCCGCAACGCCGATGCAACGCATGCAGTGATGAATGCGTCCGGGGCCCAGCCTGCCCTGCGCAATTTCAAAACCCCGTCCTTCGCCAAGCAACATGTTCGACACGGGAATGCGCACATCTTTGAATGAAACTTCAGCGTGTCCGTGAGGAGCGTGATCGTAACCAAACACCGTCAACAACCGCTCCACTTTCACACCTGGAGCATCCATTGGAACCAGGACCATTGACTGTTGTTTGTGTTTCGGCGCACTGAAGTCAGTCTTGCCCATGAAGATCGCTATCTTGCAACGTGGATCACCAGCGCCCGACGACCACCATTTGCGCCCGTTGATGACATACTCTTCTCCGTCGCGAACAATGCTCGACTCGATGTTCGTGGCGTCAGAAGAAGCGACAGCCGGCTCGGTCATCGCAAAACATGAACGAATCTCTCCGGCGAGCAGTGGCTCGAGCCAGCGCTTCTGTTGCTCAGGAGTTCCATACCGAGCGAGAACTTCCATGTTGCCGGTGTCAGGCGCGGAGCAATTGAAAACCTCAGGCGCCATCACACTGCGTCCCATGATTTCGCATAACGGTGCGTAGTCCAGATTCGTGAGCCCTGCACCCCTTTCAGATTCCGGCAGGAAAAGATTCCACAGCCCCTCAGCACGGGCTTTTACCTTCAACTCCTCGACTACCGCGGTCGGTGTCCAGCGTGAAGCCGCAATCTGTTCATGGAACTTCTGCTCATTGGGATAAATGTGCTGGTCCATGAAGTCGGCCAGGCGCTTCTGCAGTTCGCGCGTTTTGTCATTGAGCTCCAGAATCATTTTATGCGCCTCCGTTCTCCCGGATTTCTCTGTGCAACCTTCGTGTTCTCTGTGCCTCTGTGGTTATAGCAATGCACGATACAACAACCACAGAGACACAGAGAACACAAAGGTTGCACAGAGAAGAGTTCATATTAGGTCACTATCGAAATGTGCGAAGTTCAGGTGTCGTGAGGTGGGGCACGGCATTGAACTGAAACAACTGCAATCGCTCGTCTCGCAATCGCAAGGTCGTGTATGACGAGTTATATAACACGCCGGCAAGCTGTCTGACGCGTGCGTCAGTGAGTCCGAGGGCGAGACCGGTCAACACGCCCGTGGGTGTCGCTGACGTAGACACGAGGACATTCGCTCGAGGCGGAAGACGCTCAACGTTCAAAAGACAAGCGCTAACGCGCTCCTGAAACTCCTTCCACGTCTCCCCACCATATGGGAATGCTCCCGAGATCCAGGCGTCAACCATCTTCGTATCACAAGGTCGCCAGTGGCGGTGAACCGGTGCATTCATCACCCCGATATTCTGTTTTATTTCGCGCCGCATCTCTTCGTACTCAGTGCGAAACTCTTCATCAATCTCAGAAAGTTTCGGGCCGAGCTCGCGATAGATGTCCGTCAGATCAAACTCATTCCATTGATCATCTACAGTTACCGTCGGAAAAGACACGCCCGCTTGATCGTAAACATTCTTTATGGCTGACGCCGTTTGCTGCTGTCGCTCCATCGAGCCGGAGTAGACAACAGTGAACTCAAGTCGCTGGGCGAGAAAATATTCACCAAGCAATTGCGCCTGTTGTTGACCGAGATCGGATAGTGAATCGTAATTGTCGCGTGTGCCTGCCTGACCGTGACGAACGAGATGGATGTTGCTCAAATGAGGTTCTCCATGGTCATGAAATTGGTCAGGAAAAGTCAGATCGCGCTCGAGTCAAAGTATTTTGTTCGTGTTTGATTCGTGTGATTTCGTGGATCGTCCTCGTTTTCCCAGCGACCAGGAGCGATCCAGGAAATCACACGAAAAAACACAAAACTCATTACCACCGTTATCGACTTTAGAGGCAACACCCACAGTCAAATCTTAAAGGTAGTAGCGACCCGAATGTACGACGGAGTCCGCAATGCGACGCCGTGCGGCCACAGCATCGAAGGCTGCCTGATCTGAAAGTAACCGGATATCGGAAATGAGTGCGCCGTACTCGCCATCGTCCGCCATCGCATTCGCGACTTGTTTCGCGGCATGTTGAAGACGATCGAAAGCGTCCGCAACGTACACGCGAGTGATGTCGATCGGAACTGCACAACTGTCCTGATCGCGATTCAGCAACAGTTTTTCCGTACGTAACACTCCGCTCTCCGCCGCGTAGAGCTCGATAATCATGTCTGCAATGAAACCGAGTAACTCCTGTTCGGTTGTGAGCGACTCTCCGAAGTAATCCTGCGCGCGAGTGAGTAGGCTATTCACCAAACGTTTCCCGCGCGTCAACAGGTCACGTTCGGCGCTAAATGTGGCATCTTTGGCATCTTTGGAGGCCTGACCGTCTAGCTCAAAGTGAGCCGTCACTCTGTTGCGCAATACCCGGGTTGTAATGATGAGCCGATTGATCTCATTCGTTCCTTCG
>Ga0207675_100005080_pt1 | contig 12664 bp, 6 predicted proteins | sample KBSSwiS42_FD_184305 | JGI IMG/M metagenome (GOLD analysis project Ga0207675, IMG submission 184305) | Switchgrass rhizosphere microbial communities from Kellogg Biological Station, Michigan, USA - KBS Switchgrass S4-2 (SPAdes) (version 2) | ecosystem: Host-associated > Plants > Roots >... | reverse complement strand
TTGCCCTTGGCATCGGCGTTCATGATCGTGACCGTGTTGTTGTGGATGGTGTTGAACAGCGCCTGCTCAGATCCGGGCACGTCGAGGTTCATGTCCTTGTACCATCCCCCGCCCGATTTTCCGGCCAGCATGTCGTTGCCATCGATCGAGAGAAGCACGCGATCAATGGTGGGATTGGCGTTCAAGTCCGCGACCATGTTGGCGATCCAGGGATAGTTCGCGGTGTTGACCCACTGCCGGGCCTCGCTACCCGAAATCGCGTACTCGGGGCCGGTATAGCCGGGTCCGGGATCGCTTCCTAGCGATCGGCTGAGCGCGCGCTTTTCCGCGTTTCCATATCGATCGAAAATGTCGTTATGGGAGCCGTCGTCCCACATGTACTGGGCCCAGCTGTCGCCGGCCAAGAGCACCCAGGGATGCGCCACTCCGGGAGCCAAAGACGGCGGGAGCGTGTTGGCGTAAGGGCTGATCGGTGGCGCAAAGCCTTCCAAGACTTTGGGGCTCTGAGCGGATGCGGGTAGGACGGCGGCAAACCAGAGGAAGATGAACGCAAGCGGCGCGACGCGCATGAGGTCCCCCAGTGGAAACAGAAAGTGTACCATCCGCGTTGGCCATTACGATGAACGAATGTTGAACCGCTTCATTATCGTTGCCGGCGCGGTCCTGGCGCTCTCGTGTGCGTCCGGCGAACCGCCCCGCCCGCATCCCGCTCCCGTGGTTTCATCCCCGCCCCCTTCCGCAACAAGCGATGAGCGACTGGAGCCCGTGTCCTGCGCGAGCGTGAAGGCGTCTCTACCCGACAGCCTTGCCAAATGGTTGGATCTTCGCTTCTCCCCCACCATGCTCGATGCGTCCAAAAACGGATGGACCCCAGACGACGTGGTCGCGCTCGCTCGCCGCTTGATCGTGAACCCCGGCAATCTCACCCGGGTCTGGAACTATTACGGCCCCGGCAAGGGAACGCTGAGCGATTACCCCTTTTCGTTTACCTCGCACGGCCACACTTATGAACGCATTCGGGTAGACGTGTACGCGCAACAGGACTGCTGCCGCAATAAATGCGGGGGCGGTGGATGCCCCGGTTCGTGGCCGGATTCATGCCGCCAAGGCGGCTGGGTGGAATGCAACGGATACGGCATGTATCGCAGCGGAAACTGGTTCACCGTAAGTGGCACTGCATGTCCGGATACGACGCCACGCCCGCCCGAGGTCGTGGCCGGCGGCACCATGGCCCACGAGATGGCGCATCTCTGTCATTACGTGCTGGACCCGTTCGCCGACACGGGGTTCTCGGAGCTTCTGGCCACCGGTGCGGAATATCTGACCGGCGAACGCTGGCTCGGCCCGGTGTTGACGCCACGATCCACCGAATTCGACGTCTCGCTGAAGTCCGGCAATGAGAACAATGTGCGTTGCGCCGGAAGTGAAGCGATCTGCAAGTACAACCACTACCGTCTCTGGAACGCGTACTTGTTCGCGCATTTTTCCGGAGCCCGGGACAGCCTGGATCTCGTGTATCGCTGGATCCATCACGAAAAGCCAAGCTGGGGCGGACTCGGCCAAGTGCTGCTCGAGGAACCGTTCGGGTCACGCATTCCAGGTCAAACGGCTGGAGAAAAGTTAGGCACGCTCTATCAGCGATTCGCGATGGCGCGCTACATGGACAGCTCCGGCGATTATGGTTTCGGCCCCGAAGTGACACCCCGCGCCATGCACTTCTATGAATGGCCGGACACGTTGGCTCTTCCTCGCGCCCGTGTCATTCCTCCCACCGTTCGTTTGGGCACGAATGCAACGCGCACCTTCACCGCTTGGCGCGATCCCGTGCAACCCTGGGGCGGTGAGGAGCCATGTCGCGTGCTCACCACCGGCACCGATTATTGGATTGCGCTAGCACAACCCGGGCGCGAGCGAGTGCTCAATGTGCGGATCAAAGGACGGCAGCCGGTGCCGGAGAATCAGACGTTTCGGCTTGGCTACGCAACCTACGCGGTTTCCGATTCGGTGCTGTGCCGGAAGGCTCCGCTCAGCGTGGTCGAGAACGTGGTGGAAAGCGCCTCGGTTGGGGACTCGCTGGACGTCTGGATTCGGGTGCCGCACTTCGGCGGAAAGGCCAAGAGCGTGCTTCTCGTGCTCTCGATGGTGGAAAAGGAGCCTTCGGACTCGTTTTTCGGAGTTAAAGCCTTCGATTACGAGATGACGTTCCAGACTCGCTAGGGCGCTCCGCGGCTGGAACTTAGAGCCACGGCCGGGGTATTCTCCCCGCGGTCCAATCGGAGCAAAACCAACCCCAGCCATGATCTTTTCTCGAGCATTTTTGAGGGCGTTCACCGTCTTCGCCCTGCTCATCCCCGCCATCGCGCCGGCTGCTGCGACTCCCCGCGCTTACGACGTGGAGCTCCTGGAAAGCAACGCGCGCCAGATCAGCTTCAGGATTCATTTCGCGGTCCCCGAATGGAAGACGGACGAGCAAGCGCATTTGAAGTATCCGGTTTGGCCAGGACTCTCCAAGGTGGGCGCCCCTGGGGATGCCGATATTGGTGCGGTGGTGGTTCGCCTCGCTCTGCCGGCAACGGGTCGGGTGACGGTCCGGGAATCGGCTCTCAACATCGAGCGGGCGAGCGGAGTCGAGTTCCCGGTTGTGCCGCGACCGGAGCCCGGAGACGGTGCCATAACCGTGAAGGGCACTACGGCAACGCCAGAAGCATCGCTTCACCACGCGCGCATTGTTCGCCTGGGTGTGGAGCGGGGTTTGCGAACCGCATTGGTTGCCGTGGAACCGGTGCGACGAGCGGAAGATGGTTCGCACGATGTGGTCTGGGCACAGACGATCGAGGTCACGCTCTACATCGAAGGCGCGGTCTCTACACCTCGCCATCCCGCGGTGTCGAAGGGTTCGCGTGATGACTCCGTCTTGAATGCAGCGTCGGTGCCGGCGTTCACGAGCGCCGCGCGATCCTCGGCATCATTGCCGCCGGTCTGGTTTGACGACGGCGCGGGCTGGCTCAAGATCAAGGTCGCCAAAAACGGCATCTACACGGTCACGCGGGATTCGCTCGCCCAAGCCGGCGTGCCGGTGAGCTCGGTCGATCCGCGCACCTTCCGGTTGTTCTCGGGCCCCCTCGTGCCCGACCTTGCCTGGACGACATTGGGCTGGCGAGACACGGTTACCGCAGGGGGCGATACGACGCAGGTGCCGCGCTGGTATCACGTGAGCGAGCGGCCCGGGTTCACCAGCGGCTTTGGGGAACCTGGAGGCATGGAAGAGCACGATATCTGGGTGGACGGGGAAGGCGACGGCTCGTTTGGTTCAGCGGATCGCGTGGTCTTTTATGGGTTAGGGCCCGACAACTTCCGCGATCGTCTCGGTCTGGCCCCGGGTGGCGAAGAGTATTTCGAGAATCCCTATTCAGATTACACGGTGTACTGGCTCACCTGGGGAGGAAGTCTTCCCGGTTCACCCCATCGCATGAGCTCGGTGGACGTGGCTCCGCCAAATGGTTCGACTCCGCTCACCGAAACGACGGCTCGCGTGCACACGGAACAAAACACGCTGTACGCGCCTTCGCTGATTGCCGGAGGGCTACGTTACGAGACTTGGTTCTGGGACATCATCACCAGCCAGACGACTTTGTATCGCGCGCTGGTTACGTTGCCGGGATTGGTACCGGGCACGACGATGTCGGGCCGGGTGCGTCTGTGGGGCGGCAATCAACCCGACGGCCCCACCAACGACGATCTCTTGCATCACGTGCACCTCGACATCAACAGCGTGAGCCTGCCCATGATTCAGTGGGGCGGCCCCACCATTTTCGCATCGCTGAGCCCCAAAGACATCGACTTCTCCGGCGTGAACGCGGCGGGTACCTCACGCTTCGAGTTTCGCGTGCCCGCTCTCGACGCCGGGCGTCTCGACATTATTTATCTCGCCTGGATCGACGCCCACTATCGCCGGACGATGGCGTTGGGAAACGCTCCCGGTGAAATGGAAATCGAACCCGGGGTTACGAATCGCGTCGTGCACATCGCGCAAGTTCCCGCGGGGACACTCGATGTTTTCGACGTGACGAGCTTGCGTCACCCCAAACTCCTAACCGGCGTCGCGTCGGCGGCAACCGTCACCGGACCCGGAGTCGAGCTGGCGGTGAACGACACGGGCCGGGTCGTGATCGCGGTGGCCTCGCGTTCTGTCCCCCAATTTCCGAAGTCACTCGACTTGGACAGCTCCCCCGCGTCGTTGCTCCGCGAAACGGCCCACGGGCTGGATGAAGTCATCATTGCCCACGACGAGTTCGCATCCGAGGGCGAGCGGCTGGCCGAGCGCCGCCGGACCACGCTTGCCGGAGGAAACGGGCGCGTACGGGTGGTGAACGTGAGCGACGTGATGGATGAATTTGCATGGGGCATGTGGGATCCGACCGCCCTCCGCTATTACCTGGAGTATGCGTATCGCTACTACCAAGGGCCCGCGCTTTCCTACGCGGTCTTCCTGGGGGATCACACGTATGACTTTCGCAACTATCTCGGAACCGGCAATCGCGATCTCGTCCCGTCCTGGGAAGACAATCGCGAAGATTTGACCTTCATCGATTCGGGATCGGTGCAGTACGCAAGCGACGATCCATTGGTCATGTTCGACGGACCGAACGATCCTTACCTGGATGTCGCGATCGGGCGCATTCCGGTGAGCACGGTGGCGGCGGCGCGAGCCGTGATCGAAGACAAAATCCTGAACAGCGAAGAGCAGCCGGTGTACGGATCGTGGCGCGCGCGTGTGCTCATTGGAACCGATGATCTCTGTCAGGGCGGTAATGATGATCCGGTTGGCCCCGACATTCTGGCCAATGCCGAGTTGGTGGATCAAAACCTTCCGCCCGCCTACGATCGAAAAAAGGTGTACACGACCGAATACGGAACGTCGTGCACCATAACGTCCAAGCCGCAGGCCTCCGACGACTTCATTGCCCAGTGGAACGCGGGCGCGTGGCTGGTGAACTATCTGGGCCACGGCACCGAAACGTTCTACTCGGACGAGCGCTTGTTGAGCCTGGGCGACATCCCCTCGCTCACCAACCTCGATCACTTGCCGCTTCTCATCGCCAGCGCCAGCAAATCCGCCAAATACAACTTGCCTTCCCAAACCAGCATCACGGAATTGTTGGCGATCTCCCCCACCGGCGGCGCATTGGCAGCCACGGGTTCGGTGTCGAACCAGACGTTCGCCGACGTGGCGTTCGATCTCAACCAGCATTTCATCGACCAGCTTTTTGCGCCGGACAGCACGATCGTGCCGGCTGGGTTAGCTTTCGTGCGGGCGAAAAATCAAACCGCGGGCGAAACGAAGAAGTACGTGTTCTTCGGAGATCCCGCGTGCCTTCCTCCCGCCGCGCATCTCACGAACTTGACCGTGAGCGGGCCGGATTCGGTGGCTCGTGGCGCGCTGGCGCGAGTGGGCGCTCACCTGGACGTGCCGGCGACGAACTGGCAGATGGAGCTGCGCGCCGAGGACGCCAAACGCCACCAACCGTTGGGTTACAAACTTCCCGGCGATCTCATGTATCAGGGCAACTTTCAGTTTGCCGCGGATTCGGTGAACGCTGCGTTTTACGTGCCGCTGAGTGCGCGCGAAGGTCCCGATGCCCGTATTCGCGCCTACGCCTGGACGGACAATGACGATGCCATCGCAGCGGTCTATCCGGTTGCGATCTCCGGTTCGGTGTCATCTTTGGATACAGATGGGCCCGTGATCACGTTCGACAACCATCCGACCGGCGTGGTGGTCGGCCAGATCCTGGGCGTAGTCCTCGAGGATCCATCGGGGGTTTTGCTCACTAATTCCGGGCAGCCCGCCATCATCTTGATCGTGCTCGATGAGCAGAATAACGAGGTGACTCGCCTGCCATTGACCGATCAGTTTCAATACGACGTAGGAAGCCACACCAAAGGCACCGCACACTTCGCAGTTCCCGCGGGTCTCGCCAACGGCAACTACACGTTCAAGGTGACCGCTTCCGACAACTTCGGGAACGCCGCCGAGTCCACCACCGCAGTGCGGGTGAGTTCGGGGCCTCCGATTGTGGGCTTCTCATCCGTGTACGCCTATCCCAACCCGCTCACCTCCGACACGGACGTCGTGTTCACGCTTAATGCGGATACCGAAGTGACGCTACGCATCTACAGCGTCTCGGGGAGGCTCGTGCAAAAGACAACGCTCCCCGCGACAAGCGGGCGAAACGGCTATCACTGGGATGCCCGCGATCAGGCCGGCGACCCGGTGGCCAACGGCGTGTACTTGCTGCAGTTGTCCGCCAAGGGCAGCGGCGATCCGGTAAAACATTTGGAACGGCTCGTGGTGCTGCGTTAAGCTCCTTCTAGGTAAAGGAGGCGCATCATGGTGGACGTCTCGATCGACAACACGTCGGCGGTCTTCAAGGTCAAGGGCATGTCCCGCTTCTGGGCCATGAAGCACGAGATCAGAATTCCCTTGAACCATATCGCCGGTATGCGCGAGCAGCCTTCCCCACCGATGGGATGGTTCGACGGGTTCAAGCTCGTTGGCGCCAGCTTTCCTAATCGCTTTCGCGCCGGTACCTTCTATCAAAACGGGGGCAAAGTATTCTGGGACGCGCGTCAGGGTGAAAAAGTATTGATCGTGGATTTGAAGGACGAGAACTACAAGAAGCTCATTGTCGAGGTGGACTCACCCGCCAGCGTGATGCGCGCGATCAAGGAGGCAACCGAGCGGCGACAGCGTTTGTTCAAAGCGACTACGGAGCGCTGAGATCTACGCCGGCTTCTTTCGCCTTCTCCTGCCACTGACGAGCTTCGTCCGTCTTCCCTGAAGCGTTGCATATCTCGATCAAATAGCGGTAGGGCGTGGCCGCGTTCGGTTCCAAGCGCATTGCATCTTTCATCTCGCGTGCGGCGTCGTCCATGCGTCCGGACTGAAAGTAAAGAATGCCGAGATTGTTGTGGATGGCGAAACGGTCCGGCGCCAAATCGCGCGCGCGTTCGTACAACGATAGCGTTTGTTCCGCTTGGCCCGCCCGCATGGCTTCTTCGGCCTCACCCAGGAGCGCATCTACAGACACGGGATTGATTTGCGAAGCGAGGCGGAACATATCCGCGGCTTTGCCGGCTTGGCCGTTCTGTTCGAGCGCCTTGGCTCCTTCGATGACCAGCGACGCTTCCCAGGCCGGGTTGCGTGGCGTCCCCAAGGGTGATTTCCAGGTGAGTGCAGTCAGCCCAATCACGAGCACTGTTCCCACCAGTACCGGAACACGCCGGCCGCTTCGCCAGAGCTTCCACGCCTCCACCGACGCGTATCCAGCAAACACGGCCAGCATGGGAACCCCGGGGAGCCGTAAGCGGGTGATCACGAAGAACAACACGCAGGTAAGAAATGTGGCCAGAACCAGCGATCCCGGAACGGCAATGGATTCCAGAGCGGCCCGTTTTCGAAACGCGATGATCCCGCCCACGAGCGCAACAAAGAGAAGCGCGTTGAACGGCACGCAGGTCGCTCGCAACACCCACACATGCTCCTTCTCCAGTTCCAGGCTGCCGTTCTCGTTCTCTTCTTGGCGGTTCAAGTAAAGCCAGCTTTTCCTGGCCACGAGTCGAAACCAATGCGCAGGATCGGCGGCTATTTCGCGGAGAGTGCGTTTGGTCCAGTACGTGGATTCAGCGCCGGGATTCGGCACGTATCCCAAATCCGCTTTCGCCAGCGAGTCGGCCTCGGCTTCCTGCTTGGAGATGAGCCCCGACGTGATTCCCGGCAAATCGGTGAACACACCCGTTGCTCCTCGGGCATTCCCAAGATAGAAATTGAATCCTCCCTGAGTGGCCACGGGAACGAATGCACCTCGCTCCAGATTGTGGGCGAAGGTTGGGGCGAGGGCGATCAACGCTCCCGCCGCGTATGCGCCGATCTCGGGCAGAGTGCGTTTTTGCGAACGAACCTGCACCAGCCAGATGACCACGATCAGTAAGGGCACGAGGAGCAGGTTGGCCCGAACGACGCCAAGGAGTCCCCCCGCCAACCCCGCCGCGAAAATAAACAATAAATCCTTGCCGTTTTTTCGCGGATGAAGGGCGGCGAAGATTGCGAGCGTGCTCAGGAACACCGACACGGTTGCGTCGAGCAACTTGACCTCGAAGAAATACATCGGGGCGCTGGCCACGACCAGAATTCCAGCAATGATTCCGGCGGTCGAGCCGAAGAGGCGACGTCCAAGCAACGCGCAAATAATCACCGTCCCCACGCCGAGCAGGGATTGCACGAGAATCGCCGCCATGGGATGGGGTCCGGCAATCGTGTACAAGGCGCCCAGGAAATAGGCGTAACCGGGTGAGTGATAGAACGGAGCGTCATGCCCGAAGGATTGCCCGGAGGCAACGGCTCGCGCCCACTGGTCATAGAGCGCGGCATCGATCATGGGATGGCCGAGGAACGGCAGGTTCTTGGATTGCAGAACGAGGTGAATAATGCGAACGAGAATGGCCAGAAGCGCCAACAGCATCAAAGCGCCGGGGAATGTCGCGCGAGGCCTAAGGTCTCGGGTCACTCTATCCAGAATAACTTGCGGGTCGCCTCGGACCCAAGGGCCTCCAATTGGTAGATATATAGTCCCGACCGTACGCCTTGCCCGTGATCATCGCGTCCGTCCCAAATCGCGGTGTGATCCCCGGCCGGCATGCCAGCCTCCACCAATGTCCTCACGTCCCTGCCGGAGACGTTGAAGATGCGAAGTGTCACGTGACTGACCTGGGGCAACGAAAACGGGATCGTGGTCCGGCCGTCCCGCGCGGGATTCGGCGCGGCGAGCCCGAGGAGGGGTCTTGGGTTCTGAAGTTCTCCCCGGAGAGATGCGGTCACGGGTCCAAAGAAGGTCGAGGAGCCGCTGCGACTCAACACTTCGAGCCGGTAGTAATACGTGATGGATGGTTTGGCCGTCGTGTCCAGATACTTGCCGGACTCATTCGGGGGAAGCAGCGTCGTGTTCACGCGCGCATAGCCGGTCTTTTCCGACCGCGAACGTTCCACGTTGATCCCCGCATAGTCCAGATCTCCGGAGGCCAACCACTGGAGGAAGATGCCGTCGGATCGAGATGTCGCGGTCAGATGCGAGAGTTGAACCGGCACCCGGCCTCCGAGCGTGGTGGGGACAATCATTCCGTGCCCGGTCCGATAGAAGTCCGCCGCACTCGCAAAATTAGTGACCCAGACGTCCTTCTGGCTCATCTCGTCCAGAATCCAGGTCATGTGTGCCGCGTCGATATCGTTTAATGTGTGCGCGAACACATTGATCCAGACGTTTTTTGCGGTAGTCAACGTGACCAGCGTATCGACCTTGGCTCGAGTCAACGTTTCGGAATAGGTGTTTCCGGATCCAACCAGATACGAACTCACCACGGTGAGCGGCAGCTCGTACAAGCTCGTCTCCGACCACGTACATTTGCCGAGGCTGAAGTTGGGATAACCAATCGGGTTCGACCCGCCGTCACGCGCGCCGGTGAATCCCAGCGATTCCGCGACCGCCATGACTTGTAAATTGTGGGCGTGCTCCGGGTAACCGATCGTGCGGCAACTGTAATTCGGATCCTGAATCACCGCTTCCAGATCGCGGCAAGAACCGATCAGCTCCTCAACGAGCTGGGCATAGCTGATATCGGTGAGTCGAACGTGGGTGCGCCCATGGCTGGCGACTTCGATGCCATCGGCGTTGAGAGCTTGAAGATCGGCGGCGGTCAGCTTGGTGCCCGTCATCCCTATCCAGCTCGAAGGAATGAAGATCGTGTAGGTCAGGCCTTTGCCCGTGAAAACGTCCGCCCAAGCCAGGTTTGCCGCCCGATCCCCGTCGTCCGAGGTAAAGGTAAATACGACGGCGTGGCCGTTCCAGGGCCCAGAAGCCCAGACATTGGATGGAGAGGCTGTGCCGCAAAAGGCAAGCGCAACAACGAGGAGGAAGCAGCTTAGATGCAGTCTCATGATGCCAGCTTGGGTGCAAGGGTGGTGTAAAAACGAACGCCATTAATTATACCCTACCGCTTGCGTCATTCGATCCAGAATAACTTGTGGGTCGCCGCAACCCCCAGGGCCTCCAATTGGTAAAGATAGAGCCCCGATGGCACCCCTTGACCGCGGCGATCCCGCCCGTCCCAAAACACAACATGATCTCCTGCGTCCATTTGTTGCGTGAGTAGCGTCCTTACGTTCCCCCCACTGAGGTCGAGTATGCGGACAGTGACTTCACCCGGCGCAGGCATGGAAAACGGAATGGTGCTTTGGCCGGTGCGAGTGGGATTGGGCGACGCAAGGCCCAGTATGGGCAGGGGGCCGGGATTTTCGCCCTGGAAAGGAACGTCCTTCACCTGAGGTGGGATGCCTAGACCGTGCCCGGCGCGATAAAAATCCGCCACGGTCTCGACGTTGGCAATCCACACATCGTGCTTTCCCAGCTGGTCCAGAATCCAGGTCATATGAGCAGCGTCGATATCGTCCAACGTATGCGCGTAGATATTAATCCAGGCATTCTTGGGTGCGGTGAGCGCAATCAGCGAATCCACCCTTGCTCGGGTCGTCGCTTGCGAATACGTGTTCCCATCGCCGACCAGAAACGAGCTCACCACGGTCAACGGAAGCTCGAACAAGCTGGTTTCTGTCCACGTCGCCTTGCCCAAACTGAAATTTGGATAGCCCTGGGAACTCGATCCACCGTCTCTGGCCGCGGTGAACCCCAAGGATTCCGCCACCGCCATCACGTGAAGATCGTGCGCATGGTCGGGATAACCGATGGTCCGGCAGTGATAATTAGGATCCTGAAGCGTGGCTTCCAGGCCGCGACAGGAGCCCACGAGCTCATTGATCAACTGCACGTCGTTGATCTCGGTGAGCTTCACATGAGTGCGACCATGGCTGCCAATCTCGAATCCTTGGTTGTGGAGGCTTCTCAGGTCGGCGGCAGTGAGCTTCGTGACCGGCATGTTCACCCAGGTCGAAGGGATGAAGATGGTGAAGCTTAGTTCGCGGCTCTTGAATACGTTCGCCCAGGCCAGATTGCCCTTGCGGTCGCCGTCATCCGAGCTGAACGTGAAGGCGATCGCGTGATCATTCCAGGGCCCGGAGGCAAAAATGAGGTGAGTGGGGGCCAAGAGGATCAGCGTGAAAACACTGAGACAAGCAAGGAAACGCTTCACGCCCTTATTATCGGCAAACCCAATTGTTCTTCAAGATCACTTGGATTTCGGGAGTACGGCTTGCCAGTTGACCACCACTGCGGCCGACGCCGGGGCTTCCTCTCCCATCGGCGTGAGCACGAGGAACCGCTGCCCATCCTTCGTTACCGCAAAATGCCGGAAGCTGGTTCCCGGCAAGACGACTCGTGTCTCGAACAGCGTCTGGGGAGTTCCGATCACCAGGTCGGTCCCCTCGGTCAACGACGCGGCCATCATCTTGAAATCAGGAGATAAATAGAAGAGCTCCTTGCCGTCGCCGCGCCACGCCGGATCGCTTCCGCCAAGGGTAGACACTTGCCACTTCCCGTGATGGTCGGGAAAGGTCTGCACATACACTTCGGGGCGGCCCGATTCGTCGGACACATACGCCACGAAACGGCCGTCGGGCGAGAACCGGCCCTGGGTTTCTTCGAACCGATCCTCCAGGAACGCCACCGGTTTGTGGTCACCTTGCATGGGAAGAAGATAGAGGTTGGTCCGGGTCTCTGCCGAAAGGGCGTTCTCGTACATCAGATAACGTCCGTCTTTTGACCAATCCGAAGTCGCCACGCCCGGACCCGGGTTATAGACAAATTCGGGGCTGCCCGCGCCGCTGGCATTGCGCACGTAAAACCCTGGAGCCTTGGGGTCTGATCCCACGTAGAGAATTTGACTGCCATCGGGAGACCACTGAGGAAAGTTCTCGTTTCCTGGTTCGAAGGAGAACCGCGTCGCAAGGCCCCGATTGATGTCGACGGTCCAGATGTCGCGCGTGCGGCTTTCCTTGTCGAAAATTCGCACGCCAATGCGTTTCTCATCCGGGGAGAGGGAGACTCCGGCCATGCTCCCCGGGGAACCTACCGTACCCATCTTTCTTCCCGAGCGATCGATCCAAGTGAACACCGCGTCTGGAAGCGGCTGCCCCAAGAGATGGGTCAGGATTCCATTTTCCGAAACGGAGAAGTCGGCGTCTCCGACCGGAGTGCCCTCGACGCGTTCCGCAATTGGGAACGGATCTCCAGACAACGTGCCTTTCGCGGCATCGAACCGTTGGCCCATCAATGTGCCGCCCCGCGAGAAGATCAAAAAGCCAGGAGGGGCGTACAACATTCGCGTTTCGCAGGGCGCCACCGGCGTGCTCTTGTCGGAATCGATCGATCCAAGCATGAGCGTGGAGGGGTCCGCGAGCCGCAACCAGAGGAATCGCTTTCCATCTGGGAGAAAGTTCGGCCAACCCACTCCAGTGCCGGTGCTATCGTCGGGAACTGCTATCGTCGGCGTTCCGCCGGAGGCCGAGACCTTATAGATTGGATCCGTTGGTCCGCCGTCGTAAAGAATGAACCCGGAAGAGCTCCAGCTCCCGTCAGCCCCGGTCCGAGCGGAGCAAATCGTGATCGGAGCGCCCCCGCCAATGTCCACTTTCTTTAGGTTGCCTCCGGACATGAAT
>Ga0207675_100005078_pt1 | contig 12666 bp, 11 predicted proteins | sample KBSSwiS42_FD_184305 | JGI IMG/M metagenome (GOLD analysis project Ga0207675, IMG submission 184305) | Switchgrass rhizosphere microbial communities from Kellogg Biological Station, Michigan, USA - KBS Switchgrass S4-2 (SPAdes) (version 2) | ecosystem: Host-associated > Plants > Roots >... | reverse complement strand
ATGGGCAATCAGGTGCGCGGTGACCTTGCGGTGCCGCCCGGACAGATGCTTGGCTCCGTCCACTAACTGCTGGTTGGAGCGATCCGTCAATACGAAGTCTGGATTAGCGACGCATTTTTTCCGCATGTGACACCTCCCAAATGCATGAACGCACGCGAAATGCGTTCAACAAGTTTGGACGGGGGTGTGCTACAACACTCGCTTTATACCATACCCTTTTTCGCGCTACGCACGCGGCTCACGCGAGCACAACTTACATCCGTTTCAATTTCCAAACGCAAACAGGATGAACCTGTTACTAGAGGGCTTTGTTGCGCGGAATGTGGCCTTGCAGCCCGCGACTCGCCGTAACTCACAAGTCGCCCCACAGATCGCGTCAACAATTATTTGCAACAATTCTCAGAAATTATTTCGCGGCCGTTCGCCGCTCAACTGTTCGCGGCCGTTCGCCGCTCAACTGTTCGCGCCCGTTCGCCACACAATTGTTGGCGAATCGCCGTCGCCCCGGGGCGATTGGCCGTCACTCGCGGCTCGCCACCATCCATGCGCTCGACGCGCGCCATATCCAGGTGAGCGCGGAAGCCAGCGCCGCTCCCGCCAGCCCGTATCGCGGCACGAGCCACCATAACAACACCGCGTCCACCACCAACGCCGAGAGGCTCACCGGAAAGAACAGCCGAAGGGACTTAGTAGAAGACACTACGCCAATGCGACTCGAAGGCACCGCGTAGAGAACTTGAAAGAGACCAGCCAATGCCAGGCACGCCACCACCAAACGATGATCACCCGCATAGCGGGATGAAAAAACAGCCGGCATGAGCCACGGGGATATCCACGCCAGAACCAACCCAATCGCTCCACCAAAAACGGCCAGACCCCAGGTGAGCTTCTTCGTTCCTACATGTTCCCGGCTGGCCAGCTTGGGCCGGAGCACCTGGCCCACCGCAATCGAAACGACGCCGTATCCCGTCAACGTAAAAAACGAAAGCGCGGAATAGAGACCCAGCGCATCCAGATCCAAAAGCTTTGCCAAAAAGAAACTATCCAGGCGCGTCAGCAACGTTGCGGCCACGAACAACCCGCTGAACACCATCGCATCGCCCCACATGTCGCGAAGCGTGATCGCTTCCGGTCCTCTAGGTGCGCTTCGAGCCGCCCATTCCGAAGCTACCAACTGAACCAATCCCGCCAACGCAATCAAGGGCGGCATCCATCCCACTCCCAACCGATGCAACGCCCAGAGCGCCACAACTCCAATCAACATCAACGGCCGCCATAACGTCTGTAATCCCTGGGCAATGGAAAAGCGGCGAAAGACCTGAAGCACGGTCGTGGGATGCTGCGTCTGCCCCACGAACGCCGATGCCGCAAAGAGCCAGAGCGCGTCTCGTGCATTCAGGTGATAGATCCAATCGAATATCGCGGTCCCCATCGCGCACACCAGCAGCGTCAACGCTACCAACGGGCGCCCAAGGCGAGGCCACGCGCTTCGCGCCAGCACGTCGCGCGGATAGTTCCGCACCAACGCATTCGGAAACCCCAACAACGAAATTGATCCGAGCACGTTCAACCCCGACACCCACAAGTTGAAGTACCCAAAATCCTCGCGGGAGAGCTTGCGGCCCAGGAACAACACCGCGACCAGGTACGCGCCCAGCGTGAGCACGGTCACAACGGTCACCGAACCCAACGTGAGCACGAGGTCGGGGAGGCGGGGCCGCGATGTTTTCAACGCCGAATTCATGCCGTGCGTTCGGCGGACATGAGCATCCAGGTATCACTCACACGCTGACTGCTGTATGTCAGCCGATCCACGCCAACAATTAGCGGCAGAAAGGCACCCATCGGAAAGCGACGCAGTATCTCGCGCGCGAAACGGCTCGAACCCACGAACCGAGATCTAACTGCGAGCCCGTGCAACCGCAACGATTCTGCCAGCTCGGGACCTTCGAACCGGTGCACGTGTCCGTTCACCTCGAATCGCGCGCCGCATTCGGGACACGTCACGAAACTCAACGTCTCACGGTAAGGCACCGTCACCACGAGGCGTCCGCCTGGCCGCAGCACGCGAGCCGCTTCCGAGAGGGCGCGATCCAATTCGGGAATGTGCTCGATCACTTCGGCCGCCACCACGGCATCGAACGAGCGGTCCGCAAACGGCAATGCAGTCAACTCGCCCGCCACGCGCGTCACTCCCTCCGGCAAGCGCTTGAGCCATCCCACCGCCAAATCCAAAGCTGAGACGCGATGTCCGCGGTCCACCAGCAACCGGGTGAGGCCGCCTTCGCCGGGGCCCACTTCCAACACCATGCGGAGTCCGCGATCAACATGGCTGGCCACGACGCGGTTGCGATACTGAATGCCGCGCGCGGTAAACGGATGCAGCGTCCGCCCGGAGAGCTCCTCGTAAAAACGGCGCGAGGCTCCCGCGCCGTGGGGCGGACCGTCATGCGTCATGGGCTAAACAGGCTAGCACACTGCTTCACTTTCGTTTGACCCTTCCCAACCTCCTTGCTAACGTTTCCCGCCCATCTCGCGTTCGAACCAAGGCGAATGAAGGAGCCCCGGTGAAGATTGCAGTGTGCTTGAAGCAGGTCCCGGCCACCGACTCCCGGATCAAGCCGTCCTCGGACAGCCATGGGGTGGATCTGGCCGGGGTCGAATGGGTCGTGAACCCCTACGACGAATTTGCCCTCGAAGAAGCGTTGCGCTTGAAAGAAAAATATCCCGGCGAAGTGGTCGTCCTATCCATCGGTGGCGACAAAGTGGAAGAAGCCATGCGCTCTGCACTAGCGTTGGGCGCCGATCGTGCCATCGTGCTCAAGGATCCGGCGTTCGTGAATGCGGACCCTCTCGTCATCGCGGACGCACTCGCCGCCATGGCGAAAAAAGAATCGCCCGATCTCATCTTGTGCGGCAAGCAAGGCGTGGATCATGACCGCATGGCGGTGCCGGCGATGCTGGCCGAGAAGCTCGACTGGCCCCAGGCCACGGTGGTGGTAAAGCTTGAAATCGACGCCGACGGCAAATCCGCGCATGCGGAACGTGAAGTGGAAGGCGGGCACGAGGAGCTCGAAATCACGTTGCCGGCGGTGATCGCCGCCCAGAAAGGGCTCAACGAGCCCCGTTATGCCAACTTGAAGGGCATCATGGCGGCGAAGAAGAAGCCGGTCACCGTGGTTACCGCGGCCGAGCTGGGACTTCTGCCGCCCAGCACGGCAGTCCAAATCCTGGAAGTGGGTCAGCCGTCGCAAGCGCGCAAGAACCGGATGATCGCCGGTGATCCAGCGCAGCAAGTGGAAGAGCTCGTCCGCATCCTGCGCACCGAAGAAAAGCTGTTGTAGAAGGAACGCCCATGGCTCATCTCGTCCTCACCATCGTCGAGCACCGCGATGGACAAATTCGAAAAAGCTCGTTAGAAGCGCTGGCGCTTGGCAAGCGTCTCGCCGCAGAAGGCGGCGGCACGCAGGCGGCCCTGATCGTCGGTAAGGGCATATCGAACCTGGCCGCGGACATTGGCGCCCGTGGTGCGGCGCTGGTCGCCATCGCGGACCACGATATAGCAACTCAGTATTCCACCGAGGTCTATGCCACCGCGGTACAGCGAGCAGCGGAAAAAACCGGCGCCGGTCTCATCCTGGAAAGTGCAACCGCACAAGGCAAAGACTTGGCCCCACGTATCGCCGCGCGGCTCAATGCGCCCTACCTGACCGACATCGTGGACGCTCGCGTAGAGAACGGGAACCTAGTCGCCGTCCGCCCCGAATACGCCGGCAAAGCCCTCCTCAAGGTCTCGGTTCCAATAACCAAAGTCGTCGTTACCACGCGCCCCAACGTATTTCCGGCCGAAACTCCGCAAACCCAAGCCGCTCCGGAAACGACATCGATCGACGTTAGCGACGTCATCCCTCGCGCGCGCGTGGTCAAATTCGTCGGGGCGTCGAAAGAAACCGTGGACGTGGCCGAAGCGGAGATCATCGTCTCCGGCGGGCGAGGCCTCAAAGGTCCCGAGAACTTTCCCCTCGTGTTCGAGCTTGCCAAGGCGCTGGGAGCGGGAGTGGGGGCAAGCCGCGCGGTGGTGGATGCGGGTTGGATCGACCACGATCATCAAGTGGGGCAGACCGGCAAGACGGTGAGCCCTACGCTCTACGTGGCCTGCGGTATTTCCGGAGCCATCCAGCACCTGGCCGGCATGCGCACCTCGAAGTGCATCGTGGCCATTAACAAGGATGCCGACGCACCCATCTTCAAAATTGCCGACTATGGACTGGCCGGCGATTTGTTCGAGATTCTTCCCCGGCTCACCGAGGCGGTGAAGAAGGCCAAGGGTGCCCACTAAAGCCCGACTCGTGACCCGCAAATCCACTCGAAGCTCCGAGCGTGCTTCATTTGCCGTTCCCGACGGCGCGGGCGGCCTCGATCTCGCCCCGCGGCCGGTGCGAGCGTCGCGCGTCGAGATGCTCGAGCTCATGTATCCCAACGACGCGAACCCTCTCGGTTCGATCATGGGTGGGCGTGTCATGCACTTCATCGACGTCGCGGGAGCAATTGCCGCCACCCGTCATGCCCGCCGGCCGTGTGTCACTGCGTCCGTCGATCACATCGACTTTCACGCGCCGGTTCGGGTGGGGGACTTGCTCGTGCTCAAGGCTTCGGTGAACTACACCGGCCGCACGTCGCTCGAAGTGGGAGTGCGGGTAGAAGTGGAAGACCGGCGCACCGGAAAGCGCGCGCACACCTCATCCGCTTATCTCACCTTCGTGGCGCTTTCCGCGGACGGCAAACCCGAGCCCATTCCGCCGATCGTTCCCGAGACCGAAGACGACAAGCGCCGCAACAAAGAAGCGGAGAAGCGCCGCTCGGAGCGCCTCCGTAAGCTCGGTAAGAAGTAATTTCCTACCGAATGCGATACAGGCTCAAACCCGCCGTTTCCTGATAATTCGCGCGCGGATCGAAGCCTTCCAAGAGCTCATTCGGAGAAATGAATTCCAGGCCAAACGTGGCGCGCTCGTCCGGACCATGCGTGTGTCGCAGCTTGACCTCGCCCTTCGCGTCGAACACGACGAGTTTCAAAATGCCGTCCAAGTACTGAATCGCCACCAACTCGCCCCTCGTGGACAAGGACGTTGACTGCCAGGCGGAAAGGGCGTCCGGAAACTCTTTGGACCACAAGAGGGACGGCGCGGGCGGATTCGAGATGTCGTAGTACGAAAATGTGAGGCCGTGCAACGAACCGCCCTTCACGAACAGCGCATGTGAACGATCCTGGGAATACCCAAGCGAGGTCCCGTTCACCTTCAAGGTGTCGACCTTGCCGGTCAAGAACGACCGGCATAAATACTTGCCGTTCGCGCCCTGGTAGTACGCGTAGTTCTCGAGAATCTGCACCTTGCGCCGGGGCACATCGTGAAGCTCCGCATACACCGCGGGCGTTCCGAGCTGTGACACGTGACCTTCATTCTGGAAGTGGGCGGGCAAATCGATGACACCGACCGATACGTGCCCCGCGCCTTCGAGAAGCTGATACGTCGCCTTGAGCGAAATCCCGCCGAGCGGGAATCCGCCGCGGTCGGCGTAATCGTTGCGCAACATCGTGATCTCGGGCGCGCTCAGCGAATCGGGATTTGGAGGCTCGGCCAGGCCGATCAGTTCGCTCTGTGGCCAATCGACGCGAATGGACCACGCGGGAGGTTGATCGGGAGGATTGGCGGCGCCAACCACGCTCGCCCACCCAACAAAGAGGAAAACCCAGCGCACGCGACCTAGAACTCCGCTCCGGTGGAAACTAATCCAGTCCCTGTTGCTTCCGTCGCGCGCGTTCGGCGGATTCGTGCAACAACTGCTTTTCTTCTTCGGACAAAGAGCCCATGCCTTCGCGGCTGATCTTCTCCAGGATCTCGTCGATCGTGCCCGACATGTCCGCCTCGCGATCACGTCGAAACCGAGGACGCGACGGGCGGCTCCGCTGTCCCAAGGACCGCTTGAACCACCACCCGATCGTCTCTTTCTTCAAATACAGATAGCCGACCAGCATGCCGCCCAGGTGAGCAAATCGGGCCACTCCGTCTCCACCGCGATACTCCACCGTCATCGCCAGCTCGATGAACGCGAAGATGGTGATGAGGACGCGAGCGGAAATCGGAATCACGAACCAGAGCAGGATCTGGCGATTGGGGAACGCCATTGCGTACGCGATCAGCACGCCGAACACCGCGCCCGAAGCCCCGATCACCGGTACCATGGAGTTCCAGTGAAAAATATAAGTGGTGAGGACTTGAATGAGGCCCGCCCCGATGCCGCAAATGAAGTAGTACTTCACGAACTCGCGGGAGCCCCAATATCGCTCCAGGTCACTCCCGAACATGACCAGGTAGAACATGTTGAGCAGGATGTGCATCACCCCGCCGTGCAGGAACATGTAGGTCACCAGCTCCCAGACCATCCCGTGCGTGACCTGGTAGGGAACGAGGCCCAGGAAATTGGGGATCTTGGGAACGGGGCTGCCCAGAATGCGGTAGAGCGCTGCCTCGGGGAGAAGCATCTGCACCAGGAAAATTATGGCGTTGATGAGGACGAGCTGGCTGATGGCCGGCGGAAATCCCATAATGCCGCTCGCAACCGGCCCTCTACGGTAGTGCAATCAAATCCTCCCGCATCAATGCGCTTTGGGTCTCAAGTCTACGTTCTCAACCCGGCCAGAGCAACGCGGCTCATTGTGTGTCGCCATGATCACCGGGTTTCCGGCAACGCGTGTCCGTCCAGATCTCCGGGGATCGGCACGTGCAGAAAGGAGAGGATGGTAGGGAAGAGATCCAGGATGGTGGGCTCCGGCGCGTCGAGCTTGCGGTTCACGAACAGGATGCCCTGGGTGATCTCGGCGTCGAGGCTGCAGTGATCCCCGCTCCATTTCCTTGAGTTCACCTCCAGCTCCTCCTTGGGAATCCCCCCCAGGGACGTTTGCCACGACACGCGGTACCCCGGGTTGTTCGCCACCAAGAGATCGGGGATCACGTTTGGATCGAACCCTCGATACACGTCTTCCCGACGCAGCACGCGCCGAACTGGATGCTCGCCGTTTTCGGGATCGATCCAGGCGGTGAGGTCGGTGATGAGTTGGCTCCGGATGCGTTCATATTCCGGACCAGGCTCCACGATTCCCTGGCTTTCCCTGCCTTTCACGTTGAGGTAGATGTCGCCCAGGCCCATCGCATACGCCTTGGTGCGCCGCCAGTCCACGTTCGGCCAGAACTGGCCCTGCCCGAACAAATCCTCGAGCTTCCGCTCGGACTCCTCGGAACCGCCCTTCAAGGTCATGTAACCGTGATGGACCAGCCACGTGTTGTAGTTGGCCATCTTGTGCCAGGTGTGAAACCCGTGATCCGAGCAAACGATGAGCACGTCTTCGGGATCCATGCGATCCATCGCCTCGCCGACCACCCGATCCATGAACACATACGCATCCTTGATCGCACCGCCGTATTTCACGGCCAAGGTCGAGTCGTAGGCCGGATGTGTGGGGTCCTGGAAGCGCCAGAACACGTGGCTCACCCGATCCGTCAGCTCGAACACGTGCACGTAGAGGTCGTAGTTCTTGCGGTCGAGAAGACCGCGCATGATCTCCGCGTACTTGCTCTCGGTGAAGTACACGTCCTCTAGAAACGTCTTCTCGTCGATGCGGAGCTCGTTCAATGCCCAGGTATCCATCGACCAACCCAGCGTCTTGTAGAGACCGAAGCGGTCGGCGAGCTTGCCGGACAAGGGCGGCGGCTCCGAAATAGGCAACACGGGGCGATGGGGATCGAGGTTGGCGGCCGACATGTAGAGCCCGAAGGGCTCCGCCGAAACCAGATAAAAGCGCGCGATGCCATACGCTTTCACCAACGCGTTGAACGGAAACACGAGCGTATACCAATCGCTCCATTGGCCAACGGCAATGGTCTGGGTTTGACCGCACGCCGTGATCGTGACCGCTTGTGCGCCCGAGTCGGTTTGAGAGACCCGGAAGTGCACCGGGGGAAGAATCTCAGGGGGATCATCAAACAACCGGTTTCGGGGACCGAAAATGTAGGAGTCGCATTCGCCATTCGGTAGCTGAACAGGAATGATCTTTCCCCCCATCTCCGTGTTCTTGTCCATCTCCTCCGGGATGGGCTCGTTCGTGTAGAAGCTGAACGTTCCGAACGTGCCCCGAATGTCGGGAACACCGAGGCCGGCCAGGATTTCGCCGTGAGGAAATGCGCGCGGCGGAAACGTGGCCGGCACGCGCACCACCGTCGCGCTCAGTCCGTGGCGGCCGGCCAGCTCCCAAAACGTATCGCCGTGGCGGGTGTTTTCAACGGTGGGCCGTTGGTACGGAATGAGTCCGCGGCCCAGGAAAAAACCAACGCCACCCAGAATGAGCCCAGCCAAGAGGCCCACGGCCAGTCCGGCCCGAAGACGGCGGCTCGCTGCACCCACCACAAGCCCGAGGACCACTGCGATGACGAAAAGGCCGCCCGCAATGAGGATGTTGTTTCGCCGGCCCAAGAGCACCTGGTGGCTTCCGATCTCGTACATGGCGAAATCGGGCTGATACGTACTCAGGTCCCGGCGCAGGAAATCGAACACGCCGTTTTTCCCGGGGTTTTTCCCGGTGGCAAACGAGGACCAGGACACCGGTGTCTGGGGTGGCGTGGTGGTGCCGAGGGGGGCGAAGGTCCCCATGTCGCGCAGCTTGACCAGATGCGGCAGCAAGCCCTCGTTCATGTATTGCTCGGTCAGGCGAGCGTCGGCGCCGTCGAACCCGAGCACAACCACGCGAGGATGACTTTGACCTTGGGCCCGGGCTTCCGAAACAAACCAGGCTGCCGAAGCTAAACCAAAACAAGAGATGACGAGGAAGCAACGAAGCCGGAAGCCGCGAAGCGCCCGGCAATTGGGGAACACGGGGACCTGGATCTCCTTGAGCGAGGGGAAGCCAAGGCTAGAGAAGACCGTCGAGTATATCATGATAGGCCGACGGTACTCGGGGGCGAGTGCCTTGACGGTTGGCCCCAAGATGGGGACCATCCGCGACCGGAGGTTTTGCGTGAGACTCTTGAAGCAATGGACGGTAGCCAGCGTTCTTATTGCCGGCGCGCTGGTGGGCTGCGGCGATGAGCCGCAAAAACAGGGCGACTACACGGTGCAGATCCAGACGTTTCGATTTTTTCAGGATCCCATCGCCATTCCGGTGGGCTCTACGGTGCGATGGGTGAACGTGAATCCCGAGGACTCAGTACGCACGGTCACGAGCGGCACTGGCTCTCAGGATTCCACTGCCGGTGCGCTCTTCGATGTGACCTTGCACGGTTACCCGCCCGGCCAGCCCGAAGGCGATGATTTCATTTACAAATTCGAAGAACGTGGCTCCTTTCCTTATTTTTCGCGCCTTCCCGCGGGTCACGAATTCCACGGCCTGATAGAGGTGCAGTAATAAATCGTGCCGGCCGCACGCCGCGCCCCCTGGCTCGGAATTCTGATCACGCTGGCTCTGGCACTTTTAGTTGCCGACGGTGTTCTTCTCGTGCTCTACCGCTCCATGCGCAATCGCCTCGAAGCCGAGTTGGGCTGGCGGCTGGTCGCGGTTGCCTCGGGCGCGGCGGGGGTGGTGAACGAAGAGGATTGGCAGCTCATCTCCGTGCAGGACTCCACCCAAATCGATGATTTGACGCGCGACCTCGCCGATCTGCGCCTGGTGAACGGCGTGACCACCATCTTCGTGTTCGATCTGGATCGGAGAACGTTGTTCGATCTGGGCGGGCAATATCCCATAAACCAAGCGAATCCCGCGCTCTTGGTGGACCTCGAAGCGGTGACGACCGCGCTGGCCGGGTGGCCGGTCGCGACCCGGCTCTATTCCAGTCGGGGCGGATATCTCAAGTCGGCGTACGCGCCCGTCACCGACCGTGCCCACAACGTGATCGGTGGCGTGGGCGTGGAAGCGAGCGCCACCTTCTTCGAAACAATGAAGAACATGAAGCACACGTTGATCGGGGCCGCGCTTCTCGTTTCCTTGGGGCTGGTGGTGATTGGATTTGCGGTGGCGCGGCTTCTGGTTTCGCGCGAGTTATTGGAAGCGCGCCTCTCCCGGGCGGAGACGCTGGCCGCGATGGGCCAGATGACGGCCATGCTCGCCCACGAGATTCGGAATCCCTTGGGCATCATCAAGGGAGCGGCGGAACGGGTGAGCAAACGCCATGGATTGGACGAGGACGAGGTGTTTCGCTTCATCCCCGAGGAAGTCGATCGTCTGGAGCAAACGTTGAACGCGTACCTCGATTTCGCACACCCGCGAGCGGCCATCGAGATCGAAGACTTGAACCATGCCCTCACTCGCACCCTCGAGTTCCTGCAGGTGGAGCTGGAGCGAAAAAGCATCCAGGTGGAAACGCGCTTCGAACCGGGCCCGTTCCCGGTGCGAGGCGATCCGCATCTCCTGCGCCAGGCGCTCCTCAATATTTTCCTGAACGCGCGCGACGCCATGCCGTCGGGTGGCCGCCTTACTGTATCGCTCGAACGTCGTGGCCCCCGTGCGCTGGTGACGATAAGCGACACCGGGGCGGGGATGACCCCGGATGTGCTGGCCCGAGCCACCGAGCCTTTTTTTACCGCCAAGGAAAAGGGCTCCGGTCTAGGGCTGGCGGTGGTCCGCCGCGCGGTAGAAGACGTTAGGGGCAAGCTTGAGATTCAGAGCCGCCCCCAGGCGGGAACCGCGGTGATCCTCAACCTGCCCCTCGCTCTGGACGCGGAGCGGGTGTCCACACCCGAGGAAGGTCGATCATGAAAATTCTTCTCGTCGACGACGAGCGCAAGATGGGCGTCATCCTGAAGGGGGCGCTGGAAGACGACGGGCACTCGGTGCTCGCTCTCGAGAAAAGCAATGATGCGCTCGCCCGGATGAAGAGCGAAGCGTACGACTTGCTCGTCACCGATTTGCGCATGGCGCCACCGGATGGGATCGAGCTCTTGAAACAAGGACGCGCGCTTCAGCCGGATATGGCGGTGATTCTCATGACCGCGTACGCCACCGCGCAAACCGCGGTGGAAGCGATGAAGTCGGGCGCGTACGACTACCTGATCAAACCCTTCGAGCTCGATGAAATGCGTCTTCGGGTGAAGAAGCTCGCCAAGGAGCGGGACCTTCACGAGAACGTGCGCTTGTTGCGGCGCGAAAACGAACTGTTGCGGCGCGAAGTGGGATCGCCCACCCGTCTGGGCGGTTTGTTGGGGAAGAGCGGGGTGATGCGCGACGTGCTCGATCTATCGGAGAAGGTCGCCGCCACCGACGCCACGGTGCTCTTGCGCGGTGAAAGCGGTACCGGAAAGAGCCTTCTCGCTCGCGGCATCCACGACGCGAGCGCGCGGTGCGAGGGCCCGTTCGTGATCGTGAACTGCGGCGCCTTGCCGGAAGGCTTACTCGAATCGGAGCTCTTCGGGCATGAAAAAGGTGCGTTCACCGGTGCGGTGGCCCAGAAACGCGGGCGATTCGTCGCCGCCGAGGGCGGCACGATTCTTCTCGACGAAATCGGCGACATGTCAGCGGCGTTGCAGGTGAAGCTCTTGCACGTGCTCGAGGACAAGGAGTTCTTTGCCGTAGGGGGCGACAAACCCATCTCGGTCAACGTGCGCGTCATTGCGGCCACGAATCGCAACCTGGAAGAAGCCATGGCGGAAGGGCAATTTCGCGAAGATCTCTTCTATCGCTTGAACGTCTTTCCCATCCCCGTACCGCCCTTACGTTCGCGGCGCGAGGATCTGCCCACGCTCCTGGATCATTTCCTCTCCCGGTTTGGACATACGTTTGCCGATCTCACCCCACGTGCGCGCGAGGCGCTGTTTGCGTATTCATTTCCCGGCAACGTGCGCGAGCTCGAGAACATGGTCGAGCGCGCGGCCATTCTCGCCGGCCCCGGCCCCATCGATCGCCAGCATTTTCCTGCGCTCAAAGAAAACGCACCGGTCCCTGCGAACTCTGATCGCGCCCCGGTGCTCAAGATTCCGGAAGAAGGCTTGTCGCTGGTGGCGCTGGAGAAAGAGCTCATTCAACAAGCCCTTGAAGTATCGGGAGGAAACAAATCCCAAGCCGCCCGCCTCCTCGGGCTCACCCGACGGACGTTGTATTCGAGACTGGAACGCCATGGTCTAGTGCCCGGCGGTGAAAAGGGGGATGGCGACGACGACGCCAGTTGAGAGTGTCCCTAACCGTGCGCCGGGTGTCCCCCGCGGGGCAGTCGTGATGCGTTCGCCTCGACATCTGACGAGGGCACTCCTCGCGACGTTGGCACGAAGGATGCGTGAATAGCTCAGCTGGAGACCCTGAATCATGACCCGGCTCGGCATCCTTTTCATGCTCCTCGTGGCTTTGGCCGGCGACGCTGGTGTCGTCTGGGCTCAGTGTGACCTGCGGGCGGAGTTGAGCCGGGCCGCGTCCCTCATTCAGCGTACGCGGAGACCGGTCGAACAAAGCGGATCGGGCGACGCGCGTGATCTCTTGCGCGCGGCCTCGGCCCGCTTGCGGGAGGCCCAGGATCGCGCGCGCCGGGGCGATACCGAGAGTGCCTGCCGTTTGGCCGGCGTATCCCAAAGTCTTTGCCTAAAGGCTGCGGAAGTATCGGGTCCAGGGGCAGGACCACCCCGCATCACGAC
>Ga0207675_100005077_pt1 | contig 12666 bp, 5 predicted proteins | sample KBSSwiS42_FD_184305 | JGI IMG/M metagenome (GOLD analysis project Ga0207675, IMG submission 184305) | Switchgrass rhizosphere microbial communities from Kellogg Biological Station, Michigan, USA - KBS Switchgrass S4-2 (SPAdes) (version 2) | ecosystem: Host-associated > Plants > Roots >... | reverse complement strand
AAGGACTAACAAAAATTGATCGAACGGACCCGATTGAAGTTGGTTTGCCGATTGAGGAACCGAGTGGAGTTCTACTACCTGGTAAGTTTCAATTCGAGGATGTCAACGGCTCGGGACTTTCCAGACCAGGCTCACTCAACTTCACCACTGGTCACTTCAGCGTGCAGGGTGATCCCTGGCCCGATCCACTAAGCACACCAGTCAAACTCTTCGGCAACATCGTCTCGACCTCGCGCGGCGAAACAGTCAAACCAGAAACACTCGGCGTCGGTGACTCATCAACTGCGAACCAGAGTTTCACATTAAAGAAGAGTCCGCTTACTTACCTGCCGAGCCCTTCCGAAAACACTTCGTCTGGACTGACGAGTACGCTGAAGGTTTACGTCGATGGCTTGCAGTGGACGGAAGTGCCGACCTTCTATGGCCACAAGTCCGAGGACGAAATTTATATAGTTCGCCAGAACGATAAGAATGAAAGCCAAGTGACTTTCGGTGACGGTGTGTTAGGTCGAAGGTTGAATACGGGGGCGGTCGTTGTTGCCTACTATAGATTTGGCGGAGGTGGCGCAATGCCGCCAGCCGGTTCGATCACCCAGATTGCGAAACCGGTTAAAGGTCTCAAGAGTGTGCGAAGTCCCGTCGCAGCATATGGTGGCGCCGATGAGGAGGCAGCGAACAGTTTGCAAAAGTTTGCCCCGCGCTCTGCCTTGCTACTTGGTCGGGCGGTGTCGTTGCCTGATCTTGAAGCGGCCGCCGCCAGTTACGCTGGCGTTCGAGCTGTTGCCGCAGAGTGGCGTTGGAGTCAGGTCCTTCAGGTGCCCGCTGCGCATATCTGGTATCTCGCTGATGGAGATCTCACGCAGCTCATACTCAACAAGTTAAGAAGTTTGACGCAGCCTGATACTCCGATTCAGGTTGAGCGTGCTCTGCCCGATGCAGCCAGGCTCTCTATCCAAATTGCCTGGGACGAGAAGCGGTTTGAAACAGACGTTCTTATTGCCGCTCGGACTGCGTTGACAAATGTCGATACGGGAATGTTGGCGCCTGAAATACTTGGCATCGGGAAGACCCTATTTCGAAGTCAGCTGTTCGATGCTGTGCTGAGCGTCGAAGGTGTTACATCAGTTACGGGTCTGACCTACAACTACTCACCGTTCTCGAACTTCGGAGTCAAAGCGACCTCTGGTTACTACTTCGACTTCACTAATCAACTCTTTCTAAACGGGAGGAACGCGTGATGAGTACACGTCACGATCATTTCGACCGTTACTACGCGGAAAAAATCTGGGCGCTGATTCCCGAATACTATCGCGAAGAAGATGGACTTGCAGAAACTCCTGGCGTGTTGCGTGGATTTGTCGAAGTGCTCGCGCAACAGGCGGCGACGTTGCGACGGAGCAATGATCAGCTGTGGGACGACGAGTTTATCGATCTATGTGCTGATTGGGCCGTTCCTTATCTAGGTGAACTCGTCGCGACGCGCCTGGTGTCAGCGCTGAACCTGCGTGCGCGTCGTGTTGATGTGGCGAAGACGATCTACTACCGCAGGCGAGCAGGCACACCTCGCATTCTTGAGGAACTGATCGCTGACATCACGGGTTGGGAAGGAAAACTGGTTGAAGAGTTTCGGCGGCTTGGTCGGATGCGTCACGGTTTGGATCCGCATCCCGGTCCGTTTGCTGGTTTGCACACCGGGACCATGCCGGGCGGTTGGGCCGACCTGCGAAGTGCTCATGGAGCAGAACTGGCAGACTCACCATTTGAAGAGTTTCACCACACTCCGGACGTTCGTCGGCCGCGCGGACGTGACGGTCGCTATGGCATCGCTAAGCTTGGTTTTCATTTATATCGACTCAAGGCAACTCGCCTCGATGATGTGACGCCCAGGCCTGGGCCCTTAGCCGGAACGTTTACGTTTGATCCTTCAGGGCGCGATGTCCCGTTATTCATTCGCCGTCATCGGACGGACGATCGTGAACGATTCGATTGGGAGGAGTGGATCTCAGCGAAGGAATGGGAAGTTCCGTCGCCGATGCGTTGTCGAGTTCTTAACCACGCCGAGTTTGTGATCACTGAACAAGTGTTGGCGGCAATCAGGCCCATACTCACCAGTCCGCCAATTTCGCTTTCAGTTGCCAACGCCAACATCATTCTTGCGTTGTTGCGCAGATTCCATCTCAAGCGCATACCGAGCGAGGCACGACTGTTTCAGATTTCAGCAGCGCTATCCACTACACCAGCGTTGATGGCCGCGCTCCAAAATCCTCTCGTCTGGAATCAGCTGCTGGTCAACGCGATGATTGACGACTGCGGTAAACACGCTCTGCTTCCAATCGGCGTCTATGCCGCAGACCTGACACCGTCGACCACCGCTGAAGACACCTCTGACGCGTCCGTTGTGATCAAACGATTTCGAAACGACATTATTCCGAATCGGTTTGTACCGGTCGCTCGCGAATTAATAGTTGGCGGCGATCTCGCGGCGTTCACAGTGACGGTCGGCGGCGTTGCGAAAGATTGGGTGGTTGACCCGAAACGCGGTCGCCTGCGTTGGGTCGGTGGCGGCGCTGCACCTCAGCCATTACTCAGTTATCACTATGGCTTTTCCGCAGACATAGGTGCGGGTGGGTATGATCGATCCGAGTCGCTCACCGCGGCGGTCACGAGAACTATAAGCGGTGGTGGCGCGATTCAGACGGCGGTTCCCGGGGGAACAAACTTCCTGCCAACCGGCACGTTCCTTAATCCCGATGTCGCGCAAATCACAGACTCGGCGAACTACACGCCGATAGATAATCGCAATCAGATTGAACGCCTCGAGTTTCGCGCTGCCAACAGAACTCGTCCGTATCTGCGACTCACGCACAACTGGTTGCTGAACACCGCGGCGGCAGGCGAGGCTGAACTCACTCTTGATGGACTGTGGATAGGCGCGGATGGTGCTTTCTCGATTCGACTCCTGGGCGACTACAAGCTCGTAACGCTTCGTCACGTGACATTCGATCCGGGTGGGGTCGACGCCTCGGGAAATCCGATTCGTCCAGTTCCACTCAGCATCAGAGGCAACGTTGAAAAGTTGGTCATTGAAAACTCGATTGTCGGTCCGATTCTTGTCGAAGGCGCGGGCGAGTTAACTAACCTCGAAATTCGTGATTCCATCGTCGATGGTCAGGAATCAACTGCTCCGGTGATTTCAGTTCCCGCAGGCAAAGTCACGATGCGGAGTGTCACCGTTTTCGGCGAAGTTGAAGTTGAATGGCTCGACGCATCAGAAACACTCATCACCGGTTTCACCAACGTTACAAACACCCAGGGTGGATGCTTCCGTTTCAGCGCTGTTGCTGAACGGCAAGACCCGCTCAACCCTCTGTCGCCTCACAGTCGTGTGCCACACCCATTTGAGTCTTACTTCGTCAAGGACTTCGCCGGCACTTTCACTTCACGAGTTTTTGGACAACCCGGCTTCGCACAACTCTCGGAGAGTGCGCCCGCGTTTCTTCATCGAGGTGCGGAGAATGGATCGGAAATAGGAGCTTTCAGCAGTTTGTTGAATCCAATCAAGCTCGACAGTTTACGGGCAAAGGTCGATGAATTCGCACCCTTTGGCCTTTTGCCTGTTTACGTTTTTGAAACCTGATTCGAGGACTTATGCCTAACATCGATATCTCACGAGACGCCACCGACCTCCGCAAACACTACGACCGCGTCCAGATGCAACAAGGACGCGTGCTCACTGATGACGACTTCAACGAGGCCGAGCGCCTTGATGCCGAAGACGCTCGTCGTGTGCGCGTCGATGTAATTGGCCCAGCGGGAAGTCCTGACGATGGCTTCAGGTTGAAGGTGGTTGGTGGTCAACTCACTTTGAGTGCCGGCACTTACTACACGGGTGGTCTGCGTCTCGAGTTGGAGTCTGACGAACAATTCAACCTGCAGAAGGATTGGCTGCAACAAGGTTCAAGTCCAGGCGAGACGTTGACCCCTCCAGCTGGTTCTCAGTTTGATTTTGTTTGGTTAGATGTTTGGCAACAGGCGGTCACTGCAGTTGAAGACAAGGAGTTGTTAGAAGCTGCGCTGGGAGGGGCAGATACCTCAGCAAGAATTCGGACGATGCGTCGTGCTCATGTGTTGCCGAACGTTGGCGATGTTGATTGTGCAGACGCCTGGACACAACTTGTTACTTCGCTGGCAGGTGAAGGAACACTCAATAGTGATTACGAACTTGTTCCCGATTCACGACTAACGGTTGAACCTGATGGAACTGCAGGTACTGACGACTTGTGCACTCCGCCAGTCAATGGTGGTTATCTGGGCGCCGAAAACCAGGCGATTCGAGTTCAGATCACCGGCAACAATCAATTCACCTGGGGATTTGATAATGGTGCGCCGCTGTATCGGGTGAAGTTGGTTGCTGACAACACCGGCAGCCTGCAGCGCATTCACATGCTGACCGTCCCGAAGGACCAGGCACACTATCCACTCGAGGGACAAGTGGTCGAACTGTTGCCTTGGTCGGCGTTGCTTTCCAATGGTCAGAAGAACGCTGAGTTGTCTGGCTTCCTCGCGAAAGTTGATGGTGGTTACAACCCCGACACTCAAGAGCTTCACATCACTGCAGCACCAGGAAATGACACGGGAACTCCACCGATGGCGTTTGGTCAACGTTGGAGTGCGCGCAGTGATGCGGCGCAGATCAACAACGAGGATCCACCGGAAGACGTCTACTTCTACATGCGCGTTTGGAATCGCGGAGCCGACACAGAATCACCCGCGAACATTAACTTCGTTGCCGGTACTCCAGTAGCACTTGCGAAGACTGGTCTGCAGGTCACTTTCACGGGAACTCAGCTGCGCAAGAACGACTACTGGATCGTCGCTGTTCGACCAGAGACTCCAAATACGTTTGTGCCTTGGGAACTCACGGTTGGTAGACCACCTCATGGTGTACGTCGTTGGATCGCTCCTTTGGGAATGATTCATTGGCCGGGTGGAGGTGTTGGACCAGTTGAGGTAACTGACGATTGTCGCCCCACATTCCTCCCGTTGACGAAGATTAAAGGTTGCTGTTCCTACACTGTCGGTGATGGCACCCACAGTTTTGGCAACTTCCTGAAGATTCAAGATGCGGTGAACGCACTACCGGCACGTGGCGGACAAGTTTGCGTGTTGCAGGGAATCTACGACCAGAGTGTTGTGATCGATAAACGAGTTGCGATCACAATTCATGGATGTGGGAAGAGAACACGAGTGCAGGCAATCTCGGATCAAAAAGGTCCATTGCCGGCATTCTTGATCACCAACTCGACCGAGATAGCACTCGAAGACATGGCGATCGAGTCTGGTCCTCGCAGTGCTGTCGAGGTTCAGAACTCACGTCATGTAACAGTGCAACGCTGTTTGATCCAGATGCGTGATCGTCCAACAATCTGGCAGGCAATCTTTTCCCGAGGCGACGATGTACTGATCGATTCAAACATCATCGAGGTACTACCACGTGAAGGTGGTCCACCATTGCCGACGGTTCCCCCTGCATTTGGTACGGCGGGAGCACCGTCAGGTGTTCACACACCTCCCGATCCTGTGGTCATTGGTTTTGCGACGCGAGGTGGTGTGCAGTTGGGTGGTGGTTCGGATCGCGTTCGGATTTCTAACAACATCATTCGCGGCGGCATCTGGAACGGAATCACGCTCGGCAGTGTTCACATCGTTGGCTCGAAAGATCCAGACGATCCTCCGGATAGGCCGAACTCGGAAGATCCGTGTGACCCGTGTCGTCCAGTTGATCTCGGTGATGATGATCCAATTGAAGGCAACATTCGCTTTGAGTCAGCTGGCGATTTGTACGACATCGAAATTGTCGGCAACAAGATCACCGACATGGGTATCAACGGCATTGGCGTCGTGCGCTTTTTCAATCTGACAAAAGGCGGCGATCTCGTGGGTGTTCATGGCCTCCACATTTACGACAACTTCATTGCGCGTTGCATGCGACGCAACATCGCGCAGGTTAGCCAGGCGATGCAGTTTCTCATGGGCTATGGCGGTATCTCACTAGCCAAGGTGAGCGACCTGCGTATTCTTCGCAACGAGATAGTCAACAACGGTATCAGTCACATTCAACCGATCTGCGGCGTCTTCGCGATTTTTGTTCAAGGGCTTCAGTTGGACGACAACCGCATTATCAATAACGGCCCGCGATCAGAAGCGTCGGTGAAGAATGTTCAAGCCGGCAATCGCGGAGGCGTTCACATCTGGATCATCCTGCCGGTGATAGAAGTGACGACAGCAAACGCGCTGTTTAAGTCGAACGGGAGGACGTTAAAGAGCGTACCGACCTGTTCGATGCGCGACAACATCATCGTCGCGCCGCTTGGACGGGCAGTTACTTTCTTTGCAGCGGGAGCAGTGGTAGTAAATCGCAATCGACTGGTGACGGAAGCTTCGACGTTGCGTGACCTGGATTTGCTGGCAACGACAGTCCTGATAGGTAACCTGGGATTGAGCAATGAATGGACAATAGGTCTTTTGTTGGTGCTAATCCTGATCATTATCGGCAAAGGCAAGAACGATATGACGCCGGCGCGACTTTGCACGTTCGCTAAGCTGCTCGGGTTACTCAATCCCGGTCCACCAGTTTCGTTCTGGCCGCCACTGGTTAGGAGATGGGTAACCGGGAAGACGATGCTTTGCGAGAACCAGATTACGTTCGACGTAACGGAAGAACCTTTTGGTTTTGGTATCAGTTCAATTTTTGTCTTCTCGCTTGATGATGTCGGATTTACAGACAACCAGTGTGAACTCACCAGCACCAATCAATTCCTGTTTACCCAGGCGATTCTTGCAGGAGGAAGTGTGCGCGAATCCGATAACCGGTTCTCAGAGACGTGGTTTCATGTGGCGTTCTCTGCGTGGTCAATCGGCGGCATGAACACGACTACGGACAACCAGGCGACGCATTGTCTGCGCGCGCAGAGCTTCCTCGGATTGCGTGTGTTTAAAGACAATTTGAATTTCGTCAAAGCGTTCTGCCCGGGTGACTGTGAAGACGGCGGGTGAAGAGTTTTTTCGGTGGTACATCGTCAGTACCACTTCGCGGTAGCGAGTGGTTGTTGCAGAGCAACTCCGCTAATGATCTGATTACTACTTCAGACTTTTGCCAGTTGCTCTAAAGCATATCGGACATGGAGTTTCATTATGGCGACCAAAACTACGAATCAGAGTTTCCTCGGCGGCGATCAATCACCGGAGAAGATCCGCAGCGAGTTTATTGATAAGCCATTGGAGGCTGCCAAACAGGCGGTGCTCGGATCAGGTTTGGAACTTTTCAATCTGATGAGTGCACTCCCGGATGCCTTTATTGCTTCACAAAGTCGGGAGTTGGAACGGGTTAAGGCATCGGGCAAAGATAACGACGACCGCGTGGCCTTACTTGAAGCGTCAATTGCGCAAGCCACTGTGCTTCGCACAACCGTTCAACTCGGTGAGACGCGCGTCGGTCGAGCGTTGAGTTCAGTCGGCGACAGCGAAATCGCTTTTCATGGCTTTGTGTCAAATACTGAATTCGAGCCGGTCGGCGGATTGACGGTGCGACTGAGTGGACGCGAAGGTGAAGGTGGAAAGAGAGGATTGACGGCGACGACCGACAACGACGGTTACTTCCGGATTCCGCTCGGTTCAAAGAGCGATTCGGGAAAAGAGTGGCGCACCAGGGTGGGCCAGATCAATTTCGCCGAAAAAATAAACATCTTGTCTGAGCAACAAGCGGCGGCCGCAGATGCGAGCTCTGCTAACGATACGTCTGGTGCTACAAAAGCGCGCGCCCAGGTTGAAATCCTGGATGGCAATAAGAGCGTTTACCAGGATCCGGTCGGGGTTCCAATCGATGAAGGCAGCGTCTATCGCGAGTATGTGGTTGCAGTAGAGAAGGGAACAGCAGCGGCGGATTCTGGTGTTGTCGAATCAGCTGGAACTAAGCAGGAAGAGATCGATGTCTCGCAAGCTCCGTCGAAGAAAAGAGCGACGAAGAAGGCCACGACCACCAAGCGCTCAACGAAGAAATAGTTTCTAAGCCTGCGAAGCAGGCGTTAGCGTAAAGCCTGGGGCGTCAGCCCCAGGGTACGCGACGAAATAATTTACGAGCCCGCGAAGCGGGCGACAGCAGCAGTTAATCGTTTGAGCTGTCGCCCGCTTCGCGGGCTCTCATATTCAATGACGACTTACCTGGGGCTTGCGCCCCAGGCTTTATGCCGTCGCCCGCTTCGCGGGCTTTCTAATCCGTAGTTCATCCGCTGCGGCCGAGATTCCTCTAATAACCAAAGTCGTATCGAACCGTATAGCAAATCAGAAAAGTCATTGACGTAATCCGGCATAAAGCTGTAGACAACAGTCAAAACATTGAAGGAGTGCCGGGATGTTCAATAGAAGTCAGAAAGCGACAGGCGTTGCTTTCCTCACGCTATGGCTTTGTTTGTTCACAGCGAATGCTCAGTCCGGTCACGCCGAATTGACTGGCGAGGTGAGAGACCAGGTTGGCGCCCCGGTCGCGCAGGCTGCCGTTAAGGTCACGGAACTAGCAACTAATCGGATCTTCAGCGTCACAACGAGCGAAGCCGGAATCTACACCACCACCAACCTGAGGCCCGGACTCTATGCAGTCACGATTGATGCCCCTGGTTTCAAGCAATACTTTCGAGAGCAGATCAAGTTGACTACAGGCGAGCGCGTCCGTGTCGATGCCACGCTTGAGACTGGCGTTATCAGCGAGAGTATTACTATTAAGGAGGACGCTCCGCTCTTGCGTACTGAGTCGGCGAGCCTTGGTCAGGTTGTAGACAGTCGAAAGATCGTCGACATTCCACTTAACGGTCGAAACTTTCTCTCACTCGTGTCGCTGTCCGCCGGTGTTGCTCAACCACCACCGACCAGCGCAGGTCCTTCGTTCCCAAGAATCAATGGCGGCCGTCCGCGAACTAACGAATATCTGTTTGATGGTATTTCAGTCTTACAACCTGAACCGGGCCAGGTTGCTTTCTTTCCGATTCCGGAAGCTATTCAGGAATTCAAGGTTGAGGTAAACAGTCCGCGTGCAGAGTTCGGCAGATTCAATGGTGGAGTGGTCAATCTCACGACCAGGGCTGGTACAAATACGATTCACGGATCAGCGTTCGAATTTCTGCGTAACGAAGCCCTCAATGCGCGGAACCTCTTCGCACCAAAGACCACAGCGAATCCAAATAAGCCAGTCTTTCGACGCAATCAGTTTGGTTTTGTCTTAGGTGGTCCGATCATCAAAGACAAGACGTTTTACTTTGCAGATTACCAGGGCACACGACAAGAGATCGGACGCGTAGTCACTTCAACTGTGCCGACCAATGCACAACGTGCGGGCAATTTCTCTTCAAGTCTGGGTGGCCTTCTGTTCATTACTCCGGGTGGTACAGTCACAACCACTGCAACCGGCAATGCTCCGGTAAACGTCACCGATACCAACGGCAACATTATTCAAGCGCGTGTGGGAATGATCTTCCGGCCGAGTGATCATCGTGCTTTCGTCGGTAATTCAATTCCGATGAATACGTTCGACTCAGTTGCCGCTACCCTCTTGCAACGTTATCCGACGCCAACCACCAACGGCTCGGCAAACAATTTCTCGCGGGTAGGTAACGAGAACGTGAATCAAGACCAGTTCGACGTCCGCATCGATCACAGTTTGACTTCGCGCGATCAGATTTATGGAAGGTTCTCCTTCGCCAAGGATATTTCGGAACCGGTTACGCCTTTGCCTGAAGGAAGCGGAAACATCACCAGTGGAATAATTGGTCTCACCGATACTCGTGCCCATTCACTAGTTCTTAATTACGCTCGAGTCATTAACCAGGAGATGGTTAACGAGTTTCGTTTTGGCTACACGCGACGCAGCATCAACCGCCAGGCGACTCAACTGCCGAGTTCTCCAAGTGACGCTTTGAAGATTCCGGGCATTCCCTCGAACGCCGCTTTCGAAAACACTCTTCCAACATTCACGATCGCGGGCTTACAGCAACTTGGCTCGCCAACCAATACTGCTTCGCAGTTTCGAACTGATGTAACTGAGGCTGTCGATGCGTTGTCGTTCCAACGTGGTCGACATTCACTCAAGTTTGGTCTCGACTTTAGATGGGAACGTCTCGATGTTGTCCAACCTCCGGCGCCGACCGGTCAATTCGCGTTCAGTACGTTGTTCACCAACTCGCAGGGCATTCCGACCGGGGGTACGCCTCTATCGAGTTTTACTGGTAACTCGCTCGCGAGTTTTTTGCTCGGGCAAGTGCAGACCTTTTCGATCGATTTGCAGCAAAGCGTGCTTCAACCGCGAGCTCACGTTCAGGAATACTTCGCACAGGATGATTGGAAAGCAACTTCGCGGCTCACAATAAATGCGGGGCTTAGGTATACACTCAACTTCCCCTCAACGATCCTCAAGAATCAAGGCGCCGTCTTCAATCTGAAAACACAGCAGCTCGACTATCTCGGCAAAAACAACTTTCCAGAGTCTGTTCGACAGTTGCACAAACTGGATCTGGGGCCACGCATTGGTGCCGCGTACCGTGTCGGCGACAACACCGTCGTTCGCGCTGGTTATGGTGTGATCTGGATTGAGCAAGCGGGCATCACTACGCCGTTCACCGTACCGCAGTTTCCGTTTATCCAATCCGTCACACAGCGAACACTCGATAACATCAATCCGGCATTTGTACTTTCGACCGGGCCAGCCGTGATGCCCATTCCGCTAACTCCAGATGCGGGATTGGGCCAGGGCGTCTTTGCTGTCGATCGTGAACTAGGTAGCGGTTATGCACAGCAGTGGAACTTCGCGGTGCAGCGGGAGTTGGGAAGGAACCTTGTCGCTGAGGTTGCATATGCGGGTTCGAAGATTACGCACGTGGGAATTCCTGATACAAATATCAACCAGCTTTCCGCTGCTCAATTGGCACTCGGATCATCTTTACTTACCAGGGTGACGAATCCCTTCTTTGGTCAGATACCGCGATCGTCGAGTTTAGGTGACCCAACTATTCCAGTGGCGCAGCTACTCAAACCATTCCCGCGTTTCACAACCGTCAGCCTCTATCGAAACAATGTAGGTAACACAAACTACAATGCGCTTCAGGCAAAACTCGAGAAGCGTTTTTCGGGTGGACTTGGATTCCTGGTCAGCTACACAAGGTCGAAGCTAATCGATGAAGCCTCATCTGTGTTTGATGCTTCGATCCTTACAGGGCCGGTTGCCAACTTTCCAGTAGCGGACAGTTTGAATCGTGGTCTCGAGCGCGACCTTTCAACTGGCGACATTCCAAATGTCTTTGTGGCCAGCTTTACTTACGAGCTACCAGTCGGACGAGGTAAGACTTTCAATCCCGGCAGGGTGCTGGGTGCGATTGCACGTGATTGGGAGTTGAGTGGAGTTATCACCTTGCAGTCGGGGATCCCACTTGCCGTTACTCAAGTCACAAATTTCAATTCATTTGCAGGCTTTGGGACGCAACGACCAAATCGAATTGCTAATCCAAACTTTCCCGAGTCGCAACAAACAATTGCACAGTTCTTCAACACGTCCGCTTTCACAGTGGCACCACAGTTCACGCTGGGCAACAGCTCTCGCAATCCTGTGCGCGGCCCGCATTACCGCAATTTCGATATGGCAGTTATCAGACGAGTGATGCTGGGTGAGAGTCGGTCGCTTCAACTTCGTGGAGAAGTCTTCAATTTCACTAACACGCCGCCGCTCGCTGCTCCGAATGTTGTGCTTGGTTCCGCTGGCTTTGGTTCGATAACTTCGGCCGGCGATCCTCGAGTGATACAGTTGGGCGTGAAGTTTGAATTCTGAATCTGGAACAGGTTGAAGTCAGTACCACAACGCGGTAGCGTGTGGCTTAGAGTTGCGATAGACGAGTTAGATATTGGTTTGAGCCACACGCTACCGCGTTGTGGTACTGACTTCGTGAAAGCGAGACGATCGTGAGCGACCTTTTGAAACCACTCGACGCTGCGCGCCTGGCCGGAGTTAGTTACCCAACTCTGAAACAGTGGATCTATTCGGGCAAGATTCGCTCGACAAAAACCGCGGGCGGTCATCACCGAATTGCGCGAAGCGAAATTGAGCGCGTTACTGGAGCCAAGGTAAAGACGGCGAAACCTGGAAAGCCGGTGGGCCTGGATGCGATCAGCGGAAGGAACAAGCTTCTGGGCACGATCACTGACATTCGCTTTGAAGGTCTACTCGTACAAGTGACCATCGACATTGGCGACCAGGAGATTACATCGATCATTACAAGCGATTCCGCACGAAGCCTCGGATTGAAACGAGGAGTAACCGTTTACGCGCTGATCAAGGCGACCGAGGTGATGGTCATTCGAGGGTAGGTCTGACTTATTCTACTGCTGCTTCTTCGCCTTGCTCCTTTTCAACTCCTCGCTGCAAAAAACACCCACTGTTAATACTGACAGTTAAAAAGGTCCGAAGGGTTCTTTACCCTCTCGGCACTATGAGAAAATTGCTAATACCTTTGACCCTACTCCTCGTTGCTGGCTCGGCGTTTGCTCAAAAGGTAACCGTCAATTATGACAAGAGCATAAACTTAAGCAAGTACAAGACCTTTTCGTGGGCCAGGGGAATTCCGGCGAAGA
>Ga0207675_100005076_pt1 | contig 12668 bp, 12 predicted proteins | sample KBSSwiS42_FD_184305 | JGI IMG/M metagenome (GOLD analysis project Ga0207675, IMG submission 184305) | Switchgrass rhizosphere microbial communities from Kellogg Biological Station, Michigan, USA - KBS Switchgrass S4-2 (SPAdes) (version 2) | ecosystem: Host-associated > Plants > Roots >... | reverse complement strand
GCCCGCAGTTCGCGCGTGCCGTGTTCCAGCCGCACGTTCGCGTGCCGGCAGTCCTCTGCCAGATCTTCGAGCCCGCTCATTGCCAGGAAGCGCCTGAGGAACGCGTCTCCCTGTCCATGCGTGCCCGCAGGATTCAGCAACTCGCCGAGCACGGTAGAGAGGCCGACTTCGTTGAGGCGATTGCAGAGGTACGGATTGAATTCGGGCGCAGACTCTGCCCGCTGGCGCTCGCGGTCAGCGTGGTGTTCCTTCAGGGTTGCAGCCACGGCCGCCAGCAACCCTTTCAGGGCTGCCGGTTGCGCATCGACCAGTTCCGCCATGTGTCCTCCGCCCCAGAGCGGAGAACACTAACATCCCGGGTGAGCTCAGATCGCGAGCAGCGTCACGACGTAGCAGATGGCGACTGACGTCAGGATCCAGACCCACTTAACCTCGCCATCCATGTGAGATTTCATCGTCGTGCCCTCCTGGCGTGAAGCGCTGCCCGAGAGTCGTTCCATGACGCGGCAGCAGCGAATGCTGTTTAGTATTCTTCAAGAGCCGACCGGTTCCCGCAATCGCGGATGTACACGATGCGGGAACCCGGATGCTGCGGCGCGGTGTCTTACATCACCTCCTGTGGCGGCTTCAGACCGCGCAGCAGCCAGCGATCGTTGTGCGCGTGGCCGGTGGCGCCCAGCGCGCCGGGCAGCTCGACGAATCCATTTCGGGTGTAAAGCTTCAGCGCCTGGTCCATCTCGGCGATCGTTTCCGCGTAACAACGCACGTACCAGAATCGCCGCGCCGCTTCGAGGCACGTTCCCAGTAGGCGCGTACCTACGCCCTGGCCGCGCGCATCGATCCGCAGATACATGCGCTGCAACTCGCAGGTCAGCGGATCCGCACCCGCGAGCGGCGCGATACCCGCGCCACCGACGATCTCGGCCTCGTATACCGCGACGAAGTACAACGAGCGCCAGCGCTGGTAGGTAGAGAAGAGCCCGTGATCGGCCGGTTCGAGCAGCGATTCCACGCGGCTCGCGACGCCGTACTGCGCGCGTGCATCGCGAATGATGTCGAGCATCGCCGGCACGTCGTTGCGTTCCAGCGGGCGGATAGTGAGTCGGTCGGGGTCCAGCATTTGCGCATCCTTCGGCTCCCGGGCGGATGCGCATGAAAAAACGCCTCCGCTAGGGAGGCATTTGGTGTTGAGTTACGTGTTTCCTGCGCTCAATCGAATGCCTCCGAGCCATGTCGGTAAGCAAAGTAATACGAGAAAGTGATTTTGAGCACGGAGCGAAAGTACCTTGCGTCCACCACGGCTGTCAACGCGTGATGATAGATGCCTCACTGTCTCGGATTCGCTATTCCGGGAAATTCGCCGCGATCCACGTGCGGACGTACTCGTATTCCACGTTCGCTCCCGCCTGGTGAAGGTGGATGTCATGGCCCGCCACCGGAATGACATGTAATTCGAGCCTGGCGTCAGTGCTCCAGGCCGTGGATTCGAGGACTGCCTGCGGGCAGTCGGGCAACCCGCAGAATCCGCCGTCGTACTGCGCCTGGAGCGAGAGTACGGGAACCCTGATCGCCTGGGAGATCGCTGGCGTCGAAATCACTTCGAGGAAGTCCTGGATATCCTGGCCTGTCACGACGTCCTTGTGAGCTTCATCGAAGGCCAGCACTGCAGCGTCGGCGACCGCAAGATTGTAGAAGGCAGGGTTGGACTTCTTCCCCGGCTTCGAAGTCAGGTAGCCAGGATCCAGATTCAGACCGGCAAACAGCGGATCTGAAGCTGCGGGGTAGAAAATTGAACGCACGATGCTCCCATCGGCGAAATTGTGGAGAAAGCCGGTGACGATGATTCCATCGACGTCGTGGTATTTCGACGCCTCCCTGACAATGTGTCCCGAGCCCGACGAGTGCCCCACGAGAACAATCTTTTCGTAACCACGGCCGCGCATTATCTGGACCAGCTGATGGATCACGTTCGCCTGCGCCCCGCTACCCGTCACAGTTGAGAGCGGGTGATCGCTGTCGCCGACGCCCAGCCGGTCGATATTGAGGACATCCACGTTCGACTTCATGTTTTGAACGAAGGAATAGGCGTCGGGGTTTACGCCCCAGTTCCAGTACAAGTGGTTGTAGGTTGCGCCGTGGGACGTGATGAGCAATGTCTTCGCGCCGCGTTTTTTGCCGCAGAGCTCTCCGGCGACCTCGTAGGTTTTCGAATCGGTATCGCTCGCATGAACCGAGAACCGCTGGTTCGTGCAGAGGCTGCCGGCGTGCTCGTTGCGCTCTCGCACGCTGGGCGTACTCCCTGAACAAGCACCGAGAATGATCGCGGCGCAAGCGATTGCCATCGCGCGAGGGATCCGTAATGACATGGCAGAGCCCTCGCAGTGAGACGGGATACGCAAGGCAGTCTATAGAACGCGTTCACGTCTAACTGGAATAAAGCGCCACTCGCGCCTTAAGGGTGGTTAGTGTGGTCCGCCACGGCCTCGGCGAGCGCGCATCCACATCCCAACCGCGATACAACACCACGCCACGAAGAGCCCCGACATGCTGCCAACCGTGAACGAAAACAGCTGTTTGTCGTATCGCTGGAAGGCATACGGCCACCATTCCACGAACCCGACCAGGAGCGAGGCCGCCAGAATCAGCCAGAGTGAGCCGAGGCGCGCGCGCTCACTGATCTTGTAAGGCCGGATGAGAGCGCGCGCGGGCTGCCGGTGCAGGTGGCGCATCCAGAACATGAGTATCACCAGGCCCACCACCGAGCTCAGGAAATGCAGCACGTGGTAGATCGGTAACCAGCTGAAGCCGGGCGTCGGACCCTGCAGCACCGGGATCGCATTCGTCACGAACGTACCGCGATGCGTGAAGGCATCCCAGAGAATATGGGTCGCAGCGCCGAGGACGATCGCGATGGCTGCGCGCGCGATGAGCGATAGCGTGATGGCGTCCGTGTGCGCGAATCGCGTGTGCCAGCGATCGGAGAGCAGCGTGATGGTCGTTTTCTCGAGGAAGGCAACATAGAAGAGCCACACGAGCATGCCCACAGGCAGCGACCAGACGAACAGGCCGTGGAAGCTGTGCGTCAGCGATCGGTTGAACTCATGAGAAAAGAAGTAGCCGAAATCCGGCGCCATGCTGCCGATCATCAGCGCTGTCAGCGGGAGCCTGTGCTTGCTGACGAAGTGGATCGGCAGAACCGCGGCAGCGTGGGAGACGGTAAAGGGCACAGGGATCCCGGGAGGTGGCCAGTGCCCTTTATACATCTCATCGCCGCGCGTGCCGTCAGACAATCGGACCAATAGAGGCGGCGGACCTGGAGGAAATTCCGGCGCACCGACCTGGGGAGAACGATTCCACACTGCGTGTAGTTAGCGGGCGGTGTGATCGCGCGTCGTGCATGATGAGCTCGCCGTAGTTGGGCAGCGACGCTCGACGGCGCCGACGCTACTTCTTCGACTTCGGCCGCGACGGTTTGCGTTTCGCCTTGGGCTTGCCCGCCTTCTTGCCCGCCGTCGGACGCCTGATCTGCTTGCGCATGCCGACCTCGCGCGCGACTTCCTGCCTGGGCACGAACTCCTCGAATTCCTCGAGCGTGTAACACGGCCGGATTTCGAGCACCCCTTCCTCGCCCGGCATCGGGTTCGGGCAGCGCCGCGCCCATTCGACGGCCTCGTCCATCGACTTCACGTTCCAGACCCAGTAGCCCGCCACCAGCTCCTTGGTCTCCGCGAAGGGGCCATCGATCACCGTGGTGTTGCCGCCGTCGGTGAACTTGATGCGCTTGCCCGCGCTGCTCGGCTTCAAGCCATCCGCTTCCTGCATGATCCCCGCCTTGACGAGCTGTTCGTTGTACTTGCCCATCTCGATGAACATCTTGTCCAGCTCGGGACCGGGCTTGATGCCCTGCTCGCTGTTGGGGGTGGCTTTGACGAAGACCAGGACTTTCATGCGGCTGCTCCTACGAATCAGGTTGATTCAAAGAGTAGCCGAACGGGGATGCGTCGATTCGACAGCCGCGTGACTACGGCCCCGCCGCGCCGGTTTTCCGGCAGGTTCCCACCTCGCCCGAGTACTTGCCGGGCTTGGCGCCCGAGGTGTCGACCCGCCCCACGCGCCCATTGAAGTGCGCCGGGATCCTGGCCTCGAACCATTGCGACAGCGTCTGACCGCCGAGCTCGTAGTTGCAGCGAAGGTTGCAGAGCAACGCATCTTCGGACTGGCTGTCGACTTCGGCTTCGAGCAGGCCGCCTGAACTGACCACGCAGTTCAGCAGCCTGATCGGGCCATCGGAGTCCGAGGGAGGATTCAACGCGTGGACATCCGCGTGAAACGAGGCGATCAAAGCAGAGGCCGCCAGGGCATGTCGTGTTTTCACGTTGGTTGGATTTCCGGGGAGTGCTGGAGGTTCCATACATTCCCGCAACCTCTTGATCTGTAAGCCCTGACGAACTACGCCGACTGTGGCGCCGCGCGCGACAACGGCTGCAGCTTGAAGTACGTCAGCGAGCGCCACAGCCATTCCACCGGCCCCAGCTTGAAGCGTCTCATCCAGGCTTGCGCCAGCAGGACCTGCAGGACATAGAACGCGATCGCGGCCCCGACCGCCGCCGCCACGCCGATCTTGCCTAACAACCCGAATCCGATGCCGTAGAACAGCACGATACCGAACGCGCTCTGGCTGAGATAAGTAGTGAGGCCCATCCGGCCCATCGGCGCGAGTGCCGGCAGCAGGCCACGCGCCGGCTGGCGCCAGTACAGCAGCGTCACCGCCGCCACGTAGAACGCCGACAACGACACCTGTTGCACCGTGAACGCGAACGAAGCCAGCAGGTCGACGGCCGACCTCAGCTGAAAGCTGACCGGATGGACGATCGCCACGACGGTCGTCACCAGCGCCACCGCGGCAGACGGCCACAGCAGCCGGCGGAAAAACCGGCGATTCGCTTCGCTGTCCCGAAAGATCTCCAACCGCCCGGCGCACATGCCGAGCAGGAACAGCCCGAACGTGATCCACAGCCGGCCGGTGAAAACCATGAAGGCGAGTTTGCTGGCCAAGCCAATGGTGAGATTGCTCTGCGCGAGCTCCGCGAGCGATCCCGACTGCTTGAGCTCGAACGCGCGCTGAAAGGCCTGCGCCATCTGTGCCTGCAACTCCGCGCCGCGCGCCACCTGCTCCGGTGTCGGGTGAGCGTTGAGCTGCGCGATGCTCAGCAGCAGACCGGGGACGTTGAACACCAGCAGCAGCGCGATGATGACCAGCGTGCGTGTCTTGAGCCGGCGAAATGGAATCAGCAGCAATCCCAGGATGGCGTAGACGATCAGGATGTCGCCCGTGAAAAACGCGCCGTGCACCAGGGCTATCAACGCCAGAACCACCAGGCGCCAGGTGAAGCGCCCCGAGAAGGCCACGCCCTTCTGAGTTGCGTTGCGCAACTGGATGGCGAAGCTCAGGCCGAACAGGAACGAGAAGATGGTGAAGAACTTGCCGAAGGTCAGCAGGTTCTCGAGGTTCGAGACCACGCGGTCGAGCGGGCTGAACAGCATGAAATCCGGGCTCGGCGGCTGACCGGCCAGGAAGCCCGTGACCGAGTGCGTGATGATGATGCCGAACAGCGAATAGGCGCGCAGCACGTCGACGACCTCGATGCGTTCGCCGCTTGCTGACGTGGATGCAGCTTGCATGTGTCCGTCCCTCCGGCCGGTGACACTAGCTAAACGAAGGGCGGAGGGTCAATTCGACAGGGGGAAACCAGTCGCCCGGGCTACTTGTGCAATTTGAAGCGCCCGCTGATCAACGCGAGCGCGCCTTTGCGCCCGCCAATGACTCGATGCATCTGCTCATCGTTCGCGGTGACGACACAATTGCGGCCGCGACTCTTGGCGAGGTACAGCGCCTGGTCCGCCTGTCGGAACGCATCTTCGAAACCCTGGTCGTCCTTTGAAGTCGCCACGCCAAAGCTGGCGGTGATCGGCAGCGGCTCTTCCGGGATGAAATTCGTCTCCATGATCCTGTGCCGCAGTTTTTCAGCCAGGTCCGCGGCGTTTGCCAGGTTCGTTCCCGGACAGACGAGCACGAACTCCTCGCCGCCCCAGCGGCCCACGGCATCGGTGTTGCGTGTGCAGGAACGCAGGACCTCGCCCATCGTGCGCAACACCCGGTCGCCCACGTGATGGCCGCGTTCGTCGTTGATACGCTTGAAGTGATCGAGATCGATGACGATGACGCTCGCAGACACGCGGGTGATGCCCAGCGCCGCGATGAACTGGCCGATGCCGTAGCGATTCAGCACGTTCGTCAGCGCATCTTGCGTCGCGAGCGCCTGGTACATCTCTTTTTCATTCTCGAGGTCGTGGATCTTCTCGCGTTGCGCTCGATGTTTGCGACGCATTCGCAGCCACTGCGACGATCCGTAGGCGGTGCCCAGAATCATCCACACGCACAGGATGCCCAGGTACCAGGACTCCGTGCTGATCCAGTCGCCTACGAATTCGATCTTTTCGACCTGGACGTCGTGCTGAGTCCCGGCGAGGTCGCCCTGCAGATCGAAGTTGAGGACGGTGGCATTGCTGAGATCGGGACGCGAGTACTCTCGCGGCAGGTTGTACATGGTCGTCCACCACTCGGCCACCGCGAACTCGCGCAGGCTGATCGCGATGGGTTGCGCAAGATCCTGGGTCGGGACGTTGACGAAGTTGAACTTGGGCGAATTCAGGTCTTCGATCTTCGAGAATCTCGAATCGAAATTACGGATGGAGACACGCAGGTATTGCGCCTTCCCCGTGTACCGGACCGCCAGGTTCAAAGTCTGGTAGCGCGAGAGATCGATTCCCTGGTTGGCGAGCGCGGCAGACAACATGTAGGCGAAGCCGCAGCCCTGAAAGGCGGGCTCCTGGGAAAACTGGCAGGCGAAGTGAAAATTCGCCTGGTCGATCCACTTGAATTCCGCGGGCGTCCCATTGCTCAGGTGCACCGGAAAGAAGTTGGCCCCTGGCCGCGAGCTGTCGATCGTCAGGCGGCGTTCCGGGAGGAAACGATGCGCGACCATGACCAGCAGCGTGCACAGGATCCCGATCAGCAGGACGGCTGATTGAGTGGATTTTCGAGGAATGGCTGCGTTCATTTTGCGGCTGTGCCTGCAATTCTTACCCGGAACGCGCAGGGACGCCGAGACGTTGTCGGCAATCGCAAACAAAAGTTGAGGCGGTGAAACCCCTAGCGGTTGAGAGCCGCGTTCTTTGCAACTTCTTGATTTGTCACTAGCGGTTGGACCTGCCGAAGATGTCGTCGAGCGGATTGCGCTGCGCCCCCATGTTGAGCAATCCACCGAGCCCGTTGGTGGCCGAATTGCCCGCTTGCGTGCCACCGAGCAGCCCGCCGAGCAGTCGGCCCAATCCGCTCGAGCCGCTGGAAGACGCGGCCGCTGCGGAGTGCTGCTTCGACATGTAACCGGCCACCACCATGGCCAGCATCGGCAGCATTTTCTTCAGCATCGACGGGTCGTGGCCGCTCTGCGTCGCGGCGTCCTGGACCACCGTGCGACTCCCCTCTTTCGACCCGAAAATCTGCCCCAGCACATTGTTGCCAGGAGCCGTGTCCGTCGGCGCCGGTGCGACCACCGCGTCTAACAAACTTTCTCCACCCAGCTGGTTCAGCAACCCGCCAAGACCCTGCAGACCCTGAGGGTGCGAGTCCGCCTGCCGGCTGAAGCCGCCGATGACCGCGGGGCCCAATGCCGACGCCGCACTCGCCGCGTCGCTCTCGCTGATACCCAGCTCACGCGCGATGGACTGAAGTCCGCCGGTCTGCTTGAGAAGATCTGTGAGTTGCATGGGTGTACTCCGGCGGCGATGAGACGGGGCGCGGAGTGTCTGCCGATTTCAATGCTCGCGCTATTGCGGAAAACCGGGCCGCAGCATCCAGTTTGCCTAGGATTAAAGACTACCCGCGTCGTGGCGAACGCACCCCGTCCTTCGATCCGATCAGTCGCGCTTCAGCATTCCATTCACTTCCAGCCACAGCATGAACTGCGGGAACCACCCCGTGCTGGTCCTGCCCGGATTGCCGAGCCCGAAGCCATGCCCGCCATTCTGGTAGAGATGGAACTCCACGGGGCGGCCCGCCTTCTGCCAGGCCGTGATGAGCCCGAAGTCGCTCTTTCCAAAAATAGGATCGTCCGCCGCCAGCGCGACGAACATGGGCGGCGCATCGGCCGGCACATCGACCGAACGCAGGCCCCCGTAGATAGGCGCGATGAAGGCCGGCTTGTTCTCAGTCGATTGCAGCGTCGCCGCCATCGTGGTTCCGGCGCCCGCGGAAAACCCCACCATGCCGACGCGCTTGGGATCGATGTTCCATTCCTTGGCACGGGTGCGAACCATCTTGAACGCGGCGGTCGCATCTTCCAGCGGCATCACCATCATCGCGGCGAAATTCGGCGGGCCCGGGGGCGCGCCGGGTGTCGGCGCGGTGAGCGGGTTACCCTTCTCGAACTCCGCCCAGTCCGGTGCGGTTCGCTGCAGCCGGTACTTCAGGACGAAGGCGGCGACGCCCCGCTCTTTCAGGGCCTGCGCCACTTCCCAACCTTCGTTGCCCATCGAGAGGATTCGAAATCCACCGCCCGGCGCGACGATCACGGCGGCGCCGTTGGCCTTGGCGGGATCCGGCAGGAAAGGCGTGAGCGTCGCGCGCGAAACATTGCGCACGAAGGGATCGCCCCATTGCTTGTACCAGCTCTCTTTCGCGGTTTGCCCGTCGACACCGCCGGTGTCGAGAGGAATGGCGTTCGGCTCGGCGGGCGCTTCGATCGGAGTTTTCGGGGGCTCCTGCGCGATCGCCGTCGTGGCCATGAGCATGGCGGCGAAGCCGGCGCCGATGATTGCGCCTTTCCTGAAAGCTGACATGTCGTCCCCTCGTTTGAGTGAGGGCAAATCATGCCACCGCGGCACGCCGCATCCGCGCCGACTTGGTTATCGCACGCAGCCGGTTTGTGCATCCCGAGTGCTGTCCGTGGTCCTGAGGCTTGTGGTCAAATGCCATGGAAATGACTGACGACACACTGCCTCCGGCCAAGCGCCGCGAGAGCCTGCGGGACGAGGCGCTGGCCTACCACGAGCTGCCCGTTCCGGGAAAAATCTCGGTGGTACCCAGCAAGAAACTCTCCAACCAGCACGACCTGGCGCTGGCGTATTCGCCGGGCGTGGCCGCCACCTGCGAAGAAATCGCGGCCGATCCGCTCGCGGCGCAGCGTTACACGGCTCGCGGCAACCTGGTCGGCGTCATCACCAATGGCACGGCGGTGCTCGGGCTCGGCGCCATCGGGCCGCTCGCCGCCAAGCCGGTGATGGAAGGCAAGGCGGTGTTGTTCAAGAAGTTCGCCAACATCGACGTTTTCGACATCGAGATCAACGAACGCGATCCGGGCAAGCTGGTCGAGATCATCGCCGCCCTGGAACCCACCTTTGGCGGCATCAATCTCGAGGACATCAAGGCGCCCGAGTGCTTCGAGATAGAACGCGCATTGCGCGCGCGCATGAAGATCCCGGTGTTCCATGACGACCAGCATGGCACCGCCATCATCGTGTCTGCCGCCGTGCTCAACGGCCTGTCCGTCGTCGGCAAGAAGTTAGGTGAGGTCAAGCTGGTGGTGAGTGGCGCCGGCGCGGCGGCGCTGGCCTGCGTGGACCTGCTGGTGGACCTGGGCCTGCCAAAAGAGAACATCTGGCTGACGGATCTCGCGGGCGTGGTGTTCGAAGGACGCACCGAGCTCATGGATCCGGCGAAGGCCCGATTCGCGCAGCGCACGGAGCAGCGCACCCTGGGTGAAGCCATCGCCGGTGCGGACATTTTTCTGGGCCTTTCCGCCGGCGGCGTGCTCAAGCCGGACATGGTTTCGGCCATGTCACCGCGGCCATTGATTTTTGCGCTCGCGAATCCCACGCCCGAGATCCTGCCCGCCGAAGTGCGCGCGGTGCGCGACGACGCCGTCATGGCCACCGGGCGCAGCGACTACCCGAACCAGGTGAACAACGTCCTGTGCTTCCCGTTCATCTTCCGCGGCGCGCTGGATGCCGGCGCGACCAGCATCACGCGCGCCATGGAACTCGCGGCGGTGCACGCCATCGCCAACCTGGCGCGCATGGGACACAGCGACGTCGTGGCCAGCGCCTATGGCATCGCCGACCTGACCTTCGGGCCTGACTACCTGATCCCCAAGCCCTTCGATCCGCGGCTCATCGTGCACGTGGCGCCCGCGGTGGCGAAGGCGGCGATGGACTCCGGCGTCGCCACGCGGCCGATCGCCGACTTCGACGCCTACCGGCAGCAGCTGCAGCAGTTCGTGTACCAGTCCGGCACCATCATGAAGCCGGTGTACGCATCGGCGCGAAGCGCCAAGCTCGCGCACTCGCGCATCGTGTTCGCCGAGGGTGAAGACGAACGCGTGTTGCGGGCCGTGCAGATCATCGTCGAAGAGAAGATCGCGCATCCCATCCTGGTCGGGCGGCCGAAGGTGCTCGAGTCGCGCATCAAGAAGTTTGGCGTGCGGCTGCGCCTCGGCGAGGACTGCACCGTCGTGAACACCGAGCAGGACGAGCGGCATCGCGAGTTCTGGATGGAGTACCACCGCCTCATGAACCGTCGCGGCGTCACCGCGCAGTACGCCAAGCTCGAAATGCGCCGGCGCACCACGCTGATTGCGGCGATGCTGCTTCGAAAAGGCGCCGCCGACGGCATGATCTGCGGAACCATCAGCACCGCGTCACGGCACCTGCAGTACATCGACCGCGTGATCGGCAAGGCGCCGGGCGCCAGCGTCTACGCCGCGATGAATGCGTTGATTCTCACCAACCGGCAGCTGTTCATCGTCGACACACACATCAACCTCGATCCCACCGCCGCGCAGCTGGCGGAAATCACGCTGCGCGCCGCGCACGTAGTGCGGCGCTTCGGCCTCGTGCCGAAAGTCGCGCTGCTGTCGCATTCGAACTTCGGCACGCACAACGACGCGTCCGCACTCAAGATGCGCGAAGCGCTGGCGCTGTTGCGCCAGCAGGATCCCGCACTCGAGGTCGACGGCGAGATGCACGGCGACTGCGCGCTGGATGAAGCCATGCGCAGGCAGATCCTGCCCGACAGCACCCTGGGCGGCGCCGCCAATCTACTCGTGATGCCGAATCTCGACGCCGCGAATATCTGCTACAACCTGCTCAAGACCGCGGCCGGCAACAACGTGGCAGTGGGGCCTATCTTGTTAGGGGCCGCGGCGCCGGTGCACATCCTCACACCGTCCACCACCGTGCGGCGCATCGTCAACATGACAGCGCTGACCGTGACCGAGGCGAATGCGGAAAGCCGGGGTGTGACGACGCCGGCTACGGCCCCGTGAACCGCGCCGGATTCAATGGGCGCAGATGTGCCTGCACTGGTCGGCGACGCAGCGGTCGTAAATCTCCGTGGCGCTGGGATTTGGGAATCCCGCCGTGTTGATGCAGTTGGTGTCGCAAGCCTGGAAGCTGCTCCACTCGTAACACGCCACCAGGGGGTTCTTCCTGCTCGCCCCGAAGTAGGTGGTGCGAATGGCCTGGATATCCGACAAGAACCACTTGGTGTACCCACGGCGCACCCCCGACCCCACCGAGTTGCACATCACGCTGGCCGTCGGGCGCGTGGTGCAATTCTTGTTCGGCACAAACTCATCCGGGAGAAAAAGGATGTGGCCGATTTCGTGAACGAAGGTGTTCTTGAGGCCGTCGATGGACTTCAATGTTGAGTCGGTCCTGATGCAGTTGTTTTTCGCAGTCACGGTTACCGTGCCCGAGGCGACACCATCCACCGGAGTCGCGCGATAGCTCATTCCCTCGGTCTGGGCTGAGAGCCCCAAGCTGGGGTCTTCCGCGAGGCACACTCCATTCGGCGCCATGGGGTAGGCGTGAATCAGCACGTTCACGACTCCCGCCCTCGGGGGGATGAGATTGATGAAGTCATCGAGGACCTCTTCTCCGGTGTACACAGCACCGCGGGACGGTGGCAGGTGGACTGCCCGGAGGTTGCCGGGCGCATCCTCCAGGAACTTGATTCCGAGCCAATGCTGGCCGCTGTCCTGCAGGGTGCTTACCAGGCTATTCCGCAGGTTCGTGTATTGGGGTAACTGGTTGACCAGGAACACATCGTCGAAATAGAACCGGACCTTGACCAAGCCTTCCGTCTGGAACCGTTGGTTACCGTCCGCGTGCGCGGCCTGGACGCTCAGTGCACCCAGGGCGAGTGCCAATAGAATCCTTTTCATCGATGTCCCCTTTTTGTGAAGGTGCGCTTCCGCGCCCACCTCCTACATATTCGGAATCGGGGGACAAAAGACGACACGCAGCCATTGAAGCGGCTGCGTCAGCGCCCGAAGCGTGGCTTGCGATCAGTTGGCCGTGAATCCATTGCCCGTCGCGGCCCAGTAGATGCCGCCGTAGACGTGATGCAGGAAGCTGGCGTCGCTGTAAGCCGCCGGCATATGTCCCAGCGCCGTGTAGAACGCGCGGCCGCCGTCGTACTCCTGGTACCACGCGAGCGGATGGAAGGCGCCCATGCCCTTGCCTTCCCCGCGCGCACCCCAGTTCGCATAGGGCTTGTAGGTCTTCTCGTCGACACTCAGCAGGTAGTGAAGCTTGTTGGAGCGTGA
>Ga0207675_100005075_pt1 | contig 12668 bp, 11 predicted proteins | sample KBSSwiS42_FD_184305 | JGI IMG/M metagenome (GOLD analysis project Ga0207675, IMG submission 184305) | Switchgrass rhizosphere microbial communities from Kellogg Biological Station, Michigan, USA - KBS Switchgrass S4-2 (SPAdes) (version 2) | ecosystem: Host-associated > Plants > Roots >... | reverse complement strand
ACGTCCTGGAGCAGCACCCGCTCCCCCGCCTCCAATGGTTTGACCGGGGCACCCCCCTGGGGTTCCCCGGACCCCTCCGTTGGCCTCACCCGGCGCTGACCTCGACCACCGGGAGGGGCTTGACCAGGCGGGCCTTGGAGCGGCAGAAGGCGCAGATCGCCTCGGCGGCCGGGTCCTCGGGGGCCTGGGTGGTCATGCCGCAGCGGGCGCACTCGGTCAGGTCGGCGTCGTCGGCCACCTTGAGCAGGGCGGCGGCCCGGTCCAGGTAGCCGAACAGGAAGTTGTGCTTGGTGCCGGGGGCCGCCTCCTCCATCTGGTTGAGGGTCTCCTTGTGCCGCATCTGGGTGTTCCCGGCGACCAGGGGGCACTCCTCGACCACGTAGTCGATGCCCTTGAGCACGCAGTAGGCGGCGGTCTCGCGCTCGGCCACCCGGTACAGCGGCTTGACCTTCTTGACCAGGCCGGGGCGGGTCGCCTCCAGGACCGGGAACTGGCGGGCCATGGCCGCGGTGTCCCAGCGCAGGGTGTTGCCGAACAGGACCGCGGCCTCGTCGTCGAGGTTGTGGCCGGTGCAGACCACGTCGTAGCCGCCGTCGAGGGCGGCCCGGTTGAACACGTAGCGCTTGGACAGCCCGCACACCCCGCAGGAGGAGCGGCCGCCCTTGCCGGCCGCCTCCGGGATCGTGTAGCCGTGCTCGCCGGCCAGGTCGTGGACCAGGAGGGCGGCGCCCCGCTCGGCCGCGAACTCCTGGCAGACGGCCTTGGAGCGCTCGGAGTAGGCGCCGATGCCCAGGCTCAGGTAGAGGCCGTCGGCCTGGTAGCCGAGCTCCAGCAGCAGGTCCCAGAGGGCCAGGGAGTCCTTGCCGCCCGAGACCGCGACCAGCACCCGGTCGGTGTGGCCGACCATCCGGTACTTGGCGATGGCCCGGGTGACCTGCTGGCCGACGTAGTGGAGGAAGCAGTCGCGGCAGAAGGCGGCGTTGTGCCGCCGGACCTCCATGACGACGGCCCCTCGGCAGCGCTTGCAGCGCATCGCCATCGGTCAGCTCCCCCCGATCCACCGGGGGGCTGTCGCCCCAGGCGCTTGATTCACCGGGGCACCCCTTCGGGGTTCCCCGGACCCCTCCGGCGCCTTCGGCTCCATGCGCCCCCCGGATCCCCCGCTGATGGCGAACCGGACCTCGACCTTGTCACCGTCGCGGAGCTCGTCCTGGCTGGTCAGCAGGGCGCCGTCGCGGATCACGAGGACCGCCCCGGGGAGGACCTCGAGGCGGGCCAGCAGGTCGGCGACCCGGCGCACGTCGGCCACCTCGACGACGCGGTCGGGCGGTCTGAGGCGGGCGGTGACAAGCATGGGCAAAGGCTACCCGCGCTCGGCCCGCCCGGCGAGCAGCTCCTGCCGCACGGCGGAGCGTTCGCCCTGGGTGGCGGCCTGCCACAGGAACAGGCCGAGGACGACCTGGGGCAGCCAGCGGGCCGTCTGCTGCCACAGGCTGGCCCCGGCGCCGCCGAGGACGAGGACGGCGGCCAGGGCGCGGCCGGCGGCGGCGGTGACCCTGGTCGCGAGCAGGCGCCGGCCGGTGAGCCGCCAGACCAGCGCCCGGGCCACCCGGCCGCCGTCAAGGGGGAACCCGGGCAGCAGGTTGAAGCCGGCCACCACCAGGTTGCCGACGAACAGCCAGGCCAGCAGGTCCCCGGGCGGGCCGGCGACCCGCCAGCTGGCCAGGTCGAGCAGGCCGGCCAGGGTCACCGAGGCCAGCGGGCCGGCCATGGCCACCAGGGCCTCGTCGCCGGGGTCGGCCGGCTCCCCGGCGATCCGGGCCACCCCGCCGAACACGAACAGCCGGATCTCGGTCGTCGGCACCCCGACGGCCCTGGCCACCACGGCGTGGGCCAGCTCGTGGGCCAGGACGCAGCCGAAGAACGCGACCGCGAACAGCCCCGACCACAGCACCGCCGCCACCCCGGTGGCCGCCGGCGCCCACAGCTCCCGGCTCAGGGCCACGACCACGGCCAGCCCGGCGAACCACGACAGGTCGAGGCGCACCGGGATGCCGAGCACCCGCCCCAGCCCGATCCCGGCCCCGACCCTCCGGGGCACCCCCCGGGTCACTCGTCGAGCAGGCCGAGGCCCCGGGCCCAGGAGGTGGCGTAGGCGGCGATCGAGGCCTTCTCGGCCTCGGGGCTGACGGTCAGCGGCTCAAGGCACTCGATCATGACCGCGACCTCGTCGGTCATGACCTTGGCGGCCGCGCCCTCGGCCGCGCCCGGCTGGGGGCCGTGGTGGACACCGGCCGGGTGCAGGGTGGCCATGCCGCGGTCGATCCCCTTGCGGCTGAAGAAGTCGCCGTCGTGGTAGAAGAGCAGCTCGTCGTTGTCGATGTTGGAGTGGTAGAAGGGCACCCGCAGCGCCCCCGGCTCGGTCTCGAACGGGCGCGGCGCGAAGGTGGCGATGTCGAAGCCGCGGCACCGGAAGGTGGTGTGGACGCTCGGCGGCAGGTGGTAGCGGGGGCTGACCACCGGCCGGAAGTCGGCCACGTTCAGGCGGTACGGCGCCAGGTCGCCCTGCCAGCCGACCACGTTCAGCGGGTGGTGGGGGAAGGTGAAGGTGGTCACCTCGCCCCGGCGCCGGACCCGGACCCGGAACTCCCCCCGCTCGTCGTGGGGGTCGGGCTCGGGCGTCTCCAGGACCCCGGGGTCGAACAGGGCGTGGTGGCCGAGCAGCCCCTTGTCGGGCAGGACGAACTCGTCCCCGGAGATCAGCAGGAAGAAGTTGTCGTCGGTGGAGGGGACGACCCGGTGGGTGGTGCCCTTGGGCACGACCAGGTAGTCGCCGGGCCGGAACTGAAGGGGGCCGTAGTCGGTCTCCAGCAGCCCCTCCCCGCGGTGGACGAAGTAGACGACGTCGCCGTCGGCGTCGCGGACGAAGAACGGCATCGGCTGCGAGCGGCGCGACACCAGCACGGTCAGGTCCCGGTTGGACAGCACCACCAGCGGGTCACCCTCGGGATCGGTCTGATCTGGCGGGGCGAGCTGGTTCCAGTCAAAGGCCCACGGGTGCAGCGGCCCCTCGACCTTGACCCAGGCCGTGGGCGGGGCGGTGCGGTACAGGTGCGAGGCCCGGCCGGTGAACGCCTGGCGGCCGTGCTCCTCCTCGACGGTGCCCTCCGGCAGGTCGACGTGGGCCTGCCGGGAGGCCAGGCCCTTGTGCTGCGGGATCATCCGCTCGCCCCCTTTGGCGTTCGACTCCTCAGGTGGGCAGGGTAGCGCGCAGCGAGGCGGCCAGGGCGGCCGGCATGGCGTCGCCGGCCTCGACGCGGCCGGCGCCCAGGTGGGCGGCCAGCCGGCCGGCGGCGGCGGCCGTCGCGGCCACCGCCTCGGCCGGGTCGGCGCCCGGTTCCAGGTGCAGGCCGCGCAGTAGCAGCCGGCCGGCCTGGCGGTCGTGCTTGGGGTCGACCCTTGCGACCAGCCGACCGCCGGCCAGCACGGGCATGGTGTAGTAGCCATGGACCCGCTTTCCGGCGGGCACGTACACCTCCAGGCGGTAGCGGAAGCCGAACAGCCGCTCGGTGCGCTCCCGGGACCAGACGAGGGAGTCGAACGGGCTCAGCAGCACCGGCGGGTGGGCCACCCGGCGCGGTACCCGGGTCCCGGGGGGCAGGTAGGCCGCCTTGGCCCAGCCCTCGACGGTGACCTGCTGGAGCAGCCCGGCGGCGACCAGCTCGGCCAGGGCGGCCCGGGCCTGGGCGGACGGCAGCCGGTAGTAGTCGGCCAGGTCGGCGGCGGTCCCGACCCCGAGGGCGCGGGCGGCCAGCAGGGTCAGCTCGGCCGCGGCCTCGGCCGCGGTCGGCTCGGAGGTGTCGACCCCTGGGGGCAGGACCCGCTCGGCCAGGTCGTAGCGGCGCTCGAAGTTGACCCGGTCGTGGACCAGCAAGGTCCCGCAGTCGAACAGGTCCTCGAGCACGTGCTTGGCCGGGGCCCAGTCCCACCAGCTGCCCCGGCGGGGCCCGCCGGGGTCGCGGAAGGCCGAGGCGGCCAGCGGCCCCTCGGCCCGGATGCGGTCCAGCACCGGCCCGTACAGGTGCTGGTTGCGGCGGCGGATGTCGACCCACCAGCCGCGGGTGGCCTTGGCGAGGCGCCGCATCCGGGGCAGGCACAGCCGGAAGCTGGCCATGGGCAGGAACGAGGCGGCGTGGCCCCAGTACTCGAAGCCGGCCCGGCGCCGGTAGACGACCCGGTCGAAGGCGGCCCGGTCGTGGGCGCCGGCCCGGGCGTGGAGGACGAGCTCGTGGCTGCGGGCGACCACGTTGATGGAGTCGATCTGGATGGCCCCGAGCCGCTCCAGGGTGGCCCGCAGGGTGGCCGGGCCGGCCGGGGCCGCCCGGGCCGGGGCGGCCAGGCCCTGGGCGGCCAGCGCCACCCGCCTGGCCTGGTCGAGGGAGAGGGTGTCGGGCATGTGCGAGAACCCTAGCCGATGCCTGGGACGGCCCGCTCCGGGGCCCTCACCGCCCGGGCGGCTGGTCGGGTAGGGTGCGTCCATGGACCGGATGCCGGTGGTGGCCGGCGACGCCCACCGTGCCCACGACCCGCCGTACGAGGTCAACTACGGCGAGGTCGTCCGGCCGGTGTACGAGCGGGTGGAGCGGGCCGAGCGGATCCGGGACGCGCTGGCCGCGGCCGGGCACCCGCTGGTCGAGCCGGCGGCCCACGGCCTTGACGCGGTCCTGGCCGTGCACGAGCCGGCCCTGGTCGGGTTCCTGGAGCAGGCGTGGCCGGCCTGGCGGGCGGCCGGCGGCCCCGAGGTGCTGATCCCCGACACCTTCGCCATCGGACGCTTCGCCGGGAGCGGCGGCCGCGACCCGGGAGGCGGCATCGGCCGGCCCGGCTGGTTCTGCTTCGACACCGCCACCCCGGTGGTCGCCGGCAGCTTCGGCGCCGCCGTGGCCGCCGCCGACGCCGCCCTCACCGCCGCCGACCTGGTCGCCGGCGGGGCCCCGGCCGCCTACGCCCTCTGCCGGCCTCCCGGCCACCACGCCGGCCCCGGCTACTACGGCGGCTTCTGCCTGCTCAACAACGCCGCCATCGCGGCCAGGTGGCTGGCCCGGCGAGGCCGGGTGGCGGTGGTCGACGTCGACTTCCACCACGGCAACGGCACCCAGGACATCTTCTGGGAGGACCCCGAGGTGCTGTACGTGTCCCTGCACGGCGACCCGGCCGGCCACTACCCGCACTTCACCGGGGCCGCCGACGAGACCGGCGGCGGCCCCGGCCGGGGCGCCAACCGCAACCTCCCCCTGCCCGACGGCACCGGCGACGACGCCTACCTTGAGGCCCTGGCCGAGGCGATGGCCCTGGTGGCCGCCTTCGACCCGGCGACCCTGGTCGTCTCGGCCGGGTTCGACACCTTCGAGCGCGACCCGATCGGCGCGTTCGCGGTGACCACCGACGGCTTCCGGCGTGTCGGCGCCGCCCTGGCCGGGGCCGGCCGCCCGACCGTGGTCGTCCAGGAGGGCGGCTACGCCGTCGAGGCCCTCGGGGCCAACGCGGTCGCCCTGCTCGAGGGGGTCCAGGCCGGCGGCTGAACGGTCGTACCTCCCGAGCAGGAGCTTTGCGAGGTATGTCTTGACAACCGCGAGCTGGGCGAGCAGGCTTGCCCTCCCACGCCTGATGGCTTCAGGGTGCGCCAAGGTCGGCCACGTCGGCGGCCAGCCGGCGCGTCAGGGGTTCGAGTCCCCTCACCCTGACCGAGCCGGGCCCTCGCGGCCCTCGTCTCCCTCGATGTGGCGTTCGCCCTGGCCGATGTAGATCTGGCGGGGCCGGGCGATCTTCTGCTCGGGGTCGTTGAGGTTCTCCTCCCACTGGGCCAGCCAGCCCGGCATCCGGCCGATGGCGAACAGCACCGGGAACATCTCGACCGGGAAGCCCATGGCCTCGTAGATGATGCCCGAGTAGAAGTCGATGTTGGGGTAGAGCTTCTTGGAGACGAAGTAGTCGTCCTCGAGGGCGATCCGCTCCAGCTCGACCGCGATCTCGAGCAGCGGGCTGAGCCCGGTGACCTTGAAGACGTCGTCGGCCACCTGCTTGATGATCTTGGCCCGGGGGTCGTAGTTCTTGTAGACCCGGTGGCCGAAGCCCATCAGCTTCATCTCGCCCTGCTTGACCCGCTCGACGTACGCCGGGACCTGGTCGACCGAGCCGATCTCGTTCAGCATCCGCAGCACCAGCTCGTTCGCCCCGCCGTGCAGGGGCCCGTACAGGGCGGCCACGGCGGCCGCGGCGGCCGAGAACGGGTCGACCCGGGAGCTGCCGACGGCCCGCATGGCGTTGGTCGAGCAGTTCTGCTCGTGGTCGGCGTGGAGGGTGAACAGGACGTCCAGGGCGTGCTCGAGCACCGGGTCGGGGTGGTACTTGGGCTCCCCCATCTTCCACATGAGGTTGAGGAAGTTGCCGGCGTACGACAGCTCGTTGTCGGGGTAGGGGTAGGGGTGGCCCTGGGAGTGGCGGTAGGCGTAGGCGGCCAGGGTGGGGATCTTGGCGATCAGCCGGACGACCTGGCGGCGCCGGACGGCCGGGTCGTTGATCCGCTTGGCGTCGGGGTAGAAGGTCGACAGCGCCCCCACCGTCCCGACCAGGATGCCCATCGGGTGGGCGTCGTGGTGGAAGCCGTCGATGAACTTCTTGATGTTCTCCTTGACGAAGGTGTGGTGGTTGACCTGGTCGGTCCACTCGGCCAGCTGCCCCTGGTCGGGCAGGTCGCCGGAGACCAGCAGCCAGGCCACCTCCATGAAGCTGACCCGCTCGGCCAGCTCCTGGATCGGGTAGCCGCGGTAGCGCAGGATCCCCTGGTCGCCGTCGATGTAGGTGATGGCGCTGCGGCAGCTGGCCGTGTTCATGAACGCCGGGTCGTAGGAGAGCAGCCCGAAGTCGTCGTCGTCGACCTTGATGTCGCGCAGCGCCATGGCCCGGATGGCCCCATCCTTGATGGGGATCTCGTAGGTCCGCCCGGTCCGGTTGTCGGTCACGCTAAGTGTGTTCTCGTCGGTCATGGTGGTCCTCCTGGACACAGCTTAGCTGGCGGCGACGGCGGCGCGGTCGAGCAGCCAGGTGACCGAGCCGCCGGCCGACCGGACGGCCGCGACCGCCCGGGTCACGGGCAGGCGGTCGTCACCGGCCCGGGCCCGGGCGACCGCTCCGGCCTTGCCGGCGCCGGCGGCCAGGACCAGCAGCCGCTCGGTCCCGGCGAGGGCGGCCAGGGTCAGGCTGACCCGGTCGGGCGGCGGCTTGGGGCTGTCGTGGACCGGCACGACCAGGCGGTCGCCGACCTCGACCTCGGGACGTCCGGGAAACAACGACAGGCAGTGGCCGTCCTCCCCCACCCCGAGCCAGACGACCTCGAGGCGCGGGGCCCCGCCGGGGGCGGCCGGCAGGGCGGCGAGGGTGGCCTGGTAGGCGTCGGCGGCCGGCTCGGCCCCGAGCTCGCCCTGGGGGCGCAGGAGGTGGTGGCCGGGGACGGGGACGTGGTCGAGCAGGGCGGCGGCGGCCTGGCCCCAGTTGGAGTCGGGGTGGTCGGGGGGCACGCAGCGCTCGTCGCCCATGGCCACCCGGACCCGGTCCCACTCGACCCCGGCCCGGAGGTCGTGGGCGGCCAGGCGCCGGTAGGCGGCCGCCGGCGTGCTCCCGCCGGTCAGCACCCAGGTGGCCCTGCCGTGAGCCTCGACCGCCGCCTCCAGGTCGGTTATGGCCGCCCGGGCGGCCGCCTCGGCCAGCTCGCCGGGCCCCTCGACCACCTGGACGCGTTCTGCCAGTGCCGTCACTCCGGCACCAGGGCCGCCGCCTCGGCCAGGGCGTCCTCGAACACCCGGTCGCGGCCGAACAGCTGCAGCTCCGCGCCCAGACCGGCCGGGCCGGTGGACGGGTCGGGGCTGCGGCCGACCTTGCGCCGCCCGGTGGGCTGGCCGGGGACCTCGACGGTGGCCACCAGGTGGCCCGGCGGGGCCTCGACCCGGACGCTGGCCGGGCCGTCGTCGGTCTCCATCTCCAGGTGGGCCCGGGTCAGGTTGGAGGAGCCGATGCTGGCCACCACCCGGACCTGGCAGCCCCCGGCGGGGGTGCGGTAGGCGGCGCCCAGCTCGTCGCCGGCCTGGCTGACCGACTCCAGCTCCCAGCCCAGCCGGGAGGCGAACCAGCCGACCAGCTCCTGGCCGGCGGTCGGCTCCACCGAGTCGACCCGCAGCCAGCGCAGCCGGTCAAGGGCCGGGCGCAGCTGGGGGCTGCTGAACGGGGCGGCCAGCAGCTCCCGCCAGGGGGTGAGCCGCCCCCAGGCGCAGTCGGTGACGGCCGGCTCCAGCACCCCGACCACCGCGGCCAGGCGGCGCAGGTCGGCCACCGGGTCGGTGAAGGCGGCCGAGTCGACGATCAGCCGGTCGGTCACCGAGGTCAGCTCGTGGAACACCTCCTCGCCGAACGGCGGGGTCCCCTCCCACCAGGTGAACACCGGCAGCTCGGGCAGGAGCAGGGGCAGGACCACCGCGGTCAGGTGCCGGGGGTGGACGTTGGTCTGGACCACCACCTCCTCCCAGACCACCTCGGGGCCGGAGGCGGGGCGGCGGTTGACCACCCGGGCCCAGGAGCGCACCCCCTGGCGGCCCTCGGGCGGCTCGGCGATCAGCACGACACAGCGCGAGGGGGCGCGGCTGCCCAGCTCCTCGACCGCGGCCAGGGCCCGCTGCCCGGCGGCCCGGGTGGGGGTGACCACCACCAGGTTGGCCACACTGGCCCGGGACACGGCCCCGCCGCCGTTCTCGCCCAGCGCCCGCTGGCGCTCCAGGGCCTGCTCGATCTCGCCCGGCGGGACCTCCTCGAACGCCTCCGCCGTCTGGCCTTGATTCACGGGGCACCTCTCCGCGGGGTCGTCATGGCCGGCGCCAGCGGCGGCCGGGGCGGCCTCTGGCGATCAGCTCGTCGGCGGCCTTGGGGCCCCAGCTGCCGGCTTCGTAGCTGGGGAACTCGGGGGGCGGGGCCTCGGCCCACCGGTCCAGGATCGGCTGGACGGCCTGCCAGGCCTGCTCGACCTCGTCCCAGCGCGGGAACAGGGTCGGGTCGCCCAGCATCACGTCCAGCAGCAGCCGCTCGTAGGCGTCGGGCAGGTCGTCGGAGAACGAGGTGCCGTAGGAGAAGTCCATGCTGACCGAGCGGACCTCCATCGACGGGCCCGGGACCTTGGCCCCGATCCGCAGGGTGATGCCCTCGTCGGGCTGGATCCGCAGCACCAGCGAATTCGGCTCCAGCCCGTCCTGGGCGGCCTCGCCGAAGGGCAGGTGGGGGGCCGACTTGAACTGGACCACGACCTCGGTGGCCCGCTTGGGCAGGCGCTTGCCGGTGCGCACGTAGAACGGCGTGCCCGCCCAGCGCCAGTTGTCGACCCGCAGCTCGGCGGCCACATAGGTCTCGACCACCGAGTCGGGGTGGACGTCGGGCTCCTCGCGGTAGCCGGGGACCTCCTTGCCGTCGATCCAGCCTGGCCCGTACTGGCCACGGACCACTCCTGCGTCGACCGCCTCGCCCTCCAGGTGGCGCAGCGCCTTGAGCACCTTGGCCTTCTCGTTGCGGACGTCCTCGGGCTCGAAGCTGGCCGGCGGCTCCATGGCCACCAGGGCCAGCACCTGGAGCTCGTGGTTCTGGAAGATGTCGCGGATGGCCCCGGCGGTCTCGTAGAAGTTGCCCCGGTGCTCGATCCCCAGCGACTCGGCCACCGTCACCTGGACGTGGTCGACGAAGTGGTGGTTCCAGACCGGCTCGAAGATCCCGTTGGCGAAGCGGAAGGCGATGATGTTCTGGACGCTCTCCTTGCCCAGGTAGTGGTCGATCCGGAACACGTCCCGCTCCGGGAACACGGTCGTGACCAGCTCCTGGAGCTCGCGGGCGGAGGTCAGGTCGTGGCCGAAGGGCTTCTCCACCACCACCCGCGAGTAGCCGCGGTCCCAGCCGCGGCCGCCCAGCCCGGACTTGCCGATCCCCCGGATGGTGTCGGGGAACAGCTTGGGGATGAGCGACAGGTAGAAGAGCCGGTTGCCGTCGGTGCCGTGCTCGCGGTCGAAGCGGTCGAGCAGGTCGCCGATGCGGCTGTAGGTGTCGGGGTCGGACGAGGAGCCGGGGATGTAGTGCAGCCGGCTGGCGAACGACTCCCACACCTGGTGCTGGATGGGCTGGGTGCGGGAGAACTCCTCGACCGCCTTGCGCATGTCGGCCCGGTACTCCTCGTCGGAGTACTCGCTGCGGCTGGAGCCGACGAAGGCGAAGTTCTGCGGCAGCAGCCGGTGCAGCTCCAGGTTGTAGAGCGCGGGCACGATCTTGCGGTGGGCCAGGTCGCCGGAGCCGCCGAACACCACCATGGCCGTCGGCGGCGGGATCGCCCGGACCCGCTCGCCCGCCGCCAGGGGGTTGTCGGTCATCCTCGGCTCAGCCTCTGCGCCTTGTCCCCGATGGTCTCCACGGCGCCGTTGTAGCTGTCGGTGAACTTCTCGACCCCTTCGCGCTCCAGCCGGTCGCCGACGTCGTCCTCGTCGATGCCGAGGGCGGCCAGGTCGCTCCAGAGCCGGTGCGCCCGGTCCAGGCCCTCGGTGGCCGTCTGGCCGCGGACCTCGCCGTGGTCGGCGAAGGCCTCGATCGTCTCCAGGGGCATGGTGTTGACGGTGTCGCGGGCGATCAGCTCCTCGACGTACAGGACGTCGCGGTAGTCGGGGTTCTTGGTCGAGGTCGACGCCCACAGGGGCCGCTGGACCCGGGCGCCCTGGCGGGCCAGCACCTCCCAGCGCGGCCCCGAGAAGGCCTGCTGGAACACCTCGTAGGCGAGCTTGGCGTTGTCGATCGCGGCCGTGCCCAGCCGGGCCCGGGCCGCATCGGCCTGGGGGCCGCCCTTGTCGACCAGTGCCTGAAGCTCCTTGTCGACAAGGGTGTCGACCCGGCTGACGAAGAACGAGGCCACGCTGGCCAGCTGGGACAGGTCGCCGCCGGAGGCGGCCAGGTCCTCCAGCCCGCTCAGGTAGGCCTCGATGACCTCGCGGTAGCGCTGGATGGAGAAGATCAGGGTGACGTTGACGTTGATCCCGCCGGCGATCGAGGCCCGGATGGCCGGCACCCCGGCGGCCGTGGCCGGGATCTTGATGTAGACGTTGGGTCGGGCCAGTTCGTCGAACAGGCGCCGGGTGTCGCGGGTGGTGGCTTCGGTGTCGTCGGCGATGTCGGGCGGCACCTCGAACGAGACGCGGCCGTCGACCCCGCCCGACCGCTCCCAGACCGGCTCCAGCTCGGCGGCGGCGGCGCGGATGTCGTCGAGGGCCAACAGCTCGAAGATCCTCCGCGCGTCCAGGCCCTCGCCAGCCAGGCGGCCGATGTCGTCGTCGTAGAACGACCCCTCCCCCATCGCCTTCTGGAAGATGGTGGGGTTGGAGGTGACGCCGACGACCTGGAACTGGTCGCGCAGGCGGCGCAGCTCCCCCTTCTGGATCCAGTCGCGGGCGATCGAGTCGACCCAGACGGCGACGCCCTGGTCGGAGAGCTGTTGCAAGCGGGACGTCATCGGATGTCCTTCCTCTCTGCTCAGTCCTTGCCACTTCCGCTGTCCAGCCGGCCGAGCAGGGACCTGGCCCGGTCGGCCACGTTGTCGGGGGTGAAGCCGAACTTCTCCAGCACCAGCTCGCCGGGGGCCGAGGCGCCGAAGTCGTCCCTTGAGACGACCTCGCCGCGGTCGCCGACCCAGCGGCTCCAGCCGAAGCTGGTGGCGGCCTCGACCGCCAGGCGGGCCGGGACGCCGGGGGGCAGGACCTGGTCGCGGTAGCCCTGGTCCTGGTCCTCGAACAGCTCCCAGCAGGGCATCGACACCACCCGGGTCGGGACGCCGTCGGCCTGGAGCTGTTCGCGGGCCTCCAGTGCCACCCACACCTCCGAGCCGGTGGCGATCAGGACCAGCCGCGGCTCGCCGCCGTCGGCGTCGGCGAGCACGTAGGCGCCCCGGTGCAGGCCCTCGGGGCCGGCGTGGCGCGCCCGGTCGATCGGGGGCAGGTTCTGGCGCGACAGGGCCAGGGCGGTCGGGCCGTCGGTTCGGGCGATGGCCGCCCGCCAGGCCTCGGCCGTCTCCGGGCCGTCGGCCGGGCGCATGACCCGCAGCCGGGGCATGGCCCGCAGCGCGGCCAGGTGCTCGATCGGCTGGTGGGTCGGCCCGTCGCCGCCCAGCCCGACCGAGTCGTGGGTCCAGACGTAGACCACCGGCAGGTCCATCAGGCTGGCCAGGCGCACGCTGGGCCGCATGTAGTCGGAGAAGACCAGGAAGGTGGCGCAGTACGGCCGCAGCCCGCCGTGCAGGGCCAGGCCGTTGCTGATCGCCCCCATCCCGTGCTCGCGGATGCCGAAGTGGAGGTTGCGCCCGACCTCGTCCGGGCCCATGCTGCCGCCGTCCTTGATATCGGTCTTGTTGGACTCGGCCAGGTCGGCCGAGCCGCCGAGGAAGGTCGGCAGCCGCCGGGCGATGGCGTTGATGCACTCCTCGGAGGCCACCCGGGTGGCCATCTTCTTGGGCTCGGTGAACAGCTTGTCCAGCTCGGCGTCCCAGCCCTCGGGGAGCTCGCCGGCGATCCCGGCCCGCAGCTCGGCGGCCAGCTCGGGCTCGGCCC